>Ga0335075_10000190_pt1 | contig 118147 bp, 116 predicted proteins | sample Lox_Sample_24_FD_206723 | JGI IMG/M metagenome (GOLD analysis project Ga0335075, IMG submission 206723) | Soil microbial communities from Loxahatchee National Wildlife Refuge, Florida, United States - Lox_Sample_2.4 | ecosystem: Environmental > Terrestrial > Soil > Wetlands | place: USA... | reverse complement strand
AGGCGAAACGTAAACCGGCGCAGCTTTCCGGTGGTCAGCAGCAGCGGGTCGCTTTGGCTCGTGCTTTGGTGAACCTGCCTCGTGTTTTGTTGCTTGATGAGCCTTTGGGTGCTTTGGATTTGAAGTTGCGTAAGGGTTTGCAGGTTCAGTTGAAGAACATTCAGCGTGATGTTGGGATCACGTTCGTTTATGTCACGCATGATCAGGAAGAGGCGCTGACGATGTCGGATCGGATCGCGATCATGAACAACGGTCGGATCGAGCAGTGTGCCGGTCCGGAGGATGTGTATGAGCGGCCCGCGACCACGTTCGTTGCCGGGTTCATCGGTGTCTCCAACCTGCTGCCCGCAACCGCCGGATCGGGAACCGTGACCCTGGAGAGCGGTCCGACCGTCGCAATTGCGGGAGCCTCCGGGTTCAGTCCCGGCGAAAAGTGCTTCGCCGTGGTCCGCCCGGAGAAGCTGAGCGTGACGACTTCCGATCAGGTCCCGGCCGATCGGCCGAGCATCGATGGGGTGGTCGAGAGCTCGCTCTATCTCGGTACCGCGACCCAGATGGCGATCCGGGTCGGAGACGACGTGAAGATGACCGTGCTCGTCCCCAACGCATCCGAAGCGGAACGCAACGAACTTCCAGGTGGCGGCGCCCGGGTCAAGCTGAGCTGGCGGCCCGAACACATGCACCTGGTCAGAGAAACCCCCACCAACGACATTCAAGGAGCACCGGCGTGAAGACTCGTCCGAACACCCGAAACCTGAAACTTCTGCTGCTGGCCTCGCTGGCATTGATCGCCTCACTGGCCCTGGTCGCCTGCGGCGGCGGAGGCGGCCTGTCCGAGGGAACCGACAACTCCGAGATCACCACCGCGGAGGGCGGTTCCCCGACCGGTGAGCTGTCGATCTCGAACTGGCCGCTCTACATAGACGGCAAGACGATCGGCGAGTTCGACAAGGAGACCGGCGCCACGACCAAGTACACCGAGGACTACAACGACAACAACGAGTTCTTCGGCAAGGTCCAGCCACTGCTCAGCCAGGGCGAATCCGGCGGCCGCGACATTATCGTCGCCACCGACTGGATGGCCGAGAAGATGTACAAGCTCGGTTTCCTGCAGAAGCTCGACAAGTCCAAGCTGAAGACGGTCGAGGAGAACATGATCCCGGCGCTTCAGAGCCCTTCGTTCGATCCGAACCGCGAGTTCTCGGTGCCATGGCAGTCGGGCATGGTCGGCCTCGTGGTCCGCAAGGACCTGGCACCGGACATCGAGTCGGTGAACGATCTGTTCGATCCCGAGTACAAGGGCAAGGTCACCGTGCTCTCCGAGATGCGGGACACGATCCCGGTCGTGATGAAGGCCGACGGGATCGATCCCGAGACGGCGACCAAGGAGGACTGGCTCGCCGCGATCGACAAGCTGAAGACCAACGTCGACAACGGCCAGATCCGTCGCTTCACCGGCAACGACTACATCCAGGACATGGCCAAGGGCGACGTGGTCGCCGCGATCGGCTGGTCCGGAGACGCGATCCAGGCCCAGGCCGAGAACCAGAACATCGAGTACGTCCAGCCGGCCGAAGGCTGCTCCTTCTTCGCTGACAACATGGTGATCCCGGTCGGAGCCCCCAACCCGGAGGCCGCCTACGCGTTCATGAACTACGTGTACGAGCCGAAGAACCAGGCCCAGATCACCGAGTACGTGAACTACGTGAGCCCGGTTTCCGGAGTGAAGGAAGTTCTCGCCGAGACCGATCCCGCGATGGCGAAGAACGATCTGATCTTTCCCTCCGAAGAGTTCTCGGCCGACTGCTCCAACCAGGTTTCTCCCCCTGGTGATGATGCCGACGTCAAGGAAGTCGAACAGGCCTTCCAGGACGTCGTGACCGGCTGAGGCAGAGCGGGCGCTGACGAAGTTCTCGAGATGCGGATGATTCGATGACAAGGCTCCGTCAGCGCCTGCTTCCCTACGGCCTGCTCGCTCCCGGGCTGATCTGGCTGGTCCTGTTCTTCGTGATCCCCATGTACTTCATGGGGGAGCTCTCGCTGAAGACCGGATCGCTGGAGTCGGGGTATCAGCTGACCTGGGCCTGGTCGAACTTCACCGACGGGATCTCGGACTACTCGACCCAATTCGGCCGGGCCTTCGGCTACGCGGGAATCGCGACTCTGCTGTCTCTGCTGATCGGCTATCCGCTCGCCTACGCGATCGCGTTCAAGGGCGGCCGCTGGAAGAACCTGATGCTGTTCGCGGTGATAGCGCCGTTCTTCACCACCTACCTGATCCGCACGATCGCCTGGAAGACGATCCTCGACGACTCCAGTCCCGCGGTCGGTGTCCTGAAGTTCCTGCATGTCGTGCCCGAAGATGGCCGCGTTCTGGCGACCGGCGCCGCCGTGATCGCCGGTCTCACCTACAACTTCCTGCCATTCATGGTCCTGCCGCTCTACGCGGCGCTCGAGAGTCTCGACCGCCGCTTCATCGAGGCCGCCAAGGATCTCTACTGCTCGACCGCACAGACGTTCCTCCGGATCACGCTTCCCCTGACCATGCCGGGCATCATCGCCGGGGTCCTGCTGACCTTCATCCCGGCCTCCGGCGACTACGTCAACGCGACCTTCCTCGGAGGCACCAGCCAGGCGATGATAGGCAACGTGATCCAATCGAAGTTCCTGGTGATCAACGACTACCCGGAGGCGGCCGCGATCTCGTTCACACTCCTGATCGCGATTCTCGCGGCGCTGCTCGTCTACATCAAGTTCGCCGGATCCGAGGCCCTGATGGGTGACGAGGAAGCGGCGACCTCATGAAGATCTCGCGTTGGCTGAGGGAGAACGGTGTGATGATCTTCGCGATCCTCGCGCTGATCTACATGCTGCTGCCGATCGCCGTGATCGCCCTGTTCTCGTTCAACGATCCTTCGGGCCGCTACAACTTCGAGTGGGTCGGTTTCACCACCGAGTACTGGAAGAATCCGTTTGCCGTGAAGGAGCTGACCGACGCCCTGCTGGTCAGCATCCGGCTCGCCTTCTTCACCGCGATCGGGGCCACCTTTCTCGGCACTCTGATCGCCATGGCCCTGGTCAGGTACCAGTTCTTCGGGCGCAAGGCGGCGAACCTGCTGATCGTGATCCCGATGGCCACCCCTGAGGTCGTGATCGGCGCGGCTCTGCTCTCGATGTTTCTGGTCTACGGAATCGAGCTGGGGTTCACGACCCTGCTGATCGCCCACATCATGTTCTCGATCAGCTTCGTGGTGGTCGTCGTGCGGTCCCGGCTGATCGGTTTCGACCGCAGGCTGGAGGAGGCATCGGCCGACCTCGGCGCGGGCCCGTTCACCACCTTCCGCAAGGTCACCCTGCCGCTGCTGGCACCCGGTGTGGCCTCGGCCGCGATGCTCTCCTTCGCTCTTTCCGTCGACGATTTCGTGATCTCGAACTTCAACTCGGGCGCCGAGGTCACCTTCCCGCTCTACATCTTCGGAGCCAACCAGCGCGGCATCCCGGTCGAGGTCAACGTGATCGCGACGATGCTGTTCGCGGTCACGGTGCTCGCCATGGTCGCGGTGATCGTCCAGCAGCGAAGGGCGGAGAAGATGTCGGAACGGCGGGCCGACGAAGCTTCGAAGCCCGCCGTCTCACTGCCGATCTAGCTCAGCGGGCCAGGTAGCGCACCACGGCGAGCACCCGTCTGTGGTCCTGCTCACTCTGGTCGATACGCAGCACGTCATAGATGTGCGAGGTGTGCCTCGCGACCGACTTCTCGGCGATCACCAGCGCGTCGGCGATCGCCGCGTTGCTGCGTCCCTCCGCCATGAGCGCGAGCACTTCGCGCTGGCGATCGGTGAGATCGTCGACCGGATCGTCGGCCCGGGGCCGGTCCAGCATCGCGGTGACCACCACCGGATCGAGCACGGTGCCGCCGTCCAGCACCCGCCGCACGTCCGCGACGAAGGTGTCGATGTCGGCGATCCGCTGCTTGAGCAGGTAGCCCACGCCGCGCTGGCCGGCTTCGACCAGTTCGGTCGCGTAGCGGCGGTTGACGTGCTGGGAGAGCACGATCACCGGCAGATCCGGCTGCTCTTCGCGAAGCTCGAGCACGGCTCGCAGGCCGTCGTCGGTGAGATCGGGGGGCATCCGGATGTCGGCGACGACCAGATCGGGCCCCAGCTCGCGCACCGATCGGAGCAGCTCCGGGGCGTCCCCGGCGACGCCGGCGATCGTGAAGTCCGCACGTTCGAGCACGAGCTTCAGGCCCTCGCGCATCAGCACCTGGTCCTCGGCGATCACGGCGCGCACGGAATCACCGCCATCACCCGTGTTCCCCGCGCCGAGCTGCTGACCGTGAGTCGGCCGCCGAGCGCCGCGACGCGGTCGTCCATCCCGCGCATGCCGCTGCCGGCGCCGGGCCGTGCTCCGCCACGGCCGCTGTCCGTGACCTCGATCGAGAGATCCTCTCCGGTTCGCGCGAGCGATACCGCGAGCGTCGAGGACTCCGAATGCTTGACCGCGTTGACCATCGCCTCCGAGACTATGAAATACGCGGCGGTCTCGATCTCGGGTTCCAGCCGGTGATCGAAACCAGTGAAGTCCAGGGTGATCGGGACCGGCATGCGATCGGCGAGATCCTCGACCGCGGCGGCCAGGCCACGTTCGGTCAGCTGCACCGGCATCACGCCGTCGACCAGGTCACGGAGCTCATCGATCGCGGTTTCGATCCCGCTGCGCATGGTTCCCGAGTCGGCCCCGGTTCCGGCCTGCACCGCGAGGAAGACGAGGCGTGGCTGCAGACCGTCGTGGAGGTCACGGGCGATCCGGCGGCGTTCCCGGTCGGCCGAGGCGACGAGCCGGCTTCGCGAGGCACGCAGTTCGACCACCAGCCGTTCCCGGTCGAGCGCGAGGGCGATCACCCGGCCCGCCTCACGCACCTCGTCGGGCCGGTCGAGCAGCACGGCGTCGTAGACGATCGTGCCGACCGGCTCACCGGCGAGCTCGATCTCGACCACGCCCCGGGTTCGGTCGGGCTCCGGTTCGGCCACCGTCACGCCGCGGTCGTCGACGAGCGTTTCGTCTCCAGGCAGGCGGAACAGCAGTCTGAGCGATGGGTCTCCGAGCGTGTCGGCGAGCGCCTGGCGCAGGGTCGGACGGGCGCTGTCGGCGGACGCCAGCCAGCTGCCGAGCTCCGCGATGTCGGCCGTACGGGCGAAGCCGCCACGTGAGGCGGCGATGGCGAAGGCCACGGGAACGAACGCGATCACCGAGAGCTGGGTGGCCGGCAGGGCGAGGCCGCCGCCTCCGAACGCCTGCTTGGCGATCTCGTCGGCCACCACGACGAACAGCAGCGTGAAGATCCCGTACGAGGCCAGGGGCGCGAATACATGGCGCTGCTCCGGGGTCATGCGGCGCATCCGGCCGATCAGGATCGCCACGGTCGCCGCGACCACGATGGCGGCGGCGATTCGCAGGACGATGATTCCGGTATCGACCAGCTCGGGCCGATCCGCCACGGAAAGCGCGCCGGTCGGAGCGAAGAGCCAGTTGGGTATCTCCAGGATCAGGCAGGCGAAGTAGCCGCCCGCCACGACCAGGCGTTCGGCACGGGTGTGCAGTCTTCCGGTGGGGAAGCTGATCAGCAGGTGGACGATCACGCCGATTCCGAGGATGCGGGTGATCGCCCCGACGGCGGCCAGCGCCGGAGAGTCGATGTTGACCATCCCGGCGAGCAGCCAGATCCCGCCGCCGAAGATCATGATCAGGCCGAGCCGGCTGCTCGGGCGGCGTGTCCACGCGGCAAGGCCGGCCGCCACGTAGACGAGCGCCATCGCCGGGAAGAGAGCCACGACCCACGGCATCCCGGGCACCTGGAACATCAGCGCGAACTCCGCGCCGGCCGCGCACAGCGCGGCGATCGCGATCAGTGACGCCGAGTCGGTTACGGAACGGGTGCGGATCCGGCCACCCTATTTGAAGCGCGGAACCGTTCGGGAGGCGGCGAAGGCCCGTCTCGCCCTCGCCGCCCGCCGGGGCTAGCCGTCGGTTGGCCGGCTGCTCCCTGTGTCCTTGAAGAAGGGGAAGACCCTGCTCTTGGCCAGGGGACGCCCGGCATCGGGGATGTAGTTGATCTTGACCAGCGTGCGTGCCCGTCCACGCTCGTTGAGGATCCGCTTCAGCTTGCCTTTCGGCCTGGCCGACAGCTTGTATGTGCCCTTCGCGTCGAAGTGCCCGCTCGTGTTCTTCAGCTGCTTGTAGCCGATCAGCCTGACCGTGCCGGCGGCCGGGATCTGCACCCTGATCGTGTTGACCCCGGTCCTGCGGTTCGGGGTCGATCCCAGGATGCGGAGCGGTCGGTCGATCACCGGACCGACGACGGTCGTGGTCGCCGGCTTGGTGGTCTTCGAGGCGGCGAAGTTGTTCCCGGCACCATCGCCGGTGTATGCCGCCGATACCGAGTAGGTGCCCGTGTTCGGATAGGAGACGGTGCATGTGGCCGTGTCCCCGGCCAGCTTGCGCGAGGCACACTCTGAGGTGGCCGGATTGCCCGCCCCGTCGTCGAAGGAGACCGTTCCGCCGTCCGGTTCGGGGGAGACCGTGACCGTGTAGGTCACCGATACGTTCTGTCCGACTTCCGCCGCCGAGCTGCTGATCGCGGTCTTCGTCGCCTGCAGCAGGTACGCGCCAATCGCGCAGCCGGCTCCTGTCGCGGGAACCACTCCGCGCTGGTCGGGCACCTTGCAGGCCGCGGTCTCACCGCCGACCGCGACCGGCAGGTTGAAGCTCGACGGGATCGCGTCGAAGGCCGGATCGGCCGGCGCGGCCGCCGGGTCGGGCTCGTTCAGCAGGGCGATCGTCTTGGTCGGGCCGCCGTTGTAGGCCGGACCGTCGGCGAGATAGGAGTTGAGGACCTCGCCGTAGGTGGATGTTCCGTACGCGGTGGTGCCGTTGTGGCTTCCGGTCGCGGGTGTGCTCGGCGAGATGCAGGTGCCATCGGTATCGAGGTTGTACCCGCCGTCGGTGAAGGCCGAGTTGGCCGGACTGCATGCAACGCCGGAAGCCTGCTCGGCGAGGATCGTCGAGGTGAAGGTGACGTCGGGGTTGCCGGTGGCGATGACCGAGCCGTCGGAGGCCGAGTTGCCGGCGATGGTCGAGGCCTGGACGTTGAGCGTGCCCAGGTTCGACATCGCTCCGCCGAGGCCGCTGCTTGAGTTGCCGGCGAAGGTCGAGCTGGAGATCTTCACGTCTCCGCCGGGCTGGACGTTGATCGAGCCGCCGTTGATCGGTGCCTCGTTGTCGAGCAGCGCCGAGCGCTCGATCGTGGTGGTGCCGTAGGAGATGATCGCGCCACCGCCGACGCTGGTCGCGGTGTTGTTCGAGATGGTCGAATCCCGGACTGTGAGCGTGGCACCGGATGTACTGTGGATCGCGCCGCCACTTGAGCCGGTGTTGCCGAAGAAGGCCGAGTTCTCGACGATGAGGGTTCCGCTGTTTTCGATCGCTCCTCCGAGTCCGGTGGTCAGGCCTCCCACGAACTCGAGACCGTCCACGGTCACATTCGAGGTGTTGCCGACCGAGAGTAGCCTCGTGGTACGCCGGCCGTTGAGAGTCGGTGTGCCGCTCATCGCCTCGAAGGTGAGGCTCGGACCGGCGAAGGTGACGGGCAGGGCGGTCGGGGTCGGCGCGGACAGCTGGTAGTTGCCGTTCTTCAGCTTGATGTTCACATCATCGGCGACCGAAGCCGCGTTCGCGGCGGTGACCGCGGCGACGATGCCGCAGGCGTCGGCCGGCGTACCGCAGTCGGCGGCGCCGGTCGCGGCGGGCGCCGCGAACAGGTCGACGGTGGCCGCCCGGGCCTGGCCGGCGAGGCCGGTGAAGAAGATCACGGCGGCGAGGGCCGTGGCCGCGAGGAGGAAGTTGATTCGTCGTCGCGGGGCTTCCCAGATGGCACCGCATTCACCGCGTGGCTCGGGAAGCGAGTCACGCATCGAGATCTCATGTTCGTCCGGCATATCTACCCCCATGTTGGATGTGCTCTCCAACCATAACCGCCCGCCGTACAGGTCTCGGTTTAAGTTTGAGATTTGGCTTGACGGGCGGTCGGGCGTGTGCGAAGGTCGACTCGTAGGGGCCCAACGTGCCCCGGACCCGGACGAGCCGAGCGGGCGCCTGAAGTCAGGAGCAAGCAATGACCGCAAGCAAGGTTGATGAGGCCGCGCTCGAGCAGTTCGTGGGACAGGTCGTCACCGACATGGGGGCATCGATGAATGCCGTCCTCGTGATCCTCGGAGATGAGCTGGGCCTGTGGGACGCGATGAACGGATCGGGTCCGATGAGTGCATCTGAGCTGGCCGAGAAGACCGGTGTCGCCGAACGCTACGTGCGCGAGTGGCTGTCCGCGCAGGCGGCCAGCGGCTACATCGGATTCGATGCGGAAAGCGACAGGTTCGATCTGTCACCGGAACAGGCCATGGCTTTCGCGGAGCGCGACAGCCCGGTCTACATGCTCGGCGGGTACCACATCATCAGTTCGCTGTTCCACGATCGCGAACGTCTCGCCGAACGCTTCCGCAGCGGGGAGGGATTCGGATGGCATGAGCATGATCCGGAACTGTTCTCCGGCACCGAGCAGTTCTTCCGGCCGGGGTACCGGGCACATCTGGTTCCGGAGTGGATACCGGCGATGGATGGTGTCGAGGAGAAACTCGCGAAGGGTGCGAAGGTCGCCGACGTCGGTTGCGGGCACGGCGCTTCGACGCTGCTGATGGCGAAGGCGTTTCCCGAATCGGAGTTCCACGGATTCGACTACCACGAGGACTCGATCGCGCGGGCGAAACGAGTGGCGGCAGAAGAGGGTGCGGACAACGCGAGTTTCGAAGTGGCGAGCGCCAAGGACTATCCGGGGATGGACTATGACCTGGTCTGTTTCTTCGATTGCCTGCATGACATGGGCGATCCCGTGGGAGCCCTGAAGCACGTGAAGGAGACGATCGACGACGACGCCAGCGTGATGCTGGTCGAGCCGTACGCCAACGACACATTGGCCGAGAACATGAACCCGGTCGGCCGGGTCTTCTACGCGGCGTCGACCATGATCTGCACACCGTCCTCGCTCGACCAGGAAGTGGGTCTCGGCTTGGGTGCGCAGGCCGGGGAAGGCCGGCTCGGACACGTTGCCGAAGAGGCCGGTTTTCACCATTTTCGCCGAGCTACCGAGACTCCGTTCAACATGATTCTGGAGGCGCGAATCTGAGATTCAGAGGGCGCCGGACCGGCGAAAAAACATACTCCGACCTCTGAGGTCGGGTTTCTGGTAATTAATTAGGGCACCCTAAATATGACGCCTCGAATTCGCGAGCCGTCTCGTCCTCATCCCCTCAGAAACCCAAGGAGCACAGCAGTGAATTCGATGGATCTCCGTCTCCCGGTCCGTATCGCCGCCATGCTGGCCGCGGTACTCGCCGCCCTTTCGATCGCCACCCTCAACCCCGGAGAAACGGCCGCCGAGCCGGTCGGTCTCACCACGGGAAAGCTCGATTGGGGCCTGAAGGAATCGTGGCGCAACTACATCGGTCCGGCGGGCACGACGCTGCTCGGCGACACGACCCGCAACCCCGACGGCACCTTCAGCTTTCCGGTCGTCGAAGGCAGCTATGACGACACGACCAAGGAGACGGTGATCCAGTTCGGCGGCGGGGTCGAGTTCCTCGGTCACTGCTCCGGGGCCGGCGGAACCCACGTCCGGCCCTGTTCGCTCGACATGACCCTGCGCAACTTCAGGGTCGAGATCACCGAGGATCACGCCGGGATCTTCGTCGACTCCGAGAGCCGTCCGATCGAGGGCGGGGAGATCGTGGTCGACACCGACGTCAAGCTGGCCAACCTCGACATCGAGAACGCGGCCCCGGTCATAGACGCGGGCAAGACCACCTGGGCCGGGCTGGCCGGATTCGTGACGCTCGAAGGCAGCCGGATCTTCACCTATCCGCTCGGTACCCTGCTCGACCCGATCACCTTCGAGTACCAGGGCCCGGGCGGAAAGCCGGTCGGTGAGACCTGGGACGCACCCGGAGTGACCGAGCTCGCCGCGAGCGACGCCGCCACCCAGCCGGCGCAGATCGCGAGCCGCATCGTCGGCAGGCTCGGCAGTGGTGAACTGGTCGGCTGGCACCAGTCCGGCCGCATCGCGATCCTGGACCCCGCGACTCTGCAGGCCAAGAGCGAGTGGCTCTCGGGAGTCAGTGGGACCGGCACCGCCAACCTCTTCCGGGATTCGGTCGCGATCGATCCCGGCACCGGCACGATCTTCGCCGCCGAACGCACCACCAACGTCGGCGACCGCAAGCTCGTCGCCTACGAATGGGACGGCACCGCGCTGACCGCGACCGAGGTGGCCGGCAGCTACGACCCGACCCTCTCCTACGACAGCGGCAGTGGCGGCACCTGGGATTCGGCCAACGACCGGTACCTGGTCGCGCGGGCCACCTCGGTGACCGAACACAACCTCTGGCAGGTCAAGCTCACCGACGGTATCTGGACCGCGTCCAAGGTGGGCCGCATTCAGCGGATCGCGCCCGGCTCGCTGTTCGCGAACGCGCTGGTGAACATCGAAGCGGTCCCGAACGGGCAGGGCGGATCGACCGTGGTCGGCACCACGCTCTTCGGTGCGGGCCACGTCGTGCGCCTGACCAAGTCCGCCGGTGAGTTCCGCCCCGAGAAGCTGCGGGAGGCCGGCAACGTGAACGCCGACCGTCTGTTCACCACCGCGAACGGCCTCTACGCGGTCTCCAGCAACGACGGCACCGCCGCCTTCGTCCCCTTCGAGGGCTATTCCGACGCCCGTGGGCTGGGGCAGGCCGGGCCCCCGGTCGAGTTCACCCCGTTCCTCGACCCGAACCTGAACCAGGGCCAGGTCACCTTCGACTACGCCACCGACACGCTTGCCGGCCTCACCGACGGAAACACACTGGTCACCCGGATCGAGCGCGGCCAGACGGTCTACAGGGCAAGTGCCGGCGGCGCGCCGTACGCCGGCGGCCTGATCGGCCTCGACGCCCAGGGCAGGGTATGGGGGCAGGCCGACGGCAAGCTTCAGACCCTGAGCGTCGCCGGCGTCTCTCCCCGTTTCACGGCCCAGCCGGAGGCCCCCGTGGCCCGTCTGCTCGGCGAGACCGATCAGGTGGAGCTGACCACCGCGGTCACGGGCAGTCCGTCACCCACCCTGACCTGGCAGACCCGCATCCCCGGTACGGAGGCATGGCGGGACCTGTCCGCGGCCGACGGCGCCGATGGCGCTCGGCTGCTCACTACGGTCAGTGCCGCCGACCGTGGTCGGCAGTACCGGGTCCTCGCCGAGAACGAGTTCGGCCGGGTGGCCAGCGAACGCCGCTCACTCGAGCTGCTGCTTCCACCATCGATCACGGTGCAGCCCGCCGACGTCACGGTGACCGCCGGCGGATTCGCCGAGCTGAAGGTGATGCCGGTCGGCAATCCCGAGCCGGCGGTGCGCTGGCAGCAGCTCCTCAACGGCGTCTGGCACGACATCCCGGGCGCCACGGAGCCGATCCTCGCCTTCGAGGACGTGGATCGCGGCCTCTCGGGCGCGATCTTCCGTGCCCGACTGGAAAACGAGCTCGGTTCGCTGACCAGCGCTCAGGCGAAGGTCACCGTCGCCGCGACCTCGACCGAGCCGCTGTCCTTCAACGGCGGCACCGCCTATTGGGGCATATCGAACCGCTGGCGCTGCTACGTGACCGGGTCGATCGCCCGGGGAACGGTCGAACCGGGTGAGGGTGCCTCGAAGGTGCCGGGCACGACCCCGACCGGTCCGCTCTGCCTCGGGGTGAACCCGGCGACCCTCCAGCCCTGGGGCAGCGGCGGCGAGGCGTATCGCTTCGAGGTCGACGGAGGCGGCTTCGATCCGGCCACGCAGAAGCTCCGGGTCGATCTCAGGGGAAGCCTGCGCTTCATCGGTCACGCCCATCACTCGCCGGACGGAGTGCCGGTGCTCGACACCGGGATCTCGGACATCACGATCGAGGCCGACCTCGGCTCCGGCCAGGGATTCGTTCGGATCGACGCGGCCGGGTCGACCCAGGAAAACCCGGAGCCGTTCTCCTACGACGACATCAGGCTCGTCTCCTTCGACGCTTCGAAGCTGATCGTGGAGGCGAGGGACGGAGAGGTGAAGATCGAAGGCATCGAGACCGTCCTGCATGAACAGGGCGCCGCCGTGATCACCTATCCGGCGGGTGAACGGTTCGATCCACTCGCGCTCACTCTGACCGTCGGGCCCCGGGAGGAACCCGGACCCGATCCCGAGGTGGCCAAGCCCCGGATCAAGAACGTGACGATCAGCCGACTGGGTGCCCGCACCGCTGTCGCCGGTGTGGTCTGTCCCGCGACTTCGGATTCGGCCTGTGCGGTTCGCGTTCCCGCGAAGCTGAGGCTCGGCATCTCCGGCAAGGCCGGCAAACGGCAGCGCGCGGCGCTTCGCAAGCGCTTCACGGTCACGGCCCCGAAGGCCGTGCTGCCCGGGAAGACCGGCAAGGTGAGCCTCGTGGTCAGGTCGGCCCAGCGCCGGGCGCTTGCCGGCAAGCGGCTCAAGGGTTCGCTCAAGGTGATGGCGAAGGGGGCCGAGGGTCCCTGGATCACGAAGCGGATCATGGTGCGCGGCCCCGTTCGCTGACGGCGGGGGACGGTTCGGGACGCCTGTGCGGGGCATCTGATCCGCACGGGCGTCCCGGGCGCGGCCCTCGGGATTCACGTCGGGCAACAAACATCCGATGGTAGGATGTTTGGCATGAGTCTTCGTCCGAGCGCCGCGCCGACCATCACATCCGACGTCATCGAGCAGCTCGAGGCGCAGATCGCCGCCGGCACCTGGGCCGTGGGTGACCGCCTCCCGCCCGAACCGGAGCTGGCCGAGACCCTCCAGGTTGGTCGAAACACCGTGCGCGAAGCGGTGCGCGCGCTCGCCTATGCCGGACTCGTCGACGTGCGGCGAGGCGACGGCACCTACGTCGTGACCGCCAACCACCTCGACGCCGCGATGGCCCGGCGGGTCACGACCTCCCGCGCCGCCGACGCACTCGAAGTGCGATCACTGCTGGAGATCGAGGCCGCGGGGCTCGCGGCCGAACGCCGGGACGATGCCGACATGGAGCTTCTGGAGGACGCTCTCGCCTCCCAGGAAGAGGCGCGTTCGGCAGGCGATCTCGACCACTACATCGAGGCTGATCTCGAGCTTCACCGAAGGATCGTCGCTTCGACCCACAACCCCGTTCTGACCGGTCTCTACGAGTCACTCGATGGCGCCGTGCGGAGCGTTCTCACCGCCGCGATCGAGCCGGAAGGCGGCGACCTCCCGGAACCTCACCACGCGATCGTCGGTGCGATCGAGCGGCGGGATCCGGCGGCCGCCCGTGCGGCCGCGGCCGCTCTCCTCGCCGACGCGGCGCGCCTGTTGGACCGCGAATGACCACCGCCGGGCGCGAAACGCCGATCCGGCCTCCGGACGTCCCGGGGCGGCCCTTCGGCGAGGCCGGGCGGCTCTCGATGCTGCTGCTGGTCGCGGCCGTCGCGGTCTTCGCGCTGAACCTTCGTCCCGCGATCGTCGCGGTCGGCCCGCTGACCGACCAGCTGCGCGCCGACACCGGCCTCGGCGCCGCCGCGGTGAGCCTGCTCACGACCCTGCCGCTGCTCTGCTTCGGGGCCTTCTCGATGGTCGCGCCACGCCTTTCCCGGCGGGTCGGACTGGAGCCCGCCCTGGCGATCGCCGCGGTGCTGCTGATCGGCGGCTGTGCGCTGCGGCTGCTGCCGCCGGTCGCGACCCTCTTCCTCGGTGCCGGTCTCGCCGGGATCGGGATCGCGATCGGCAACGTGCTGGTCCCGGTCGTGGTCAAGCGGGACTTCCCGCATCACACCGGGCCGATGATGGCGCTCTACTCGGCGATGCTGAACCTCGGAGCGGCACTTGCCGCCGCGCTCTCGGTTCCGCTCGGAAGGGCCCTGAACACGGACTGGCGCCAGACCCTCGCCCTCTGGGGAGTCTTCGCGGTGCTGGCGTTGCTGCTCTGGATCCCGCAGCTTCTGCACCGTGCCCAGCACGTCGGCGCGGGTCCCGACGGGGAGGGCCGCACAGGGGTCTGGCGCTCGCCGCTCGCCTGGGCGGTCGCGATCTTCATGGGCATGCAGTCGCTGGTGTTCTACTCGCTGGCGGCGTGGCTGCCGACCCTGCTGCAGGACCATGGAATGAGCGAGGCCGGTGCCGGTCTGATGGTCTCGATAGTGAGCTTCTGCGGCATCGGGGTTTCGCTCGTCGTCCCGGTGCTGGCGGTGCGGGCCGCGACCCAGACACGGTTCATCCTGTTCTGCGTCGGCTCGTTCGCGCTCGGCCTGATCGGTCTGCTGATCGCGCCGGTCGAGCTGGCCGTGCTGTGGATGGTCGCGCTGGGGCTCGGTGCCGGCACCGGAATCAGTCTCGCCGTCACCCTGTTCGTGCTGCGTTCGAGAACGACTCGCTGCGCCGCCGATCTCTCCGGAATGGCCCAGGCCGTCGGATACACGATCGCCGCGGCCGGTCCGCTTCTGGTCGGCACGCTTCACGGTGTGACCGGCGGCTGGAACCTGCCTCTGTTCACGCTCGGCGCCTTCGTCGTCGTGATTCTCGTGGCCGGCAGGATCGCGACCGAGGACCGGTACGTCGAGGACGACCTTCAGCCGGTCTGATCTGTCTCGGCGAACTCGGCCGGACCCTTCTCCGCGGCGACCGGATCCATCCAGAGCACCTCCCAGAGGTGGCCGTCGAGATCGTGGAAGCTGCGCTGGTACATGAAGCCGTAGTCCTGCGGATCCTTGGCCGGGGTCGCCCCGGCGGCCAATGCCGAGTCGGTGAAGGCATCGACCGCGTCGCGATCCTCGGCGCTGATCGCGATGGTCAGGGCCGTCGACTGCCTGGCGTCGGCGACCGGCCTGGTGACGAAATCGGCGAAGCGGTTTCTCTGCAGCAGCATCACGAAGGCCTGCTCGCTCACCACCATGCAGGCGGCCCGCTCATCGCAGAACCGCTCGTCGAACTTGAAGTCCAGTCCTTCGAAGAACCCGCGGCTGGCGGGCAGATCCGTGACGGGCAGATTCAGGAAGAGCAGACGTGACATTGATGCCTCCTTGGCATGGGGTCGATGTTCAGCAAGGACGGCCGTCCCCGTTGAAACTCATCGCTCGCGGCCTACAATGGGCCCCGATGCCGATCTCAGCAACCCGTCAGGCGACCCTCGAGGATGACCTCGAGCGCCTGCGCCCCTCACTCGTCGGATACTGCTACCGGATGCTCGGCTCCGGTGGGGAGGCCGAGGACGCGACCCAGGAGACGATGCTGCGCGCCTGGCGGCGCTCGGACACGCTCCAGGACCGTGACGCGCTCAAGTCGTGGGTCTTCCGGATCGCCACCAACGTCTGTTTCGACCAGCTCGAGTCCCGCAAGCGCCGGGCGCGGCCGGTCGATCTCGCCGAGCCGGGAACCCCGGACTCGCCTCTGGGCACCCCGCTCGCCGAATCGGCCTGGATCCTGCCGATCGCGGGCGGGCAGCTGACCGATCCCGAGGCCGATCCGGCGACCCGCCTGGCGGACCGCGAGTCCCTGCGGCTCGCCTTCGTCGCGGCCCTGCAGCACCTTCCGGCCCGGCAGCGGGTCGTGCTCGTCCTGCGCGAGGTTCTGCGCTGGAGCGCGAAGGAGGTCGCCGACCTGCTCGAGACCTCGGTCGCCTCGGTCAACAGCGCCCTTCAGCGGGCGCGGGCGACGCTGGACGAACTGGCGCTCGAGGACGACGAGGCGCCGATCCGTCCCGACGACGAGGACGAGCGGCGCCTTCTGGAGCAGTATCTCGAGGCCTTCGCCGAGTACGACATCGACCGGATCGTCGCGCTGCTCCGCTACGACGTCGTCTTCGACATGCCGCCGCTGCCGCTCTGGTTCCGCGGGGCGGAGGAGACCGGCCGTTTCATGCTCGGCCCGGGTGCGGCCTGCCGCGGATCGAAGCTGATCGCGGTCACCGCCAACGGCTTTCCCGCCTTCGCCTCATACAAGCCGGACCCGGAGTCGGGCGAGTGGCTGCCCTGGTCGCTGACCATTCTCGAGACCACGGTCGATGCCGAGCGGGGCGGACCGGTCATCGCGGGCGTTCACAACTTCCTCCAGCCCTTCATGCCGGAGCTCTTCGACTCGCTGGGGCTGCCGGACCGGCGGGTCGATGCCGATCCGGTCATTCAGCACCTGTCCTAGGCGAAACGGAGGCCGAAGAGGCCTTGACAAAAAGAGGGGTCTGGAACCGGCCTGGTTACGTTCCGCAGCCTCTCGGGCATGGAAACCGCGGGTAGCTTGGCGAGAGGTCCATCGAATGCAGCAGGAGGGGATTGAGTTGAAGCTCGCCAGTTCGAAGCGAATGATCGGCACCGGTGCGACGGCGGCCATCGCGGCAGCGGTCGCGATGATCCTGCTGTCGCCGTCAGCCATGGCGCAGGCCAAGGTGAAGCCCGCCTCCGAGGTGCTGAGCAACGGAAAGATCTACACGGTGGCCGGTCCCCAGACCTGGGCCAGCGCGATCGCGATCCGGGGTGGCAAGATCGTCGCGGTTGGCGGCAAGGGCGAAGTGCGGCCGTACATCGGACCCGAGACCAAGGTCACGAACCTCAAGGGACGCATGGTCATGCCCGGCCTCCAGGACGGTCACTCCCATCCGATCTCCGGTGGAGAGAGCCTCAGCGCCTGCGGCCTCGGATACGAAAGCCTGACCGTCGAGCAGCTGCGATCCCGCATCCAGGAATGCCTCGATGCCTCCGCCGACAAGGAGCCGGACGGCTGGCTGGATGTCGGCGCCTGGAACGCGGAACAGACCCTCCCAGCCGGCACGGTGGTGACCAAGGAAGCGCTTGAGGGCCTCGACACCCAGCGACCGATCCTCCTCCAGAACTCCGACGGCCACAAGTCCCTGGTCAACGCGCGCGGACTGGCACTCGCCGGGATCGACGCGAACACACCGAACCCGCCGGGCGGAGTGATCGACCGGGATTCCGAAGGTGAAGCCACCGGGCTGCTCTTCGAAGGCGCACAGAACCTGGCCCGCGCCCTGATCCCGTCGGCTTCATTCGAAGATCGGGTCGGTTTCGCCAAGACGGCTCTGGACGCCATGAACAGCGAGGGCATCACTTCGGCGCTCGACGCCAACGGCGGCGCCGACGCGCTCAAGGCGTACGACGTCCTGCGCAGGCGCGGCGATCTGGGACTGCGGCTGGAGGTGGGCACGGTCCTCGGGACCGAATCCGCGAAACGGATCCCCACGGTGCTTCGCGAACAGCGAAAGCTGAAGCAGAAGTACAAGGGGCTTCTCCGCGCCGGGCTGATCAAGATCTTCGCCGACGGCGTGGTCGAGGCACCGGCTCAGACGGCCGCGCTGCTGAAGCCGTACCTGGTGAAGAAGGGCGGCAAGTGGGTCCCGGGAAAGAACCGGGGCGAGCTGCAGATCACCCAGAAGCTGATGAACAAGCTGACGATCGCGTTCAACCGGAAGGGCTTCCAGGTTCACGTGCACGCCATCGGCGACCGCGGCGTCCGCAACGCCCTCAACGCGTTCGCCGCCTCACGGAAGGCCAACCGGACCAAGGGCTGGGGGAATCGCAACTCGATCACCCACCTCCAGATGGTCGATCCGAAGGACTATCCGCGCTTCCGGCGGCTCAAGGTCATCCCGAGCATGGAGTTCCAGTGGTTCCAGCGTGACAGCTACACGGTCGACGCGGTCGAGGACTACATCGGCCCGGAGCGTTTCAAGCGCATGTACCCCGCGAAGAGCCTGATCGACAACGGCGCCAAGCTCGCCGGGGGCAGTGACTGGCCGGTGGATCCGCTCTTCCCGTGGTACGCGATCGAACGGGCCGTGACCCGGACGGCGGACTCCTGGTACGGCTACGCCGACAGCCCGCTCAACGCGAACCAGGCGATCTCACTCCGGCAGGCTCTGCGCGCCTACACGTTGAACAGCGCCTTCCAGATGAAGCAGGACCGCACGACGGGCTCGCTGGAGAAGGGCAAGCAGGCCGACCTGATCGTGCTCGACCAGAATCTGTTCAACATCAATCCGGGCAAGATCGCCGACACCAAGGTCCTGAAGACGATGCTCGCCGGAAAGGTCGTGTACGAAGCGAAGTAGAAGGTGGGCACGGATCACGTCTGCCTTTTGTGATTCCCTTCTGAGGTGCGTCTGATCGTTGCCCGCTGCGAGGCCCGCTACACCGGCCGTCTCGACACCTTCCTGCCCGAAGCCCTCCGCCTGGTGATGATCAAGTCGGACGGCTCGGTGATGATCCATGCCGACACCGGCGGCTACAAGCCGCAGAACTGGATGACGCCACCGACCACGATCGAGGAGGAAGACGGCCTGATCGTGGTGACCAAGCGGGCCGGGACGACCGAGGACCGGGTCGAGATCAGGATCAGCGAAGTCCTTTCCGACGTGACCCACGACATGGGGGAGGCCGCGTCCCTCGAGCGCGACGGGGTGGAGGCACACCTTCAGGAGCTGCTGGCCGAGCAGCCCCATTGGTGCGGTGAAGGTCTGCGGCTGGTCCGCCGGGAGTGGCCGACGGACATCGGTCCGGTCGACCTGATGTGCAAGGACCCCGACGACAACTGGGTCGCGGTCGAGATCAAGCGGGTCGCGACGATCGAGGCGGTCGAGCAGATCACGCGATACCTGGAACGCATCCAGCTCGAGCCGTCGATGGCCGGCTGCCGCGGCGTTCTCGTCGCGCAATCGATCAAGCCCCAGGCCCGGACCCTGGCCGAGGGTCGGGGCATTCCCTGCGTCGAGGTGGATCTCGCCGTGCTTCGCGGCGAACGCGAACCGGACCTGACCCTTTTCGCCTGAACCTCAGGTCGGCTGTGGGGTCACCACATGCCCGGAGAAAGCCATAGGACCACGTCCAGCGGAGAGCTGCCGGAGAGGGTGAGGTACTCGACGTAGATGATCGCCGCGCCCGCGAAAGGCAGCGCGATCCTCGCCCAGAGCGGCAGGCTCTTGATCCGGGCACCGAAGGTCTGCTTTCCGGGAGGATCACCGGCGGTCTCCAGCAGCCACTTCTCCCCGTTCCACCAGCGCCAGGCGCCGACACCGAGAGGATCCAGCTTCCAGCCGGGTTCGGTGTCGGGCGGACTTTCGAGATCTGCGACGCTCATCTGGCTCTCCCTGCTGATCGGTAAATTCGAGGAGGTTCCTCCCCCGCGGGTGAAGCCTATCCGTGGACCGCCGTGGAGGCCCGCATCTTCCGGGCGACGTCGCTCAGCGCCGTCGCCACCTCGTACTCGCGTCCCGGCGACATGCGCCCGGTCCCGCAGGACGCCGTGACCAGGCTGCGCTCCCGCGCGGCGGGCACCCGGCTGAGTGCCGCTCCGAGCCGGGAGTTGGCCTGGATCGCGTGTTCCTGGCGGTGGGCCGAGATCGCGCCCCAGGCGACCATTCCGTCCTTGGCGATCAGCCGGTTGAGCACCGATGCCGCCCGCCGGTCGATCCTCTCCAGAGTGAGGTCGAAGGAGAGCACCTGGGGCTCGGCCCGCTCGACCAGGTCCCACGGCACCGCGCAGCAGAGGTGGAGGCCCCAGGCGGGGGCGATCGCGCGCAGGGGATCCCAGACCGACTCGGTGCCATCGGACCCGAAAAGTGCCATCGCCGGTTCGTCGATCAGCAGCAGGGTGGACAGCCCGCGTTCGGCGAGGATCGCGATCTGTCCCGCGACGTTGGCCGTGAGCCAGGTCGAGACCTCCCGGGCCAGACTCAGGGTCCGGGCCCGGCCCGGGTGTACACCGCCCTGGCGCTCCAGGGCCAGGGCGAGGGTCGCCGGCCCGGTCACCTGGAGCTTCACCACGCCGTTCCCGGGAGGGTGACGTTCCACCTGTTCGAGAAAGGACGGCCAGACGAGAGGCCGCTCGCGATCACGCTCCGGCGACCATCCGCAGAGCTGAGGGTCGGCACCCAGCCACTCGGAGATCATGTCGCCCTCCACCCGTGGGAGCTGTGGACAGAACGGCAGCTCGTAGCCCACGCAGGCGTGATTCGCGGCAAGGGCGGGATCGGTGAACGGCAGGCTGCCGATTCCGGTGGTCGACCAGGGTTCGATCCGGTCGAGAACGGCTGTGCGGGTCATCGGGTGCTCCTTGCTCCGGGCGGCCCGGTCGCGGGGCCGCTGTTGTCGGTCCGCACCGGAGGTACCGGGCGGGAAGTCGACAGGTCTTCGGACTAGGACGCCTTGGAGGGTCAGCCTTCCCAGATCAGATCGGTCCAGTGGCCACGTTGACTCTCCGAACGTCCCTACCGCTGCGCGTCAGTTCCGGAATTTGACCGGATTCCCTGACCCCGAACGTGGGGCACGATCGACTTTGTCTCGAACGATAGCCGGTCGGGAGGCTCAGCGAGACAGGTTGAAACATCTTCGGGACCGATCAGGTTTCAGGGCCGGAAACCCGGGTAGTACCCAGGCGAGCGGGATCGGGCCCGCAGGAACTCAGAGCAGGGGGTAGATGGCAGATGAAGGCTTTTCTCGGGGCGAGCGTCATGGTCTTGGCGTTCGCCTTCATGGCGACCGCGAGCGCCGAGGCGAAACCCAAGCGCGCCGGTGGGAAGACGTACGTGTATGGCCTCTGCGGGCCGAACGTCTGCCGGGTCGACGCCAAGACCCGCCGTTCGAAGATCGTTCTGCGGCGATCGACCGGGAAGGAGTACCGGGCCGTCGCCGCGTCACCCAGCGGCAGCACTCTCGCCTTCACCTATGACGGTGAGCTCTTCCGCAGCGGCCGGGACGGCCGCGGCCGACGCAAGCTCGACCAGGGCGGATTCAACCCCCGGCAGGTCGCGATCAGCCGGAACGGCCGTGATGTGTCCTGGTTCGCGAGCATCAATTCACAGCAGTGCTACTACGATCCGATCAGCGGCTTTCCCACCTGTTACCCGGTGGTCTACGACTACCTGTTCCGGCAGGGACTTTCCGATCGTGAGTCGGATTCACTCTCCGGCAACCAGTTCACCTCGGGCTGGTATCGCGGACAGCTGATCGCGCAGGTCGAGCCCGACGAGGGCACCGACGACTACATCTGCGCGCTCGACGGCGAAGGCGACTGCACCCGGACCCTGGCGTCCCGCGCCGGACGGGCCTATTCCAGCCCGACCACATCGCCCGACGGGCGCTACCTCGCGGTCGTCTCCGAACCGGCCCCGCCCGAGGACGGCGACATGGACTACGAGGGCCGCATCGAGATCTTCAACGCGGCCAACGGCACCCACATCCGCAACCTCACCACCGGCGTGAAGGACGACACACCGATCTTCAGTCCGGACGGCCGGTCGGTCGCCTTCAACCGGGGCGACGACGTGCTGTCGCGTTCGGTGCGGGGCGGCAGGCAGAAACTGATCAAACGCGACATGACCCTGACCGGGCCCAGCTGGGCCCGGGGAAAGTGAAGAACATGCGCCGGACAGCCGTTTCGCTGATGGTCGCCTCGGGACTGCTGCTCGCGCTCGCCGGGCAGTCCGCCGCCGCCGAGCAGCTGCTCGACCGGTGGGGCTCCTTCGACGATGATCCGGTTCCCGGCAGGTTCCACGAGATCATCGATCTGGACACCGACGTGCGCGGATACCTCTACGTGCTCGACGAGCTGCCGACCGGGGTGGGCCGGGTTCAGAAGTTCACCTCCACCGGACAGCTGGTGCGCCAGTTCGGCGTCCCGGCGGATGAAGACGACCGGTTCGACACCGACGAGATCGTCAACGCGCTGCACCGGCCGAGCGGCATCGCGGTCGGTCCCGACCGGAACGTGTACGTGGCCGAGAGCGGCACCCGCACCAGGGTGAGCGTGTGGTCGCCGCTCGGCCGGTACCTGCGCAGCTTCGGGTCGTCCGGCTCCGGTGACGGGCAGCTCTCCGGTCCGGCCGGCATGCAGTTCGACGGCACGGGCAACCTCGGCGTCGCCGATTCGGGCAACTCCAGGGTGGCTGTCTTCGGTCCCGGAGGGAACTGGGTCGGCGCGATCGACGGCTTCGATGAGATCTCCTACAGCGGCCCGTCCGACATCACCGGCACCGGCAGCACGATCTACGTGGCGGCCGGCCCGGTCGTCGTCGTATTTCCGGACTCGGGCCCGGCATCGCTCATCGGCGGCGAAGGTCCGAACGGTGAACCGGCGCCGTTCGAGACCGCGACCAGCATCGCCGCGAACAGCGACACCCTCTATGTGGCCGATTCGGTCAGTTCGAAGGTTCAGGCGCTGAGCCTGCTCGGCACGTCGCGCGGCCAGGTCGGGCCGGGACCGGGCAGCCAGCCCGGACAGATGGTCAAGCCGAACGCGCTCGCCGTGGACTGCAAGGGCTCCCTCTATGTCGCCGATTCGGGCAATTCCCGGATCCAGCGTTTCGGTGACCCGGGAACACCGGTCTGCGGCGGCATCAAACAGGACAAGGAGGAAAAGCTGGTCATCCGCCTCGCCGGCCGGAAGGCGCAGCGATTCCGCGAGGCTTTCGCGGTCCAGGCGACGGTCAGCTGTGACCGTCCCTGCCGGGGCTCGCTCAGCGGATCGATCAAGATCCGCGGTCGCCGCAAGCCGGTGCGCCTGACCAGTGAACCGCTGAAGCGGGAGTTTCCGGGCCCGGCGGTGACCAACGTGGCCCCGACCGAACGCGGCACCGACATCGTGGTCGCCGCACTCGAGCGCCGCAAGCGGGCCAAGGCGTTCATCAAGCTGGTGGCGCGGGATCTGACCGGACGGAAGATCGTGCGCAAGAAGACCTACCGGATCCGCTGAGTCCGTCCGTCTCAGCCGACCGGCACGAGCAGCCGGATCAGATAGCCGCCCTCCGCGGTCGGTCCGGCCTCGAAACTGCCTCCGATCAGTTCGGCCCGCTCGGCCAGGCCGACATGCCCATGCCGGGTCGAGGGCGGCTCCTGCGGTCGCATCGTCGGAGGATCGTTCTCGACCGTGAGCTGCAGCGTCTTCGACGAGGACGAGCAGTTGACCCTGACCGGAGCTCCGGGGGCGTGCCTGCGTGAATTCGCGAGGCCTTCCTGGACGGCCCGGTACACGGCCCTCTGGACCGAGGCCGAAAGCCCGTCGGGCACGTCCACGTTCAGCTCGACCTCGAGGCCGCTCTCGGTGACCAGATTGTCGATGTCCCCGATCGTGAACTGCGGGGTGAGTTCCTGCGGTCCCGCTCCTGACACCCGCAGGATCGAGACCATCTGGCGCAGTTCCTCGATCGTGCGCACGGCCAGGGTCCTGATCACCCTGCCGGCCTTGGCCGATTCCGGGTCGGTGGCGGTCACCTGAAGCGCCCCGGCCTGGACCGCTATCAGGCTCACCTGGTGGGAGACGACATCGTGCATCTCGCGCGCGAGCTCGGCTCTTTCGGAGCTCCTCACGTCCCGTGCGACCCTCTCCATGTCCTGTGCCTGCGCCTCCTGCAGCTGACCGATCGAGTCGGAGAGCTGACGGCGCGTGCGGACCAGCATGCCGGTGACCACCGCCCCGAAGGAGAGGGCGAGGCTGTAGGTGACGATCAGGGTGGCGAACCGTAGGCTCGGCCACTCCCTCCAGAACGACCAGTAGCCGAAATTGACGACGATCAGCGTCGGGATCATGACCCGCTTGCCGGCCCCCTTCAGGGCCAGTGAGTAGACCGCGACCACAGGAGCGATCACGCCGTCGGCGATGAAGAGCCCCGGGATCGACACCAGAAGGCTCGCCATCGGGTACCGGTGGCGGGCGAAGATCCCGAGGGCGCCGATGATCGTCAGGGCGATCGTCCATTCGGACACCAGGCGAAGGACGACCAGACCGTGAAACACGGCCAGGCAGAAGAGGGCCAGATCGACGAGGAAGGTGCGTGCCCCGGGACTGAGCGCGGGCGGTCTCACTTCGACAGCAGGCCCGTGCGTTCGGCGACCAGCGCCGCCTCGACCCTGGTCTTGATCCCGAGCTTGGCCAGGATCGAGCTGACGTGGGTCTTCACCGTGCCGACGCTCAGATACAGGGATTCGCCGATCTCGGAATTGGTCTCGCCCTCGGCCAGTCTGACCAGAACGGTCCGCTCCCGGTCGGTGAGCAGGTCCAGGACCGCCGGGTCGGTGCCGACCTCCCGGCCGAGGAATCCGGAGATCACCTTGCGGCTCACGATCGGTGAGAACACGATGCCGCCACCGGAAAGCGTCCTCACGAGCTGCGGCAGCTGAACCGGATCGGTGTCCTTCACCAGGAAACCGGAGGCCCCCGACTTCAGCGCCGTCGCGATGTACTCGTCGGTGTCGAAGGTGGTCAGCATCGCGATCACCGGATGCTCATGTTTCGCGACCAGCTCGAGCAGCACCTCGAGGCCGTTCTTCTTCGGCATCTGAATGTCGAGCAGCACCACATCCGGCCCGGATTCGGCGATCGTCGCCACGGCATGCTCGCCGTCGGTGGCCGCGACCACCTCGATGTCGGCCGACGCGTTGAGGATGTGGGTGAACCCGGTCCGGACCAAGGCCTCGTCATCGACGATCGCGACCTTGATGGTCGGGTTCGCGGCTGAGGTCGGTTCCGGGCCCATCCCGCAAGGCTAGTACCGAAGATCACCGATTTGGAGCGTCGATCGCGACGCTGGCCACCCGGATGGCGATTCTGGCCACCTGACCGATGGTTTTCGGGGGCGGGCTGGGGCAGGATCAAGCAGACGATGCCCGCCCGTGCCCGAGCATGATCACGATCGCCGATCTCACGGCCGACTTTCCGTTCGTCCTGCTGGCGGGCGAGTCGGCCATCGATCGTCCGATCCGCTGGGTGCACCTGTCCGAGCACGAGGATCCGGCGCAGTGGCTCTCCGGCGGCGAGCTGGTGCTGACCACCGGCTACAACCTCGATTCGGCCGAAAAGCAGCGGCGGTTCGTCCTCGAGCTGGCGGGGCAGGACGCGGCCGGCCTCGGATTCGGGACCGGATTCGACCATGCGGACGTTCCCGCCGCAATGGTCGATCTTGCGAGGGAACTCAACTTTCCGCTGTTCATCGTGCCGTACAGCACCCCGTTCATCGCGATCACCGAACGGGCCTCGAAACAGCTGGTCAACGACCGCTACGACGCGCTGGAGCAGGGCTCGAAGATCCAGGCGCAGCTTCAGCTGCAGGTGATCGAAGGGGGCGGGCTCGACGCGATCGTGTCGTCGATCTCGCGCGCCGTCTCCGGGGCCGCCTACGTCTTCGACCCGATGGGCCGGATCATCTCCCGGAGCTCGGAGCCCGACTTCGAGGTCGAGCCCGCCGCCGAAGAGCTGATGCTCCGGACCGAGCAGCGGCGTCCGGTCCCTTTCTCCCCGGATTCGATCGGGGATCGCGGCCTGGCGGTACCGATCCCCGGCGGCCAGGGCGACCGCACCGACGGCTGGCTGGTGATCGTCTCGGCCCGCGGCGGTGCCCTCGGTGCCTTCGAGGCTCTGCTCGCCCGACTTTCGTCGACCGTGGTCGGCCTCTGCCTGATGAGGATGCGCACCGTCCGGGAGACCGAGAGCCGCCTCGTGGGAGACCTTCTGAGGGATGCCCTGGAAGGCAGGTCCTCGCCGGCCGACATCGCGAGCCAGCTCGGATCGCTCGGTCTCGACTCCCGGATCGCGGTTCTGGTCTTCGAGGCCGGCAAGCCGGAACTCGCCGAGTTCTGGCTGTCCGAATCACTGGCGAAGCGGCCGGTCCCGGCCCTTGTCGCCGTGACCGAGGCGAACGGCAAGACCCTGGTCTGCGTGATCATCGACGCCTCCGCGGTGGATCCGGTCGAGTTCTCACGGGACCTTCACGCGGCGCTTCCCGACAGCCTCGACGGATGCCGGGCGGCGGCGAGCCAGGCGCTTCCGAACGTATCGCTCCGGCGCGCCTTCCACGAGGCCCGCTGCGCGCTGGAGGCCTCCTCGCTCGGCCCCGATCCGCCGGACGTCGCCTCGCATGAGGACCTCGGAGCGTTCACTCTGCTGCTCTCGATGCAGGACGACGAGGCGCTGCGGCGGTTCTCGGAGGCCGTGCTCGGCTCGATCGAGGTGGACAACCCGGCACAGACCGCCGAGCTGCTGCACAGCCTGGACGTCTACCTGGAGTGCAACGGCAACTGGGAACGGGCGGCCAAGCTTCTCTACTGCCACCGGCACACGCTACGGCACCGGATTCGCAAGATCGAGGAGATGTCCGGCCGGGACCTCCACCGGGTCAACGACCGGATCGAGTTCTGGCTCGCGCTGCGGGCGAAGCAGCTGGTCGCGTAGCCGCGCCGAACCGTAGCGGCGCGGTCGCAACCTGCACCTTTCCGTCCATTGATCGCCGGTGGGGCCGGTGGAACGATCGCCGGTAACCCCCGGATCCATCCGGGGGAGGTGGGAACAACCAATTTCATTGGAGGGGACTTGAGAACTCGTACGGGTATTGCAGGGGAAGCAAGGGGAAGGCCCAAGCTTCTGGGAGTGTTGGGAATGGGCGTCGTTCTGGCGCTGGCGATCGTGGTTCTGCTCTCGGGCGACACCAAGAGCAGCGCCGCGAATCCGGGCGAGCCGGATCGCGCCTTCGTCAACGGACGGGTGATGCTCTTCCCGGACGCGAAGACGAAGCCGATGAGCTCGGAGCTCGGCTGGGCCGAGGCGGTCACGGTGACCGACGGTGAGATCACGTATGTCGGCGACGACGCCGGCGCCCGGGCCAAGGCCGGCCCGTCGACCGAGATCATCGACCTCGAGGGGAAGACCCTGATGCCGAGTCTCGGTGACGGTCACAACCACGCCGAACCTCCGCTCGAGTGCGACATGGGCTACGAGGGAGGCACGGTCGAGACCGTCCTTGGCAAGATCAAGGAATGCCTGCTGCGTGCCGAGGAAGCGGGCAACCTGAACTCCAATTTCGTACTCGACGGCGGCCACCTGATGGGCGAGGGCATGCTCCCCGCCGGCACTCAGCTGACCCGTCACGTTCTGGACCGGCTCAGCGAGGATCCCGCCGACGATCCTTTCGGCACGGGCACGACCAGGCCGATCACGATCGCGAACATGGACCACCACAAGGTCTATGTGAACACCAAGGCGATCGAGAACGCGGGGCTCGACGAGAACACCGAGACCCCTCCGGGAGCGTTCATCGGACGTGATCCCGACGGCTACCCCAACGGGGTCTTCGCCGACTATCGCGGCGCCAACTGGGGACCGCCCGCTCCGGCCGATCCCGATGCCGACTACAACGGCCTGGTGACCAACCTGGGGGAGATCAACTCCGTCGGAATCACCTCGATCTACCGGCCGTTCGGCGATGCCGCCGAGGCGAAGCGCATGGCCGACGAGGGCAAGCTGACGGTCCGCTTCAACCAGGGCGTGAGGGCCATGTCTCTCCGGGGCAAGACAAATCCGGCGGAGATCCAGGGCATCATCAACGGGTTCAACGAGATCCGTGACGAGTACGACGGCTACAGCAACCCGGCCAGCCCGGGAACGGTCGCCGTCAACACCGCCAAGATCACCTGTGACGGCGTCGCCGAGACACCGGGCCAGACCGCGGCGATGATCCAGCCCTACCGCAAGAACATCGGTACGGCCGAGAACCCGCACTGGGTCGACACCGATTGGCGGGGACCGCCGTCGTGTGACAACGCGACTCCCGGATTCATCGCGCTCGACAAGGAAAAGTGGGGCATTCACGTTCACGCGATCGGCGACCGAGCCACCCGCGTGACCCTCGACAACTTCGAGCAGATGGAACGGGTGAACCCCGAGTGGGATCGCCGCCCGGCGATCACCCACCTGCAGTTCGTCGACGATGCCGACATTCCGCGGTTCGGTGAGCTCGGGGTCATCTCGAGCATGTCGCTGCAGTGGAACCAGCGCGACGCCTGGAGCGTCGACGGGATCGATGGCTACATCGCCCCCGACCGTTCCGATCGCATGTACCCGACCAAGGGCCTGCTCGACAGCGGATCAGTGGTCGCCCAGGGAAGTGACTGGACGGTCACCGAGCTGGTGCCGTGGGCCGCGATCGAACAGGCCGTGACCCGTGAGGGCCAGGTCAATCCGGCGAGGGCGATCTATCCGGGAACGATGAACATCGGTGACGCGATCACGCTGGAACAGGCGATCAAGGCATCGACGATCGGCGTCGCCTACCAGCTGCGCCAGGACGACATCAGCGGCTCGATCGAGACCGGCAAGGCGGCGGACATGATCGTCGTCGACAAGGAGCTGATCAAGCTCCCCGGCGAGGTCGAAGCCAAGCTGGCCGAGGCGAAACAGGCGCTGGCCGACGCGACCGCGGCGAAGGCCGACGCGGCGGCCCGGGTGACCCGGACCGCCGAGATCGCCAAGTCGGCGGCGGCGAAGTCCAAGTCCACCGCGACCACGGCCAAGAAGGCCAGGACGGCACAGTCGAAGGCCAAGAAGAGGCTGAAGAAAGCCAAGGCTTCCCGCAAGCCCGCGGCCACCAAGAAGAAGGCGCTGAAGAAGGCGAAGAAGGCGGTCAGGAAGGCCGACGGCGCGGCCAAGCGCACCGGAACCGCGGCGGCGAAGGCACGCCGGGCGGCGGCCGCGGCCAGGAAGGCCGCCACCGATGCGGTGGCGGATTCCACGAGGGCCGTCCAGGACGAGGTGAGCGCCGGATCGGCCGTGGAGACGGCCGAGGCGAACGTCGAGTCCGCCCGGACGGCTCACATCAAGAGCATCTCCGAGACGAAGGTGCTGGCGACGATGCTGAACGGCGAAGTCGTCTACACCGATCCCGAGAGCCCACTGCCGCTCTCGGCCGAGTAGGTACGACCGGGGAAGGGGGCGGCCGTCAGGACGGCCGCCCCCGACCGTGGACCGGACGGCGACGGGACTAGATGTCCCACCACTCGAACGAGATGTCGCGCAGCGAGTTCGTTCCGCAGTGCACTTCGCCGCCGTAGATGTGGTAGCTGGTGAAGTCGTCGATGTAGGAGACGGCGATCCCGGCACCGGCGTAGGTCTCGGACACGGCGACGCCGAAGAGATCCTCACCGTCGACGCCGGGACCCCACTGGCGGGCGACCAGGACGCGATCGGGGCTGATCAGGAGATTGTTGACGGCACCGGGAACGTATGCCCCGAGCCTCCTCTTCCCTTCGAACAGGGCGGGCACCCTGAGGATCTCGGTGTCGGCCAGTCCGGTCTCGGCCCGGATCAGCGATACGTTGGCGGCGATCCTGGCGGCGGCGAAGCGGTTTGCCCGGCGGAACCGGGGATCCGCCAGCGCCTGGTCGATCGTCGGCACCTTCCGGGCATGACGCGGGTTGCCGAAGGGGAAGGAGAGTGTCTTGACCCCACCGTGCCCGGCCGCGCTCGCCCGGCGCAGGATGTCAATACCGAGGTCGGGATCGGCGATCGCGAGCCGCCAGCCGCGCTCGGTGCCCGGCGCCGGGAGGAACTGCATGAACTCATCGACATGGCCGACCCGCAGCCAGTCCGTATCCAGCATCAGCGGCCGCTGCATGTCCTGGGCGTTGAGCAGAGTGCGCATCTTCGGTGACGGCTTGCCCCACCTGCCCCGCTGCCGGCCGAGCACTATCCGGCCCGCCGGGTGTTCGATCCCATCCCGCGTATAGGGCGGAATGGTCTCGAGGTTGCCCATCGAGTCGACGGTGCGGAAATCGTTGCTGGGGCCGGCCCGGACGATGCCGATGCCCGGTCCGAGCAGTCGGAAGAGGCTCTGCTGGGCGAAGTCGCGCATCTGGTGGGAGCGCATCAGGAGGCGCATGCCGTGGGTGCCGCCCGCGGCCGGGATCGAGGAGTACATCGGCTCGACGAAATCCTGGGTCCATTGGTCCCCGGTGAGGAAGTGGAGCGGAACTCCGGCGGCCGCCGTCGCCCTGCCGAGGTTGTCGCCGAAGCGGCCGCGGTCGGCGGCCGACGCGGCGGTGCCGGCCTTGGAGACGGGCCGGCCCCGAATCGAGGAAAGGCCGGCCGTGCCGCCCTTGGCCTTGCCGGGCCTTACCGGGCGGGGAGGAGAGGCCAGCACCGCCTGGGTCGCCTGCAGGTGATCGTGGGTGAGCAGAGGAGCGACCCGCATCCGCACCGAATCCGATTTCCGCTCTGGTCCGTCCTCCACGGACAGGTCGATGCCGACGGTGCCGTCCCATGTCTTTGCGTCGCGCACGATGTCGGTCGACTCGATGCCGAGCTCCAGGCCGGCGCGCAGCACGGCCGCGGGGAGGACGTCTCCGGCCCGGACCAGCTGCCACCGGCCATCGCGGTTCGCGAAGAGGTTGATCTTGGCCGCACCCTTGCCGGTGACCGATATCGTCGCGGCGGCCGCGTCCGAGACGCCGGGCATCGGGGCGATCCTCAGGCGGGCGAGATCCTCGGCGTCGGCGGCTCCGTTGACCGCCTTGTCGGTGGCGTCGGAGCAGCCGTGGAGCCTGCGGTTGACGGATTCCGTCCGGCGCATTCCCCACATTCTCATGCGGATCTTCGAGGCGAGCGCGGCCTTGACGTTGTCCGCACAGCGGTGGCTGTCGTCATCGAGGTTGGGCAGGAAGAGAGCACCGGAGCGGGTGTCGGCGAAATCCTCGAACGGGGTGTCGGCGGGGTCGATCCTGCCGTCGCGGTTCCCATCCACCTGAAGGTCTGCCGGTTCGGCCGCGGCGATCGCCGAGCCGATACCCCCGAGGGAGAGGCAGGTGAGAAGGGTCGCCGTCGCGGCCATGACGGATGTGGGTCTGCGTCTGATCGAGGGGACTCTAGTGGCCGCGCCGCCGCGACCCGATCTCCTGTGGCCCCGATCCGATTGCATTGGACAACAGTGTTGTATATGCTCTGGACAACACTGTTTTTTATAGGAGGAGAACGGTATGAACACGGGTTCGTCATTCGCGGCCGCCGACGCCGGCCGCGCGCGTCCGGGCAGGTCAATTCCGGGCATCGCGATATTTCTCGCACTTCTCGCCGTCATCGGTGCGGTCGCGTTCGTCCCAGGGGCAAGGGCGGAAGAGGCCGTTCCGTGGGCGAAGCGGAACACCGGCTACCTGCCGGCTCGGGACGGCACACTGCTCAAGTACAGCGTCCTGCTCCCGGCCGGGAAGGGGCCTTTCCCGGCGGTGATGAACTACAGCGGCTACGACCCCGGCAGCATCGGCGGAACCGCCTACCGGCAGCGCAACACGACGATGTCGAACGCGATCGATGCCCAGATGCTGAAGGCCGGCTACGCGGTGATCGGGGTCAACATGGCCGGCACCGGGTGCTCGGAGGGCGAGTTCAGCCTGATGTCCGACCGCTGGGCGACCGACGGATACGACGCGGTCGAATGGACCGCGAGACAGTCATGGTCGGATGGCAGGGTCGGTATGGCGAACTGGTCGTTCGCCGGTCTCAGCCAGGTGATGACCGCGACCAAGCGCCCGCCGCACCTGCGGGCGATCGCGCCGGGCATGGCGGTCACCGATCCCTGGCGGGACGTCGGGTTCCCCGGCGGTGTGACCAACACCCTCTTCCCGGCCACCTGGTCCTTCTTCATCCAGTCGCGCTGGGGCGCGGCCGGTGAGAGCGCGATCGCCGAAGGGGACACCAGATGCGAGGCGAACATCGCCGCCCACAACGACGGGTTCCCGGAAGTCTCACCGGGAGCGGAGCTGACCGCGCATCCCTACCCGGAAGGAGAGTTCGCCGACCGGCTGATCTGGAAGCGAACCCACCGGATCAACGTCCCGGTGCTTTCGATGGTCGCCTGGCAGGACGAGTCGACCGGCCCCCGGGCGGGATATTTCCAGGACACGCTCGATCCGAAGCGGACCTACCTGGTCGGCTCCAACGGTCCCCACAACATCTACGTCAGCGAGCGTTATCGCCGCTTGATGATGAGGTTCTTCGACCGCTACCTGAAGGGCGAGCGCAACGGTTTCGAGAAGGAGCCTCACCTGCGGCTCTGGCTGGAATCGAGCGCTCCCGATTCCGGCGATCCGGTCTACGGCGGTCTCACCAAGCTGAAGCCCGGGGTCGTGATCACTCGGCCCAAGCTGCGGGCGAAAGTCAAGCCGCTTCGTCTGTCGCTGCGCTCCGGGGGCCGGCTCACCCACGCCGGGCCCGGCCGGGCGGAGCCCGCCGACGGCTACTCCTACCCGCGCCGCGGGCCGGCGGTGAACGCCTATCTGGGCTCGGCCGACGAGTCGTGGGAGGGAGGAGCGCTCCCGGCCGACGGCACTCTCGCCTACACCACCGCCCCGCTGAAGAGGACCCTGACCTTCTACGGCCCGGCGAGTCTCGATCTGTGGCTGTCCTCGACCGCTGCCGACGCGGATGTCCAGGCCACCGTGACCGAGGTGCGGCCGGACGGCCGGGAGATGTTCGTGCAGCGCGGCTGGCTGCGCCTCTCGCAGCGGGCGCTCGAGCGCAAGCGGTCGACGCCGCTGGTTCCGTTTCACCGGCGCGAGCGGTTCTCGGCCATGCCGATGAAGGACTCGGCGCCGATCTTCGCGAGGCTCGAGATCCAGCGGTTCGCCCACATATTCCGGCGCGGCTCCAGCATCCGGATTCTGCTGGACACGCCGAGCACCACCGGGGGATGGGACTTCGACAGCCCCGACGAGCCCTCGGCGATCCGGATCTTCCACGACCGCTCACGACCCTCGCGGCTGGTGCTCGGCCTGTTGCGCAAGGGGGCAGTCGGTTCGCCCCGGCCGGCCTGCGGTGATGTGCTTCAGCAGCCCTGCCGGGCCGACGATCCGCCGGTGCCCGCCGCGCACCCGTAGGCTGCCATGCATGCCGGCCGAGATCAACGTCACCGAACGGCTGCAGGCGATCGCCGTGGCCACGCTCCAGCTCGCCCAGGAGGAGGGTCCCGGCGGCGTGACGGTCCGGGCGGTGGCCAAGCGGCTCGGCGGCTCGACGACCCTGGTCACCAAGTACATACCGTCGCGAACGGCGCTGCTGGCGAACGCGTTCGAGCACATCTCGGCCCACTGGCAAAACGATCTCGGCGCGACTCTCGAGGATCAGGAGGGAATGGACCGGCTGCGCTCGCTGGCGCTCTGGTCCCTGAACACCGGTGAGTTCGAGGATGCGATCAGGAGGCTCTGGATCGCCGCGCTGGCCGGCAGCCCGCCGGGACCGGAGGGCGGCGAAACCTCCCGGACCGAGGCCCACGACGAGTACGAATTCATCCGGGAGACCGTGGCCGGGGCGGATCAGGAAGCCTGGCTGGCCGACGCGCTCTTCCTCGCCTTTAGAGGGTTCTACGTCTCGTCGGTGGAGGATCCGGAGAACTGGCCGCCCGAGCGGGCCGCCGAGGCGATCACCCGGCTGCTCGACATCGTCGAGGCCTCCCGCCAGTGAGCGCCACCGGAAACCCGGACGGCGACGCGTATCTCGGTCTGAACAGGAGCAACTGGGACGAGCGCGTCCCGCTTCACCTCGGCGCGGCGGAGTACGCGGTCGAGGAGTTCGCGGCGAATCCGGACAAGCTGTCGGACGTCGTCGAGTTCGACCGCGAACGCCTCGGTGACATCTCCGGTCTTCGGGCGGCCCACCTTCAGTGCCACATCGGCACCGACACGATCTCGCTGGCCCGGCTCGGCGCCGAGGTGACCGGGCTGGATTTCTCGCCGGTCTCGATCGCGGCCGCCCGGGAGCTGGCCGAGCGGAGCGGCAGCGGCGCGGCATTCGTCGAGGCCGAGCTGTACTCCGCGGCCGATGCCCTGGGAACGGAGCGGTTCGACCTGGTCTACACCGGGATCGGCGCCCTCTGCTGGCTGCCCGACATCGCCCGCTGGGCGCGCACGGTGGCGGCCCTGCTCGTGCCCGGAGGCAGGCTCTTCCTCCGGGAGGCACATCCGGTGCTCTGGGCGATCGACGAGGAGCGGACCGAGGGCCTGATCCTCGGTCACCCGTACTTCGAGACGAGCGATCCCGGAGTCTGGGACGAGCCGTCCACCTATGTCGGCGATGGCGGGCGACTCCAGGCGTCGATCACCCATCAATGGAACCACGGGATCGGTGAGATCATCACGGCCCTCTTCGCGGCGGGACTCCGGCTGACCGCTTTCATGGAGCACACCAGCGTTCCGTGGGAGGCGCTTCCGGGGAGGATGTCGCGGGACGGCGCGGGCGAGTGGTCTCTCACCGAGCATCCGGAGCGCGTCCCGCTGAGCTACACGCTTCAGGCCGTCAGACCGGCCTGAAGCCGGTCATCTCGTGTCGCGGCTGAGCCAGTCGCCCGGCCGGTAGGGCGGCATGCGCAGCACCAGGAACAGCAGAGCGACGGTGGCGCCGGCGTAGATGTAGAGCTCGGCCACGCCCGAGTTCTCGCCGGTGACGTTCTGGCCCATGGCGAGGATCGAGAAGGTGAAGATCGTCAGGCCGAGTGAGATCAGCAGGAACGGCTTGCGCCTGTCGGGCATGAACTCCAGGCGGATCAGGCTGACCACGATCAGCAGGAAGATCGCGCACTCGAGCAGGCCGAGGATGGTCCAGGCCGCGTCGATTCCGGGGATCGTGTCGAGGAAGGTGCCGCTGAACTGTTTCTCGATCGGCGGCGGCGCACCGCTGCCGTCGAGGATCTTCTCCTTGCCTCCGTAGAAGAACAGGACGCCGACCAGCAGGTAGATGCCGGCCAGCGCGAGCGCGTAGACCGTGATGTCCTCCCACCGCATGCGACCGCCGCTCTGGGCTTCCGGCTCCTTGACCTGGCTCTGTTCCATGGCTCACTCCTGTTCGGACGAGGGTTCCGGTTTCCCGGAGAACGAAGGTGGTGTCTCGGATCGAGCCTAGTGCGGGTTGCCACGAAGATCAAGCGGCGTGGTCTCGGATTCGGGGGCTGGTCGATAGGATGCCGACACTATGTCGATAAGTTTGCCCGCCGGGAACGGCGCCACCCACCCATGTTCCTCGCGCTGAGAGATCTGCGCCGCTCCTGGCGCCGCTTCCTTCTGGTCGGTCTGGTCATCGCGCTGGTTGCGATGCTGTCCACTGTTCTGGTCGGTCTGACCAATGGGCTGGTCAAGGACGGGACCTCGGGCCTGCGCTCCCTGCCGCTGACCCACCTGGCGTTCCAGCCCGGCGCCGAGTCGGTGTTCAGCCGTTCGACCCTCGATCGCTCCGCCCTCGAAAGCTGGGAGAAGCAGCCCGGAGCCAAGGCCTCGCCGCTGGGCGTCTCCTTCGTCAACGCCGCCTCGGTGGGTGAGGGCCCGAACGTCGACCTGGCGCTCTTCGGCGTGGCCGAGGACAGCTTCCTGGTCGAACGGCCCGAGGGGCGGGCGGCCCTCAACGGCCGACCCGGGCTGGTCCTCGCGGACGAGGTGCGCGAGGAGGGTGTGAAGGTGGGTGACCGCTTCCGGTTCGCCGGATCCGACCTGGCCCTGCCCGTGCTCGGCTTCACCTTCGCCGGCTCGTACGGCCATGTCCCCGTGGGCTACGTGTCGCTGAAGGAGTGGCAGAAGATCACCTTCGGCGGCACCGGCGGCGACCGGTTCTCCGCGGTGGCGCTCGAGCTTCCCTCGGGTGCGGACACCGAAGCGGTCAACCAGGCCGCCGGAACGGAGCTGAAGACCAAGGAACAGGCCTATTCCGGGTCGCCGGGCTACTCGGCTGAGACCGCGACCATGTCCCTGATCCGGTTCTTCCTGCTGGTGATCTCGGCCCTGATCGTCGGCGCCTTCTTCACCGTGCTGATCGTTCAGCGGACCAACCAGATCGGCCTGCTCCGGGCGATGGGCGCCTCGGGCGGATACATCATGCGCGACGGCCTCGGCCAGATGACGATCGTCCAGGTTCTCTCGACCGCGGTCGGCGGGGTGCTAGGCATCGTGATCATCCTGCTCCTGGAGAATGGCCCTGTGCCGATCTCGCTCTCGCTCCCCGGGGTGCTCGCGGCCTGCGCCTATCTGGTGCTGGCCGGCCTCCTCGGGAGCTTCGTGAGCATCCGCAGGATCTCGAAGGTGGAGCCCTCGATCGCTCTCTCGGCGGGACAGGTATGAGCATCTCGGGCGGCGCGGCCGCGATCGAGCTGCGGGGCGTCGAGGCCACGGTGCCGGACGGCCCCGGCCGGCGGACGATTCTCGGCGGCGTGGACCTCCTCGTCGCTCCGGGCGAGTCGCTGGCGATCACCGGACCGTCCGGTTCCGGCAAGTCGACCCTGCTCGCGATCGCCGGGCTGATGCGCCGGATCGACGATGGCGAGGTGCTGCTGGAGGGGCGGGCGACCGTGGAGCTTCGCGACCGGGAACGCACGTCCCTGCGGCGAGACCGGATCGCGTTCGTCTACCAGGCGGCCAACCTGCTCCCGTCGCTCACCGCCCGCGAGCAGCTCGAGCTGGTCGCCCACATTCGCCGTGAACCGCGCCGTGAGGCCAGATCCAGGGCCGACGCGCTGCTGGCCGACGTCGGCCTCGGCGGCCGGGCCGACCAGCTTCCGGGCGAGATGTCCGGCGGTGAGCGCCAGCGGGTCGCGATCGCCCGGGCCCTGATGTCGCGGCCGGCGGTGATCCTGGCCGACGAGCCGACCGCCTCGCTCGACCCGGACCTCGCCCTGGAGATCAACGGGCTGTTGGCCTCGCGGGCCCGCGAGCAGGGTCTGGCCACGGTGATCGTCACCCACGACGAGACCTCCGCCGAGATGGCCGACCGCCGCCTGCACCTGGCCGAGGGCTCACTGCTGCCGGTTCCCGAGGTCGCCGAGGTCCCGTGACCCCGAAGATCGCCGCCGGCAACATCGCCGAGCACGTCGAGCGTCAGGAGCGGGCGGTCTTCGAGGCGGCCGTCCGGCTGTTCACCGAGCGCGGCTACGACGCGGTGAGCCTGGGAGACATCGCGGCCGAGGTCGGGCTCGCGCGGAACTCGCTCTACCGCTACTTCCCGGGCAAGTCCGAGATCCTCGCCCGCTGGGTCAATCGCGAGCTGGAACAGGGAATCGGACGCTCCGAAGAGCTGCTCGGAGGCGAGGGTCCCGCCGCCGGTCGAATCCTGCGCTGGGCCGACGATCAGATCGAGTACGCCCGCCGTCCCGAACACGACCTGCTGGTCGCGATGTCCTCCGCCGGACGCGATCTCGACACGGAGACCCTGACCGCCCTGGCGCAGAATCACGAACGTCTGCGGCAGCCGCTCGTGGCCACGGTCGCCGAGATCGTCGGCGAGGACGGCGACGCCGACCTGACCGCCGACCTGATCGTCGGCCTGGTTCACGCGGCCAGCCGGCTCGAGTCCTCGCGACCCGGCGAAGAGGAGCGGATACGGCTCTTCATGCATCGCGGGATCCGGGGTCTGCTCGCTCCGTCCGAGTAGGCGGCCGGTGATGATTTCGTCGCGGATCGGCCGTTCTCGGAGAGACCACAACTGCAGGTTTGTACAGTTGACAGACCATGGCAATGCCCTCGCCTCTTCCCGATGACCTGGCCGAGCTGATCTCCGGGCAGTTCCGGATGCTCGGTGAACCGATGCGCCTGAAGATCCTCGATCGCCTGCGCTCCGGCGAACGCAGCGTCGGGGTGCTCGCCGAGGAGCTCGGAGCCTCGCAGCAGAACGTGTCGAAGCATCTGCAGACACTGAACTCGTCCGGCATCGTGGCCCGCCGCAAGGAGGGCAACACGGTCTTCTACTCGATCGCGGATCCGGCGATGGTCGAGATGTGCGATCAGGTCTGCACCAGCATGGAGAAGCGGCTCGAGGGCATGTCGTCGATGCTCGCCTCCCTCCAGGCTTCCTAGCCCGAGCAGAGCTCCGGACTGGACTTCGGTCGGTCACGGTGCTACTCTCTGGACATCTATACAACTCTACGATTGTGTAATGGAGAACTTGAATGAACTCTGGATCGAACGAGGACGTGTGCGCGATCAGCCGGTCCTCCGCATGGCCGCTTGAAAGGGTCCTTTTCGCGATGGCCGGCACGGTGACCATTCTCAGCGCGGTCCTGGCCGCGCTGGTCTCTCCGTGGTTTCTGCTGCTGACCGCTTTCGTCGGCGCGAACCAGTGGCTGTTCGTGCTCTTCGGCGCCTGTCCGGCCTCGCTCGTGCTGAAGCACCTGTTCGGTCTCCGGCCGATCGGGACGTGGAACGGCAGATGAGCCGGAAGGGAGTGATGGCACGGCTCGGTCGCTGGACCGCGACCCACTTCCGCCTGGTGCTGATCGTCTGGGTGGCGATCGCGCTGGTCCTCGGCTTCTTCGCGCCCAAGGTCGAAAAGGCACTCTCCGGAGCCGGCTGGGAAGCCACCGGTTCGGAATCGCTGGAGGTCCGCGAGATGGTCGACGAACAGTTCGGAGGCATGTCTTCCTCGGCGCTCATGGTCGTCATCCATTCCGAGGAGGACACCGCGACGGATCCGGAGTTCACCGGCAAGATCACACGAGCCGCCGGCATCCTCCGGTCGAGCGACGACGTCTCGTCGGTGATCACGCCACGGTCCGGCGGCTGGATCTCACCCGACGGACACACTGTAGTCGTTCAGGGAGGGGCGGCCGCGGATTCGAATCAGATGGTCCGGGCCGCCGATGACCTCAAGGGCCCGCTGTCCGAACTCGACGGGGACGGGTTCGAGGTATCGCTGACCGGCGCCTCGGGAATGTGGTCGGACTTCAACCACGCCAACAAGGAGGCGATGCTGAAGTCCGAGCTGATCTCATGGCCGGTGACACTCGCCATCCTGGTGCTGGCCTTCGGATCTCTGGTCGCGGCGGGACTTCCGCTGATGCTCACCATCGTCGGACTGGTCGCGGCCGCCGGCACGCTGTATCTCGGGACCTCGATCGCCGACATCTCGATCTGGGCGATGAACTTCGCGCTGATGTTCGCTCTCGCCCTCGGCATCGACTACGCGCTTTTCATCGTCTACCGCTTCCGGGGCGCGCTGGGCGGTTCGGGATCGCCCGTCGACGCGGTCGAGACCAGTATGGAGACGGCCGGCAAGGCGGTGCTCTTCTCCGGCCTGACCGTGCTGATCTCACTGTCGGCCGTCCTGCAGGTTCCGAGCCCCGCCTTCCGCTCGATGGCGATCGGCATCATGCTCGCGGTCATCTTCGTGCTCGCCGCTTCGCTGACCCTGCTGCCCGCGGTCCTCGGCCGGATAGGGCAGGGCATCAACCGGCTCTCCCTGCCGTGGGTTCGTCCCGGGGAGACGCGTTCCGCCCGGTTCGCGGCCTGGGCGGAGCGACTCTGGAAGCGGCCCCTCGCCTACGGCATCCCGGCGACGCTGGTCCTGCTGGCGCTCGCCGTGCCGATTCTCGCTCTCGACACCGGAATGCCGTCGATCAAGGTGGTTCCGGCCGGCGACCAGTCCCGGACCGGCTACGAACGTCTGGCCGAGGGATTCGGCCCCGGATCACCCGGCTCGGTCCAGGTGATCACGAAGGCGCCGGAATCCGGGGGTGTCGTCCGTACCCTCGAGCGGGATCCGGGAATCGTCCGGGTCATGCCACCTGTGACGGGAACGGGGGACACCAGGATGATCCAGGCGGTTCCGGCCTCGGACCCGTCCAGCGCCGAGATGAGCGAGACAGTCGAGCGCCTGCGCGAGAACCTGGCCGGCCGGGCTCTGCTCGGCGGGGCCTCGGTCGAGAATTTCGATCTCGAACGCGCCCTGGCGGACAAGACCGCCCCCGTGATCGGCGTGGTTCTGGCACTCGGCTTCCTGCTTCTGCTCCTGGTCCTGCGGGCACCGGTGGTGGCGGCGCTCGGCGTCCTGACCAACCTGCTGGCCGCCGGAGCGGCCTTCGGCGTGGCCAAGCTGCTGTTCCAGGACGGCCACCTTTCGGGAATCCTCGGCTTCGAGTCCCAGGGCTTCCTCGACGCCTGGGCGCCGGTCTTCTTCTTCGCGATGGTCTTCGCGATCTCGATGGACTACTCGGTTTTCCTGCTCAGCTCCGCCAAGGAACACTGGGAGAGAACGGGCGATCCCCGGCAGGCGATGATCGAGGGGACGGCGCACTCGGGCCGGGTCATCTTCGCCGCCGCGGGCGTGATGGTCGCGGTGTTCTTCACCTTCGCGCTGTCCGGGCCATTGCCGCCGAAGGAGATGGGCATCATCCTGGGCGTGGCGGTCCTGCTCGACGCGGCCCTGGTCAGGCTCCTGCTCCTGCCGGTGTTGATCCGCCTGGCCGGCAGGTGGGCCTGGTGGCTGCCCGGCTGGGCCGACCGCATCCTGCCGAAGATCAGTTTCCGGCATTGACCGGCATCGCGGAGGGGCCTCAGATCACCTCATACTTCGCCAGGAGCTGCCCGATCATCGTCCTCTCGACGTACTTCGTGGCGAAGTCGGGCACCGGCAGCCGCTTGCCGTCTCGCAGGTAGTGGGTGGACTTCAGTAGTTCCCGTACGTCGTAGATCGATCCGAACACCTCCGGTACTCCGCGATCCACGTCGAGCAGCTGGTAGACCGCCTCCATTCCGGTGCGCACCGAGTACTCGGTGGTGAAGATGCAGTCCCGGGTGGACTCGGCGAACTGGCCGATGAAGGCGAAGTTCTTGACGCCCTCGGGCACGACCTGAAGCCGGTCCCCGGCGGTGCGGGGGAGGAAGAAGGCGGTGATGAAGGGCATCATGCACGGGCGGGTGATCGCGCCGGATGAGGCGAGCTCGCCGATCTCGTCCTCGGGCACACCCAGGTGGTAGAGCCACTCCCGGGTGATTTCCTCGCCGGTGCAGTCGCGCAGCGGTTTCTTCACGTAGTCGCCCGGTACGTCGGTGAAGAGCCCGTAGAACCAGACCACCGTCTGATCATCCGGCTGGGCCTTGAAGTGAGGCTGGCGGTTGACCGTCCAGCTGAGCAGCCAGGCCGAGTCCCGGGCCGTGACGATCCCGCCGGTGACCACCTTGCCGGAACGGGTCGGTCGTTTCGCGATGCGCTCGATGTGGGCCGGGATGCGCTCGTCGAGGGTCGTGATGCTGGCCGATTCCCACTGTGACTGTTCCGGGTGGGTGCAGAACTTGTCCGGCCGCCCGAAGGACTCGTCCTGGGCGGCGATGTTCCGCCACAGATGCCAGCTGCCGCCGTCGTGGACCACCGGATCGAAGGCGGCCGGGGTGTGATGGTCACCCCATTCCGAGTTCTCGACCAGCGAGCCGTTGGTGACGAAGACGAGATCGTTCTCGGTTAGATCGACGCCGCCTTCCCGCCCCTCGCGGATCCACACGATGCGTCTCGCCACCTTCTCGTCGGGGGTGATCTCGAACTTCACGTCCATCACCCTCGTGTCGTTCTGGAGTTTCACTCCCCGGTCCTTCAGCCACTTGACCAGTGGCATCACCAGCGATTCGTACTGGTTGTACTTGGTGAACTTGAGCGCGCTGAAATCCGGCAGGCCATCGATGTGGTGGATGAACCGTTCCACGTAGAGCTTCATCTCGAGGGCGCTGTGCCACTCCTCGAAGGCGAACATGGTGCGCCAGTAGAGCCAGAAGTTCGAGTCGAAGAAATCCTGGCTCATCACCTCGTCGATCCGCCTGTCGTAGAGCTGCTCGTGGGTGGCCAGCACGAGATCGACCACGTTCCTGGTCGCCCTGGCGTTGAGGGTGAAGTTCATGCCGGTCCCGGCGTCCTTGCCCCGGTTGATCGTCGCCCGCTGCAGCGAGAAGTTCGGATCCTCCTTGTTCAGCCAGTAGAACTCGTCGAGCACCGAGGCGTCCTCGATCTCGAGCGAGGGGATCGAGCGGTAGAGATCCCAGAGGCACTCGAAATGGTTCTCCATCTCGCGTCCTCCGCGGATCAGCCAGCCGGTCTCGGCGTCGCCGGCCCCGTCGAGCGCGCCCCCGTCGATCGAGGACGACTCGAGGATCGTGATGCGTTCCCCGGCCATCTGGCCGTCGCGGATCAGGAATGCGGCGGCGGCCAGGGAGGAGAGTCCCGCCCCGACCAGGTAGGCGGACTTGCCGTCCACTCCCTCCGGTTTCTTCGGGCGGGCGAACGCCTCGTAGTTTCCGTTGCTGTGGTACATGCGGCCGCCTTCCGGAGGGTTTGAGATCTCTCCCATCCTCTTCGAGCGGCGTGGTCGTGTCCAGGCCGGGGCTCCGACCCGGGCCTGGTACCCGTTCGATGGCGGGACGGGCTAAGGTCAGGCAAGTCCACTGACACGGAGGTCCAGATGAGTCTCACCCCGAACGCCACCCGGCGGCCCGCGCGGTTCGCGAGTCCCGGAATCCTGATCGCCCTGATGCTCACCGTATTCGCGGTGCTTGTCCCGGCCGGCTCGGCCAGCGCCGCGACGACCACCTGCACGCAGCCGGACGGCTTCCAGTTCCGCACCGACTGGACCCGCGCGAACGGGATGACCGACGTCACCGACCTGAAGATGCGGGCCAGCAGCAGCGACCCTTGGTCCGGCTACACCGATTTCTGGGGCCGGGTATCGAAGCTCGAGTGGTGGACCCCCGACTCGCTCAGCTCGCTGTTCACCCATGCCGGGGACTGGAACCATCCGGCCGCGACGCTCTACATAGACCTTCCCTCGTACGCCCATTGGTATGGCGCGGCCGACCAGCGGGCCGACGTGCTCGCCACCAACGTCTTCGAGTTCCTCTCTCCGAGGGTGAGCAACCGGGACAACGGATCGCCGCTCGTCCGCAATGCCGATCTCTGCGACAACTTCCTCTCCGATTGGCCGGCCGGAACGGGACCCAGGGTCGCGATCGCCGGGGACAGCATCACGGTTCAGATGACCAAGCGCTTCCAGGCGTTGAGTGGCTGGCGGCCCTTCATCGAGCCGCAGTCCGGCCAGGCTTTCTCCTCGATGCAGGGTGAGCTGCGCGGTCTGGCCGCCGGCATCCGCGATTCCGCCACCGGAGCGCAGACCAGGCCGGACGCGCTGGTCCTGGCGCTCGGCACCAACGACGCCGGATCGATCGCCGGCCGGCCGACCCAGGCCGAGCGTGACAACGCCCTGACCGGCTTCGGCTGGAACCTCGCCCGGGTGCTGATCGACACCGACGCCGTTCAGTGCCGGGTGCTGGTCACCACTCACGAGAGCGGCTGGAAGCGCAACTCGGCCGGGCAGGCGGAGTACCTGCCGATCCTGAAGCAGGCCCGCAGGGACGTGAACGCGAAGCTCCGCGCCGCGGCGGCGGCGGACCCGGATATCGAACTGGTCGATTGGGCCCAGATGTCCTCCACACACGGCTGGTACAACCCGGCCTCCGGGGTCCCGTGGTACCCGGACGGCGATCCGACCCACCCGAATCCGGCCGGGCTGGAGGAGCTGTCCGACGCCCTCCACGACGCGGCGGTGGGCTGCGGCTGAGCGGCCGCGACGCGGAACGAGCATGGCGTTATCCTTTACTTGTGGCCAGAAAGGTAAAGAGCGAAGCCGGAGCCGATCGGACTCGACGTGGGCAGACCCGGGTCTCTTCCAAGCATCAGGTGACAATCCCGGTCGCGGCGTTTCGTGGCGCGGGACTCGCGCCCGGTGACACCCTGAAGGTGGAAGCCGAGGGTGCGGGACGAATAGTCCTGACCCGGATGGGCGAGCTCTTGGACCGCTACTCGGGAAGTCTCGATACGGGCGGGAAGTTGGGGGCTCAGATGGAAGGACTCCGCGACGAGTGGCGGTAGTGCTTGACTCTGACGTGGTCGTCGGCTTTCTGGATCGCTCGGATGCCCTTCATTTGGCGGCGGACGCGGCGCTGCGCGAGCTCGTCGCTGATCAACGGCTGTTCGTCTCCGCGGTCACCTATGCCGAAGTGTTGACGGGCGCGAAGATGGGCCACCACGACGAAAGCCACGTAAGGGGCTTCTTCTCCGAGGTCGTCTCGACGGTCGTGCCCGTAGACACCGGTATCGCGGATAGTGCGGCCGGCCTTCGCGCGTCGAACCGCTTTCTGCGGATGCCCGACGCGCTCATCGTCGCCACCGCCGACTCGGACCCCGACGTCGAGATTCTCCTGACCGGAGATCGCCAGATCGGAAAGTTGAAAGGGCTGGACTGCGAGATCCGAGTGGTGGCCGCCGGTGCCTGATCGGAGCTCTCCTCGCTAGCCTGAACCTGTGCGTTCGGCGTTCGGCACTTCGATTCTCTTCGCCCTGCTCTGCCTCGCGGGGTTCGTCTCGATGCTGTTCTCGGCGGTCACGCTGATCGGCTCGCTGCCGCGGGGAGCGTCTCCCGCGTCGATCCTGGAGGCCTGCTGCGGTGTCGTACTGGCGAGGCTCTCGGTCGGCTGGCTGCTGCCGGTGGCGGTCGCCGCCGCCCTGGTCTTCGTGCTGGTCAGGATCGCCCGGAGTACCTGGCGGCTGGCCGCGGCCGGCCGTGGGATCGGGAGATTGCGGCGGGTGTCCGAGCCGGCCGAGGTCTCCGGCGTCTCCTGTCGGATCTACGAGGACTCGCGTCCACTGGCCTTCTGCGCGGGGATCCTCAGACCGGAGATTTTCGTCAGCCGGGCCGCGGCGGAACAGATGCCGGCCGAGGTGATCGGGGTCGTGATGGCGCACGAGCAGCATCACCGGCTGCGGCGCGATCCGCTGAGGAGAGCGGTCGCCGGGATCCTGACCGATGGCTTCTTCTTCCTCCCGGTTCTCGGCCAGATCGGACGAAAGTGCGTATCGCTCTCGGAGGCCGGGGCCGACCGGGCCGCGGCGGCCGCCAGCGCGGGAGGTCGCGGTGACGTCGCCCGGGCGCTGCTGGCCTTTCCCGCGGGTGCCGGATCACCGGGCGAGGCGTCCCTCTCGGGCGACAGGATCGAGCATCTCGCCGGTGGATGTCGGATCTGGATGCCGACCTGGCCCATGCTCGCCCTGACGATCGTCGCTCTGCTCGCCCTGCTCTCGGCGCCGGTCGTGTCGGCCGAGCTGCTGCTGGTGGATACGGTGAACCCGTGAGGAAGCCGAAGTTCGAAGAGCTGCCCGGCCTGTCCGATCTCGAGCGCGAGGTGATGGAGGTCGTCTGGCAGGGTGACGGGGAGCTCTCGGTGAGGCGGGTCGGTGAGCTGGTCAACGCCGGTGGCGGGAAACAGCGTGCCTACACGACCTACATGACCATCCTGTCCCGGCTGCATGACAAGGGGATCGTCGAACGCCGCCGCGAAGGCAACTCGGACCGGTACCGCCCGAAGATCCCGCGCAGGGACTACATGGAGGGGCGGGCGAGGACCGAGATCGACGCCCTGGTCGGTGAGTACGGAGACATCGCGCTGGCGCAGTTCGCCCGGCAGGTGTCCGAAGCCGGCCCGGACGGGGCCGAACGCCTGCGTCGCCTGGCCCGCGGCGACGAGACTTAGCTACTACAGCACATAGTAGGGTGGATCTGGCCCGCTTCGAAAGGACAGATCCCGCATGACCCAGAACATCAAGATCTCGATCGCCCTCGTCTTCGTCGTGGTACTCGGCGGGATCGTCTTCGCCACCACCGTCGGCGGCTCGGACGAGTCCGAGGCCGCCGCCGACCCGAAGACCGTGCGGGCCGACTCGCACAGGCTGTCCACGGCCGAGAACGACAAGGTCAACCTGGTCGAGTTCCTCGATTTCGAGTGTGAGGCCTGCCTCGCCCAATTCCCGATCATGGAGCGGATCCGTGAGGAGTACGACGGGCGCATCAACTTCGTGGTCCGCTACTTCCCCCTTGCCGGGCACGGAAACGGGGAGAACGCGGCGCGCGCGGTCGAGGCCGCGGCCCGTCAGGACGCGTTCGAGCCGATGTACAAGAAGATGTACGAGACCCAGAGTGAGTGGGGCGAGTCCCAGGAATCGAAGGCCGAACTCTTCGTCGAGTTCGCCCGGGAGCTGGGTCTAGACGAGGCCCGGTTCGTGGCCGACGTCAACGATCCGAAGACCGCGGAGCGGGTGGCCAAGGACCAGAAGGACGGGATCGGGCTCGGGGTCCAGGGGACGCCGACCATCTTCCTCAACGAGGAGGAGCTGCCCTCCATGCCGCCATATGAGCTGCTCAAGGAGCGGATCGACGCCCTTCTCGCCGAGTGACGGCCGGGACCGCACCAGACAATCGGATGGCACCCGAACCGGCACCGACCGAGCCGGGCGAGTTCCTCGAACGGATCATCGGCTGGCTGATCGCGATCGCCTCTCTGATCGCCTTCCTGGCGGCGGTGATCCTGATGATCGAGAAGCTGAAGCTGATCGGCGACCCCGAGTACGTGCCGACCTGTTCGATAAACCCGGTGCTCTCCTGCGGCTCGATCATGGAGAGCGAGCAGGCCGAGGCCTTCGGATTCCCGAATCCGCTGCTCGGCATCGTCGGTTTCGGCGGACTCGCGATGATCGGGGCCTCGATCGTCGCGGGAGCCCGGATCCCTCGATGGATGTGGCTGACGATCCAGGCCGGGGTCACCTTCGCCTTCGGTTTCGTCTGCTGGCTGATCTTCCAGAGCCTGTACCGGATCGAGGCGCTCTGTCCGTACTGCATGGTCGTGTGGGTCGCGGTCTTCGCGCTCTTTCTCTACACGACTCTCTTCAACTTCACGTCCGGGAACATCCCGGCGCCGAACCGCCTGCGCTCGGCGATGAAATCAGCCGCGGGCTATCACGGGGTGATCCTGACCGCCTCGCTGCTCACGGTCGCGCTGCTGATCGCCGAGGCTTTCTGGAGCTACTGGCGCACGCTCTTTTGAGCCGGGGGCGCACGGAAGCCAAGTCCTATACTTTGTAGGACATGTTGATCAGATCGATCGTGGCGGCCGTGGCCTGCCTGCTGCTAGCCGGTTCGGCCTTCGGGCTCGCCGGGTGTTCCGACGACGGAGGCTCCGGGGAGGGCCGGTCCGCCGCCGCGCCGCCCTCGGAGGATCCGGGTCTGATCCACGTCCACGGGCTCGGTGTGGACCCGGCGGACGGTGCGCTGTTCGTCGCCTCGCACACGGGCCTGTTCAGGCTGCCGGCCGACGAGGATGGAGCCGAGCGGGTCGCCGACCGCTACCAGGACACGATGGCCTTCACGATCGTCGGGCCGAACCGTTTCCTCGGATCGGGACATCCCGATGCCGGCGAGGATCTCCCGCCCTATCTGGGACTGATCGAGAGTGAGGACGCCGGGCGGAGCTGGGAAGAGGTCTCGCTGATGGGCGAGGTCGATTTCCATCTGCTGGCCGCCGCCGGGGACCGGATCTACGGGTTCGGGTCCGCCTGGGGTGGAACCGAGCCGATCTTCCTGGCCAGCGAGGACGGGGGAGAGACCTGGAGCGATCGCAAGGTCCCCGGCCCGCTGCAGAGTCTGGTCGTCTCACCCGCCGACCCCGAGAAGCTGGTCGCCTCGAGCGACCGGGAGCTTCTGGTCTCGCGAGACGGCGGAAAGCGGTGGGAGAGCCTCCGGGCCGCACCGGGACTGCTCGCCTGGCCGGATCGGGGGGAGCTTTTCCGGGCGGATGCCGAGGGCCGGATCGAGGTCAGCCGGGACGAGGGACGCGGCTGGCGGAAGACCGGGAACCTTGGGGACGCGCCCTCGGCCTTCGGGCATGGCGACGGCCGCCTGTTCGCGGCCACACATCAGGGGTCGATCCTCGAGTCCGGAGACCGGGGATCCAGCTGGGACGTCAGATACCGGGAGTAGGCCGGCGAGAGTTCGCCGGCGGCGAACGATCGAACCTCTTTCGCAGCATGAATCCGAGCCAAAGGGCGGGCAGCCAGAGGAGCATGCCGACCATCCAGAAGACGATCTGCGGATTCTCGAGACGGAGCTCATGGGAGGTCCGGTCATCGAAGAATGGCGAGAGCAGGAGCGGCAGGACGATCACCGCGAACAGTTCCCGGCGCACCACCAGCGATCCGAGCAGGAAGAAGGGCAGGGCGATGCCGAGCGCCCGCGGCAGGTCGGTCGGACCTCCGGCCAGGACCGCGAGCACCATCGAGATGGCGAATACGAAGGTGACCGCCAGCTCGAATCTCGCCGGCCCGGGCCGTACGCCCCGGCGGGGAAGTCGCGGCTTCGGCCGGTTGTGACGGGCGACGCGCATAGTCCTACAAGATGTCGGACTCAGTTGGAGCCTGATCGGGAGGCCGCTCCCCTGAATCTTTCCATTCAAGAAAATGGGGAGTCGCCGGCGGGAGGCATTCGCACCTACGGTGTGTAGGAGTGAGTCCGAAGGGCTCACGTTTTCGATGTTCAACCCCCAGGACATACATGCTGAAGGAAAGCCCGTGACCCGGGCTTTCTTTCTGATCGCCTGCGTCACGTTCCTGACCATCGCCGCCTTCTGGCCGGGCGGCAGCGACGCGGCCCCCTCGGCACAGGAGAAGCTCGACGCCGCGGAATCGAAGATCGCCGCCGGCAAGGACCGCGAGCAGGTGCTCACGTCGGAGATCGAGGAGTACGGCGACCAGATCGCCGCACTCGAGGGCCAGGTCTCCGGGCTCCGGCAGCGGGAAGCGGTGGTGGAGAGCGAGCTTCGGGACAAACAGGCCGAGCTGGATGCCGCGGTCCGGGAGCTCGAGAAAGCGATCATTCGGCTCAGGGTGCAGCGGCAGCGCCTGAAACGTGCACTCGCCGGCCTGAAGCGGAGCCTCGTCTCGATCTACATGGCCGGTACTCCGGACATCGCGTCGCTCGCGCTGGCCGCCGAAGATTTCGGGGATCTGGTCACGGCGGGCGAGTATCTCGAGTCGATCCAGAATCAGAGCGAAAATCTCGCCGAGCGGGTTCGCGGGCTGAGAGACGAGGCGCGCGAAACGGTCGAGGTGCAGCGAGAATCGAAACGGATCATCGAGACCGCCCGCGACGAGATCGCGAGCCGGGAGAGCCGGCTGGAAGCGACCCGGACCTCGCTCGAGTCCCGCCAGGCGACCCTGGCATCGACCCAGGGGGAGCGTGAGGAGCTGCTGAGCGGTGTGCGCGGCGAGATCAACCACCAGGAGGAGATGGCCGCCGACCTCAGGGCGCAGTTGGAGAAGACCATCGCCGAGGCGTCCTCGTCCAGCGGGGAGCCCACCGGAAGCTCAACCGGGACCGGGAGCATGATCTGGCCGGTCGACGGCGTGCTGTCCTCACCGTTCGGTCCTCGCTGGGGGAGGATCCACGAGGGAATCGACATCTCCGCGGCGGGTGGCACTCCGATCAAGGCGGCTGATTCCGGCACGGTCATCCTCATGCAGTCGGAGGCCGAGAGCGGCGGGTACGGCAACTACACCTGCGTCGATCACGGCGCCGGCCTCACGACCTGCTACGCCCACCAGTCGGCGTTCGGGACGTCCTCCGGGGCGAGCGTCAGCCGGGGCGAGGTGATCGGATACGTCGGCAATACGGGCAACAGCTTCGGTGACCACCTTCACTTCGAAGTCCGGATCGACGGTGTGGCCCAGGATCCACTCGGCTACCTCTGACCGGGATCGGTCCCCGGTCCCGTCTACCATTGCGACGGCGGAACCGGTCACGGCCGGTTCCGGATAGGAGCGACCATCCCGAAACAGAGAAACAACTCCGACATTCGCGGCGATCTCCAGGCGGAGATCATGACCGCCGTCTGGAAGCTGGGCGAAGCGACGGTCGAGCAGGTGCGCTCGGAGTTGCCGGCCGACGGCCGGCCCGCCTACAACACGGTTCAGACGGTGCTCAACCGCCTGGAAGCGCGCAAGATGCTCGTCCGCACGAAGAATGGACGCGCTCACGTCTACGAGCCTTCGCTGAACGAGTCCGAGTTCGTGACGCGGTCGCTGGGTGAGCGTCTGGCCGAGGCGTCGCCGGATGCCCGCCGTCTCGCCCTGCTCAACCTCGTCGACGCGCTGGAGCCCGGCGAGGTCGACGAGATCGCCGAGAGGGCAAGGCAGATCCAGGCCCGCCGAGGCAGTCCGGAGTGAGCTCGGTGTTCGCCGCCGCGGCGATCGCGCTGGCGATTTCCGCGGCCGGCCGCCTGCTGCCGCTCGAACGGGTCGCGGCCCCGACCGCGATCGCCTTCTGGCTCTGTGTTCTGGCCGTCGGCGCGATCACGACCGTAGCGGCGGCGACCTTGGCCATCGTCTATCTGCCGGAAACCGCGATCTATGCGATCGTCACCGAGTTCTGCGTCCACGTGACTCTTCCGGTGATCTCGCCGCATGTCGGCTTTTCCGGACATGCGGCGATCCACGCGGCGATGGCGTTGCCGGTGCTGGGGATCCTCGCCTCCCTGCTCTGGCTGATGTCGCGCCTCACCAACGGCTGGTGGGAACTGCGTTCCCGCCTGCGCGGCTCCCTCCGGACGGCCCGGGGAGTGACCCTGATCGAGGACGACGAGATCGTGATCGGGGTCTCTCCACTCGGCCGATCGCGAATCGTGGTCTCCGATACGGCCATCCGGGTACTGGACCCGGGTGAGCTCCAGGCCGGGCTCAGCCACGAGGCCGGCCACATCCGCCGCGGGCATCGCTCGATCCTGCTGCTTTCCGGAATGCTGGTGGCCGTCGGGTTCGCCTTCCCGGGAACCCGCCGCGCGCAGCGGAGTCTCCGGCAGGCGCTGGAGCGGGACGCCGACGCGTACGCGGTCCGCCAGACCCGGGACCCACTCGCTCTCGCCAGCGCGATCTGCAAGGCGGCGGTCGGCCCCGGTCCGGCCGGCGGCCTGGGTCTGGCCGGCGGTGCGGTCAGCCGGCGGCTCGATTATCTGGACGGCGGCCTGACCCTGGCGGGACCGGCGGTGCGCTGGTCGATGCGGCTGGTCACCTCGATCTTCGCCCTGGCGACGGTTCTGTTCGCCGCGGCCGTCCTGGCCTGGATGGCCGAGGCTCCCGGACTGGGTCACGTCTGGTCGCTCAACGGCATCTGTTAGCTCCAGCGGCGCTGGATTCTTAACGCTCCTACATGACGTCGGAGCGATTCGCTAATATTTCGCTAACAAATCACAACGGCCGAATCCGGACGAACCGTCCGGATCGGGGGACCCAATCCAGACCGCCCAGGCGGTCATGGGGCGAATCGGATCCAGATGATCCGCAGCGCGACTCTTTCAGCGCGAGCCCGACAGCTAACCCCGTAGGCCAGAAGAGAGAGACCACGTGTTCCGATTCAGTTCGTTCAAGACCTTCGCCCTGTTCATGGTGGCGGTCGCGCTCACGTTCTGGGGCTTCTTCACTCTGGGAGTCCAGGCCGCACACAGCGCAAACTCCTCCGGCGGAATCAGCATCGGCAGCACCGGATCGGGCACAGTGGGCAGCGACGGCGTCTTTCCGGTGAAGGCCCGGGTTTCGTGGGGCGACGGACTCGGAGCCGGCCGGGGCCACCAGGGGCAGGATCTGATGGCGAGCTGCAAGCGCCGGATCGTCGCCTCGAAGGCGGGCCGGGTCCGGCTGGTCGACTACCAGGCTTCCGGTGCCGGAAACTACGTGGTGATCAGGGGAACGGACTCGAAGTTCGACTACGTCTACATGCACATGATCAAACGGCCCCGGGTCAAGCAGGGTCAGAGGGTGCGAGCCGGGCAGCTGCTCGGACTGGTCGGCAGCACGGGCCGCTCCAGTGCCTGCCACCTGCACTTCGAGATGTGGACGCGGCCTGGCTGGTACCGCGGGGGAGACGTGAGCGACCCGACTCCCTATCTGAAGAAATGGAAACGCGCCGGCAACTGAGCCGGCAACTCCGGGATCGGGTATGAATGATCTCCCCGACAGAGATTCATTCGACCTTTCCCGAGGAGAGCACAGCAGATGAAGTCCGGCCGCAACCCACTCATTCTCGCCGCGATCCTGATCGTCGCCGCGGTCGCCCTGTTCCTGGTGCTGAAACCCGGTGATTCGGGCGATGACGCGCCGGTGGTCACCAATTCCGCGACCGGGCCGCAGCAGACGAAGCCCGCCGGCAAGGCCGCGAGCAAGCCCGAGCCGGCCCCCGTCCCGACCGTGATCGTCAAGAACGGCGAGCCGGTCGACGGCGTGCTCGGGATCGAGGTCGACCAGGGCGACCGGATCACCTTCAAGGTCGAATCGGACGTCGACGAGGAGATCCATGTCCACGGGTTCGACATCAGCAAGGACGTCGCCGCCGGAGGCAGCTCAACGCTCTCCTTCAAGGCGGACATCACCGGCATCTACGAGGCCGAGCTGGAGCATTCCGGAGTTCCGATCGTGAAACTCCAGATCAATCCCTAGCCGGAAGGCAGGGACCTGAGGGCCGGGGACAGCTCGGTGGCGAGCAGCTCGAGGTGACGCTCGACCAGGTCGTCCGGCATGCCCGCGATCGATCCCCAGAAGTAGATGTGGGCGACCGGCATCGAGAGTAGCCACGGCCGCAGCCGCTCCGCCGCCTCCTCCGGGGTGACCACGTCGAATCGGGGCAGCACCGGGGGTCCGGTCGTCGAGCGCAGGTCGTCCGGATCGGTGCTGGGGAGGGGCGGGCCGGCCCGCCCCTCGGACTTGTACTCGAAGTAGGTCCGCCATTGGTGTTCCAGATGCCTCTTGATCCGCGGCCAGTCCCGCTCGGGATCGTCGGAGAGGATGAAGTTCGCGCAGCCACCCATCCTCGCGGTGTCCGGATCGTGCCCGTGAGATGAGAGAGCCTCCCGGTAGGGACCAAGCAGTTCCGGCTTCAAGGTGAGCAGCCCCTCCCCGAGGCGCCCCGCGATCCTGGCGCCGCGGGGGCCTTCCCCGCCGATCCAGATCGGGACCCGCGGCTGGACCGGCGGCGGTGTCGCCCCGCCTGAGTCCCAGAGCCGCCGGACCTCGGTGGCCGTCGCCTCCAGGTCTTCGAACCGCCCTTTCCCGTCGACTCCGTAGGCCCGCCACTCCGGAATGCGGTAGCCGGCCCCGAGGCCCAGCTCGAGTCGGCCGCCACTGAGAATGTCGACCAGCGCCGCCTGTTCGGCGATGTCGATCGCCGGGCGGAGCTTGGCCTGCATGATCGCCGTGCCGATCGTCATCGATTCGGTCCGTGACGCGATGGCGGCCGCGAAGGTGAGAGGCTGGCTCAGGTAGCCGTCGGAGAAGAGGTGATGCTCGGTCAGCCACACCGAATCGATCCCGAGTCTCTCGGCCCGGGCCAATCTCTCCAGCCAATCTTCGTAGAGGACATGCCAGTCTCGCTGCCATTCCGGGGGATTGCGCATGTCCAGAAACAGGCCGACTTTCACGATCCCCAGGTTAGGGCCTCGCGGTGCCGGATGCCGCGGTTTTCTGTCACAAGAATCGACTCCGGGGATCGTCCTCCCCGGAATACGCTCGGCCGATGTCGAACCTCTCGGCCGAAGAATTCAGGGCGATCAAGCGGCTGGTTGATCGCCTCGGGATCGCCGATCTCATGTACGAGTACTGCTCCCGCTGCGATCTCAACGATCCCGACGGGATCGCGGCCTGCTTCACCGAGGACTGCCTGACCGACTACGGCCCCGGACCGGGACAGCCCACCCGGGGACGATCGGTCCGCCGGAGCGAGGCCGCCCGGGACCTGTCCCTGTTCGAGGCGACCAGCCATCTCCTCTCGAACGTCCGCATCTCGTTCGAAGACGATGACCGGGCCCAGGTGCGGAGCGTCGTCCATGCCTGGCACCGGCCGAAGGACTCCGATGCGGCCTGGAATCTCCACGGCCAGTACCACGACGTGGTCGTACGCACCGAAGCGGGCTGGAGGATCGCCGAACGCAAGCTGGTCGTGGTCTCGGCGGAGGGCTTCCCGGCCGAGTGGTCCTTTCACCGGATCGACCGGCTCGCCTCGGAGGAGCATTCCCGGGGCTAGGTCCCGGCCCGTTCCGGGTCCGCCCGATCTTCGCCTGTATGGTGCCCCGGATGTTCTCGGCACTGGGTTGGGGGACCTTGGCGGCATCCTCGCTTCTGATCGGAGCGCTGCTCGCCTTCACCCGCAGGTGGCCGGAGCGGCAGATCGGCCTGGTGCTCGCCTTCGGCGCCGGAGCCCTGATCAGTGCCGTCAGCTTCGAACTGGCCGAGGAGGGCATCGCGATCGGCAGCTTCCGTTCGACCGCGATCGGCCTCGGCCTGGGGGCGGTGACCTACTACCTTCTGGACGGGCTGGTCTCGCGCCGTTTCAATGCCCGGCCGGGGCGGGCCGCTCGAACCGAGAGTGAGGATCCCGGAACGGCGCTCGCGCTGGGCGCTTTCCTCGACGGCATCCCGGAACAGTTCGTGCTCGGGATAGGTCTTGCCGCCGGGCAGGGAGTCGGGGTCGGCCTGCTGGTCGCGATCTTCGTGTCCAACCTGCCCGAGGCGATCGGCTCGGCCAACGACATGCGGGAATCAGGTGCGAAGCCTCCGGCGGTGATCCGTCTCTGGTGCGCGGTCGCGGGTGTCTGCGTGCTGGCGACCCTTGCCGGGTACGGGATCGCCGACTCGGTTTCGGGAGAGATGCGGGCGGCGATCGACGGGTTCGCGGCCGGTGCCCTGCTGGTCATGCTGATCGATTCGATGATTCCCGAGGCGACCAAGGCCGCCGGGCGCCGGGCGGGCCTGCTGGCGACGCTGGGATTCGCGGTCGCGACCGCGCTCTCGAGCATCTAGGGCACCGAACGGGCCGGGGCAGCGGTCGTGACACCCGCTGCCCCGGTGAATCGGTGTGCCGGGCTCAGCAGTCCGGCAGCTCCATCTTGGTTCCGACCGACAGGGCGACCTTCGCCGTGTCGAGTCGCTTGGCTTCATCCCCGGCCTCCATGGCGGGGGTGGTGGCGACCGCGGCCGTAGCGGTGGTGATGAACACCTTGTCGCCCTTCTCGATCACCTTGGGGTCGATCGTGAACTCGGTGCCCTCGGGTCCGGTACTTACCGTGGAGGCCCAGTCGGAGGGGTCTTTCTTCCCGCCGTCGATGGCTTTCGCGGGGACGACCTCCGCGGGCTTGCTCGAAGGCGAGTCGAACGTCACCGTTTCGCTGGGCTTCGCGCTCTCGTACCGCTCGAACCGTGCGGCCGACGAACCCTTCGAGTCTCCGGAGCACTCGATGGTCGGCATCACGGGGGTGTAGTTGACCTCGGCCGGCACGCCGGCGTCACGCAGGCTGGCCTCGAGCCCGTCGGCGTCCTTCAGGCTCTTGATGCTGACGGTGACGGCGCCGTCGGGATTCTTCGCGACCGCGTAGGCACTGGGGGTGTTGTCGCCGCTCCCGGCGAAGATCGCCACCGCGGCGACCGCGGCCGCCAGGCCGCCGCCCGCCATCGCGAACCGGGCCGGCCGGCGGGTGCCATGGGATCGGGCCGGGGCGGGGTCCCGGGCCGGTTCGGGCCGCTCGGCCACCACCTGTCTCAACTCGGTGAGCAGCCGTTCTTCGAAATTGTCTTTCTGTGTCATCTCAGGTCTCCAGTGTGGGAATGGTCGTGGTCGGTTCCTCGTCCGGGAGATTTCGGCGCAGGGTCCGGCGAGCACGGTGCAGCCGGACCCTCGCGGTGACTGGGCTGATCCCCAGCGCTTCGCCTACTTCTCGCGGTGAAAGTTCGTCGAGGGCGTAGAGCTCCAGCGCCCTCCGCTCGCCGTCGGGCAGCGACTCGAAGGCGGCCAGCAGCCGCCTGGAGGTCGCCTCCGCGTCGATCCGCTCCTGCATGCGAGCCAGATCGTCGTCATCCAGCAGCCGCTGTCCCTGGACCCTGGCCATGGCGTCCCGATCGCGGCCGATCCGCCGGAACTCGTTGTGGATGACGTTGCGGGCGATCCCGAACAGCCAGGCCTTCGGTCTGCCCCGCCGGTTGTCGTATCGGTCGGCGGCCTCGATCACCGCCAGGAAGATCTCGGTGGTCAGGTCGGCGGCCAGGTACGGATCGGACACCCGTCTCGCGACGAATCGCTCGACGGACTCGACGTGCTCGCGGTAGAACGCCTCCAGCGCGTCGGGGTCGTGGCCGATGCGGGCCAGTTCGTGATTGCTCATGTATCTACTTGGTCGGTGACCGGCAAAGCGTTACAAAGTGGCGGTCCCGGCCAGGTGCGCCGCCGGAGAAATTCGCTCGCGCCTCGGCGCCGGGCGTAATACTCGGTGCATGCGCGCGATGGTTCTAGAGCGGGCACAGGGCCCGCTGCGTCTCACCGAGCTTCCCGATCCCGAGCCCGGCCCGGGACAGGTTCTGATCGCGGTCCATACCTGCGGGGTCTGCCGGACCGACCTTCACATCCTCGACGGCGAACTGGCCGAGCCGAAGCTGCCGCTCGTGCCGGGCCATCAGATCGTCGGCACCGTGGTCGGCTCGGGAGAGGGTGCCGCGCGGTTCGCGCCCGGCGATCGAGTCGGGGTTCCCTGGCTGGGCTGGACCGACGGCACCTGCCGGTACTGCCGCGAGGGTCGCGAGAACCTCTGCGACCAGGCACGGTTCACGGGATACGACATCGACGGCGGCTACGCCGAGATGACCGTCGCCGATGAGCGATTCTGCTTTCCGGTCCCGTCCGGATACCCGGATCTCCAGGCCGCGCCGCTGCTCTGCGCCGGGTTGATCGGGTATCGCGCCCTCCATCTGGTCGGCGACGCTCCGCGCTTGGGCCTGTACGGCTTCGGCGCGTCCGCCCACATCCTCTGCCAGGTCGCGGCACATCAGGGCCGCCGCGTGTTCGCCTTCACCAGGGAGGGGGACAGGGAGTCCCAGAGCTTCGCGCTCGAGTTGGGCGCCGAGTGGGCGGGTTCGTCGGAAGAGACGCCTCCGGAAGAGCTGGACGGCGCGATCGTGTTCGCTCCGGTCGGATCGCTGATGACGGCTGCCCTCCTCGCCAGTGCCAAGGGCGCGCGGGTGATCAGTGCCGGAATCCACATGAGCGACATTCCCTCGTTTCCCTACGACCTGCTCTGGGAGGAGCGAACCCTCGGCTCGGTGGCGAACCTGACCCGGCGCGACGGGGAGGAGTTCATGGATCTGGCACCCCGGGTGCCGGTTCGGACCGAGGTCTCGGTCTATCCGCTCGGGGACGCGAACCAGGCCCTGGACGACCTGCGGCACGGACGGTTCCGCGGTGCGGCCGTGCTCTCGATCGGCTAGGGCTCAGACACCGAGAGCGAGGCTCAGAGCCACCATCGCCACCGCGGACACGGCGGCCCCGGACAGGGTTCCCCGGCGGCCGGCCCGCAGGCCCTGGGGCAGGATCTCGATCGCGGTGAGGGCCAGCATCGCGCCCGCCGCGAATCCGAAAGAGATCGGCAGCAGGGCCGAGATCTCCTCGACCAGGAAGAACGCGATCACCGCGCCCACCGGCTGCGGCACGCTGCTCAGCACCGCGGCGAAGAACAGCCGGGAGTTCGAGGCGCCGGTCGTCGCGAGGGGAATGGCGACGCTGGTTCCCTCGGGGATGTTCTGGATTCCGATCGCGATCACGACGAAAACCCCGAGCTGGCTCGGATCGGCCTCGTAGGCGGTGCCGATCGCGAATCCCTCGGGCAGGCTGTGGACCAGCAGGACCAGGAATACGAGGATCGCCGTACGGCCCCCGGTGCCGCCGAACTCCCGCGGCATGTGACCCATCCAGCGCCTGGCGAGCAGCAGGAAGGCGATCCCGATGACGAGCCCGAGAACGACCTCCGAGGGAGAGCCGCGATCGAGGGCGGGCAGAAGCAGCCCCATGACCGAGGCGACGATCATCACCCCGGCGGTCACGCCGAGCAGGATGGGAGTGAGCGCCTTGGTCCGGTCTCCGAGGAACATCACCGGGATCGCCCCGAGGCCGGTGGCGACGGCGGTGGCGCTCGCGGCGAGGATCAGGCCGATCATGACTCAGCTTCTACAGGTTGTGGACGGGGAGGTCCAGCCGGCGGGGTTGCGCAACCGGAAAGCCGCGGTTAGTCTCGAAATTCGGATCGCCACCGGTTGAGGAAGTGATGTCGTCGAGCACGCTGGTATCGAGTCTGGTCCGGGCTTCAGCAAGTGTGGCCCTCGGTGTCTGCGTTCTGGCGGCGGCTCTGATCCTTTGCACCCCGGCGGGTTCCGCCCGTGAGGTGAGGCTCGATCACCGGATCACGCCGAGCCCGTCCCGGGGGACCGTGATCGCCAAGGTGCTGATCCGGAGCGCGGTCCGGGCCGAGCCGGATGGCCGGCCGGTCTGGGTGGCGATGGGGCGCACCCGGCTGTCCGGGTCGCCGCAGCGGCTCATGGTGCTGGCCCCAAGGGAGCGGGCAGGCAGGACCTGGCTGAAGGTCCGGCTGCCGGTGCGGCCCAACTCCGCGTCGGGCTGGATTCCACTCAACCGCGTGGAGCTGATCCGGAGCCGGAGCTTCGTCGATCTTGACCGGTCGCGGCGGATCATCAGGGTCTTTTCCGGCGGCGAGCGGGTCGCCCGGTTCAGGGTCGTGGTCGGCGCGCCGGAGACACCCACCCCGATCGGGCTGTTCGCCCTGTACGACCTCGTGGCCCAGCCGAGCGCGCGGGGCTTCATCGGACCCTGGGCGATCCACCTGACGGCGCACTCGAACGTGCTGCACAGATATGACGGCGGCTCGGGCCGGATCGCGCTCCACGGACGGGCCGGAGCGAGCCTGCTGGACCCGCTCGGAAGCGCCCGTTCGCACGGCTGTATCCGCATGACCAACCGCCGGATCTCGTGGCTGACCGGCCTCTCTCTCGGCACCGCGATCCTGGTGCATCCATGATCGACACGGTGATAGTCGGGATCGAGGACACCGACGAGGCGCGGGACGCGCTCCGGTTCGCCCGCCTGTTCGGCGCCGTCGAGGGCGCCCGGCTCCACGTGGTGAGCGTTCACCGGGCGACGGTCTTCTATGAAGGAGCGGCCGAGATCGAGGCGGCCCGCGCCGCGTATTTCGACGAGATGCTGCAGATGGCACAGGCCGAGCTCGGTGACCAGTTCGAGTTTCACCGCCTGGTCGAGATCTCACCGCCGGCCGGGCTGACCGAGGTGGCGGAGCGGATCGGGGCCGATGTGGTGGTCATCGGCTCCAGTCATCGCGGTCCGATCGGCAGGGTGCTGATGGGCGGTGCCGGATCCCGGCTGGCCGCTGGTTCCCCCTGTGCGGTGATCGTCACTCCCCGCGGCTGGAGCAGGGAGGGGACCACGACTCTGAGGCGGATCGGGGTCGCCTTCAACACCTCGGCCGAGGCCGCGGCGGCACTCGATTTCGGTCTCGAGCTGCAGCGGGGCCTGGGGGCCGAGCTGACCCTGATCGGCGTGGTTCCCGAAGTGATCGCGGCCGGTCGGATCGGTCACACCAATCGCGGTTTCGAGGAGATCCTGCGGGAGGACATGGAGGAGCTGATCGGCGAGACGCTCGCCCGGATCGGATCGGACGGGGTCGGACATCAGGTGAGGGAGGGCCACGCGGCCGACGAGCTGGCCGCGGCCTCGATCGATCTCGACCTCCTGGTGCTCGGATCGCGCGGCTACGGGCCACTCCGGCGGGTGCTGCTCGGTGGCACCTCGGTCAAGGTGATGCGCTCCTCGGCCTGCCCGGTGGTGATCGTTCCCCGGTCAGTGGGCCGGGAGTCCGCCTAGCGGGTGCTGAAGACCGGGATCTGCTGCAGATCGAGTTCGTCTCTCAGCAGGACCCCGATCAGGTGGTGGGCGCGATCGTCGTCGACCCGGAAGTCGCGCATGATCAATCTGATCGCCAGGCCGTTGATCATCGCGAGCAGCTGGTCGGCGATGTCGTCGACCGGGTTTCTCGGGGTGAACACGCCGGCCTCGACCCCGTACTCGATCGCCTCGTGGAAGTTCGAGGACCAGCGGCGATACTGGCTTTCGCAGTTCTCGAGGATCGCCGGATCGCGGTACGCGGCACCCCAGTACTCGATCCAGATCGGCCAGCGGTCGGCCTGGATCGAGTGGTCGATCAGGCGGATCAGGCGTTCGACCGGGTCGCTTTCCTCCTCCGAGATTCCGTCGAGCGTGGTCGCCGCGTTCTGGTAGGCGGCGCGAAAGGTCTCGAGCAGAAGTTCCGATCTGCTGCGGAAATAATGCTGCACCATGCCGATCGAGACGCCGGCTTCGTCGGCCACGTCGGACAGCCTCATGTGCCGCGCTCCCCTGGTGGCGAGGACCTTGGCCGCCGCTTCCAGCAGCTGGGTCCTGCGGTCTTCCACCAGGGTTGATCGCCTGGCCTTGCTTTCCGTGCTATTTGGCTCTGATTCTGGTTCTGAGGCTTCCATCATGGGCTCTGGTGGTGAGCGTTGTCTTCCGTTTTCCCGGCTCCCGCCGGACCTATAGATATCAGGATCGGAGGTCGTCGGCCGGGATGTCCGACCCCGGGTCCGGAAGCCCGCCCGGGTCATTGTGTGATATTCCTCCGGTCAAATAATATGTTCATATTATTTTTTACGTCAAGTGAGTTGGCGTTCGAATGAGGTCATTCAAACGGAGGAGGAGAGTGGTGAGAAAAACTGGTTTGAGTATGAAAGCGGCAGTCGGCTTCGCCCTGTTCATCGGCGTGGTCGCACTGTCCGCCTGTGGAGGAGGATCCGGAGGTTCCGACGGTGGCAGCGTCACCTATGCGGGATGGGGCGGAACCTTCCAGGCCGCGGAAAACAAGGCCTGGTTCGAGCCGTTCCAGGAAGAGAACCCCGACATCAAGGTTCTCCAGGACCAGCCGGTGGACGTCGCCAAGCTGGCGGCCATGCAGGAGGCCGACAACGTCACCTGGGACGTCATCTCGACGTCGGACGCCGAGGGATATGACGACGAGACGACCCTCGAGAAGATCGACTGCGATGTGGTCGAGTGCGGAGGTTTCGTCAAGGGCATCGAGTTCAACGGGTACCGGATGCCGTACTACAGCTGGTCGGTCGCCCTCACCTACAACACCGACGAGGTCTCTCCGGAACCCAACGGCTGGGCCGACTTCTTCGACACCGAGAAGTACCCCGGCAAGCGGGCGCTCTGGAACCAGGCGACCGGTGACACCCTCGAAGCCGCGCTGATCGCCGACGGCGTCAAGCCGGAGGATCTCTACCCGCTGGACGTGGACCGTGCTCTCGCCAAGATCGACACGATCAAGGACGACGTGATCTGGTTCGAAGGCGGAGACGAGTGCCGTCAGCTCGTCGCCTCCGGAGAAGCGGTGATGGGCAACTGCTGGAACGACACCGTGGCCGCGGGCCAGGAGGAAGGCGAGCCGATCGAAATCGCCTGGAACCAGTGCTTCATCCTGCTCGGTTCGCTGGGCATCCCCAAGGGATCGAAGAACGTCGAGAACGCACAGAAGCTGATCGCGTTCATGACGTCCGACGAGAACAACGCGAACGTCTCGAACTACGCGACCAACGGACCGGTCAAGGAAGCCGCCGTCAAGAACGTCGACCCGGCTGTCGCCAAGAACCTGCCGACCAGCTACAGCGACGTCTGCATCACGGTCGACCGTACGTCCCTCGTCGAAGAAGGGGCTGACGCCCTGAAGAAGATGCAGGACTACCAGACCAAGTAATGACGCGGCAACCCGAAATCGCGTCAAGGCCAGGTCCCTCGCGGACCGGCTCACTCCGGGGGCGGCTCAAAGCCCCCGGAGTGAGCGCCTTGCTCATCCCCGGCGCCCTCTTCCTCGCCGTCGTACTGCTCTACCCGATGCTGGTGATGGTCTGGCGCAGCTTCACCGACCCCGGCATCGAGAACTACACCGAACTTTTCGAGACGGGCCTCTACCTGCGGGTCCTTTTCAAGACCTTCCAGGTCGGCGTGATCATCACCCTGTTCTGCCTGCTGATCGGCTACCCGTTCACGTATCTGATGACCAGAGTCAGCCCCAAGTGGCGCCTGGTCCTGCTGGCCGCGGTGATCCTGCCCTTCTGGACCAGCTGGCTGGTCCGCACCTTCGCCTGGATGGCTCTGCTCCAGGACACGGGCGTGATCAACGACCTGCTGACCGGGGCCGGGATCATCGACGAACCGCTCGCGCTGATCCGCAACCTGACCGGCATCACGCTGGGAATGTCGTACATCATGCTGCCGTTCATGGTCCTGCCGCTGTACGCGACCATGGGCAAGATCGATTGGACCCTGGTCAAGGCCGCGCGCAGCCTTGGGGCGAGCCCTTTCAGGGCCTTCACCCGGGTCTATCTGCCGCTCAGCATGCCGGGCGTCCTGGCCGGCAGCTTCCTGGTCTTCGTGGTCTCGCTCGGCTTTTACGTGACCCCGGCTCTGCTCGGCAGCAAGCAGAACATGATGGTCGGTGAGCTGATCGTCACCAACTTCAGCCAGAACCTCGCCTTCGGCCAATCGGCCGCGATGAGCGTGATCCTGCTCGCCACCGTGGTGGGGCTGCTCTGGGTGGCCGCCAAGACGACCCCGATCATGCGCTACCTGACGGGAGGCAACAACCCATGAACACGCCCGAACCACCCGGACGGCTGCTCAAGGCATTCGGCGCGATCGTCGTCGTCTACCTGCTGGCGCCTCTCTTCATCGTGATGGGGATGTCGCTCAATGCGGGCAACAACCTCTCGTTCCCGCCGGATGAGCTCAGTCTCCGCTGGTACCAGAACATGGTCGATTCCCCGCAATGGACCGACGCGATCTCGATCAGCGTGCAGCTCGGGCTGACCGTGGCGGTGATCACGACGGTGCTCGGATACACCCTGGCGCTCGGCCTGAGCCGGTCCAAGATCAGGGGCAAGTCGCTGGTCGCCGGGCTGGCACTCAGCCCACTGGTGATCCCCTCGGTCGTGCTCGGCGTCGCCTTCTACCTGGTCTTCTCGGACCTGAAGCTGGTCTCGACCTTCGAGGGTCTGGTGATCGCCCACGTCGTGATGGCCCTGCCGTACGTCGTGGTCAACATCATGGCCGGCCTGCAGCTGGTCGACCGGGATCTGGAACGGGCCGCCCGGAGCCTCGGCGCCGGACCGTTCAACACCTTCAGGCGGATCACCCTGCCGCTCACCTGGCCGGCGATCGCGGCCTCGGCGATCTTCGCCTTCGTCACCTCGTGGGACGAGGTCGTGGTCGCGATCTTCATCGCCGGCCCGGAGACGCAGACACTGCCGATAGTCATGTGGTCTCAGCTGCGAACCGCGATCGATCCCACCATCGCCGCCGTCGCCACAGTTCTCATGTTCACCACAATCGTCGCGCTCGGCCTCGGTGCTCTTGCGATGAAGCTAGTCAATCGGAGGACCGCTCCATGAGTCAGACGCTTCTCAACATCCAGAACCTGAACAAGGCCTATGGAGAAACCGCCGTCGTCCGCGACGTCTCGCTCGAGATCCAGGAAGGCGAGTTCGTCACGATGCTCGGTCCGTCCGGTTCGGGCAAGACCACGACCCTGCTCTCGGTCGCGGGATTCGTCGCTCCCGACAGCGGCGAGATCGTGCTCGACGGGCGCGACGTCAGCCGGGTTCCGCCCGAGGCGCGCGACATCGGGTTCGTCTTCCAGAGCTACGCCCTGTTCCCGCACATGTCGGTCGGCAAGAACGTCGCCTTCCCGCTCGCGATGAGGGGAATCAAGGGCAAGGAGGCCGAACGGCGGGTCGCTGAGATCCTCGACGTGGTCGAGCTGGGAGCGATGGCCGACCGCTATCCGAAGCAGCTCTCCGGCGGCCAGCAGCAGCGGGTCGCCCTGGCGAGGGCGATGGTCTTCTCACCGAAGCTGCTGCTGATGGACGAGCCTCTCGGCGCGCTCGACAAGCGTCTCCGGGCCAGCCTCCAGTACGAGATCAAGCGGATCAGCACCGAGCTCAACGCCACCGTTCTCTACGTCACCCACGATCAGGAGGAGGCGATGGCGATGAGTGACCGGATCGCGATCTTCGACCAGGGAGAGATCCTCCAGATCGGCAGCCCCAAGGATCTGTTCGAGGAACCGACCTCGGCCTTCGTCGCCAACTTCCTCGGTGAGGCCAACGTGATCGACGGCAGGCTGAACCAGCGGGGACCACACCACTTCTTCGTCAACGGCGGGACCGAGGTCCCACTGCCCGGAGCCCAGTGCGACGAACTGGGCCTCACCGAAGGCACCGACATCGCGATCGCGATCCGGCCCGAGCGGATGAGCATCGAGCTGCGCGAACGGGGCGGGGTCGCCTCGGGTGACGAGCCCGGGGTGGACGGAGTCCTGAACGAGGTCGTGTACCTGGGGACGACGGTCCGCTACGTGGTCGCCGCCGAGCTCGGAGACCTGGTGGTTCAGGTTCCCGCGCACTCGAACGGAATGCCGGCGGGAGTCGGAGACAACGTGAGGCTCTCCTGGCGCTCCGAGCACTGCGTCCTGCTCCGCCGATAGCTCGTCCCGACGGCCGAGCGGCACCCACCCAGAACCTCAATGAAAACGCACAGCAAGAAAGATCCGATGTCATCACAGCCAGCCGCAGCACCGATCGAAACCGACGCCGACCTGCTCGAGCGGCACGCCGCCGAACGGCCGGACGACCGGGCACTCGGATGCGCGGGCGAATGGCTGACCTTCGGCGAGTGGGCCGAACGGGTCCGGACCGTCGCCGCCGAGCTGACCGCCGCCGGTGAGGCCGGCAAGTCGGTCGGGCTGCTCTTCGAGCGCGAAGACGCGATCCCGTTCCTGGTCGCCTATCTCGGAAGCCAGGCAGCGGGATGCACCCCGGTCCCGATCAACGCCCGCCTGACCGATTCCGAGCGCGACGCCCAGCTCGAGGGGGCGGGTGTGCGGGTCCTGCTCAGCACCGGCGGCATCGACCGCCTGAACGAGTCCGAGGGCCGCGAGCTGCTCGACGGCGAGGGCCGCCCGCTGGCCGTGGTCCTCTACACGTCGGGTACCACCCAGGCTCCGAAGGGAGTGATGGTGAGCCACGCGATGCTGCGCGAGGCGGCCATCTCCTGCACCCGGTTCGTGTACCCGGGCCGCCGCGATCGCGAGGACCTCACCGGACGTCACCGCGACATCGATTCCGAGGACACGATCGTCACCACCTTCCCGGTGTACAGCTCGATGTCGATCGAGGGTGTGGTCAACGTGGCGCTCTGGTCGGGCGCGGCCCAGTACTACATGCCCAAGTTCGACGGGAGCACCTTCGCCGCCGACCTGGAGGAGGCCGACGGCACGATATTCGTGGCCCCGCCCGCGATGATGGCCCTCTGGAGGCAGGGTGACGAGGATCCGCGGCCGGTCGCGCGAGCCTACGTGATGGCGGGCGCGCCGATGTCGACCGATCTGGCCGCCTGGACGGTCGACGTGCTGGACGACCGCTCCGAGCTGGTCAGCTGGTACGGACTCACCGAGGGCGGCGGCACCTTCGTCGCGCTCGGCCGCGAACTGGCCGATCACGTCGGCGCGATCGGCAAGACGCTGCCCGACGAGGTGTTCCGCATCGTCGACGACAGCGGCGAGGATTCGAACGCGGGCGAGCTGATCTTCTCGCTGCGCGACGGCGAGACCATGGAGGGCTACCTCAACCGTCCCGACCTGACCGAGGCCGTGATCGGCGAGGACGGCTGGTTCCGCACCGGCGATCTGGTCGAGATCGAGGACGACATCGTCTGCCTGCGGGGACGGCGGCAGGAGTGGATCAACCGGGGCGGCTACAAGATCTATCCGGCCGAGATCGAGGATCTCGCGACCACCGTGGGCGGCGTCCTGGACGCGGTCGCGGTCGGTGTTCACCACGAGGTGCTCGGCGAGGACATCGGACTGTGCGTGGAGGTGGCCTCCTCCCACGACCATGACGAGGTCGAGGCCGAGATCCGGCGGCGCGTCGCCGAGGACCTGGCCGACTACAAGCGGCCGCGGAAGATCGTCGTCACCGACTGCCTGCCCCGGAACTCGAACGGCAAGGTCGTGCGGGCCGAGACCAGGGAATGGTTCCGTTGAGGCTGGGCATCACGGCGATGGGCGACGAGCCGATCGCCGAGATCGCGAAGGCCGCCGACGCGGCACTGTCCGGACTGGACCCCGACTCCCGGGGGCATCTCTGGATCGCCGAGGCATACGTCTCGAGGGACGCGATCGCCCAGGCGGCCGCCGCCCTGGCGATCACCGGCGAGCTGAAGGTCGCGACCGGCGTCGTCAATCTCTACACCCGTCATCCCGCATTGCTGCTGATGAGCGCGGCGACGCTCGAGGAGCAGTTCCCGGGCAGGTTCGTCCTCGGGATCGGCGCGGGGGAGAAGACCTGGATGCAGATGCTCGGGCTCCAGGCGAAGCGGCCGATGGCCGATCTGCGGGCGGCGACCTCGTTCTTCGACGCGATGCGCGGCGAAGGTGGCGGGTCCTACGCCGGCAACGAGCTGAGCACCGGCGAGCTGCGGATGCCGCGCATCCTGCGATCCGCGGTCCCGACCGTGATCGGCACCATGGGGCCGAAGACGATCGCTCTCGCCGGAAACTCCGCCGAAGGAGTCATGTTCTCCTTCGACGACGGCCTGCGTGAGCGTCTCCGCGAGAACTGCGAACAGTTTCACGACCAGCCCGCGAGCGGAAAGGAAGGCTCACTCGGCTGCGTCTCGCAGTGCTTCGTCACCGGTTCCTGGATGGAAGACAAGCCCCGCGACCGGGTCGAGCGGCTGGCCGAGGCGATGGGCTCGATGGGCGGACCGGGACCGGTCGTCTACGACGTCGACGAGAACGGAGCGGCGGAGCTGGTCCGGGAACTGGCCGCGGCCGGCGTCTCCGAGGTCGCCTTCGTCGCCCCGGCCGGCGCGGCCGAATCGATGGGCGAGTTCGTAGCCCGGGTCGGTCGTGCCCTGTGAACAACCAACTTGCGGCAAGTACAGAAAAGGACAGTGAAATGGATGTAGTCGAGTTCGATCAGCTCTTCATCGGTGGCGGTTGGCGGGACGGGCGAGGTGAATCCCCGATCGAAGTCGAAGATCCCACCACTCAGCGGATCATCGGCCGGGTGGCCTCGGCGAGGGCCGCCGACCTCGACGACGCGGTGGCCGCCGCCCGGGCCGGACAGCTCGAGTGGGCGAAGCTGAGCGATTCTCGGCGCGCCGACCATCTTGAGCGTCTGTTGAACGTGCTGACCGAGAAGCAGGACGAACTCGGCCGGGTCATCTCGATGGAAGTCGGTACCCCGGCCAAGATCTCGAAGATCGTCCAGGTGGGATTGCCGATCTCGGTGCTCGCCGCGACGATCGCGCAGCTGAGGGATCCCGATGAGGAAGAACGGCTCGGGAACTCGAGGATCGTTCGGGAACCGGTCGGAGTGATCGGATGCATCACGCCCTGGAACTACCCGCTGCATCAGACCCTCGCGAAGCTCGGAGGGGCGTTGGCGGCCGGCAATACGGTCGTTCACAAGCCGGCCGGGCTGGCGCCGCTCAACTCGTTCATGCTGGCCGAGGCGATCCACGAGGCAGGTCTGCCGGATGGTGTCTACAACCTCGTACCCGGCTCCGGGGCCGAGATCGGTGACGCGCTCGCCGGCCATCCCGGGATCGACATGGTTTCCTTCACCGGATCGACCTCGGTCGGCGCGGCCGTGGCCGCCCGGGCGGCGGCGACGGTCAAGCGGGTCTCGCTCGAGCTCGGCGGCAAGTCGGCGAACGTGATTCTGGACGACGCCGATCTGGCCCGGGTCGTGAAGGCCGGAGTCAGCAACTGCTTCCTCAACTCGGGCCAGACCTGTTCCGCCTGGACCCGCATGATCGTTCCCCGCGAGCGGCTCGCGGAGGTCGAAGGACTGGCGAAGGCGGCCGCCGAGAAGCTCGTTCCGGGAAGCCCCTTCGACGAGTCGGCGCGGCTCGGCCCGCTGATCTCCGAACAGCAGCGCGATCAGGTCCGTGGCCACATCGACCGGGCGATTCAGGATGGCGCCAAGCTGATCACCGGTGGGTCGCAGCAGCCCGACGGCCTGGACACCGGCTATTTCGTCAAGCCGACCGTCTTCTCCGAGGTCAGCAGCGACTCGCGGCTCAGCCAGGAGGAGGTCTTCGGTCCGGTCCTGGCGATCATCGCCCACGACGGGGACGAGGACGCGATCCGCATTGCCAACGATTCGCCCTACGGGCTCTCCGGCGGGGTCTCCTCCGGCGACGAAGAAAGGGCGATGCGGGTCGCGCGCCGCATGCGCACCGGACAGGTGGACGTCAACGGCGCCGCCTTCAACCCCCTGGCCCCGTTCGGCGGCTACGGCCAGTCGGGCTACGGCCGCGAGCTCGGGCCGTACGGCGTCGAGGAGTTCACCAACGTCAAGGCGATCCAGACCTGAGCGGGCCTCCGCAATTTCCCAGTGTCACCAGCCGCCCTCGGGCGGCATCAGTCAACAAGGAGAAGTAATGAGTGAAGAAAAGCTGTTCCTCGGCATGCGCAGCACCTGCGTCGCCGTTCGTGATGTCGAAAAGGCCGCCGAGCGTCTCGGCCGCGCGTTCCAGGCCGTGCCGGAGGCGACGACCCAGAATTCGGATGACGAGGTCGAGGCTCGCTTCAGCTCGATCGACATCGGTGCCGAACAGCTGGTGCTCATGGAGGACCTGACCGGCAAGGGTCCGATCGCCCGCTTCATCGAAAGCCGCGGCGAGGGTCTCTTCTCGATCCTGGTCCAGGTGTCCGACGTGAAGAAGGCGATGGCCCACATGCAGTCCGAGGGCTTCAGCTTCGTCGAACCCGAGCCGCGCCCCCTGGACGAGCAGGACGAGAACGGCAACCCGATCCGGGTCGATGTCGCCTGGGTCCACCCCAAGGATTCGCACGGTCTGCTGATCGAGCTTCAGCAGATACATGGCTGAGAAGGTCGCCATCGCGGGCGTCGGGATGCACCCTTTCGGGCGCTTTCCCGACGCCTCGCTGAAGGATCTGGCCCGGACCGCGATCGTGCGGGCGCTGGCCGACGCCGGGATCGGAGTCAAGGACCTCGACGCGGTCTACTCCAGCAACGCCATGGCGGGATTGCTGCAGGGCCAGGAGATGGTCCGCGGTCAGAGCGTGCTCGGCGAGGCCGGCATCGAGCGAATCCCCGTGGTCAACATCGAGAACGCCTGCGCCGGTGGGTCCAGCGCCTTTCGTGAGGCGGTCCTCGCGATCCGGGCCGGAGCCGCCCGCACGGTCCTGGTGGTCGGCTTCGAGAAGATGTTCGTCGAGGATCTCGACCGTTCCCTGAACGCGCTCGAGACCGCGGCGGACATCGAGGTGATCGGCGGGCTGGGGCTCCAGTTCACGGCGATCTACGCGATGCGCCTGCGGCAGCGGATCGAGGCCGGAATCCTCTCCGAAGAGGACCTGGTCGCGGTCACCGTCAAGAGCCATCTGAACGCCAGCAAGAACCCGTACGCGCAGCATCAGAAGGTGGCCACGCCCCAGCAGGTGCTCGATTCCCGGGATATCGCCGAACCGCTGAAGCTCCTGATGTGCAGCTCGATCTGCGACGGTGCGGCGGCCGCGGTGGTCACCGCCGCGGAGCCGGACTCTCGGATCCTGGTGCGGGCGGCCGCCGCGAGTTCCGGTTTCACACCGACCCCCGTGGACGAAGGCGTCACGCCGACGACCATCTGTGCGGCGGCGGCCTATGAAGAAGCCGGTCTCGGGCCGGATTCGATCGACGTGGCCGAGGTGCATGACGCGATGGCACCGGCCGAGCTGACCTACTACGAAGAACTGGGCTTCTGCGAACCCGGTGGGGCGGGGGCCTTTCTCGCGAGCGGGGCGACCCGGCTCGACGGCCGGCAGCCGGTCAATCCGAGCGGAGGCCTCACTTCCCGCGGACATCCGGTCGGTGCCACCGGACTCGCCCAGATCGCCGAGCTCGCCTGGCAGCTCCGCGGTGAGGCCGGGGACCGGCAGGCCGGCAGGCCGAGAATCGCGATGGCCCACAACTGCGGCGGCTGGCTCGCCGGAGGATCGGCGGCCTGCAACATCCACATCCTGGAAGGCAACGGAACATGGAACTGACACAGGCACTCGAAGCTCCCCCGACCGGCTCGCGCAGGCGATACGACCGCGAGGCGGGCACCCTGACCGGATCGCGCTGTGGTGGCTGCGGCACCTCGAGCTGGCCCGGAAGGGCGATCTGCCACGTCTGCGGATCGGCCGACGTCACCTGGACCAACCTGGCTCCGAAGGGGCGTCTGGTCACGAAGACGACGGTCTGGATAGCCAGGCCGGGGGTGCCGGCTCCCTACACGCTCGGAATGATCGATCTGGACGACGGCGTCCGCGTGTTCGCCCATCTCGCCGAGGGCGAGGAGGGCACCCCGCGGGTGGGCGACGCGGTCGGCATCCATTTCTCGGACGAAGGATCCGAAGGCCCGCCGTTTCGATTCAAGTAGCCGGAGTGGAGCCCAGAATTCGGGGCGGGCAAAGGCTTGCTCTAACCTGTCCACGTACTCTGTTTCGCCAATCGAACTTACTGGGCAGGGAGAACGATTCGAATCTATCTGGCAGAAGGAGCGGCTCTCGGTCGCTTGGCCCGCGTCGCGGTGGCCGTCGGCATGCTCGGCGCCGCGCTCGCCTGGGCCGGAACGGGCTCCTCGAAAGCCGGTGAGTATGACGTCTGGTCCTGCAAGGGCCCGGCCGGGCAGGTGCTGTCGGCCGCCGCGTGGAGGGTGCAGTACAGCGATGCCGAGCTGGGTGATGTCTACAAGACCGACGACTGCCTGACCGGCGGTCCGGTCGGGCTTCACGTCAACGACCTGGGTGTCCCGCCCAACCGCAAGGCCAGGATCGATCTCGTCTTCGACCTGCCGCGGGACGAGATCATCTCCGAGTACCGGATGACCCGCTCGATCAGAACCGCCGCGGCGCCGGTCGGTTCCAACTACGCCGCCGCGATCCGGGAGATCCAGGGCGGAATCGCCTACGACCAGGGCTGCGCCTCGGTGCTCGCCCTCCCTTCGTTCGATTGCGGCAGCGTCGGCGACCATTCCGATCCGGACGATCCGGGCAACCTGGTCAGCCGGTCGGGCCTCGGCCTGAACGGCCTGTCCACCTGGGCCGCATGCCAGACTTCGGGCTGCGCGCCGCCGGTCACGGCCCCGGCCGCCGAGTTCAACCTCTTCTCCTCGGTGGTCACCGTGGTCGACAACGATCCCCCGGACGTGACCGGCATCGGCGGATCACTTTCGAGGCCGGTTCCGGTTTCCGGGCTGGCCGATCTGTTCATCGAGGCCGCCGACACCAACGCCGGGATACGTGCGCTGTACCTGGATATCGACGGTGTGCCCACGCAATCGATCACGATCGACACCTCGGCGACCTGCGCCGAACCGTTCGAGGTCGCCCGGCCCTGCCCGGCCGAGACCGGAAGGATCTTCTCGGTCAACACCGATCCTCTGTCCGAAGGGCCGCATTCGGCCACGGGCCAGGTCGTCGACGCGGCCGGCAACTCGACCCCGTTCGGTCCGGTCCCGTTCACGGTGGCCCATCCCGGGCCGCCCGCGCCCGACAACGGCATCCCGGCGGTCGAGGATCCCGTGCTCCGGCTCGACCGGAAGCTGGTCGAGCATTCACCCGGTGCGCCCGCCCGGGTCGGTGGCACCCTGACCACCTCCACCGGGCAGCCGATCTCCGGGGCGAGCCTCGGTGTCGTCTCGACCAGTCTCGGCGGCCGTGAATCGATCGACCGGCCCGGCGATCCGGTCGTCACCGACGCCCAGGGACGCTTCCTGTCTCTCGACAAGGGGTCCGGGGCGAGGCGCCTCGCCTTCTCCTACTCGCCGTTCGTCGGCGGGGCGGTGGCCGGGAGCGTCACCGCGACGGTCCGCTCAAGGCTCAAGGTCGGGCTGAAGGCGAACCCGCGCCGGGTCAGGATCGGCCGGACCGTCAAGTTTGCCGGCCGGATCTCGGGCGGCGGGGACTCTGTCCGCGGAGCCGACGTGGAGATCCAGGCGATCGCCGACGGGCGCTGGCAGACGGTCGCCAACGCGACCGGCAGGGCCAACGGCACCTTCTCCTGGAAGTACCGGTTCCGCCACGTCAAGCGGGACGCACTCTTTTCGTTCCGGGCGCTGATCCGGGCCACGCCCGGATGGCCCTGGCCCACCGTCACGAGCAAGCGGATCAAGGTACGGATCAAGGTGCCGGGAACTTGAACGACGCCGACCGGCTGATCACCGACGAGTACGAACGCTCCAAGGGGGAGGTCCTCAGAACCGTCGGTTCGAAACTGGCCGCGGCCGGGGTGAAGACCTCACCGGCCGATCTCGAGGCCCCCTACAACGAGGCCTGGCACGCGCTCTACATGAAGCTCTCCGAAGGCGAGGAGATCGGCAATCGCACCGGTTTCCTGGTCACGGTCACCCACCGCCGCGCGCTGAGTGAGTACCGCGCCTCACGTGCGGGGAGACGGGCCGACGGGGCAGAGCTGGACAACATCGGAGTCGAGCTCGACCTCGATTCCCGGATGGACGCCGAGATCAAGGTGAGGCATCTGGTCGAGGGGCTGCGAGCCGGCCTTTCCGAACGGGAGTTCGAGGCGGCGACCCTCTGTCATCTTCACGGCTACACCCGGCCCGAGGCGGCACGGGCGATCGGGGTGAAGCCGAAGCGCATGGAGAAGATCATGGACGGCGCGTCGAACCGCATCGCCGCGGTGATCGAACGGGTCCAGGCCGGGGAGCACTGCGAGAGCATGAGCTCCCTGATCAGGGCCTACGCGGTCGGCATGCTCGATCCCGAGGGGGAGAAGTACGAGCAGGCTGAGGACCATCTTTCGCACTGTCCGGCCTGTCGCCGCCAGGTCTGGGTGATGCGCGGACTGGCCGCGGCCGTGCCGCCGGTTCCGGGCATCATGCTCCTGGCCGGCGGGGCCGCCTCGAGCGCCGGGGTCGCCGCCAAGGGCACGGTCGCCGCGGCCGCTCGCCCCGAGGCCGCGGGCGGAGCGGGCGGTGCCGGTGCCGGGTCGGGTGGCTCGGCGGGCGCCGGCGCCGCGGCCGAGACGGGCGGCAAGGCCGGCCTGATCGCCGCCGCGTCGGCCGCGACAGCGGTTGCGGCCGTGGCCGCGGTGGCCGTCGCGACCGGAGTCGTCGGCGGTGGTGGGGGAGACCCCGGGGAATCTGAACCGGCGAAGACGCCGGCTGCCCTGGCGGCCGGTGAGACGGGTTCGAACGCCGCGGCCGCCGCAGCCGCGAAGGCGCAGCGGGCGAAGGCCAAGGCGCGCGCCGCGAAGAAGGCCGCCGCTCGACGTGAGCGGCAGCGCCAGGCGGAAGCGGCCGCGCCGCCACCACCGGTCGAACCGGTCGAGGCCGCGCCAGAACCGGTCTACGTGCCGCCACCGGAGCCGACTCCGCCGCCACCGGAGCCACCGCCGCCACCACCGCCGGCTCCCGAGAAGCCGACGACCAACGCCGGCGAGGAATTCGGCCTGCGCTGAATTCGGAGGGGGGAAGCGGCACCGCTCCCGCTACGTCATTGCAGGTGACGTCAGCAAGTGAAGATCAGCGCTCCGGGAACAGCCCGACCTGGTTCACGCCCACCAGGCGGAGTCCGCGATGGCTGATCATCTTCGTCTTCGCGGCCGGTCTCGGTGTGGCGATCCCGATCTCGGCCTTCAGCCTGGTCGACGGCTCGGCCGACATGGCGCTGACCGCGTCCTCCCTTTTCATGCTGGCCGGGTTCGCGGCCTTCAACTTCGGTCTCTGGACCACGAGGATCTGTGTCGTCCTGCTCTGGGCCGGTCTCGGACTGGGTCTGATGGCGGGTGGCCACGATCTCGATATCGCCTGGCTGATCTTCGGGGTGGCGGCGATCGCCGGTGCCGGCCTGCTCTGCCGAGGCATCGTCTCGGTCCGTGACGCGGCGGTCACCGATCCGCTGACCGGACTCCAGAACCGGACCGGGCTCTGGGAGGAATGCGAGCGGGCGATCGCGATCTGCAGGCGGCTGAACCAGCCGCTGACCCTGGTTCACATCGATCTTGACGGCTTCAAGGAAGTCAACGACCGGGAGGGACACGCCGAGGGCGATCGGATCCTCCGGCTCTGCGCCGAGCGCTGGGCCGGAGTGATCCGGTCGGGCGACACGCTGGCCCGGATCGGCGGCGACGAGTTCCTGCTGATCCTGCCGGGAAGCGATTCCGAGGCAGCCAGGAGGCTGATGGGACGCCTGCGCGAGGTGTCGCCGATCGAGTGGTGCTTCGGCGCGGCCGAGATGCGGCTCGCCGAGAGCATTCAGGACTGCATGGACCGCGCCGACATCGAGCTGTACGCCTCGAAGCGGGACAAGGGGCTGCACGTCCGGCCTCAGATGTCCTGAGGCGGACGCCCGGTTTCAGATCAGGACCGGACCAGCCTCGCGATCGCGTCGGAGGCTTCCTTCATCTTCAGGTCCGCCTCCTCGCCGCCGTTCTTCGCCGCGTCGACCACGCAATGCTCGATGTGGTCGTCCAGCAGGCCGAGCGCGACACCCTCGATCGACTTGGTCAGCGCCGAGATCTGGGTCAGGATGTCGATGCAGTACTGCTCCTCGTCGATCATCCGGTGGATTCCCCGGGCCTGGCCCTCGATCCGCTTCAGGCGGGCGAGATACTTCTTCTTGTCGCTGATGTAGCCATGATCGGCACCGCAGCTGTCGTCGGTGTTTTCTGTGGCGTTGGCTGCTTCCATTTTCGGATCCTTTGTCATTTAGATCGATTGCTGTCCTATGCTCGGCGCGGTACCGCCTTGACGCTGCTTTCGGGTCGCAGATCGAGGCGGCGGAGAAGCTGGGCGTTGAGGGCGACCACGATCGTAGAGAGAGACATCAGGATCGCGCCCACCGACATCGGCAGGATGAAGCCGATCGAGGCGAGCACCCCGGCCGCGAGTGGAACCGAGAGCAGGTTGTACCCGGCGGCCCACCACAGGTTCTGCTTCATCTTGCGGTAGCTCGCCTTCGAGAGCTCGATCACCGAGAGCACCGATCTGGGGTCGTCGCTGGCGAGGATCACTCCGGCCGAGGCGATCGCGACGTCGGTGCCGGCACCGATCGCGATGCCGACGTCGGCCTGCGCCAGCGCCGGGGCGTCGTTGACGCCGTCTCCGACCATCGCCACCCTGCGGCCCTCGTCCTGGAGCTCCTTGACCTTCGAGGCCTTGTCCTCGGGGCGGACCCCGGCGAAGACCCGGTCGATGCCCAGCTCGGCGGCCACCGAATGGGCCACGGCCTCGGCATCGCCCGTGATCATCACGACCTGGACCCCGCCCGACCTGAGCGCCTCGACCGCCTGCCGCGATTCCTGCCGGATCTCGTCGGCGAGCTTGATCGCGCCGATCACCCTTCCGTCCTCCAGGACATGAAGGATGATCGCGCCGTCGTCGCGCCAGCTTTCGCTGACCGGGAGCTCGGTTTCGTGCTGTTCCTCGAGCAGACGGGGGCCGCCCACCCGCACCTCGTGTCCGTCGACGGTCGCGGTGACGCCGACCGCGGGGGATGAGGTGAAGCCGGTGGCCCTGGGCACGGTCAGGTCCCGTCTGCCGGCCGCGCCGACGATCGCCTTGGCCAGGGGGTGTTCGCTGTCGCCCTCGGCCGCGGCGGCCAGAGCGAGCACGTCGTTCTCGTCACGGGTGCCGTTCGCTTCGACCGCGGTGACGGTCGGTTCGCCCTTGGTCAGCGTGCCGGTCTTGTCGAACAGGACCGCGTCCACGGTCCGCATGCTTTCCAGGGCGAGACGGTCCTTGACCAGGACGCCACCGCGAGCCGCGCGCTCGGTCGCGATCGAGACGACCAGCGGGATCGCGAGCCCGAGAGCGTGGGGGCAGGCGATCACGAGCACGGTGATCGTGCGCATGACCGCGTCGTCGGGGAACCCGAGGGCGGTCCACACGATCGCGGTGATCGCGGCCGCGCCGAGGGCGAACCAGAAGAGCCATGCCGCGGCCGTGTCGGCCAGGCGCTGGGCGCGGGAGGAGGAGTTCTGGGCGTCGGTGACGAGTCGCTGGATGCCGGCGAGCGCGGTGTCGTCGCCGGTGGCGGTCACCTCTACCCGGATTCCGGAGTCGGTGGCCACGGTCCCGGCGACCACCTGGTCGCCAGTGCCGCGATTCACGGGGCGGGACTCGCCGGTGACCATCGATTCGTCGATGTCGGCCGCTCCCTCGACGATCCGGCCGTCGGCGGGAACGCTGCCGCCGGGACGGACGACGATCGGGTCGCCGACCCGCAGGTCGGAGGGGGAGACCTTGACGATCTGGTCACCTTCGACCCTTTCGGCCTCGTCCGGCAGCAGCGCGGCCAGTGAGTCGAGCGCCGAAGTGGTCTGGGCCAGGGATCGCATCTCGATCCAGTGGCCGAGCAGCATGATCACGATCAGCAGGGCCAGCTCCCACCAGAAATCGAGTTCGTGGTGGAGCAGCTCGAGGCTGGCGCCCCACGAGGAGATGAAGGCGACGGTGATCGCGAGGGCGATCAGCAGCATCATTCCGGGCTGGCGGGAGCGCAGTTCGCTGACCGCGCCGGTGAGGAACGGACGGCCGCCCCAGAAGTACATGACGGTGCCGAGGACGGGGGAGATCCAGGTGATCAGCTCGCCTTCGGGGAGTTCGTAGCCGAGCAGCATGGAGAACATGCCCGAGAACACGATCACCGGCACGGCGATGACCAGCATGATCCAGAACAGGCGCCGGAACTGAGCCACATGGTCGCCATGTCCCTCATGTCCGGAGTGTTCAGAGTGATTCATTTCACCCGTGCCCTGCTGATGATGGTGTTGGTGTTCCGTGTGGTCCATGAGGGCAATATATACCCTAGGGGGGTATATGTCAAACCCGGCCCCGGGACCACTTTCATGGCCCCGGGGCGGGTCGGATCAGATCAGTGGTGAGCTTCCCCCTCGCCTTCTACGGGCGCGGGTTCGTCGAGACTCGGTACCCCGCCGGATGGCGAGGGGGCGCCGTACCACTTCTCGCGCCACTCGTTCATCCTCAGGATCTCGACCGCCTGGGCGTCGACGATCGCGAGTGCGAGCTCCTGCACCTCCCTGTCCTCGCCATCACGGAGGGCGACCCTCGCCATGCGGATCGCGCCCTGATGATGGGCGATCATCTGGTCGATGAACTCACGGTCGAACGGGTCGGCCGTCTCCAGCGAGCCCATGTCCATGTCCATCCCCATCATGGAGTCGTCCATTCCGAGGTCACCGTCGGCCGACTCGGCGGACAGGCGTTCGCCGATCGCTTCGAGCTCGCCGATCTCGGCGTTCTGGGTCTCGATGATCTCGTTCGCCAGCTTCTTGATCTGGGGATGCTCGCTGCTTGTCTGGGCCATCTCGGCCATCTCGATGGCGCCCTCGTGATGGGGAATCATCTGGGCCGTGAAGGCCCCGTCAACTTCCTGCGGCGAGGGTGTGTCCTTGTCGTTTCCGCCGACGCTGGTCACGACCAGGGCGACCGCGGCCAGTAGGACCACCACGATCGCGGTGATTGTCTTCTTGCGTGACATTTGATCACTCCTTGAATCGATGATTGAGATCGCGTCAGCGACGCGAGTCGCTCACGCGGGACTGAAGGCGGGGCCGTACTCACCCGCCCCGGATCTCAATTCCGAAAGACCTGCAGCACCGGCGGGCCGGCCCGGATCCGGAAACCCAGGCGGTCGGCGAGTCGAACGGGGTGAAGGGCGACCGAAGGCGACAGGGCGAGCGGTGCCCGGCCCCGCCGCTTGATCGTGACGAGGTGCGCGATCAGCACGGCCAGGGAGCCGGTCTGCAGGATCGCCAGGCAGATCGAGATCGCGTCCGGAGCTCCGCTCATTCCGTCCATGTCGTGGCCGGTCGGCTTTCCGTGGGCGATCGCGATCAACAGGCAGATGAAGAGGATCAGCCCGAGGGCAAGGAAGGATCCCCGGCTGCGGGAGAGTCTGGAACGGATCCGGATCGCGGTGAACACCGGCAACGATGTTATCAATTACCCCCTAGGGGTATGACGAACCCTCGTTCGGCAACCAAACCTGAACTGGGGGCGATCCGGGTGGACAAATCACCCCGTTGGCCCCCAGTTCGCCGGCTTCGGACGGAATAGGCTCGTGTGCATGGCCCGGCATTCCGAGATCGAGCGACTGCGTGAGATCCGGGACGAGATCGCGGCTGATCCCTCGAATGCCTGGGCCTCCGAACTCGGCTACGAGCCGCTGTACACGGCCTCGGCCGGCTCGAAGATCGTGATCGTCGGCCAGGCCCCGGGCCGCAAGGCTCAGCAGAGCGGCGTCCCCTGGAACGACCCGAGCGGGGTCCGACTGCGCGAGTGGCTCGGGGTGAGCGAGGAGCAGTTCTACGACCCCGGTCTGATCGCGCTGCTGCCGATGGACTTCTACTACCCGGGCAAGGGCAAGAGCGGCGATCTGCCACCTCGCAAGGAGTTCGCGCCGACCTGGCATCCCCACATCCTCGATCAGATGACCGCGGTCAGGCTGACGATCCTGGTCGGCGGATACGCACAGAAGCAGTACCTGGGGAAGAGGGCGGGATCAAACCTGACCGAGACGGTGCGGGCGTATCGGGAGTACCTGCCCGAGATGTTCCCGCTCGTGCATCCGTCGCCGCTGAACTTCCGCTGGCAGAGCAAGAACCCGTGGTTCGAGGCCGAAGTGGTTCCCGCGCTCGGGAAGCTCGTCGGTGAGGTCCTGTCCGAGAACGGGACCTGAGCCGGTCAGCCGGTCGGGTCGGGATCGGCCGCGAACGCGCGGACGAACAGCCGCCCGAGCATCTCGCCGGTTTCGCCGACCCCCATGCGGCCCGCGAGCAGTTCCTCGGCGGCTCCGCGGGCGATCGCGCCCAGCATCCGGTACTGCCACTCGGCCGGGAAGAGCCGGGTGAGTTCCCCGTCGGCATGAGCACGTTCGATCCAAACCCGGAGAGGGTCTCCTTCGCCCGGTTCCTCGATTCCGCGCTCGAGCTCCCGGTGGACGGCCAGAAAGCGGTATTCCGCGGCCAGCTCGGCCACCACCGGCCCCAGCCGCTCCAGGCACTCGGCGGCCGATCCCCCCAGCTCGAGGCTCTCGCCGAAACGCCGTGACGCCTCGTCGACCAGCTGCGCGAAGAGGGCTCTGACCAGGACTTCGCGGGAGGGGAAGTGGCGGTAGACGGTGGTGCGTCCGAGGTCTGAGGCCTCGGCGATGTCCTGCATGCTCGCTTCCGGATTCTCGGAGAGAACCCTGACCGCCGCCTTCAGCACGTTGTCTCGATTTCGCTGGACGTCGGCGCGGATCTGCTGTTCCTCGGCGCACATGGCCGAGACCGTACCTGATGATGAAGTGGTACAGTGCCGTACCGTTTCACAATCTCTGCAGAAATCCCCCTCTCACTGACAGGAACCGACTTGTCCGAATCAGCCGCAGCCTCGCCTCCGATCGAATATCCCGGCCACCGCCAGCGCTGGCTCACTCTCGTGGCGATCGCGCTCGGTGTGATGATGGTGGCTCTGGACGGCACCGTCGTCGGTGTCGCCAACCCGACGATCGCCAAGGACCTGGGCTCGTCTCTGGCCGGGCTCCAATGGGTGACCAACGGCTACCTGCTCGCCCTCGCGGTCAGCCTGATCTTCGGCGGCAAGCTCGGCGATCGGTTCGGGCGCCGCAAGATCTTCGTGATCGGGATCGTCGGATTCGCCCTGACCTCGCTCGGCTGCGCCCTTTCGACCAGCACCGGGATGCTGATCGGGTTCAGGGTGCTCCAGGGTCTCGCCGGAGCGCTGCTGATGCCGAACACGCTCGGGATCCTTCGTGCGACCTTCCCGCCCGACGAGCTCAACCGCGCCGTGGGCATCTGGGGCGGGGCCTCGGCCCTCGCGGTCGCCTCCGGCCCGATCGTCGGCGGGCTGCTGGTCGAGCACGTCTCCTGGGAATCGATCTTCCTGCTCAACCTCCCGCTCGGCCTGATCGCCGGCTTCTTCGCGCTCCGCTGGATCAAGGAGAGCCGCGACCTGACCCACACCGGTGGTTTCGACATGCCGGGAGTCGGCCTGCTTTCCGGTGGTCTGTTCCTGGTCATCTGGGCCCTGATCAAGGCACAGGAACATGGCTGGACATCGACCTATGTGCTCGGGTTCGGGCTCGCCGGCCTCGTCGTGCTCGGACTGTTCGTCCTCCGCGAGAACTCGACCCGCGATCCGCTGCTGCCGTTGTCCCTGTTCAAGTCGCGTTCGATCTCGGCCGGTGTCGTGCTGGTCATCGGCGGGTTCTTCGCCCTGTTCGGAGTGCTGTTCTTCATCGGCCTCTACCTCCAGAATGTCCACGGCTACTCGCCGGTCGAGACCGGCGTCCGGATGCTGCCGCTGACCGCGGTGTTCACGATCAGCGCCCCGCTCGGCGGGATCCTGACCGAGCGTTTCGGCCCGAGATGGCCCCTGGCCGGAGGGATGCTGCTGCTCGCCGCGGCCTTCTTCGGCCTGACCGGCCTGGAGACCGACTCGAGCTACTCCAGCCAGTGGCCCTGCTTCCTCGCGATCGGGCTGGCGATGGGGCTGATCATCGTCTCCTCGACCGAGGCGATCGTCGGCAACGCCCCGGTCGAACGCGGCGGTATCGCCGGCGGGCTCCAATCGACCGCGCAGCAGCTGGGCGGCGTGCTCGGTACCGCCGTGCTGGGATCGGTGATCGTCAGCTCGGTGGCCGACGCGCTGCCGGGGAAACTGGCCGATTCCGGGGTGACCGGCGAGGTCGCCGAGAAGATCGTGGCCGAAAAGGAAGTCGTCGGCCAGGGGCTCGCTCCGGTCGCCGACGCCATGCCGCCCGAACTGATCGACGCGGTGACCAGCGCATCGCATGCCGCTTTCATGTCAGGGCTTCACACCTCGATGTGGGTCGGGGTCGCGGTCGCGCTGGCCGGTGCCGGGCTGGCACTGCTGGTCGGCCGGGGAGATTCCGAGAGCGGGCCGACCCATGTGGGAATGTGAGGGACCGATGCCGGGCTCGGACATCGGCAGCTTCAGGCGGATAGTCCTCGCCCTGATCGCGCTGCTCTTTCTGGGGCTGGCCTTCAACTCGATCTCTTCGGAGCGGTAGGGCGGGGCGGTGGAGTTCTGATGACCACCACCGCCCGGGGTCCCCGGTGGCACGACTTCTTTCTCGAGATCCACGAGAGGATCCGAACCGACATCCACGCCGTGAAGGGCCTGGCGACCGCTGAGCTGACGACAGGGTGGAGACGATTTCCGCCCGCATGGGGCGGAAATCGTCTCCACCCTGCGGGTCCGTTGCTAGATTGAGTAGTGGCGGTTTCCCGCCCCGGACGAGACGCGCCGTACCCGGTAGGCAAGACGACGCGCACCGAAAACCACTCGTTGTCAGGAGGCCGTCATGGCTTGGTTGTTGCTCGTTGTCGCCGGATTGATCGAAGTCGCCTGGGCTCTCGCGCTCAAGGAGACCCACGGGTTCACCCGTCTCACACCCACCCTGATCTTCCTGCCGCTCTACCTGCTCAGCGCCGCGCTGCTCGGCATTGCCCTGCGCAGCCTGCCGGTCGGAACCGGATACGCGGTCTGGGTCGGGATCGGCGCGGTCGGAGCCGCCCTCGTCGGGATCCTGTTCCTCAGCGAATCGGCCGACCTGCAGCGGGTGCTGCCGATCGGACTGATCGCGATCGGAGTGGTATGGCTGGCGGTGGGTGAGGGCTCGCACTGACCCGAAAGACCGGGTCTGAGACCGGCCCCACCGCGGGCTGGTCAAGGACCGAAGTGCCTCACGTAGCGCTTCTGCCAGGGCGTTTCAATCGCGTGGGAGTCGTAGTTCTCACGCACCCAATCGATCGCGGCTTCCGGCGCGACACCGCCAAGCTGGGCGATGCAGGCGAGCGCGGTCCCGGTGCGTCCGCGGCCGCCGGCGCAGGCCACCTCGACACGCCGGCCGTCCAGCGCGAGAGCATGGGCCTGTTCGAAAGCTGACCTCGCGTCGTCGCGGTCGCGCGGCAGGCGGAAATCGGGCCAGCGAACCCAACGGGAAGGCCACGAGGTCTCCGGCGGGCGCGCCCCGAGCAGGTACAGGCCCCATTCCGGTGCGGGGTCGGGGATGGCTCCCGCGCGGAGGCCCCGGCCCCGGAGCCGCGCGCCGTCCGGAAGCTCGAGTACGGCTGGTGCCGGGTCCCAGGCCATGGCGCGATTCTAGGGCGGCGACCGGGTTCGGAGCCGAATTCGAAAATCGTCGGGCAACGGGCGTAAGATCCCCGGATGGGAAATGACAGGGGGCGGGCAGGGTTCTTGATGGCGATGATCGCGATCGGCGCGGTCGGCTTGGGCATGCTCTCGGGGCAGGCCTCGGTGGCGGCCACCCCGGAGGCTTCGCTCAACGCCGGGTCAGGGTCGCTGGAAAGGGCGGATGCGGAGCGGCGAGAACAGCCGGTGCGGACCGACCTCCCGGTGCGGGATCGAGCGGCCTTCCTGCTGAAGCTCGCACCAGCCTCGACGGCCCGCGTCTTCGACCGCGCCAGCGCCGAAGGGACCGGCACGGCCAGATCCGCCGCCAAGGTGCAGCGGGGCCGGATCAGCGCGGTCCAGGCCGACGTCACCGAGTCGCTGCCGGCCCGGACCCCGGTTCTCTTCCGCACCCACAGCGTGATCGCCGGCCTCGCCGTTCAAAGCGACAGCGGCAATTTCGGTGAACTGAAGGAGATCCCCGGGGTGACGGCCGTATATCCGATCGCCCCGAAGAAGTTCGAGAATTCCTACGCGGTGCCGTTCCATGGGGCGCCCGCGGCCTGGTCCTCGCCGGGCGGCGATCTCGGCGAGGGCATCAAGATCGCGATCATCGACACGGGCATCGATTACACACACGCCGATTTCGGTGGGCCGGGGACGGTCGAGGCGTATGAAACGGCCCAGGCCGGGGAGGCGGACCCACCGGATCCCGGCCTGTTCCCGAACGACAAGATCGTCGGCGGGTATGACTTCGTCGGCGACACCTACAACGCCGACCAGAGCGATCCCGCCTACCAGCCGGTCGCGCACCCCGACGAGAACCCGCTCGACTGCGACGGACACGGAAGCCACGTCGCCGGGTCGGCCGCCGGCCTCGGTGTGACCGCGGCCGGTGCGCCCTACGCCGGTGTCTACGACGAGAGCACCGATTTCGGCGCGATGAGAATCGGTCCGGGCATGGCTCCGGGGGCCGAACTGCTGGCCTACAAGGTGTTCGGCTGCGCGGGCACGACCTCGTGGATCGCCGCGGCGATCGACAAGGCCACGGATCCTGACGGCAACGGCGATCCCTCGGATGGCGCCGACGTGATCAACCTCTCGGTCGGCTCGACCTTCGGCTCACCCGAGGATGGCGACTCGGTGGCCGCGAACGCCGCGGTCGATCTGGGGGTCAGCGTCGTCGCCTCGGCCGGCAACGACGGCGACCGCACCGACATCAGCGGATCGCCCGGCAACGCGAGCAAGGTGATCACGGTCGCCAACACGCAGGACGCGGCCAGCCGGGCCGACGGGACGACCCTGACCATCGACGGCATGCCGGACATCTTCGCCTCGACCCGCTCGGTCGAGTACGACTGGCCGGCCGATCCCGATCTTTCCGGGGTTGTCGTGCGGGCACCGGCCAACAATCGCACCGCCTGCACCGCCTACCCGTCGGGAACCTTCAGCGGTCAGATCGTTCTGGTCGAGTGGAACGACACCGATCTCGAGTGCGGTTCGGTCGCCCGTTCGGGCAATCTCGAGGCCGCGGGCGCGGGCGGGTTCATCTTCGCCAGCAACTCGGAGACCTTCTCCGCCGGTATCACCGGCTCGGCGGTGATACCCGGTGTGCTGATGGCGAAATCCGGTGCGGACGAGGTCCGGGACGCGCTCGAAGGCAACCAGGATGTCTTCGTTCAGAACACCTCGGCCAATACGGTGACCCAGAACTTCCCCGAAGACGACGACAAGGTCGCCCAATCCTCCTCGCGCGGGATCCATGCCACCGGCAACGTCAAGCCCGACGTGGCCGCGGTCGGCACCAGCGTCTTCTCCGCCGGTGCCGGGACCGGGAACGAGGGCATCAGCGAGACCGGAACCTCGATGTCCTCCCCGATGGTGGCCGGATTGGCCGCGCTGGTCCGCTCGGCCAACCCGGGCTGGTCCCCGCTGCAGGTCAAGGCGGGAATCATGAACACGGCCACGCACGACGTCTTCGAGAACGGTGCCCTCGATCCCGGCAGCGCGACCTTCTCGCCGGTACGGGTGGGGGCCGGACGGATCGACGCCGAGCAGGCCGTGGGCAACGGGGTCCTGGCGTACGACCCGCAGGACGGCGCGGTGAGCGTCTCCTTCGGACCGGTCGAGGCCGCCGCGCCGATGACGCTGAGCAAGGACGTCACCGTTCAGAACACCGGTGGATCACCGGTCACCTACGACAGTTCGTACGAGACGGTCACGGCGGTGCCGGGAGTCGAGTACTCGGTCTCTCCGGCCCAGGTCACGGTGGCTGCCGGAGGTACGCAGACGGTCACTGTGACCCTCGAGATCACCGATGTCGGTGAACTGACCAAGACGGTCGATCCGACCATCGGACGCATGTCCACGGCGCTCGACCTTCCCCGGGAGACGCTCGCCGAGGCCGCCGGCCGCCTCCTGCTGGAACCGGTCTTGAGCGGACCTGTCCTTCGGGTGCCGGTCTACGCCGCGCCGCGCCCGGCCTCGGAGATGAGCCAGTCCACCTCGCTCGCGCTTTCGTCCGGTATTCCGCAGAGAGGCAAACTGGACCTGTCCGGAGGCGATCTCGGCCGGAACGGCGCCAACGGCACCGGGAACGCAGATCCCGAGGACGACATCCTCTCGATCGCCGCCGGTTTCGAACTCCAGGCGACCAGCGGGCTCTCCCCGCAATGCGGCGGCACGGTCACCACCCGTTGCATTCGGCTTCCCGAGGAGCGCGGCGCCGACCTGAAACAGGTCGGCTACACCTCCGATCATCCGTACGTCGATGCCGCGGAAAGTCAGGCGTATTTCGCGCTCACCACACAGGCGCCGTTCTCGATACCGGCGGGCAAGATGAACTTCCAGGTCGACATCGACGTCGACGGTGACCGCAAGGCGGATCTCTACCTGGTGAACAACCGCCTGGTCCAAGGCGACCAGGCCGAGGACGTCTTCGTCGCCGAGCTGTTCGACCCGGACGCCCCGGACGACGGGACCTTGGACCTCCAGCCGATGAACGGGCGTTTCGGCGATCTCGACACCGCCCTCTACGACGGCGACGCGATGGTCCTTCCCTTCAGCACCGAGGCGCTGAAGGAGTACGGAATCGACGAGGACAACCCGCGCATCAACTACGGGGTCGTGACCTATTCCGACTACTCCGAGCAGGTGATCGACACGGTCGGCATCGAGTCCGGCACGGGCAACGTCCAGCTTTCGGCCAACCTTTTCGAACCCGGGGTGACCGTCACCGACTCCGGCGGATTCGGTCCGCTCGTGCGGGACGCGGACGGAATCTCGCACGACGTCTCCCGCGACGTGAACTCGTATCGAAAGGACCACGGCAAGGGATTGCTGATGCTTCACTTCCACAACGAGACCGGAGACAGGGGACAGGTCGTCGAGATTCCCGACGTGGCCCCTCTGATCCTGGCCCAGACTTCGAGTGCCAAGCCAAAGAACTCGCGTGGCTGGTACCGCACTCCGGTGAGGATCAACTTCACCTGCGTCGCCGGCACGGCTGAGTTGACCGAGCCCTGTTCCGGTCCGGTCACCCTCGAGCGCGACGGTGCCGGTCAATCGGTGGTCCGGACCGTGATGGCGGTCGACGGAAAGACCGCCCGGGCCGCGATCACCGGGATCAACATCGACCGGACCCGGCCGACGCTCCGGATCAGGGGAGTTCGCAAGGGAGCGAAATACCGGCGGGCCCCGAAGGGCCGCTGCGTGGCCCGGGACCGGCTCTCGAAGGTCGCCTCATGCCGTCTGAAGAGAAAGCGTCGGGGCAAGCGGGTCACCTACACGGCGACGGCGACCGACAAGGCCGGCAACTCACGGACCGTCAGGGTGAGGGTGCGCCTCAAACGCTGATTTCCGCTGATCTCCGATCTCACGTTTCGGATGCCGGTCCCGTCCTACCGTGAAAGCCGAACTTCAGAGAGGATCAGACATGCGGACGACACACAAGAAGATCGATTCACCCGTGGGGGAGCTGACACTGGTCGCCACCGACGGCACCCTGAGCGGCATCTACTTTCCGGGGCACTGGACGCTTCCCGATCCGTCCGGTTTCGGGCCCCGAACCGAAACCGGATTCGAGGAGGCCGAACGGCAGCTGGCCGAGTATTTCGCCGGCGATCGCACCGTCTTCGAGCTGGAGACCGGGGCGGTCGGGGATGGCTTCCAGCGGCAGGTCTGGGACCGGCTGGAGCGGATTCCGTTCGGGGAGACGACCACCTACGGAGAGATCGCGGCCGAGCTGGGGGATCCGAACCTGGCCCGGGCGGTCGGCACCGCGGTCGGCCGCAACCCGATCTCGGTGATCGTGCCCTGCCACCGGGTGCTGGGCAAGGGCGGCAAGCTCACCGGCTACGCCGGAGGCCTGGATCGCAAGCGGTTCCTGCTGGAGCTCGAAGCGCCGGACGGAGTGCTTGAGGGCGCGGGTCCGACCCTGTTCTAGTATTAGCAAAACATTAAGGATCCGCAAGGATCATGTATGTTCATGCCACTCGTTGTGAACGGCGAAAGGGTGGCATGAAGCGATTTATGGGAATGGCGATCGGATTGCTGTCGATCGTGGTGGGGGGCTTCACTCCGGCGGCGCAGGCGAAGCTGATGCTCAAGCAGGAGACGGCGGAAAAGCGATTTGATCGGCTTGTCGTCTCCTACCACCGTCATCTCAGCCGGGAGAGCCCCGGCCGGGCCGACTGCGAGCGGTTCTCCTCCGACCGGTTCAGCTGCCGGGGCCGCTGGAAGGCCACCGCGATCAAGGACGGGGTTCGCACACGGTTCGTGTACGACGCCCGCGGAGCCGCGAAGAAGGGCCTGGACCAGATGATCGTGTGGGCTCAGATGAGGCGCTGGGAGATCGCGGCCGGACAGAAGAAGGGACCGCTCAGGGGCGCGATTCTGGAGGCCCGGTACCCAACGAAATGGCCGACCGTCGAGATCGGATAGATGGTCCGGCGGGCAGGTGTCAGTCGGGCAGCAGGGGAACGGTGACGTCGTCGCGGTCGACCAGTGAGGCGCGCATGATCGCGTCGGCACCGAACCGCCGGCGGACGTCGTCCAGGGCCGCGTCGAGCGCCGCCGAGGATTCTCCGGACCCGTCGAGCGGAAGCTCCATCTGGACCGCGTCGTCGGACTCCAGGTTCTCGAGCGAGACGCCGAGCAGGGTCAGGCCCTTCTCGTCGATCATCGGCCGGGCCGCCGAGAGCAGTTCGCGGACGGCTCCGAGCACGGCCTCCGTCTGGGCGGTCGCGCCGGGGAGGGTGTGGGCCCGGCTGGCGCGGGAGAAGTCATCGAAACGGAAGCTGACCGAGACAGTCCGGCAGACCTTGCCGGCCTTGCGCAGCCGGCCGGTGATGCGGTCGACCAGGCCGGCGGCCAGCGCGTCGACCTCGGCGGCAGTTCGTGAGCCCCGGGGAAAGGCGCTCTGAGCCCCGATCGAGCGGCGCGGCTCCCTGGGGGTGACGTCGCGGGGATCACGATTGTTGGCCAGATCGAGCAGGCGCCGGCCCTGGTTCGAACCGAGCGCGGCGACCAGGGCGCTCTCGGGGCAGCGGGCGATCTCGCCGACCGTCGAGATGCCCATCGAGTGGAGTTTCTGCGCGGTGACCTTGCCGACACCCCAGAGCCGTTCGATCGGCAGGGGGTGGAGGAAAGCCGCTTCACCGTCCTCCGGCACGACCAGCAGCCCGTCGGGCTTGCAGGCGCCGCTCGCCACCTTGGCGAGGAACTTGGTCCGGGCGACGCCGACCGAGATCGGCAGGCCGACCTGCGCCAGTACGTCCCGGCGGAGCTTGGCCGCGATCTCGCGCGGGGTGCCCGAGATGTGCTCTAGCCCCCGGACATCGAGGAAGGCTTCGTCGATCGAGATCGCCTCGACCAGGGGTGAGGTCTCCCGGAACACTTCGTAGACGGCCTTGCTCGCTTCGGAATACGCGTCCATCCTGGTCGGCACCACGATCGCCTCCGGGCAGACCCGCCTGGCCTGGGCACCGTTCATGGTCGTGTAGATCCCGCGGGCCTTGGCCTCGTAGCTGCAGGCGAGCACGACACCGGTGCCGACGATCACCGGCCGGCCGCGCAGCGCCGGATCGTCACGCTGCTCGACCGAGGCGTAGAAGGCGTCCATGTCGGCATGCAGGATGGTCGGATCGCGGGGGCTGCTCACGAACCCATGTTCGCATCTGGACAGGACGGAGAACCGCCGGGCGGTCCCGGCCCGGCCTACCTCTCCGCGGTCTGGACGAGGCGCGTCAGCAACTCCACGCCCCGGGCGAGATCCTCGCGTTCACCGGAGGTGAAGGATTCGGAGATGCCCGCGGCCACCCAGCCCTCGCCCCGGCGCCGGTAGTCATCCATCAGTTCCCGTCCCTCGGGGGTGAGGTCCACCAGGTACTGGCGGCCGTCGTCGGGGTCGGGACGGCGCGCGACCAGGCCCGCTGTCTCCAGCTCGGCGACGGTGTGGGCCATCGATTGCGGGCGGACCCGTTCCAGGGCCGCCAGCTGGCTCGTGGTCTTCGCGCCCTCCCGGATCAGCCAGGACAGGGCCGAGGTCTGGGGGCTGGGGAGGGGTCCGTCGGCGCGGAAGCGGCGGACCAGCTGCCCGACCACGATTCGCAGGTCGGCGGCCAGATCGTTCGTATCGGCGTCGGAGCTCACGCGGGCATCATATCGGTGAGTACAGTAAAACTGTTCAGGTTTTCTGTATAATTTGAAAATGGCCGCAATTCGAGAACGAGCTTTCGTGCCGGTTCTGCTCTTCGTGGGCGCCGTGGTCTCGATCGTCAGCAGCCTCGGTGCTCCGCTGATCCCTGACCTCGCCCGGAACCTTCACACCACACTCGGCAGCGCCCAGTGGGCACTAACGGCCACCGTCCTGGTCGCCGCGGTCGCCTCGCCCGTGGTCGGGCGCCTGGGCGACGGCCCCCACCGCAAGCGGGTCGTGATGGCCGGTCTCGGTGCGGTGGTCGTCGGCTGCGCACTGGCCGCGATGGCCGGATCGCTGGCCGTGCTGATCGCCGGCCGGGCCCTCCAGGGGCTCGGGCTGGCCCTGATGCCGCTGACGATGGCGGCCGCCCGCGAACACCTCGCGCCGGACAGGTCGGTCCGCGCGATCGCCGCGATCTCGGTGGTCGGCGTGATCGGGGTCGGCCTCGGCTACCCGATCACCGGCCTGATCGCCGATCACCTCGACGTCTCGGCGGCCTACTGGTTCGGCTCCGCGGTCAGCCTCGCGGCGCTGGTCATGGCTGTCCTGGTGATCCCCGAACCCGCCGACCGTCCCGCGAAACGCCATCTCGACCTCCTCGGTGCCACGATCAGCGGGTTCGGGCTGATCGCGCTTCTGGTCGCATTGGAGAAGGGGCCGGACTGGGGGTGGGCCACCGTCCGTACCCCGGCGCTCTTCCTGCTCGGCCTGCTTCTCCTGGGTGTCTGGACCCGCCACGAGCTGCGGACCGAGGAGCCACTGGTGGAGCTGCGGCTGGTCCGGCATCCCGCGGTACTCACCGCGAACGTGACCGGCTTCATGCTCGGCGTGACCATGTACCTGCTGATGGTGCTGATCACCCAGTTCGTGCAGCTGCCGGGCTTCGGTCTCGGTGAGACCGTCTTCGTCGCCGGTCTCACACTGGTCCCGCTTTCAGCCTTCAGTGCCGTCTCCAGCCGCCTGATGCCGCGGGTCGAGGATCTGGTCGGCGCGCGGATGATCATTCCCCTGGGTTCGCTTGCCGTGGCGGCCTCGGCGGTGCTGTTCGCCGTCGCGGTGGAGCAGCTCTGGCAACTGTTCCTGGTCACCGCTCTGCTCGGAGTCGGCTTCGGTTTCACCTTCGCGGCGATGCCGGGCCTGATCGTCGGCGCGATCCCGCGCGGCGAGACCGGCAGCGCGATGGGCTTCTACCAGGTGTCCCGCTTCGTCGGATTCTCGGTCGGCAGCGGGGTCGCCGTGACCCTGCTGCGCGCCTTCGGTGAGAGTGGGGAGCCGACCCTGGCCGCTTATCACTCGACGGCAATGGCCGCGGCGGGGATCGGTGTGGTGAGCGCACTCGTCGCCTGGTATCTGCCGGGGCGGGCGGTGCCGGTCGATCACGGGCTCGACGATCTGGCGATCGAGGAGGGCTCACTCGGGTCCGTCGGCCTCGAGACCATCGAGGAGGACCTGCCGGCACGGCATCCGGCCGCAGTCGGCCCGGCGACCCGGTAGGGCCGGTCGGCGCCTCTCCCGGCGGTCCTGGCCCGGTTCGGGTTGGCGGAACGCCATGGCGGTCTGATACCGTTATTAGCATGGCGACAATAAAGCGGATAGCGATCGGATTGTGCCTGTCCTTCGTCCTGCTTCAGGGGAGCGCGCTGGCCGCCGGCCAGCCGACGGGATACAACCCGAACGGCCTGCCCACGGCCGGCTGTTTCTGGACCGGACCGTTCTCGGCCTCGAACCCGAAGACCAACATCGCCTACCCGGGCACCGAGATCACCTACTGGGGCGCGAAGTTCGTCACACCCCCGGGATCTACTCTGACGCTCAAGGGCCGTTATCCGCATGCGCGCTACTCCTCCTTCAACGCCTACGAAGGCGACGGGGCCTCGGCCAGCTCACTCAGCGACCGTCAGATCAGGCCCGACCGCGGATCGATCAACCCGAGCCTGCCCGGCAAGAACCGCGACGCGAAGAACCGCGGCTACACGATCACCGTGCGCGGTGAGCCGTTGCCGTCTTCCCCTCAGAGGAACACGCTCTACGCCAACCCGATCGAGGGCTCCAGCCAGGACATCCTGTACCGCGTCTACGTGCCGGACCGCGGCCGCAATCTCGCCGGGGGCACGGGGCTGCCGAAGCCCACGCTGCGGCTCGCCGACGGAACCGTGCTCAGCGGCAAGGCGATGTGCGAGCAGCTGAACTCGAGTCACGACTACACCAACAACCTGATGTCGCCCGCTCTCTACGAGACCCTGCTGAACAGCCCGGGCAAGGATCCGGCGACCAACCCGGCCCTGCCGCAATTCGGTTTCAAGAAGTTCTTCAACATGCAGAACGTGCTGGCCGGGTATCGCGATCCCGCCGCCCAGCAGGCCACCTGGGCCGCCAACCCGACGCCGCAGGGCACGCAGTACAACAACAACGACGCCCGCTACATGACCGGGGCCTACAGCTTCCGGTTCGGTGAGACGCTGGCGATCCACGGCCGCCTGCCGACCACTCCGAAGACCCTGAACGGCCAGAAACGGACCAAGGCCGGCCAGATGGTCGAGTGGGATCTCTGCGGAATCCAGGCATTAACCACGACCAAGACCTACCGCTGTCTCTTCGACGAGCAGATCCCGGTGACCGGAAAGAAACGGAACTTCGTGGTCGCGGTGACCAAGGCCGAGCTCCGGCCCTGGAACGCCAAACGCAAATGCGGCGTCGCCTGGCTGCCCGCCGATCCGGCGGGCGATGGTGCCGGCCGCACCGACGCCGGAACGCTGATCACGAGGAACATCCTGCCCTCGCCCGGATTCAAGCGCTCCATCTGGGGCGTGACCTCACCATTCTCGGCCCGCGAAGAGATGGGCGCCTACTACCCCGAGGGCACGTACATGAGCAAGAAGTCATTCCAGTCCCACGGCTGCCCCTTCCGGTGGAAGTGAGCGCCGCTGACGCTTCCGGGGGCACGAAGCCACCGCCGAACCTGATCCTGATCCTCACCGACCAGCAGCGGCGGCCCCGTCACTGGCCTGAGGACCCGGAATGGCTGGAGGCGTTGATCCCGGCCGACACCGAGCTGTCGAGAACCGGGGTCACCTTCACCGAGGCCTGCACCGCCAGCTGCATGTGCTCGCCGAGCCGCGCGTCTATCCTGACCGGCCGCTGGCCGGCCGAGCATGGGGTGGACCTGACCCTGACCAGAGGCGGGGCCGTGCCGGAGAGAAGCAACGGGCACTGGGTCGTGAAGGACGCGATCGGCGCCGTCCGCCGGGGAGAGGTGCCACTGAAGATGGCGGCCGGCGGCGTTCTGAAAGGCGCGTTCCGCAAGCGCGACGGCGGTGAGAACGAGCATGAACTGAACCCGGAGACCCCGAACCTCGCATCGGTGCTGTCCCGTGCCGGCTACAGGACCGTGCTCAAGGGCAAGTGGCACCTGACCCAGCCGGTGGGCGGAGGCGAGTGGGAGCAGGCCGATTCCGATCACCTGGCCGAGACCTACGGGATCGAGGGCTGGGTGCCGCCGGACGCGGGCGAGAACCTCGACCCGACCCATTTCGGCGGCGGCCGGGGATCCGGCAAGAGCAAAGAGGGCTACGACGAGGATTTCACCCGTCAGGCCGAGGAATTCCTGAAGGATCCGCCGGCCGGACCCTGGGCATTGATCGTCTCGCTGGTCAACCCCCATGACGTCCTGGGATTCCCACAGTCCTACCTCGAGGGCGGATACGACAGGAGCGAGTGGGCCGACCTCGACCAGATCGAACTGCCGCCCTCGGTCGATGAGAACCTGGTCGACAAGCCCGACGTCCAGGCCATGATGAAGATCGGCCAGGGTGGCTTCCTCGGTGGTCTCAGCCGCGAGGAGAAGCTCGAGTACTGCCGTTTCTACGCTCACCTCCACCGCCTCGCGGACGCCAAGGTCGCGCGCGTGCTCGAGGCGCTCGGCGACCCCGACGACCCGGAATCGCTGCGTTCGAAGACGGTCATCGTCAAGACCTCCGACCACGGTGAGCTCGGCATGTCGCATGGCGGTCTCCGCCAGAAGATGTTCAACGCCTACGACGAGACGATCAACGTGCCGCTGGTGGTCTCGAACCCGGTGCTTTTTCCGGAGGCCAGGCGGACCGCGGCCCCGGCCTCACTCTGCGATCTGCTGCCGACCTTCGCCGCGCTGGCCGGGGTCGAGACCGGCGGCGACGGTATCCGCGGCCGTGATCTGACCCCGATCCTGGCCGAGGCGGCGACGCCCGACCCCGATCGGCTCGCGCGATCCGGGGTCGATCTCAGCCCGGTGGGTGAGCATCCGTCTCCGGAGGCCTCGGTCCAGGAAGAGGTCCTGTTCACCTTCGACGACCACCAGGCCGGAACCGCCTTCATCGACGTCGCTCACCAGCCGAACCGGATCCGCGCGGTGCGCTCGGCGGATGCGATGTACGCGGTCTACTTCGATCCTTCGGGACGGGAACGGCCCCAGTACGAGCTCTACGACATGCGCACCGATCCCGATCAGGTTCGCAACCTCGTCTTCCGTGAAAGCGGAATCTCCCGCACCGCCGGCGATCGCCCGCTGCTGGAGAGGATGAAGGCTTCGCTGGCCGAGGCCTGCGCCAGGGCCGGGGCCGACCTTCCGAACTGAACCGGAACGGTGAGGCCGGGCGAGCGCCCGGCCCCACCACGATCCGGACACCGCTGGATCAGCCGCCGAACACCGTCATGTCGCCGCTGAAGAGACAGACGTCGCCATCGCCGTAGATGCCGTTGCCGCCGGGCAGGTCGCCCTGCTTGACCGCGATCGGGATCCGCACCTCGATCGAGGTTCCGTCGGGAGCCTCGACCACCGACTCGGTGCTGTGAATTCCGTAGAAGCTGGACGAATTCGCGGATGTGTAGTCGTACTGGAGTTCCCGTTCGTTCTCGGGGGTGTCGGTGTCGAGGAAGAGCGGGTCGCCGTCGAGATCATCGTTGTCGCTGTCGAGGATCGCCCCGTTCTGGGTGGTCTTGGCGTAGAGGACCACGTTCGTGTCTCCCCCGAGCTGGGTGAAGCACTTGCCGTAGATGCTGATCGGCCCCTGCGAGAACAGCGGGATCTCCGCGCTCGCGTCGGCGGCGTCTTGGTAGTTGGCCGGACCGTTCGAGGCCGTGACCTTCTTCTGCGGCAGGCGGAAGTAGCCATCGATCGTCGCCGCCGTCACCGCTTGTTCGGCGATGACCGCGTTCGGCACCGGGCCGAGGGTGGATTCGTCCACCTTCGCGCCGTTGATCGCGTTGTTGGCGACCTTGGGGGTGGTGACCGCAAGGTTCTTGATCTTCGAGGACACGACCGCGTTCTTCTTGATCTTCTTGGCGGTGACCGCGTTCTTCTTCAGCTGCTTGGACCCGACGCTGTTGGCTCCGAGCGCGGCATACGCGCCGCCGCCCAGGGCGACGAACAGGGCGAGCACGGAGATCAGCAGAGCGGGGGAGAGATGGTGCTTCAACTTCTTCATGAAGGTGGTCCTTTCGGTTGACTTTGAGGCAGACTAGACGAGCTTTTGAACATTTGCGAGAATTGTTCCGGTTCCAGTCCAGAGGTGATCGTCCGTTGAACAAACCCAGCTTTCGCAGATTCGTCGCCGTCGGTGACAGCCAGACCGAAGGGGTCGGTGATCCCTACCCCGACGGAACCGAACGGGGCTGGGCGGACCGCTTCGCGCGGTCGCTGAACGAACGTGATCCGGGCCTGATGTACGCGAACCTGGCGATCCGGGGCCGTCGGATCGCTGAGGTTCACGAGGAGCAGCTGGAGCCCGCGCTGGCTCTGAAGCCGGATCTGGTCAGCCTGATCGCGGGACTGAACGACATGATCAGGCCCGGATTCGATCTCGACGAGACGATCGCCCACATGGACATGATGCAGGCGGCGTTCCGCCGCACGGGAGCGACCGTGCTCACGATCACCTACCCCGACCCGGAGGGGCTGGCTCCGATCGGCAGGCTGCTGCGCGACAAGACCTTCGAGTTCAACCGGGCCCTGCGTGAGGTCGCCGGACGAAACGGCGTCCTGCTGCTCGACCTGGAGACGACGCCGATCAGCTCCGAGCCCCGGATCTGGTGTGACGATCGGCTGCACCTGAACTCCGAGGGGCACCGCCGGCTCTCCCTCGGCATGGCCTCCCTGATCGGCATCGAGTCAGAGGACTGGCTGGCGCCTCTGCCGCCGGTCGCCGGACCGGGCAGGCTGGCGAACGCGGCCGGGGATCTGCGCTGGGCCTGGTCGTTCCTCGTCCCGTGGATCGGGCGGCGCCTGACCGGCAGGTCGTCGGGCGACGGCCGGTTCGCCAAGCGGCCGGAGCTGGCCCTGCTCGACGACATGCCCTGAACGGACACCGGTCGCCTCGAGCAAATGTGAACGTTTGCTCACAGAAACCGAAACCTTCGTGCTCTCTCCTGTTGGTGCAGGTAAGCGTTCGGAAAAATCGGACCGGCCTGACGGCCGCCGCTCCGCTCGCTCAAGACAAGTAAGCAAGAGAGAGGAACTCCATGCGTAAGCATGTCCGAAAGGGCAGGCCCTCACCTGCCTTGATCGTGTCTATTTTGGCTCTGGTAGTCGGTTTGTCCGGCACCGCAGTCGCCGCGACGCAGATCAACGGAAACAACATCAAGCCCCAGACCATCGGTGGCGGCAAGCTGAAGCCGCAGACCATCCACGGATCGAAGCTGAAGCAGTTCACCGGCGGGCTGATCAAGAAGGAGACGATTCCGGCAGGCAAGATCCAGCCGAACTCACTCGGTGGAAACCAGATCGACGAGAGCAGGCTCGGACCGGTTCCGACCGCCTCGCGCCTCGCCGGCAGCTACCAGGGCAAGGTCGCCTTCGGGCAGTCGGTGGAGCTGGCCAAGGTCGGGCCCTTCACCCTCACCGGGCAGTGCCTGCAGAACGGCACCACCGATGACGGCACCGAAGGCCGCGACATCGCCCGCATCGTGATCGCGACCACCGAGGTCGGAGCGGTCTTCACCAGCGATCTCGATTCGAAGACCGGATCCGCCGCCGACCAGTTCCTCGGACCGGACACGGCCGAGGCCGACCGTGTGGTCAGTGAGGTCTCGACCGAGACCGGCAGCGCCAACTACAAGGCCGGCGGTCAGTTCAGCGCGATCGCCGCAAGCGGTGCCGGCATGGTCTCACCGGCCGGAGCGAGCACCGCCGCGATCAACCTGTTCGACACGGGCTGCGTCTTCCAGGGCGCGACCCAGGTCACCGGCTGATCGAGGTCAGGACGTGGCCGTGGTGCCGGGCTGTCTGCGCTCCGGAAGAGCGAGCAGTCCGGCCCAGGCCGCGTCACCGAGCGGCCCGGCGTACTCGGAGAGCGGCTTCTTCAGGCGGCCGGCCAGCCAGAGCTTCGCGATCTCCTGGGTCGGCGCGAAGATCACCGCGTGGAGCAGGTTGAACGAGACCGCCGGCAGCCGCCCCGTCTCGGCCTGGCGGTCGATCCAGGTCTTCATCGCGGTGAAGAACTCGCGATTGCTCGCCATCAGCCGCTCGCGATGGGGGCCGGTGATGACCTCGTGGCGGTGGCGGCTGATCAGCCTGGAGGTTTCGGCGTTGTCCGCCGTCCAGGTCAGGTGAAGGCCGACCAGCCCCTTCACCGCCGCTTCGGGATCGTCGGCGTCGGCGGAGATCACGCCGATCGACAGCCGCTGATACTCCTCCAGTGTTTCGATCACCTTCTCGGCGATCGCGTCCGGATCGGTGAGGGTCTCGGGGCTCATGCCGCGTGGGCCTCGGCCTCGGCGGTCTCCGCGGCGCTCCTCGCGATCAGCTGGCGCATCTGTTCCTCGCTGATCTCGGCCGGTTCCGTATCCCCGATGAAATCCCCGACCACCCGGGCGAAACGGTGGGGATGGTTGTTGAACGGGAAGTGGCCGGAGTCGTCGAATATCTCCAGCCGGCAGTCGGGCATCAGGCGGGCGGCCTCGTGGGCGTGACTCACCGGGATGATGTGGTCACGGCCGCCCCACACGATCATGGTCGGGAGCAGCTCGGTCAGGTGGATCCGGTCGAGCGCGTCGACCCGCTGCCCGGTCGCGTCGGCCACCGCCCTGATCGTCTGGATGAACGCGCGGCGTGTGGCGGTGTCACCCAGGGAGGCGAAGCCTTCGCTGACTCCTTCGATGTCGGCGTTGCCGTGGATGCCGATCTTCGAAAGCAGGCTGCCGGCCGTGTTGGCGGCGTCGCGCATCGGCTGGGAGAAGAGCAGCGGCATGACCAGCTCCGAACCGGGCAGGGTGGCCGCGCGGAGCGCCAGGTTCACGTCACGACCGAGGCCACCGGCGCTGACCAGGACCATGCGCTCGATCCGTTCGGGGAACTGGTAGGCGAACTGCATCGCGATGCCGCCGCCGAGTGAGTGGCCGACCACGGTCGCGCGGGGAATGTCGAGCAGCACGGTGAGGTCGCGCAGCGTGGACGCGTAGGCCCCGAGCGAGCAGTCCTTGACGGTTTTCGAGGACTCTCCATGGCCGAACAGGTCGAAGGCGACGACCCGGTGGTTCTCGGCGAGCAGGGGCATCGTCTCTTTCCAGGTCCTTGAACTGGAGGTGATTCCGTGGATCAGCACGATCGCCGGGCCCTCACCCATCTCGCGATAGGAAATCGGCTGTCCGTACAAATCAAGCGTTTTGGCTGGGTCCATGGGTCCTCCAGGGTACCTGCGATGTCCGTCGGGACACGTGACAGGCGTCCAAACGCGTATCTATGATGCTGATCATGATCAGCGTCGATGGGCAGTCAAATGAGACGATCGTGCTGGATGGGGAGTGGTTCGAGAAGCTGCGCGGAGCGCAGTCGAAGACCCGTTTGGCGGCAAACACATTCACTTCGGTGGACGCTCAGGTGATCGAGCGGAAGAAGAAGCTCTTCGGGGGTGAGAAGGAGCAGCTGTTTCAGGCGACCTTCAGCTTCGACGGCGGTCCGTTCGTCGGTTTCGTGACCGGCATTGAGAACGAGGCCAAGGTCCGTGCGATCATCTCCGGGCTGGAAGCGGCCCGCGACGGCGGCTGAGCCCGTCCCATGAATCGCGTCCGCCGTCTGCGGCGCGAATCCATGGGCTTCGCGATCGGGGCGGCCTGTTTCGCGCTGGGCGCGTTTCCGGGCTATTTCGACCTGGTCGGGCAGGGGGCGGCCAACCTGACCTTCTTCATCGGCTCGATCTTCTTCACCCTGGCCGGTTTCGTCCAGTTCCGCCTGACCGGCCGCTGGCGGCCGGGCGCCTGGAAGTCGAGCGTGGACTGGGATGACTGGTGGTCCGCCGGAATCCAGTTCGCGGGAACCCTGTTCTTCAACGTCTCGACCTTCGCGGCACTTTTCCTCAACGCCGGGGTCGCCCAGTACCAGCACTCGGTCTGGCGTCCGGACGCGCTGGGATCGGTCTGCTTCCTGCTGTCCGCCTCGCTCGCGGTCGTGGCGACGACCCACACCGAGAGCCTGTGGGATCCCGACGCGCGCAACTGGTGGAGCACCTGGCTGAATTTCGCCGGATCGGTGCTGTTCGCGATCTCGGCCGTCGCGGCCTACATCTCGCCCGGAACAGAAGATCCCCTCAGCGAGGCATGGGTGAACCTGGGGACCTTCCTCGGAGCGATCTGCTTCCTCGCAGCCGCCCTACTGGTGAAGCCACAAAACCCGAGGCACCCAGCGAGCGAGGCCGAGGTTTCGGCAACTGGGGGCGTTTTGGGGGCTGACAGCTCCCAAAACGCCCCCAGTTCCTCCTGCTACCAGGTGTCGATGAACCTTCGGACTCTGTCCGACTTCGGTACCTTGGCCGCGGCGAAGGTTGAGCTGACGATCCGGCGGGTTTCGGCCGGATCGATCACGTCGTCGATCTCGAACAGCGTGGCCGCGTTCAGGGCCTTCGCGTTCTCCAGGGCCAGCTCGGTCAGGTCACGGACCGTCTTCTCGCGCTCGGCCTCGTCCTCGATCTTCTCCAGCTCCTTGCGCATACCCAGGCGCACCGCGCCCTCCAGGCCCATCGGGCCGAGTTCGGCCCCGGGCCAGGCCACCGTCAGCAGCGGCTCGTGAAGGCTGCCAGCGACCATCGCCTGCGCGCCGAGCCCGTAACCCCGGCGCAGGATCACCGAGACGAACGGCACCTCCAGCCCGGCGGCGGCGACCAGCAGGCGGGAACAGTGCCGGACCAGTCCGGTCTTCTCGGCCTCGGGGCCGACCATCATGCCCGGTGTGTCGACCAGCGACAGGATCGGCAGGCCGAAACCGTCGCATAGCTGCAGGAAACGGGCGGCCTTGTCGGCACCCTCACTGGTGATCGCCCCGGCCATGTGCATCGGGTTGTTGGCGATCACGCCGATCGCCCGGCCCTCGATGCGGATCAGGGTGGTCACCATCTCCGGCGCGAAACCGGGGCGGAGGGTGACCGCGGAATCGAGGTCGGCCAACCGTTCGATCAGCGGGTTGACGTCGTACGCCCGCCGGCGCCGCTCGGGAATCATTTCGCGCAGCACGTTCTGATCCGGCACCTCGCCCGGATCGGTGTCGCCCTGGAAGAAGGCGATCAGCTTCTTGGTCACCGCGACCGCCTCGGCCTCGTCCTTCACGGTCACGTCGACCACTCCGTTGGCCGACTGCGTCTCGATCGGGCCGACCTCGTCGGGATGGACCGCGCCGAGGCCACCGCCCTCGATCATCGCCGGGCCGCCCATACCGAGCGAGCTGTTCTCGGTCGCCACGATCAGGTCCGAACAGCCGGCGATCACCGCGTTGCCGGCGAAGCAGCGCCCATGCACGATCGAGATCCTGGGCACGATCCCCGAAAGCCTGGCCCAGAGCGCGAACGCGCGGGTATGAAGCGCGGAGACGACCGCGTAGTCGGTGTCGCCGGGACGCCCGCCGCCGCCCTCGGCGAAGAAGACGGTCGGCAGTCGCATCCGCTCGATCAGCTCGAACAGGCGGTCCTTCTTCAGATGCCCGACCGCACCCTGGGTGCCCGCGAGCACGGTGTAGTCGTAGGACAGCACCGCGCAGGAGCTCTCGTCGCCGAACAGATCGGCGTTAATCCGGGCGGTGCCGGAGATCAGCCCGTCGGCCGGGGTGCGTTCGATCAGGTCCCGCAGCTCGCGCCGCCCGCGCTGCGCGGCCACCGCGTAGCGTCCGTACTCGACCATGCTGCCCGGCTCGATCAGGTCGTCGATGTTTTCGCGGGCGGTGCGCCCACCCAGACCGTGCCGCTTCTCGACCGCCTCGGGGCGGGCCGCGTCCTCGGTCAGTTCACGCCGGCGATTCAGCTCGGCGAGGTCCTCTCTGATGTCCATTCATCCGCCTTTCAGGCGCCTGTTCGACTTGCCGGAAAGCACAAGTTCGCTGCCGGGATACGAGACGAAGATGCGCTTCGGCTTCCAGCCCCTTCTCACGGGCATGACCACCTGCGAACGCCCCATCCTGATCGGTGCGGTGGCCCGTATCTTCCGGCCCCGCCTGCCCTTGACCGACATCTGGTGGATCACCAGGCGGCCGGTCGCCAGCGGGTTGATCCGGAAGGTGGCCCGAACCTTGCGGCCCCGGACCAGGGCCGAGACGATCGACAGGCGGGCCGCCTCGGGTTCCGGCGGAGGCGGCGGTTCGGGCTCCTCGTCCAGCGGATGCTGGAGATGCTCCTTGAAGGCGGCGCCGTAGGCCGGGGTGGGGGTGCCGTCCAGGTCCTCGATCAGGGCGAAGTTGGAACAGCCCGGACCGGGATCGAGGATGGTCCCGCTCAGGTCCCACCAGGCCCAGGCCAGATAGCCGATGCCGTGACGATCGGCCCAGTCCATGTACCGGCTGATGAACGTGGCCTGGCAATCGTTCTGCCCGACCTCGGCGGTCAGCACGGGGACGTTCCGCGCCAGCGCCGCGATGACGCCGTTCCAGCATGCGTTGGTGCCGCAGGGCTTGCCCGGATAGTTGTGGAAACCGGCGATCAGCTGGCCGTCCGCCGGAGCGGCGTTCTTCCAGCCGCGCAGATCGTTGGCGTAGTCGAGCCCGCCGAGGATGATCGGCTGGGTCGCGCCGGTCGAGCGCACGGCATCGACCAGCGTCTTCATGCCCACCGTCTGGTAGGTGCTGCCGTCGATCACCGTCTCGGTGTCGGGCTGGTCCGGGGCGGTGCAGCCGCCGTGGGTCCAGCAATGCCAGGTCTGTTCGAAGGCCCACCGCTGGGCCGCCGGATCCCAGCGGGAATGCGGCTCGTTGAACAGATCGAAGATCACCGAAGGTTCGGTGCTGAACCGGGACGCGACCGAGATCCAGAAATCGTCGGAGCGATTGTCGGCCATCGGCCGCAGGCCGTCGGCGATCGTGCCCTGCCGGCCGGTCCAGTGAAGATCAAGGATCACCGCGATGCCCGCGTCTCGCAGGATGCCGACGAAGGCGGCGACCGCGTTTCGGTATCCGACCGGTGTCAGCTCGGGGCCGAACAGCTCGTTCCTGGGCTGGTCGTCGTCACCGAGCCAGCAGTCCTGGTTGAGCGGGATTCGCACCGTGTTGATCTTCCACTCGAGCATCGCCTCGGCGGTGTCCCGGGTGGCTCCCAGGTTCGAGTAGCCCCAGCCCTGCACGCAGGCGTACTCGAAGCTCGGCCAGTTGACTCCGCGCGGAATGAACTCGGTGCCGGTGCTCTGGTCGCGGATCTCGCTGCCGACCACTCTCAGGTCCGGGGCGGCGGCGGTCGCGGAGGCGCCCGTGGTCCCGAGCAGGGCGCCCGTCACCGACAGCAGCAGGAGAGCGGATTTGATCGGGCCGAGCACCGGACAATGGTATCCGGACTCGGTATGTAGTCTTCGATCTGTGAAGAACTCGCACGGAACCGTGGATGGACGACGACCCCGGCTCTAGTCCCAGGCGCACCCTGACCCGTCGGGGGGCGCTTTCCTAATGGTCGAGCTTCTGCTCGTACTCGTCTCTGCCGCGCTGATCATCGCCTGTGGTGCTTTCGTCGCGGCCGAATTCGCCTTCGTCACCGTGGACCGGTCCGCGGTCGACAAGGATGCCGAAGCGGGCGATCGCAAATCACAGGGAGTCCAGTCGGCGCTGCGCTCGCTCTCGACCCAGCTTTCGGCGGCGCAGGTCGGAATCACGGTCACCAACCTGGCGATCGGTTTCATGGCCGAACCGGCGATCGCGTCGCTGATCGACGCTCCCCTTGAGGGAATCGGCATCTCCGAGGGCGCGGTGACGGGGGTCGCGGTCGCGATCGCGTTCACCCTGGCCAACGGCCTGACCATGGTCTTCGGCGAGCTCGTGCCGAAGAACCTGGCGATCGCCCGCCCGCTCCAGACCGCCCGTGCCGTGCAGGGCTTCCAGCGCGGCTTCACCCGCGTCTTCAACCCGCTGGTCCGTGCCGCCAACAACACCGCGAACCTGATCCTGCGCCGGATGGGGATCGAACCGCAGGAGGAACTGGCCTCGGCCAGGTCCCCGGAGGAGCTCGGTTCGCTGGTCCGCCGTTCGGCCCAGCAGGGAACGCTCGAGCTGCCGACCGCGACCCTGCTGGAGAAGTCGCTCGAGTTCGGCGAGCGCCGGGCCGACGACGTGATGACCCCGAGGGTGCGGGTCGAGACTCTCTCGCCGGACGCGCCGGTGATCACGGTGATCGAGGCCGCCCGGGAAACCGGACGTTCCCGGTTCCCGGTCCTGGCCGACGGCTCCGAAAGGGTCGAGGGCATCGTGCATGTCAAGCATGCGGTCTCGGTTCCCCATGAACGGCGGCACGAGGTTCGGGTGCGGGAGGTCATGGCCGATCCGGTGCTGGTTCCCTCGACCATGGAGCTCGATCCGCTGCTGACCGAGCTGCGCAAGGTCGGGCTGCAGATCGCGGTGGTCGTCGACGAGTTCGGCAGCTTCGACGGGATCGTCACGCTCGAGGACCTGATCGAGGAGATCGTCGGCGAGGTTCGCGACGAGCACGATCCGCGCGAGGAACCGGTGCGCCTGATCGGCAAGGACATCTGGGGTCTCTCGGGGCTGCTGAGGCCGGACGAGATCGCCGACAAGACCGGGGTCCAGCTGCCCGAGGACGAGGACTACGAGACGGTCGCCGGCCTGATCACGATGGAGCTGGGCCGGGTTCCCGGTCTGGGCGACTCGGTGCGGATCGAGGCCGGCGAGGCCGGCAACGGCACCCGGTTCGAGGTGGAGCTGACCGTGCTGCGCATGGATGGTCTGCGGATCGACCGGGTTCGCCTGGAGAAGTTCGAGCCGGAGGAGCCCGAGGACGGTGAGGACCAGTGAGCCCGGTGATCGCACTGCTCATCTCGGTCTTCCTGCTGATCGCGAACGCCTTTTTCGTCGGCGCCGAGTTCGCGCTGATCTCGGCCCGCCGGTCGGTGATCGAGCCGCGCGCGGAGGAGGGCAGCCGCCTGGCCAGGATCGCGGTCGGCGCGATGGAGAACGTGACCCTGATGATGGCCGGCGCCCAGCTCGGCATCACACTCTGCACCCTGGGCCTGGGTGCTCTCGCCGAACCGGCGATCGCGCACGGCCTCGAGGTCCCGTTCGAGTCCTGGGGGCTGCCGGAGGCGATGGTCCATCCGGTCGCCCTGATCATCGCCCTGCTGACCGTCGGCTCACTGCACGTGATCCTCGGCGAGATGGTCCCGAAGAACATCGCGCTGGCCGGTCCGGAACGCTCGGCGATGGTTCTGGCCCCGCCGCTGATCGTGGTCGTCCGGGTCCTCTGGCCGGCGATCGCCCTGCTGAACGGCCTGGCGAACGTCACCCTCCGCCTGATCGGCATCCAGCCGAAGGACGAGGTCGCGAGTGCCTTCACCCGCGACGAGGTGGCCGGCCTGGTCGAGGAATCGAGACGCGAGGGTTTCCTCGACGCCCACGAGAGCCATCTGCTGGCGGGGGCGCTCGAGTTCGAGGAGCGCGACGCGAGATCGGTCCTGCTGCCGCTCGATTCGATCGAGAAGCTTCCGGTGACCGTGACCCCGGCCGAGGTCGAGGAGGTCGCCGCGCGAACCGGCTTCTCGCGCTTCCCGGTCGAGCGTGACGGCGACATGATCGGCTATCTGCACCTGAAGGACGCGCTCGAGTTCAAGGACCGCCACCGCAACCGGCCGATCGCGGAGTCTTGGGTCAGGCCGCTGCCGACCGTCAGGCTCCGCGATCCGCTGCGCTCGATCCTGGAGACGATGCAGGGCTCGGGCGCGCATCTCGCCCGGGTGATCGGCGACGACGGCCGCACTGTCGGAATGGTGGCGCTGGAGGATGTGCTGGAAGAGTTGATCGGCGAAGTCCGCGACGCGACCCAGCGCAGCAAGTCCTGATGCCCGTCCCGCCCGGGAGGTACATTGGGGACATGACCTCAGCAGACGAGCGGGTGGAGACGATCGAGCGGCTTTACGGCGGGTTCGGCGGGGGTGACCCGGACGCGATGGCCGCCTGCTATCACCCCGATGTCCATTTCTCCGACCCGGTCTTCCCGGATCTGAACGGTCCCGAGGTGATGAAGATGTGGCGGACGCTGCTCTCCAGATCCGATGATCTGGAGCTGACCCTGGGGGAGAGGGAGGCCGACGGGGACACCGGATCCGCCCACTGGACCGCCCGCTACACCTTCTCCGGCACCGGCCGCAGGGTCGTCAACGAGATCGATGCGAGGTTCCTTTTTCAGGATGGGCTGATCATCGATCACCGGGATTCCTTCGATTTCTGGAAGTGGTCCCGGATGGCGCTCGGCGCTCCGGGCCTGCTGTTGGGCTGGAGTCCGATGCTGAAGAAGAAGGTCCGGGCGCAGTCGGCCCAGCTGATCGCTTCACCGAACTGAACGGATCCGGTTCGTGATCGAGACCGAAACGGACCGTCTCATCTGTAGGCGCCCCTCGGCGACCTCTTCGGGCGACTACCGGCGGCTGTTCACGGAGCCGGAGGTCGAACAGTGGCTGAGACCACCGCCGATGAAGGGCTTCGAGCCCTCCGACTTCGAACGGATGCTGGCCCGCGACCGGTCCCATTGGCAGACCCACGGCTTCGGTCCATGGGTTCTGATCGACCGGGACACCGAGGATTTCGTGGGGCGGGCCGGGCTCAACTGGACCAGGGTGGACGGCCGGGACGAGGTCGAACTGCCGTGGGCGCTGCGGGTCCGGTTCCACGGCCGGGGCCTGGCGACCGAGGCCGCGCTCGCGGCGATCGAGACCGCGCGGGGTGTCGGCCTGTCGCGGGTGGTTTCGCTGACCCTGATCGACAACCGGGCGTCCCGGCGGGTGATGGAGAAGATCGGTCTCCGCTACAGCGGGGACGTGCCGCATGCCGGTCTCCCACATGCGCTGTACGTGCTCGAGCTCTGATTCCACCGGCCCCGGCGGCATAATCAACGGCGATGACCCTGCTCTACGTATTCGTCGCCGGTGGTCTCGGCTGCCTCGCCCGCTACGGAATCTCCTCGATGTTCCATGGTGACGCCCTCCCGTGGGCGACCTTCGGCATCAACATCGTCGGCTCGTTCCTGCTCGGCATCCTGCTGGTGGTCTCGGGTGATTGGCTGACCGATCAGACCCGCGCCGCGCTGGGTGTCGGCTTCCTCGGCGGCTTCACCACCTTCTCGACCTTCTCGGTCCAGGCTTGGGCCGACATCGAGGGCGGCGAGCCGCTGAAAGCCTTCGTCTATGTGGGGGCCTCGGTGATTTTCGGCATTGCCGCGGCGGCAGCCGGGTACTATCTGGCTCGTGCCGCCAACTGAGCCCGGCTCACCGACTGTTTGTGGCCCCCGGCCGGGGGTAACTATCGAGCATGCCACTAGCACTGCTGCTCATAGTCATCGGGATCATTCTCGCGATCTTGGTCCATTGGGGACTCGGAATCGCCTGCATCTTGATCGGACTCGTCCTGTTGATCTGGCCCGCCATCTCGGGGAGATCCGGCAAGGCACGAGTCTGATCGCAGAGTTCAGCCTCGGGCCGGGTTCGCTTTGAGCGCGAACCCGGTTTCGAGGCTGACACAGCCCGGCGGAGCCGGATTCAGGTAGCGCCGGGCCAGTACGCCGAATCTGGCGTCTGCCTCGACCCGAAGATCGCGGTGCCGACCCGCACGATGGTCGAACCCTCCTCGATCGCCACGGCGAGGTCACCGCTCATGCCCATCGAGAGCTCTTCCATCTCGACACCCTCGAGGTTCTTCTCCCTGACCTGATCCCGCAGCTCGCGCAGCAGGCGCAGGCTCGGGCGGGCCAGTTCCGGATCGTCGGTGAACAGGCCGATCGTCATCAGGCCGCGAACGCGCAGGGCATCGAAATGGCTGATCTGCTCGGCGAACTCCAGCAGCTCTTCGGGCCTGAGCCCGAACTTGCTCTCCTCACGTGAGGTGTTCACCTGAAGCAGGACGTCCCGCCGCTCGCCGTCCCGCTCCAGTTTCGACTGAAGCTTCTTGGCGAGTGATATCCGGTCGAGGGACTGGATGCAGCTGACATAGGGGACCAGGGCATTGATCTTGTTCGACTGGAGGTTGCCGATGAAGTGCCGTTCGTACTCGAGGTCCTGGAGAGCCTCGAACTTCGGCCGCACCTCTTGGACCCGGTTCTCGGCGACCAGCGTCTCTCCGGCCTCGATCGCGGTCCTGATCGGGCCCGGGCCGACCGTCTTGGTGGCCATCAGCAGGCGGACCTCCTCCGGCCGGCGGCCGGCCGCCTCACAGGCCCTGGCCATGCGGTCCCGCACGGTCGCGATGTTCGCCCTGATCGTTTCGGGGTCGAACGATTCGGTGACTTCGGGTGCCACTCGGTCTCAGTCCCGCATTTCGGAGAAGACCGCGGTCCGTTCCCCGGGGGTTCGATCGGGACGCTTCTCGTCGGCGATCACGTGGGAGACCGCGTTGATCAGGGCCAGGTGAGTGAATGCCTGCGGGAAGTTGCCGAGGTGGCGGTTGGTCGACGCCTCCAGCTCCTCGGCGAAAAGGCCGAGTGATCCGGCGGCGCTGATCAGGCGTTCGCAGAGGCGGCGGGCCTGGTCGAACTCGCCGATCTCGGACAGGGCCGAGACCATCCAGAACGAGCAGATCAGGAAGGTTCCCTCCTTGCCGTGGAGTCCGTCGTCGGTCTCCTCGGTCACGTATCGCAGGATCAATCCCTGGTCGTCGAGCCCGTCCTGGATCGCGAGGATGGTCTTCTTCAGCCGTTCGTCGTCGGGAGGCAGGAACCGGACCAGCGGCATCAGCAGGACCGAGGCGTCGAGGGCGTCGGTGTCGTAGTGCTGACGGAAGATGCCGTCGATCGCGCCCTTCTCGATGATCTCGGCCTTGAACGCGTCGGCTTTCACACGCCATCCGGCGGCCACTTTCGGATCGCCGTATCGCTCGGCCATGCGGGCGCCGCGGTCGACTGCGACCCAGATCATCAGCTTCGAGGAGACGTAATGCTGCGGCTCGCCGCGGGCCTCCCAGATTCCCTGGTCAGGTGTCGGCCAGGCCGCGATCGCGTCCTCGACCAGCTGCCTGACCAGCGCCTTCTGGGTGTCGTCGGGACCCTCGATGCCCTGGAGGGCGAGACGGTGGACGTAGATCGCGTCCAGCAGGGCGCCCCAGACATCGTGCTGATGCTGATCGAAGGCGCCGTTCCCGATCCGGACCGGCTTGGCTCCGCCGTATCCGGTTAGGTGATCGAGCGTGCTCTCGGTGAGGTCGTGCTCGCCGCCTATCCCGTACATGATCTGCAGGTCGCCGTCGGATTCTTCGGCCCGGTCCCGCACGAACCGCAGGAAGCGGGCGGCCTCCTCGTCGAAGCCGAGCGAATGCATCGACCAGAGCGCGAAGGTCGAATCGCGGATCCAGCTGAAACGGTAGTCCCAGTTGCGTTCCCCGCCCGGGGTTTCGGGCAGCGAGGTGGTCGCCGCCGCGAGCATCGCGCCGGTCGGTTCGTAGATCAGTCCTTTCAGGACCAGTGCGGAGCGCTGAAGATAGACCCGCCAGGGATGGTCCGGGAAGCTGCCCTGCACCAGCCACTCGCGCCAGTACTCCTGGGTGGTGTCGATCCGTTCCGCCGACTCGGGAGCACTGCGGGGATGGGAGTCGATGCCCTCACCCCAGGAGATCGCGCAGAAGGCCTTGTCGCCCTCCTTCAGCTTCAGCTCCCCGATGGCGGTGCCCTGCTGGTCGAGATTGAGGTTGAGGTCGGTGGCGAGCGCGAGCTTGGTCGCGCCCTCGTCGGCCTGGGCCACGGCCTCGCCGAGCTCGCCGCCGATCCAGAAAGCGTCCTCCTTGCCGTAGGCGAAGCGCGGCCGGCAGATCATCTCCAGGTCGACCTCGCCCTCGATGCACTCGGCGGTCCGGACCAGGCAGAGATCGGCCTCGTGGCGGACGCCGGCCTCGCCGTCATCACCCGAAGGGCTCCACTCGGCGATCGTGAGCGCGTCGCGGATCACGACCCAGCCCTTGTCCGTGGACCAGGTCGTCTCCAGGACCAGCGTGCCCGGTTCGTAGCGGCGGCTCAGCGGGGCCGCGACACCCTTGGGCGCGAAACGGAAATGGCCGGCGGAACGGTCGAGGATCGAACCGAACACGCTCGGGGAGTCGAACCGGGGGACACAGAGCCATTCGACCGAACCGTCGGGAGCGATCAGCGCGGACGTGTGGCAATCGGAGAGAAACCCGTAGCTTCCGATTCCCGGAAATGGCGAGAGCGACATCCCGGTCAACCTAGCATCGCCGCTGGCGACCGTCCAACGGATCGCCGCCGTCGCTACGCTGGATGGCCGTGTCACCGCCTTTCACACCGCTTTTCGCTGAACTCAGCCCCACATTCGTCGCGGGCCTCGAACTGATTCCCCTCACCGCGGCCGTCGTCTTCTATTGGCATCGCGCGATGAATCTGTCGTGGGCGGGACGGCCGGTGCCGGTCTGGCGCCAGGTCTGTTTCGGCATCGGTCTCTTCCTGGCCAGCTTCGTGCTGTTCAGCCCCTGGGGATATCTGGCCGAAGAGCTCGTGATCGCCCACATGATCGAACACCTGGTCATCGGCGACATCGCCTCGCTCTTCCTGGTCCTCGGACTGACCAGGTCGATCCTGCAGCCGATCCTCGCGCTGCCGTACATCGGCCGCCTCCAGGTGCTCGCCAACCCGTTCGTGGCCTTCCCGCTCTGGGCGATCAACCTCTTCGTCTGGCACATCCCGGCGCTCTACGACACCGCATATGGCGGCGCTCTGGTCCACGGCCTGGAGCACGGGCTCTTCCTCGCATTCGGCTGCATGATGTGGATGCCGGTCTTCGGGCCGCTGCCGACGCCCAAATGGTTCGGACCCGGCTGGAAGATCATCTACACGGTGATCGTCCGGTTCGCGGCGGCGATCCTCGGCAACATCCTGATGTGGACCCAGTTCACGCTCTACGACAACTATGCGGACGGCCAGCTGAAGTGGGGGATCTCGGCGATCCAGGACCAAAGCACGGCCGGAGTGATCATGATGGTCGAGGGCACCTTCCTCATCCTGGGCGTTCTCGCCTGGACCTACTTCGAATCGGCCAGACAGAGCATGAAAAAACAGGAGCTGATCGATCTGGCCTTCCTCGAGGGGGCCGATCTGGATGAGGCGCGCATCGAACGCGCGGTCAAGGCCGGGCATGCCGACCTGCTGGAGAAGCGCATCCGCGCGGGAGAACTGAGTGGCGATTCAGCCCGGTAGGCGTTACCTCTATCTGCTCGTGTTCGTCGTCGGTGCCTGCACCATGGGCACCGAGATCGCGGGCGCGCGCCTGCTCGCCCCCTACTTCGGGGATTCGACGATCGTGTGGGCGAACACGATCGCGGTGGTGCTGGTCGCGCTCTCGGTCGGGTACTGGCTCGGCGGCAAGTTCGCCGATCGCGATCCGCGCCTGGAGACGCTCTGCAAGGTGGTGCTCGGCGGCTCGCTGCTGATCAGCCTGGTGCCGTTCCTCGCCCGCCCGTTCCTCGGCGCGTCGGTCGACGCCTTCGACACCGTCTCGATCGGGACCTTCGCCGGATCACTGCTCGGGGTGTTGGTGCTGCTCGCGATCCCCGTGATGATCATGGGATCGGTCTCGCCCTGGGCGCTGCGGATCGCAATGGCGGACGTCGAGCACGTGGGTGAGCTGGCCGGCCGCCTCTACGCCCTTTCCACTGCCGGCTCGCTGGTCGGCACGATGATCTCGGCCCTGGTCACGATCCCGCTGCTCGGCACCCAGCGCACCTTTCTCGTCTTCGCATTGGTGGTGGCGGTGGTCGGGCTGGCCGGGCTCGGCTGGCGCTGGGCGCCGGTGCCGCTGATCGTCGCCGGGGCGATGCTGATCCCGGTCGGCACGATCAAGGCGGCGGGTGACGGCAAGGTGCTGTTCGAGGCCGAGACCACGCATCAGTACGCGCGGGTGATCGAGGACGACGACGGTGAGCGGACCCTGGAGCTGAACGAAGGCCAGGCGGTCCACTCGATCTACCGACCGGGCACCTATCTGGTCGGCGGGTACTGGGACGAGAACCTGGTGCTTCCGTTTGTGTCCGGCACGGGGGAAAAGCCTCCTGGCCGGGTCGCGATCCTCGGCAGCGCGGCGGGCACGGTCGCCCGCGCGTACGGCCATTTCTTCCCGGAAACCAAGGTGGACGCGGTCGAGATCGACGGTGAGCTGACCGAACTCGGGTACCGCTACTTCGATCTCGACAACCCCAACATGGAGGTTTTCGACGAGGACGCGCGGCCATGGCTGCGCCAGGCCGATCCGGTCTACGACACGATCATGGTCGACGCCTACCGCCAGCCGTACATCCCGTTCTACCTGGCCACCACCGAGTTCTTCGATCTGGTTCGCGAGCGCCTGAAGCCGGGCGGGACGCTGCTGATCAACGTCGGCCATCCCGAAGGCAACGATGATCTGGAACGGACCCTGAGCACCACCGTGGCAGAGTCGCTGCCGAGCATCCTGCGGGATCCGGTCAACGACACGAACACGATGCTGGTCGCCTCCGAGGCGCCGATCTCTGCCGCGAACCTGCGCGAAGCCGCTCCCGATCTGCCCGCTCCGTTGCCTCTGCTGGCGAAAGAGACCGCGGCCCGCCTGGAGCCGGCCCTGACAGGTGGGGACGTGTGGACCGACGACAAGGCACCGGTCGAGTGGCTGGTCGATCTCTCGCTGCTCGGTTTCGCCAATGAGTGACGGACGGCCGTGAAGCGGACGCCGTTCAGGGCGTGGCTGGTGACCGGCCCGGTCGGGCGTTTCGTCGGCTTCTTCCTCGACTTCGGCAAGGCGGTCTGGACCCTCTGGAAAGCCAAGCGCCAGCAGTAGTTCGGGACGCAAACTCGCTAGTGTCAGAGCCATCTTGAAGACGACTGTTGAAGAACTTGAGAATTCCCGTGTGCGCGTCGAGGCCGAGGTCCCGGCCGAAGACGTAGCCGTTCAGACCCAGCGCGCCGCCCGCGGCCTCGCGCGTGAGATGCGACTTCCCGGTTTCCGCAAGGGCAAGGCGCCGCCCTCGCTCGTGATCCAGCGCCTCGGTTTCGAGTCCGTTTTCGAACAGGCCCTGCGTGACGCGCTCCCCGAGTGGTACCAGGCGGCCGTGTACGACTCCGGCGTCGTTCCGATCGGCGATCCCGAGGTCGAGGTCACGAGCGCCCCGACCGCCGAAGGCGAGCCGGTCGAGTTCAAGTTCGAAGTCGGCGTGCGGCCCAAGGCCGAATTGGGCGAGTACCTCGGCCTCGATGTCGAGAAGCCCGACACGGTCGCTCCCGATGACGTGATCGAGCGTGAGCTCGAGCGTCTCGCCGAGGGCATGGCCAGCCTCGACACGGTCGAGCGTGCGGCCGAGGACGGCGACCACGTGCTGGTCGATTTCGTCGGCAGCCTCGACGGAGTCGAGTTCGAGGGCGGAGCCGCCAACGACCACATCATCGAGATCGGCAGCGGTCAGCTGATCGACGATTTCGAGGAGCAGATCATCGGTGCCAAGGCCGGTGACGAGGTCGAGGTCAAGGTCACCTTCCCCGAGGAATACGGAGCCGCCGAGCTCGCCGGGCAGGACGCGGTCTTCGCGGTCACCGTCAAGGAGGTCCGCGAGAAGAAGCAGCCCGAGCTGAACGACGATTTCGCCGCCGAGGCATCCGAGTTCGACACGATCGAGGAACTGAAGAAGGACATCGGCGAGAAGATGTCCGAGCAGGCCGAGGTCAGAGCCGAACAGGACTTCCGGATCGCCGCGGTCGACGCCGCGGTCGAGAACGCCACGGTCGATCTGCCCGACGAGATCAAGAAGGCCCGTGGTCAGGAGCGCTGGGACCGGGTCGAACGGCAGATGGCCCAGCAGGGCATGAACCCCGACACCTACCTGCAGATGCAGGGCAAGACCCGCGACGAGATCATCGACGAGTCACTGCCCGACGCCGAGCGGGAGATCAAGCGGGAGGCCGTGCTGGTCGCGGTCGCCGATGCCGAGGGCGTCGAGGTGAGCGACGCCGAGCTCGAAGAGGAGCTCGAGCACATGGCGAGCCACGAGCGGACCACCGCCGCGAAGCTGCTGGAGCGCCTGAAGCGCGACGGCCGCCACGAGATGATCGCCGCGGACATCCGCGTGCGCAAGGCGATCGACGCGATCGCCGAGTCGGCGAAGGCCGTTCCGATGTCGGCCGAGGACGCAAAAGAGAAGCTCTGGGACCACCACGGTCATACCCACTAGGGCGGCGCCGCGTCCGGCGGTTGGGCCTCCGGCCCAACCGCCTTCTCGCGCCGCTTGGGGCAGATTGACCCAATCCCGGTTTCACCGGGGTGGGTGGCCCGACGACGCCCTTCTATAAACTCGCCGCAATGAGTCCACTTGTCCCCATGGTCGTCGAGCAGACCTCGCGCGGTGAGCGTTCGTTCGACATATATTCCCGGCTCCTCAACGAGCGAATCATCTTCCTTGGCACCGGTGTCAGCGAGGACATCGCCAACCTGATCGTGGCGCAGCTGCTGCACCTCGAGTCAGAGGATCCGGACAAGGACATCAGCCTCTACATCAACTCGCCCGGCGGTTCGGTCTATGCCGGACTGGCGATCTACGACACGATGCAGTTCATCAAGCCCGACGTCCAGACGATCTGCGTCGGCATCGCGATGAGCATGGGCGCCCTGCTGCTCTCGGGCGGCGCGGCCGGCAAGCGCATGTCACTCCCGAACTCGAAGATCCTGATCCATCAGGTCTCATCCGGATTCTCCGGTCAGGCGACCGACATCGAGATCCACGCCAAGGAGATCATCGACACCCGCAGCCGCCTCGACAAGATCCTCGCCCACCACACGGGCCAGGACCTGGAGAAGGTCACGCACGACACCGAGCGCGACTACTTCATGAGCTCCGAGGAAGCCAAGGAGTACGGCATCGTCGACCGGGTCATCGACAAGCACTGATCCGGTTTCGAGCATGATTTTTCGCAGTCTCACGGCCACCTTCTCGGTGGCCGTTCTGCTTTTCGGGCTCGGTGCGGCGAACACGGCCGCGGCGCCGGATCCCGGGACTCCGGACCCGGCGGGCCCGCTCGGCTTCAAACTGGTGCGGGGCACGGTGGTGCCGAAAGAGGCCGTCCCCGAATCGGTCGATCCGCAGCGGATCGTGTTCCGCTTCCGGGCATCGCGTCCGGTGGAGCTCTCGATCCGGATCGTCAAGCTCGGAGAGGGCCGCACGGTCCGGCGGTTCCGGACCGGGCCCCGGCGGCCCGGCCGCTGGCAGCGACAGGCCTGGGACGGGCTGGACGGGAAAGGCAGGCTGGTCGGTGCCGGAAAGTACCGCGTGCTGGTCGGCCCGGCGGGCGGCCCGCTGCGCAGGCTCTCGCGCCTGCGGCTCCACCGGTACCGGTTCCCGATCGCGGGTCCGCACGGCACCCGTGGCGCGGTCGGCGAGTTCGGCGCGGACCGGGTCGACAACCGGACCCACGAAGGTTTCGACGCGACCGGTGCCTGCGGCACGCCCCTGGTCGCGATGCGCGCCGGCATCGTGCTGAAGAGTGCCTACGACCCCGAGCTGAAGGGCAACTACGTGGTCTACAAGGGGCGGAGCGAACGGCGGGTCTACCTCTACGCGCACATGGAGCGCCCCGCGCCCGTACGGGTCGGTCAGAAGATCAGGGCGGGGAGGAGGCTCGGCACGATCGGACAGACCGGCAACGCCGCCGGAACCCCCTGCCACCTTCACATCGAGATGCGCTCCCGGGGAAGGCTGCTCAACCCGGAGCCGGTGCTGAACGGGGCCCTGAACCCATAGGCGTCACGATCACGGGGCGGGGGACCCGGAGGCGACGTGGCTTGAAGCGGCTCTCGAACTTCCGGAAGAGCTTCTGCTGCTTCGCGACCGCGGCCTTCTTCTGGGCGGGGGCCATGAAGGAACAGCGCAGGCCGGTCTGGGCGAAGCGCTTGATCTGCCGGTAGCCGAAGCCCTGGACCCGCACCGCGCGCGCGTACTGGTCGGTCAGATCGGTCCGGGAGACTCCTTCGTCATCGGTTGAGAGCGTCACCCTGACACCCGCCCTGACATAGTCACCGACCGGGTGGCGCCTGCCCTCGAGTCCGAGGATCTGGGCGTTCGAAGTCAGGTTGATCTCCAGACAGACGTTCCTTCGCTTGATGTCGTTGAGCAGCCCCTGAGGGTTGCGCTCCCACTTCAGGTCGGCGCCATGGCCGATCCGGTCGGCACCGGCGACGTTGACCGCGTCGCGGACATGGAACCGCAGATCCTCCGGCGGCACCAGGCCGGGAACGAGCTCGCCGGCATGCAGAGTGACCCTGCCGTCAGGGTAGATCGCCTTCAGGAAGCGGATCATCCGCATGTGGAGCTTGTAGTAGGTGGTGGAGAGCGACGAATCCTCGGGCTGGACCATGTTCATGCCGGCCCAGCTCGGATTCGCGGCCATCAGCTCGAAGCCGAACAGCAGCTGTGCGAAGACCACCGCTGGCTGCTGGTTCCGCAGGACCTGGACATCGAAATTCACCGCGACATCGCAACCGGGCTGGCGGTTGGGACCGTCGCAATCGAGCAGCTGCCGTTGACGGGTGATCGCCGAGGAGGCGGTCAGGCCCGCGGCCGGGATCGCGTTCAGCAGTCCCGCATCGAGCATCTGCTGTCGCATCACCGCGAAATCGGGGTTGTAGCCCACCTGATTGGCGATCGCCGAGGTCGCGCCGAACTGCGGTGTGATCAGGGGTTCGACGTACTGGACGCTCTGGCGGCCGGCGCGGTTGGTCACCTCGGCCAGGCCATCGCCCGTGCGGCCGCTGAAGGCACCGCCGAACAGGTCGAAGGTCGCGAAGAAGTGGTCATGCCCAGATTCCGGGCCGGGAATGAAGTTGCGCATCGACCAGGCGGCAACGATGTCGTCGTAGAGCCGAGTGTCGGTCAACGCATCGGCAATCGGCCTCTGATCCGCGGTACAGGGCGGGAAGGAGGAGATCAGGGTGACCGGGTCGACACACTTGCCGTCTTCGGCGGCCCAGCGGATCATCGACTCGGCGTAGACCGCCCCCGAAAGGTGGGTGTGGAGATCGGTGCCCTTCGGCATGTCCCAGAGGAAATCCCGCAGTTTCGATGGCTCATAGGCGATGCGGTTCAGGCGCTGGGCGGCGCCTCTCTCGTCGGCGTTCGCCGACGAGCCGAGCATGCCGAAGCCGACCGCCGCGAAAAGCAGCAGCAGCATGAGGATCTTGGGGACGGGTCTGGTCATGCTTTCTCCTTCGCGATCAGACTGCGGGCGCAGTCGGCGATCGTATCTTCGATCGGCCGGGGTTCCCAGCCGAGGACGGTCTTGGCTTTCTCGGCCGAGTACGTGGCCTTCTTGCCGATGTCACCGACGATCGAGCGCACACTCGGATCGAACAGGCCCATCAGACGGATCAGCGGCTTGGGCACCACCCGCCCGGGCGCCTTGGCGGCCTCCCTCGGCAATCTCTCCCGCAGGATCGCGGCGACCTCGGAGAGCCACAGGAAGGGGCCGGACGCGATGAAACGCTCACCACCGGCGGCGGGATCGCTCATCGCCCGGATCTGAAGATCGGCGACATCGCGAACGTCGACGAAACCGAAACCGAGCCGTGGGACTCCCGGCATGCCCTTCAGCATCCGCTGGATGATCTGCAGCGAGAAGGAGAACTCGTCGCCCTGGACCGGACCGAGGATCGCGCTCGGATTGACCACCGCGAGACGGTCGGAAGCCCCGTTCTGCGCGGCCAGGTCCCATGCGGCGCGCTCGGCGATCGTCTTCGAGCGGGCATAGGGCGTGAGGCCGGGCATGTCCGGGTCGGTCCAGTCGGCCTCGGTGTAGGGCTCGGGATGGGGCTCCTCGCCGCCGTTCCTGACCGCGGCGCTGGAAGAGGTCAGCACCACCCGCCTGACATCCGAGGCGAGGGCCGCCCCGAGGACGCGCAGCGCGCCGTCGCGAGCCGGGACGATCAGCTCGTCCGGGTCCCTGGGCTGGGATTCCGGGAACGGCGAGGCGACATGGAGCACGAACTCACAGCCGGAGACCGCATCGGTCCAGCCCGCGTCGTCGTTCAGGTCCGCCTCGAAGAAGCTCAGCCGGGAGGAATCCTCAGGGCCGGCCGCGAGCCGTTCCCTGACCTCGGTCTCGCGGGACCTGTCGCGAATGGTCGTTCTCACCTCGTGGCCGCGTGCGAGCAGCTCGGTCACACACCATCCCCCGAGAAAACCCGAACCGCCGGTCACCAGAACGGTGCTCCTACTGTTCATCGTTTGGCCGGACACGGGAAGAGCGTAAGCGTTCAGTCCGGCGTCCGTGGCAGCTCGATCTCGATCCGCGGGTCGAGATCCGCCAGGCCGGTGAAGATCGAGCCCGGGTCGAGGACCTGATCGCTCTGATGGACACCGGACGGGAGAGCGCCCTCGATCAGCGGCAGAACCATCAGGTAGGTCGCCATCGCGGTCAGTCTCGACTGTCCGTGCGAGTGGAACGAGGCCCTGGTCTCGGTCCCGTCGGGGCGGGTCGCGACCATGATCGCGCCACACTCGTCGTTGCCCTTCGCCTCGCGGCTGAGCGCCCAGAGAAGAGCCCTGCGTGACCTCGGGCGGCGGGTCAGCTCCGAGGCACCGGCCATCGTCGCCGCCCGCATCAGCCGCGCGGCCGCCGGAGGCATCGTCGCCATCCAGCAGCTGACCGTCGGCAGCGACAGCGTGCGGGCCAGGGTTCGCTGCTCCGGGAAATCGAAGCGGGCACCGAAGATCCCGCCGCGGCGTCCCGGCAGCTCGACCGTTTTCGTCTCGCGCTGCGCCCTGACCCGCCGCCTCCGGCCGTTCTCGACGATCTCGAACTCGGAATCGAGATTGTCCAGGGTCCACTCGAGCGCGGCCAGGCCATGATCGTCCCCGGAACCGAGCAGGATGAAGATGTCGAGCATGGCGATGGGAGCATTGCCGGACACGAGCTCGGCGGCGAGCAGGTTGGTCAGGCCCGGGGACATGCCGACCCCGATCAGACCGGAGGTGCCGTTGCGCTTCGCCTTCATGTCCAGGCCCTCGAGCATCTCCAGCACCGGGCCCTTGGCCGAGATGTCCACGTAATCGATCCCCTTCGAAAAGCAGTCCGCGGCGAAAGAGGGATCCTGCCAATCGAGGCACATGATCACCGCGGAGCTGTTCTCCGGGGCGAGCCCGCGACTCACGTCCAGAGCGATACCGGAAGCTCCGTGGCCGATCTCGGCGGCCGCGGCCTCCGCCGAAACGAGACTGCGGCCGGCGAGCAGGATCCGTCCCGGATAGGCGGGAGCGAGCAGCCGGGCGAGCTCGATTCCCACATGGCCATAGCCACCGACGATGCAGATCCTGTCCCCACCCGGTATTTCCGCCCGTTTCATGTAACCGGAGAGGATAGGGTCGGCCCAGAGGCAGTGATTTCCGGCCGATCGGCCGACCAGTCAACCAGGAGGAGCCAAAATGAACGCAAGCGGTGCAACCGGTCATCTCGACGTCGGCGGGGTCTTCGACGCCACGGCCGAGATCTACAAGCGGTGCTTCGGCACGGTCTGGATCGTCGCCCTGATCCTGCTGATCCCGTCCGCCATCATCCAGGCGCTGGTCGGAGACCTCATCTTCGGGCTGATCGGATCCCTGGTCAGCATCGCCGCCTCCGCCTGGCTGGCCGGTTCGGTCGTCCGTATCGTCCAGGACGTCGAGACCGACGGCACGGTCGACATGTCGGTCGGCGAGCTGCTCGGTTCGGTCTGGCCCCGCCTGATCCCGATCATCCTGCTCCAGATCGTGGTCGGCATCCTCACCGCGATCGGTTTCTTTCTGCTGATCATTCCCGGAGTGATCCTCACCCTGATGTGGGTCGTCTCACTGCCCGCCCTGATCGTCGAAGAAGGCGGCGTCTTCGACTCGATGTCCCGCAGCTCCGACCTGACCCGCGACAACCGCATGCGCATCCTCTGGATCGGCATAATGATCCTCGCCGCCTACATCGTCATCGCGTTGGTCGGCGCAGTCCTCGTGGCCGCCGTTCCGGTACTCGGAGTGATCCTCCTGATCATCCTCGGAGTCCTGCTCTACCCATACATCGCGATCATCTCGACAGTTCTCTACTACCGCCTCCGCGACCTGAAGGAAGGTGTGGTCATGGAGGTCGAGGAGACGTTCGTGGTAGAGGAAGAACCACCACCCGCTGTGTAGGGCTGTTGCCTTAGTTTCGGCTGAAGTGTCGAAAGGGCCGCCCCGGTGGGGCGGCCCTTTTCTTTATTTGGGACGGTGGGCGAGCGGCGCCCGGGGCGCACCTATGCACCGCTGACCTTCGTCGGTCGCTCGCGGATTCGGGAACGCACTGAGGTGCGTCCCCTTCATCAGCTTCGC
>Ga0335075_10000189_pt1 | contig 118207 bp, 103 predicted proteins | sample Lox_Sample_24_FD_206723 | JGI IMG/M metagenome (GOLD analysis project Ga0335075, IMG submission 206723) | Soil microbial communities from Loxahatchee National Wildlife Refuge, Florida, United States - Lox_Sample_2.4 | ecosystem: Environmental > Terrestrial > Soil > Wetlands | place: USA... | reverse complement strand
AACTCATGCGTTGACTGCGGGCCCACGCGAATTTGATCGGCCGGGGTCCAGTCGTACTCGCCTTCTTTCTGCCGCAGAAGCAGGGTTCCGGCCGCATCCTTAAGCTCAAACGTAAGTGGATGACCGGTTTCCGCGGCGACCTCACGCGTCCAGGTGTGTTCAGGCGATAAGTCCGGCTGCTCCTCGAAGACGCTCCGATTTCCGTCCAATAAATGAATGGATGCTCCTCGAAGTCGCTCATTCACATTTAAGGCGACGCGGACAGCATTTCCTACGCGGCTCAGATACACCACGCCCGATAGATTTGCGCGTGAGATTCCGCCGGTCCCGCGCACCGGCATCCAGAATTCAGAAAACTGGATCGTCTGAAGCGGCTCCAGGAACGCGTACGTCTCCTGGTTGCGAAACAATCCGGCTTGTACCTCGGCATAGGCGCTGTTGTTGTCTGAAAGCGCGCGCCTCCAGTCAAGCCCATCCGCGTCGACGCCCCACGACCAGATCTTCTTCGCAGGAAGCTCGGCGTAATCGGCAAAATGCACGGTCCCCGTATTGGTCTGTGGGTTCCAGATCCCCATAAACGGCTCGCGGCTGCCATGCACAAACAGCGATACCGGACCCTTCGTCTGATTGCGAATGATGCTCAAATCGGCGCCTTCGGCATCGACCGGCCAAGGCTGGACTTCCGTGAATCCGTGGCTCGCGGCAAAGCGCATCGGGTACTCAATGTGCGAATCATCCCAGATCTCGACCGCCCCGTTATTCCACCAGTAGAAGCGGTGCCTGGCATCGCTGCGGTTGCTGAGCGTCACGCGTTCCTCAAGGACAGTTGAACCGGGACGCAGGATCATCTCGACCATCCATTCCATTCCGTAGACCCGGTCAATATTGCCTACCGTCACCGATGCGCTGCCGTCATCATGATTTGAATAAGAGAAGCTGACCGGCGACATCGAAACCCAGTTATGAGAAACAGGAAAGTTGAATTCGACGCCGAACGCAGCCCACGCCCCTCGATAACCGATGTTCGCTTTCTTGATTGATGGATTCGCATAAAACATCGGCTTTCCGCTGAGCTTGTCCACGCACGTATAAAGGTGGCCGCCGATGTCGGGCAGCACGGAACATTTTAAATACTCGTTTTCGAGATAGATCGCGCGCCATGTATGATCGGTGCGGCGTCCTGTGAGACTTTCGCGAAGCGTGTACGGATAATTGAACCGATTCGTCGCGAAAAGGTCGAATGGCGGATTCGGATCGGGCGCACCCTCCTCGTATGTGGGCAACGTGAGCGTGCCTTCCCAAACGCGCACTTCGGCGTTGGCCGCGGAAACAAAAAGCGCGGCGAACAACACCCCGGCAACGTTTCGGCTTCTCATTTAGACGGTGATCTTCAGCAGGCGCGCAGCGTTTTCCTGATATACCTTCCGCAGAACGCTGTCCGGTAAGCCGATGCCGTAAATGCGCCAGCGCCCTTGCGGCGGGATGCGCGCGGGAGCGTAGTTAAAGTACTCATCTTGTGTCTCGAGAAATCGATAATAAATCTCGTACAGGTGATCGCAGAACAGTTGCTGCGGCACCTCGGTGCCGTGCGGAGTCGCGTCCGTTCCAAAGAGGATCCGGTCCTGATACTTATCGAAAAATTTGCGCGCTGTTCGAGGCTGCCTTCCCAATTCCCCGATTCGCGCCGCGATATCGACCGTCATATTTGGGAAACGGTCCAAGTTCTCGGATACGTTCGCAAGATCCTCGGCGAAATTGCCGACATGCAGCACCAGAAATTGCGTCCGCGGGTGCCGCGCCATCACTCGATTCCGCGCTTCAAGCAGTTCGGCGTTGCTTGGGAAATCACGATCGTAGAAGGACCAGTCAGGATGTGCCGCTAACTCCTCGTATCGCTCATTGAACCGGTCAGTCGGCCGGAAGAACGCGATCGGGTCGGATACGTGAATCGCGACCGGGATCTCGAGCTGCCCGCATGCGTCCCACATTGGGTCGAAGCGCTGGTCGTCCACTTTGATCAAAGCACCCGATGTGACGTTCTCGCGCAGAAACAGTCCCAGCGTTTTCAGAATCTTTAGACCGCGTGCGCCCGCCCGATGCGCTTCTTCGACCATCTGCGCCTGGATACTTGCGTAGTTCGGCTCCTGGATACGGCTCCAGCATGGCTCGGTGAGCGTATAGAAGCGGCCAGGGTGTGCAGAGTCGTAGTTCGCGATTGCTTGCTTCAAGCCGGCGCCAAAACCGCCGGTCAGGTTCACCAAAGCGCGCAGGTTCTTCCGATCCATGCACGGGAGCAACTCTTGCGCGGGCGCAAGAAAATGGCGTTCTGAGACAAGCGATACCCCCCGCTCAGATTTAGCGGACACGGAAAGATGCGTGTGAACATCAATCGCCGGATAGCGCGATCGCTCCAGGTGCGTCTCGCTTGTGTGCAACATGCTTTCGGGCTCATACTCAACGAGCGGAAGCGCCGTCTTGGATTCGTGACCGGTCATGGGTGAAGTCTGTGATGCATTGCTCGCTGCCGCGCTAGAAAGCGCTACGCTCATTTGAGTGAACCAATCGCGGCGAGTCGTCATAGAGAAACTCCCATTGCCGAATCCCGGTATTTAGCTTGGCGAGCGATGAACGCTTGAACTTCATCTACGGTCGGCTGATTGGCCGTACCCCCGAGTCCCAGAGTCGACAAGGCACCAATCGCGGCTCCGAACGTCATCGCGTCCACAAGCGCCTGTCCGCCCAGCCACGCATGAAGAAATCCCGCATTAAACGTATCGCCGGCCCCGGTCGTATCCACCGGCTCTACGCGGAATGCCGGTACGCTCAAAATCTCCCCGCGGCGGATCGCCATGCAGCCGTCCGCACCGAGCTTCGCGATGATCATTGTTCGACCGTTATCTAGGGAGTGCAGTGCCGCGCTCCGATCCGCCATGCCCGAGATTCCCGCCAACTCGGTTTCGTTCGGTAAAAAGATATCTACCTCATACAGCACATCAATCAAGTCTGGTCCCCAACGCTCCTCGGGATCAAAGCCAGGATCAAGCGAAGTCGTAAGTCCATGCTGGTGCGCTCTGGCGAGCAGGGACTTCAAACCCGGACGCAATCTTCGCTGAAGGAAGAAGGATGACACGTGCAGATGCGGATGGGCGGCTAAAGTGTTGTCGCTGATTTCACCTGCCTCGAGTGAGGCAATTGAGCCCAGATATGTGACCAGCGCGCGATCCTTTGCCGACGTGATCGAAACCGTAATTCCGGTCTTCAACGCCTCGTCGCAGATTACCGCCGATGCGTCAATTCCGATCGCGCGAATGGTGGTGAGACAAAACTCCCCCCAAGCATCGCACCCCACTTTTCCGACAAACGTAACTTGATCGCCCAATTTGGTCAACGCCACCGCGCAAATCGCCGAGGCGCTGCCCAACGTGAGCGAAACATCCTCCACCAGCGTCTCGTGACCAGGCGCCGGAAATGAAAGCGGATTCTGCAGGACAAGATCGACGTTCAGCTCGCCAATGATGAGAATCTTCACGGCGTTGCTCCGTCCAAATGCAAAGGGAAGCTTTCGACCACCCGGCTGATCACTCCGCTTTCGGACGGCGAATCTGGCCGGAAGCCTTCCTTTCGGCAACGGAAGAATGCGAGCAGTTGCCCAACGAGCACGTGCACCAAACAACCATCCTCATAGCCCACCGAATTCATCCCAGCAGACTCAACCGCCACATCCTGCAGCCGAAGAAGTTCTGCTGGAATGTCTTCTCCCACAATGACCTTCGCGCCCACAATACTCTTCCGGTTGAGTTCGCGGATCAAGTCAATTTCATACAATCGAACACTCGGCTCGGAGGACAAAAAACAGACTACAAGAGTATGTCCATTGAGATAGCTCATCGGTCCGTGCCGAAGGCCAAGATAACTTTCAGCTAACGTGCCGACTCGGCCCGCCGTCATCTCGAGCATCTTCAGCGCCGCTTCCTTTGCCGCCGCCACATTCGCTCCGCTGCCAAGAAACACTGCGCGATCGAAATGCCGATCGATCGCCGAAGCCAGCGCATCGAGATACCGATCGAGCACAGATTGGAAGATGTTGCTCAATTGCCGGCACAACGCACGATAGCGGTCGGGCGCCGATAGTAGGCCGAGCACTCGAGCAGCAATAACCAAACTGCTAAAGCTGCTCGTCATGACCAGGCTTCTGTCATTGGTGCGATCGTCCAGGGTCAAGAGCTGGACGCGCGGCTCGTCCCGAAAACGTGTCGCAAGCTGTCCGGCGGCATTGCATGTAACGGCCAGATGCCGGATCTGCGGGTCCGCTTCCAAAAGCAACTGAACCGCGCCGACGCTTTCCGGGCTGTCACCGGAACGCGCCAGCGATACGAGCAGCGTAGGGCGCAATGGAGGCAGCGCTCGCGTCCCATGTGTAAGTATGCTGCCGCTCGAAACGGATTGAGCGATGATCCCGAGTTCCTGTTGCAGCGCCAGGGTCACGCAACCGCCGGCGTATTCGGAGCTACCCGAGCCGGTTAGCACGATGGATCGGACGTCCCGCAAACTCTGCTCAAGATCGCTGGCGCGGGCGAGTGTTCGCTCACACGTATCGAAAAGCGTGGCCGGTTGTTGAAGAATTTCGCGCAACGTGTGCCCGTATCCTTCCCGTTCCTGCTCTGCCGTATCCCGTTGCAGCATTCTCGTTATCAAGGGCTGATTCATTGCAAGCGCGCCGGTTGCATCTCGGGCGTCAAAATATCCAGTGGGCGAGCGACGCCCTCCACTCCTCCGTGCCAGACGCTTCCGCCGAACGTTGTCACGTAGACTTGTTCGCGATTCGACGGATCTGGAATCACTCGGTGACCCCATTTGAAGTTGAATCCTGGGATGCGCACCCAATGCTCGCCCCGGTCCGTGGAACGCCACGCAGATGACTCGAATCCGGCCGCGTAAAGCACGCTTGGATCGCGTGCGTCGATAGTAACGTCGTATACATGTTGATCGCGATCGAGCACGCACGTCCACGTTTTCCCGCTGTCAGTGGACAGAAAAATCCCTCCCCCCTCGCCATGCGTTCCAACTGCACGGGCCCAAGCCGCTAGGTAGATTCTCTTCGGATCCTTCGGATCGATCGCAACACCATTTGGGCCATTGACGCCTGCTGGCAGATTCATCTCCGTCCAGTGCTCCGCGCCGTCCTCAGAGCCGTAGATTGCGCCATCGCGATCGTCTCCCATTTCGCCGTGCTCTGAGCGGCGCGCAACCAGAACGTACAACTTGCCAGCGGAATCCTGCGCCAGCCGCCATGCGAACGGCTGGCTTTGCCTGATGCCGGTGTTCTTCAGTCTCCACGTCTTGCCGTCGTCAGCACTCTTGTAGATGCCGCGGCCGAACGCTGCCACGTATAGCGTTCGCGTGTTTACTGAGCTGTTTGCATCGAGCAGAATATGCGTTGGGGCCGTCTCTTCCATCCCAGTATTCGACGGGATCCAAGTCCTTCCTCCATCATCGCTGCGGCACACTCCCCCTCGATAAGTCGCGACGGAAGTCCTCCGCCACATCTTCGGGCGTGGCAAATCGTGCGTGCCGCTATTCACGCTCCACATACGGCCTCGAACAGCGGGATCGAAAACAACCCAGTAAGTCGTGTTCGTCCACTCGCGCGGAACTCCGGCTGTCGAACTGATCCACGACCGGCCGCCATCCTCGCTGCGAAACAGCCCGATATCGGTATACGTGATGAACTCGCGCTTGCGGTCGAACGGGTCGAAATGGATTCCGTAAGAGGTCGTCACATCGAGACCTGTACTGGTCCATGTGCTAGCGCTTGCTTTCTGCGAATACACGGCGTTCCACGTTGCGCCGCCGTCGCTCGTTTTCATTGTGCGTCCCAGGTCTGTGGCGTACGCCAGATTCGGATCTTGCTGAGCCACTCCGAGCATCAACGGATTTTCTCCCCAATCTGCGCCGAAGCGCTGGGTGATCCAGGCATCGTGTATATTGGACGCCGCTGTGGGCCCATCCTGCCAAACGAGGGTCCATGTCTTTCCTGAATCCGACGTCTTTGCGACGCCTTCCCAAGCTTTGCCATTTAGTTCAAGATCACCGTACGAAAGATACGCAACCTCGGGATGGTTCAGGCTCGTTGCGATCGCGCGCACTTTGGCTCCTTTCCCGGGCAATTCGCACCGTCTCCATTCGGAGCCGCTGACTGAAACATAGCCTGAGTCACCTGCAACAGCGTAAATGGTCATTGCACTATCTCGAAAACCAGGGGACAAATACGTGAAGCGTGCAGAATTCGGGACTGCCAGGGTCTGAGTGCGTTGGCGGCCGTAGATCTGAATCCGATGTGCGGAACCGACGATCGTTTCGCTCCCGTGAATCCAGATGTGTGTTGCCGGCTCAGCAAGCTGGCGCTGCAGGATCCAGTTCTCGCCTCCATCGTGGGAGACGAAAAGCCGGCTGGCGGAGTTATTCGAGCCGGCCGCATACAGCGTCCGCGAATCGCGCGGATCTACGGCAAATGCGGTGATCACGCCCAACGGGTCCGGTTCGGCTAGGATTCGTTCTTCTGCGTGATCCGAAGCCATTTCAATTCCGTGTACAAATGAGGGCTTAGGGTACATTAAACGCCAGGTCTCTCCTCCATCCGTACTCCGCCACAATCCCGTGGCCATCGCATACAAGACTTGCGGATTGGCAGGGTCGAAAGCGAAAAAACTCACCGTGCCTCGCAGATTGAACATACGCCAATGGCGGCCACCGTCATGCGTGATATAAGAACCTGTCATATCGCAGGAAACAAGCACAGTATTTGAGTCATGTGGACTGATGGTCGGGTTGAACATGGCGCCGCCCCCACCAGGGCCAAGGACTTCAAACCGTCCCGGTCGTTCCCGGTGTGCTCCGAGCAACCACCCCGCAGCGCCGATCGCAATGACCGTCACCGCGGGCATGCGCCAGCTTCTCAAAACCATTTGATTCTTTGCTTCTCTTTCGATAATGTTCTCTTTTTATACTCCACCTGACCCTGAGCTCCTCATGAATGCACTCATCGCGCACGGCGGCGGACCTACTTCGGTGATTAACGCTAGTCTGGCAGGCGTGGTCGAGGAATGCCGCAAGCGGGCAATTTTCCAGAGGCTATACGGAGCGCGTTTTGGCGTTCGCGGCATTTTGGAGGAGAATTTCACGGATCTGCTCGACACGGACGAACAGCTCCTGGAACGCGTTTCCCAATCGCCCGGTTCGGCGCTCGGGTCAAGCCGCTTGAACCTCTCCGACAACGATCACGAGCGCATTCTAGAGATCTTCCGCCATAACGACATCGGCTGCTTTTTCTATACGGGCGGCAATGGCTCCATGGGAACAGCACTGCGAATAAACTCGGACGCCCGTGCTCGCGGCTACGACTTGCAGGTCATCGGCATTCCCAAGACCATCGATAACGATCTCTGCATAACCGACCACACGCCCGGCTATCCTTCGACGGCACATTTCTTCGCCGTCGCGGCCCGGGAGGTCGGTGAGGACAATCGTTCGCTTCCCTCGCCCATCACTGTTCTCGAAGTGCTCGGCCGTAATGCCGGCTGGGTGGTGGCCGCGACAGCTCTCGCTCGCGCACACAAAGAAGATGCGCCGCATCTGATCTACTTTCCCGAACGTCCGGTCAGCTTGGAGCAGATTGCCGCCGACAGCGAGCAGATCTACCGGCGCCTCGGCCGCGTTTTGATCGCAATTTGTGAAGGCCAACTTGATGAGAAAGGGACGCCGTTTGGCGCCGCTGTCGACCGGCCCGGAAGCGCCGTTCATCGGCTCGCATCCAATTTGGGCCACACGCTCGCACGACTTATATCGGCCAAACTGAATCTCCGCGCGCGCTCAGAGAAGCCGGGGCTCTTGGGTAGGTGTTGTGGTCCACTTGCGAGCGAGCTGGACCGCGCTGAAGCTCGCGAGTGCGGACGCGCCGCGGCCCGGGCAGCAGCAAACGGCGAAATGGGTGTGATGATCGCGATCCAGCGCGAATCCGCGATGCCGTACAGCAGCAGCACGTTTTCGACCCCGCTGGAATCGGTTGCCGGCCGGGAGCGGCTGATACCCGCGTCCTGGGTTAACGAACAGGGCAACGATGTTACAAATGACTTTCTCGAATATGTATCCCCCCTTGTCCCCGCCGTGCGGCCGTACCCACATCTGTAGGCTTATGCTTCGGCTCTTGATCAAATGAGCATGGAAAAAATCCATTCGCTAGGCGGGTTTGCCTGGCAGCGCGGTCGAATCCGCCGATTGCATCATTTCAATCGCGTGGGTCTACCAAACGGCGGCCGTATCTCAGCCGTATCTACATTCTCCCAATCGCGGTAGGACACCTCGGCCTCTTCCGGAGTTGCATGTGACTCAAAAACCTGCACAGCACCAATCTTCATCGCAAGCGTGAACCGATCGGGAGTCTCGAACGGGAGCCACGGCGTCGTGTCAACCCACCAGTCCTGTCCATCCAAGCTCCTCTCGATCACACCATCGGGTGACAGATGGCCGTTGGCCGCCACATTGATGCCGAGTCTCCTTCCATCTGGCGTGTGCAAAAAGATCTTCGCGTGGCGGCTGGGCCGGCGCAAGATATCCGGAACGGGCGAGCCGATCCAGATCCTGTTTACCACATTGTTGAGGCCTACCGTAATCCGATAGCGGACGCGTTCCTCACCGCTTGGCCATCGCAGCAGGCCCTTGCCGGCCAGCACTACGGATGTGACCGGTTCATTCACTGGATTGTTCCTTGTGGCCGCACGCGATAGTCATTTTAGGGCCTCAAGATACGAAACGAGCGCGTTCATCTGCTCATCAGGCAAATTCAGCGGAGACATGCCGCCCGTGATCATCTTCGGCGTGGGCGATTTAAGGACTGTAGCGAGCTGGTCCTTAGCGAAGCGCTCCCCTATGCCGGTGAGCTTCGGTGCTGCAGGCGTGCCCACGCCAGCGTCTCCATGACAAGCATTGCAGGCTTGTGCTTGATAAGTCTGTGCGCCTTGCGCTACGAGCGGGTCGGCGGGAGCTGCCGGCGCGACGGGAGACGATGAAGCCACTTCCGGTTCAAACGGCTGATGCATGAACTCTTCCGTTGCTTTTTCTTGAGCTGCCAACTGCGCTGCGTAACCGGGATCGCTGTGATCGCTCCGATAGCTCGTATATCCTAAACCGAAAAGCGCGAGAAAGATGAATACGTAGGTACCCACAGCTACCGGACGTTTCCAGGGCCGGCGTTCCATCCTGCGATCGAAAAAAGGCAAGCTTGCAAACAAGAATGCAATGAGGCCGGGAATCACGACTACACCCAAGAATGACAGCGATCCGGGCCAGTACTTCAGCCATTGAAAGATGGGAATGTAGTACCACTCGGGCCGGGGCAAATAGCGTGTATCTGCCGGATTGGCTTGCGGGCCCAAATCGAACGGCAGAAAGTGAGCAAGGCAGGCTAGAACCAGTATGATTAGCAGCGCGAAAATGCCATCAATGATCACTTGGCGCGGGTAGAAGGGCTCCGGCGGCAGTTGGGGATGAATGGGATTTTCCGAAATAGGCCCCGCTGCGCCTGCCTTTCTGAAGAGGTACACATGAAGCGCGACAAACGCGAAGATTGCGGCCGGCACACCCAGGACGTGCGCCACGAAGAATCGCGACAATGTCAACGTCCCCATATCTGTACCGCCCCGCATAAAGCCTTTCAGCCAGGGGCCTACCAGCGGAACTTCCCCGGCAATATTGGTGCCGACCGCGCTGGCGAAATACGCCTTCTGATCCCATGGCAGCAAGTAGCCGGTGAACGCCATACAGAGAACGAGCACGAAGAGTACGCAACCGGATAGCCACAGTAATTCGCGGCGTCCTTTGTAGGAGCCGTACAGGAATGTCTGCGTAACATGCAGCAGCAGAAGAATCACCATCGCGCTAGAGCCGTAAGCGTGAATGCTGCGCAAAAACGAACCCGCACTTACTGCTTTCGCGATATAGGCGACCGTGGTGTGAGCGTGATCAGCAGATGGCACGTAATAGATCGCCAGGAACACGCCGGTGATGGCTTGCGAAATAAAGATGAATAAGAGCGCTGACCCGAAGACGTAAGCGAAGCGCGCACCGCCCGGAATAGGCTCGTCGAGCGATTCGCGGAGGACCGCGTCTAGTCCTGTTCGCCTGTCTAACCAGCGAAAGATCCCGCTCTTGGGGGTCATTCAGCCGATGACCTCTTTTGTTGGTACTAATTGACGGAAATACTGATACCTGACCATCAGATGTCCGTTTTGGATCTCGCTTTGAAGTGAATCCATGCCGCGCGGCGCCGGACCGCCCAATTTTGCACCATCAGCGCTGAAGGACGCCGCATGACACGGACATTCAAATTCGTGTTTCGAATCGCGCCACTGTACAGAACAGCCAAGATGGGGGCACACAGCGGACAAGACTTGTAACTGCCCGCTTGAGTCTTTGCCAACGTACACTGCCTTTTCGGAAATCGTCTTGCGCCAGCCATCCACTTGTTCCACCGTGATTAAGCGTTGCACCGGCGTGGCTGCCGCAGCAAAATCGGAAACCGCTCCCGCGTCGGACCACTTCACCTCCGTGGTTTGAACGCGTAGCGGATAAATCAAAAATCGAAGGAGCGGAACCGACAGAACGATGCCGGCGCCTGCAGTGCAGAGGCCCATGAGCCAACCAAGGTACGATCGGCGAGTTGGTTCCGTGCTCGCAACCGCGGGGCTCAATCAAAACTCCTCATAACACGCCATCAACTCTTGGCGATACTGCGGAGATACGCAACAAGCTCGTGGATATCCGACGCGCTGAGAGTCTTTCCGTAGGCGGGCATGGGAGGCTTGCCGTTCGTGATGATCGCAGTAAGCTCGTCGTCCGTGTGTTTTTGCACATCCGATGACCGTAGATCCCGTAGGTTCAATCGTTTTCCCATTGGGGTGTTGCCACTCCCGTCAGGCCCATGGCACATGGCGCATTTCGATTTGAACAGGTCTGCTCCTGAGGGCGGTGGCGCAGAGAGCGCACTCGAGCTGAAAATGTAAAGGGACAGAAAAACAAGGGCTGCAAGGGTAAGCGACTTGATAACTTGCTTACTGGCATGCTTCATCTCGAACATCTCCTCAATTTGTACTTACATCGCATATCGCAGTGACACCGATATCAGGTTTGCGCGGAAATTGCGTGGCGCTACCGGGCCCGGAGGCGACTTCTCGTCGTAATCGTAAAGGTTCCAACCGCCTTTGAAAGTGAGACGCTTTGCAACATCGATCGCAAGGGCAGCGGTTGGAAGATGATAAGTGATTGCCGCTGGACCTAACGGCGCGAACGGGTTCAGAAGCAAATTGCTGCCTGTGGTGCTCGTGATTGTGTAACCCGCGGTGATGGTGGTGCGCGCGATCGGCTTTATCATTAGATTGGCAGCCCCGAAATTGTCGGTGTTGTGGTAATACGAAAGCGCCGTCAGATATCCGACTGGGCAGATGGGCGTAGTCGTCGCAAAGGATGGAGTCGGCGTTTCCACGAAACATACATTTAGGTTGCTGAGAAAGTTATCGTAGGTATAGTGCAGATCGACGCCCCATCTTGGCGAGAATGGAAGCACGGCTCCAGATGAAAAGCTCCGGTTATGCTGTAAGTTTCCCAGGCCAGCCGCTAAGTCGCGCATTTCCTGTATTCGGAGATTCGCGTCGAGATCCAGCCATTTTCTGGGCGTGTAGATCGCTTTTGCGCGGTAGAGTTGCATGTGCCGGGGCATGATGTTCGTAAACACGTTGTCGGCATAGTCGACCTCAATGTCGCCGTTCAAGCGAAGATCGTGCACGGGTTGTGCCGCGATGCCGATCAGCCCACCATTGGTGTTAATCTCGACGCCCGCGTTAGAAATGGTCGTCGTCGAATCGTGGCATACTCCGTTCACTAATGCGGCGGTGCATCCTCCGCGGTGCGGCAGTGTGGGGAAGTATGTAGAGAGCGCCGCTGTGGTTCCGTCTACCACAAACGTTTGTTGCTCGAAACGGTATCCGATATAGGCGGTTACATTTTTCGCAAAGTCATAATGAAGTTCGAACGTATTCCGCTTCTGGTTTTGTGCCTGAAACATCGAATACGAGGTCGCGATCTCGTCGGCGGACGAGTCCGCCCCGTGCTTCGGGCAGCCAGGGCCGGTATAGGGTGGCGGGCAGGCTGGAGAGGGGAACATATTCGGGATCAACAGTGCATTAGAACCAAACAGGTACGTTTGCAGGAACGACGCCCCGCTCGGGATTCGATAATCGTACCAGCGGAACTGGTCGTCAATGGAGAATCGCTCTGTTAGGTCGTAGGTTACGCCAGCATCCGCGCTGGTTGTGATCTCCTGAATGGAACCACTCCCCGAGTCAATGCTTTGCCGGTAAGGACCTCTCGAAATGATGCCACTGAATGTCTCGTCCGAGTTCGGCAGGTGTGTCTGCGCTCCCGTATAGCTTGCTCGTCCCGTCACATGTAAGCGCCGGAAGTAGCTGGTTTGGAAACCAAGCTGTTCCGTGGGTATGTTCGTATAATAGGGCGCCACGTCCGAGTAGCTCGTGTAGAGATTACAGGTGGGATTGACGAAAGATCCTACAAACGGTGTTGCGCACGGGCTGCCATTTCCCCAGGAGATGCCCAAATTCACTGGCGTCCCGTTCGAAAGCGAATAGGGAAAGCTGTTCAGGAAATCACTCGTATCGCTTTTGTCGTGCGTATAGAACTGGTCGTAACTGATCCTTGTGCGATCCGCCGGCCGCCAGGCGACGCCGAGTCGATACGAGTCGCTGATATCGCGCCATGGCTGGTACAATTCCGCCTCGGTTCCTTCATGAACCGTTGTTGATGATGAACCACCGTTGTTGTAATGCGAAAAGCCCAGGATGAACCGCACGGGCGAATCGGGCAGCAACGTCAAATTCAGGTCCAACATCTTGCGCGAGAGATCGAGAAGGTCGGGCGAGACATTTATAGGAACGAAAGGCGTCGCCGTAGGCGGATTTAGCGGGTTGGATAGCAGATTGTAATCCCAGAAATTGATGTCGCGGCGCCAACTGCCACTGAAGTCGTACCAGTGATGTTTGCTGGCGCGGAGCCGCACCACTTCGTTGGGATCTCCTCCCAATCCAAAGCTGCTCTCGTTGAGATCGTCAAACAGCAAGCCATTGTGATTGGTTGAGTGCATCTCGAGCGACTGGTCCATCAGCCGTACGCCCGGCGGCAGATTCACAAATGTCGCGTACACATCCGCGTTTCCCGAGTTTGAAAGAGCGCGTCCGCCGAACTCGACTGCGAAATGCGTGTCATAACCATTCCACAGGGTTGGTGTTTCGGTAACGGACGGCGCCACCTCTGAAGGCGGCTCCTTTTGATCGTGCGGAAATTGCGTGGCATTTGGGTCTACGACGGTCTGGTCCTGCGCCGGCGGCGCCGGGGTGTTGCTGCTGGTTTGCGCCTGCAAGCCAACGCACAGAATAAGTGCGGAGATGCAAAGCACGATGCGTCGTTTGAGTTTCATGGGCTGCATCTCACCGCTTGAACAAGGTCGGATCCGTATTCGAGCCATGCACCGCTGTATGGCACAGCGTGCATTGCGAATACTTTTGCGATTGATTGTGAAAGGCCGGGATTCCCGGCGCGATAGACCTGGCCAGGATTGCCGAATGGCACTCCAAGCAGACTTGATTCACTTGAGGCCGTGTCAAGAGATGCGGATTCGTCGAGCCGTGGGGATTATGGCATGCGGTACAACCCTGTTCCTTCAAAGGCGCGTGTTCAAAGACAAATGGGCCGGCCGTATCGACGTGGCATTTTGTGCAGACTTGGCCTTGCCAGTCGCTTGTTCGCAGGTTGTGAGGCAGAAACGAGCCGTGCGGATTATGGCAGTCCGTACACGACATCAACCCTTCATTGACCCTGTGATGCTCGGGTTTGGAGAAATCCGGCTCGACGTCTCGATGGCAGCCGTAGCACAATGCCGGTGGGGCAGATACAAGCAGGTCGTGGCCGATTTTCGACGCGTGAATGGAGTGACAGGTGGTGCAACCAACTCCATTGGCCAGATGCGGCGAGCGCATGAAGTTCTGATGGCTTTCGCTTTTCTCATGGCACGCCAAACACCGCTGGCTCGTTTGCTTTTCACTTAGGGTTGTAAATCGGATGATCTTGGTTGGATCTCCTCCGGAGTCGACATGAGCCTTGCCTGGGCCATGGCAAGCCTCGCATCCTTGCCATTGCGGACCCTTACGCTTGCCGACCTCCGTTCGCCAGTGCGCCCCGCGATCATAGCTGGCCGCTTCCGGTTGGTGGCACGTCTTGCAGGTATCTGCGCCCACGTAAAGCGCCGGATCTGACGGCTGTAACGGACTTGAGTTCTGCGCTTTATCCGCCAATAGCGCTGCGGGAATGAAGAGCGCCGCCACGCAAATGGTGGCTTGCGCGATTCTATTCGGCCTGCAGAAGCGGTCAAAGCGCCTCGAAATCTTACTAGGAGGTGACAGTCTAGTCGAAAGTAACAGAGAATACAACGACATGTCTGTGACGCCGATCACATGATGCGGCCGATTGGGGAGGTTTGCTCCGGTGCTTGCACAAGCGATCGCAAGTAGTCTCGATCGCGCACGTAGAAGTGGATTCCGCGCACTTCCACTGCTCCATGTTTTCTCAGATTCGAGAGTGCTCGCGTAACACTCTCCCGGGATACTCCAAGGAGCTGAGCGATCCGTTCATGGGCAAGCCGGACGGTAATGAACTCTTCGCGACCGGAGCCCGCTTCTTGCATGTGAAGCAGCCAGGACGCTAAGCGTTGGGGAACTGAAAGGCCAGATCCGATTAGGCGGATCTTGTCGTATGCCCGGTTGACTTTGCGGCTTAACTCGGCGCCAGCGTTCATCGCTGCCGACGGAAAGTGGTTCAGAAGCTTTAGAAAATCGTTGCGACTAATCGCCGCTACCCGAGTGCTCTCCAATGCCTCGGCCGATGTTGCGTACCGGCGGCCGGATATCGCAGAACTTAATCCCAGTACTTCGCCGCGCTCCGATAGTCCCAGCATCGCAACATTGCCGCTGAATGAAGAGAAAGTCAGTATCGCAGTGCCTTCACAGACGATCATCAGTTCATTAGCGGGCTTGCCTTCATCGAAGAGCCGATCGCCAGGAGCATACGTCCGAATCTGCTTTACTCGGTCGAGCTCAAGGAGAGCTTCTCGCGGCAGATTGCAAAACGAATTCTGCTTTCGCCATTTGCAACCCTTGCATTGTGAAACGATGGGTATCGCTAATCCGGACATTTTGTCGTCCCCACATTTGTGCTGCACGCGCTAGGCCGTTCGCCACATGTAGCTCTGTATGAATTCGCCTCGCGAAATCGCTTCCCCGATTGGGTTAAAAGGCGGAGCCTGGGCCAATTGACGCACCCAGTTATTTTGTGTTTGCCAGGTCCCGACAGAAGCCAATCGCTTATCCGGACGCAAATTCCGGAAGAGAAACGGCTTCAGGTTTGGGCCCGAAACTGCTCTTCACAAAACGCAAGCAGGCGGAGGAACGAGACTCGTTTATGCGCCAGAGAGGCATCACGATACCAGAAATCATGTTGATCGGCGGCACGCGAGTTGCTCTGGGTGTGGGCTTGGGCCTGCTGCTTTCCGATAAATTGAGTCGTGATGTGAGGAAGGGAGCTGGCTGGACGCTGTTCGCACTCGGCGTCCTGAGTACGGTCCCTCTGGTGATGGACATCCTCGGCAAACCTCAGCTTGGGCCCGAGAGTAACGCGGAATAGTGATGGGCGTTCAAGATGTTCTCAATACCGGCACAGGAGCTGGTCCCGCTCCTTTTCGCGAGTCGTTGCTGACGGATCTCAGAGCGCTCGAGCAGATGCTAGACGCGGACCTTCTCGAACGTGACATCGTTCGGGTCGGGATTGAGCAAGAGATGTTTCTTGTGGATCGCGCCTATCGCCCGGCACCGGTAGCCTCGCAGGTCCTGTCGAGTTTGTCGGATCCGACGTTCACAACTGAGATCGGGAAATTTAATCTCGAAGCGAATATGCCGCCACGCACGCTTGAAGGCGGATGTCTGCGGTCTATCGAAACCGAATTGAATGCGTTGCTTCACCGTGCCTCAATAGCAGCTCGGGAGAACGGCGCCGAAATATTGCTGACAGGCATTCTTCCGTCAGTTCGGCTGGCTGATCTCGGGCTGCAAAATCTTACGGAAAAGCCCCGGTATACGGAGCTCAACCGCGAAGTGATGAACGTCCGCGGGGGTTCCTATCACCTGCTGATAAAAGGCGTTGATGAACTGCAGTTGATTCACGATAATGTGATGCCGGAGGCGTGCTGTACAAGCTTTCAGGTCCACCTACAGCTCGATCCGCGCAGCTTTGCCACGGATTACAACGCATCTCTGCTGGCTGCGGCTCCGCTGTTAGCGGTTGCCGTGAATTCTCCCCTGCTGCTGGGCAGGCGGTTGTGGCAGGAAACCCGAATCGCTCTGTTTCAGCACGCAGTGGATGAACGCTGGCACTCGCACATTGCACGATCGCATCCGACGAGAGTCAGCTTTGGAGACGAATGGGTTCAGAACTCGGTTCTCGAGATCTACCGCGAACAGGTGGCAAGATTCCGTGTAATCATGACAAGCTCCGTCGAGGAAGATTCGCTTGCGACCCTCGCGCGAGGCGGCGTCCCCGCATTAAAGTCGCTGGTTCTGCATAACAGCACCGTATGGCGCTGGAACCGCCCCTGCTATGGCATCACTGCAGGACGGCCTCATTTGCGCCTGGAGTTCCGCGCGCTGCCCGCGGGCCCGACAGTTTTGGATGAAGTGGCGAATGCGGCTTTCTTCCTAGGGTTGATGAGATCCCTCCCAAAGGAGTACGGCGACGTGTCTGCAAAGATGCAATTCGACGATGCCAAAGATAATTTCTTTGCGGCCGCCCGGCACGGATTGAAAGCTCAGCTGACTTGGCTTGACGGAAAGCACTACTCAGTGCGCGATCTGATTAAGCATCGACTCCTCCCACTTGCTTCCGAGGGTCTTACAGACGGGCGCATCAACACTGAGGATATTGACCTTTATCTGGGCGTTATTCAAGAAAGGGTCGAGACCGCTCAGACAGGCAGCCAATGGATGCTCTCGGCCGCCGCTTCCCTGTCTCAACACGCAAGTCGCGAGGTGCGCGATCAGCGGCTTGTAGCCGCAATGCTCGCCCGACAAAAAACGGGCGACGCTGTGCATCGCTGGGATGCTATTTCGAAGGAAGAATTGGACGCCGTCGGGAACGCATGTGAAACGGTCGCGGAAATCATGTCCACAGACTTATTCACGGTCAGCCCGGACGACCCGATTACATGGGCTGCCAGCATGATGGACTGGCGGCACATCCGCCATCTGCCCGTCGAGCAAGACGGCCGGCTTGCCGGGCTAATCTCTAGCCGCGACGTGCTTCATTTCATCGCCGTTCCCGCTCAACTGCATCGTGAGGGCAAGCCGGTGAGCGTCGGGGAGCTGATGAATTCGCAACCACCCACCGTAACCCGCGAAACGCCGATCGCTCATGCGCTGAATCTCATGCTTCAGAGGCAGATGGACTGCCTGCCAGTAACGGAAGGCAACGAACTGATCGGCATCGTGACTAGTCATGACATGCTGCAAGTTCTGTCATCGCTGCTGAGGAGGGAGACAACGCCATCGCCGGACGGCGGAGAATTCTGCAACCAAACAACGGAACCGAAAATGCTTAGCTAATGGTGTTGCCGAGAGGTATTCAAATGTGGAACCCTGATGCTGTCTCTATACCCAACGCCTTTTCTCCGCAAGTTTACAGTTTGCCTGACGATATCCTGGCGATGGAGATCGTTCCCTCCGCAACTGGCGAAGCGCGCTTGGGTCCAATCTCAAAGATTCCGGAAGGTGCCGATATCGAATGCGGTGGGCAAGGCTTTAATGAGCGGACCGTGAAGGTGCTCTGGCGCGGGCACGTTCTACTTCGTTTTTCTACAAGATCTCGAAACTCAACGCCAACCGGCGGCAAATTACGCGTCCTGCTAAGTTTTGCCCGCCAAAACCGGCACATACACCAGCCGCTTCACAAAGCGCATGCGCTGTAAACAGCGTGCACACGCTCCTCAGATATAGGCAGCAATTGAAGAAGTCCCTGCTGCCGGAAGCTGATGGCGACGGAGAGAGCGGCCGGTTGAGCCCGCTCGTTAGGACCTGGCTGCTTATCTCCTTCGTCAGAGACCAGTGCACGTGTCACGCCATAAACAGAAGGGCATTCCACGCCTTTTCGAGCCGCCGCAACTCATGCACGTCACCGTCCCAGTTGAGTGCGGTCACGCAGGAACTGGGCGCGATCGCCCATCAGGCCCGAGTGCGAGCAAGAACGCTGATCACTCCGCGTTCTTCGGAGGCCGACGCCGCGCCCGCCCCAATGTGAAGATGGCGCGGTGCCACGCGCCACAAACGGATCAAATTCTTTGGTGTTACGAGTGCACTTATATTTGCGTGAGTGGAGGTTTAGACATGTTTGATTTAAAGAAGATTCTCGTACCAGTCGATTTCTCGGAGCGGTCCGCGGCTGTGGCTCCATACGCCAAAGCGTTCGCCGAGCAGTTTCAATCTCAACTGCTCCTTCTCCATGTTGAGCATAATCCGGGATTTCTTGGCAGCATTGCAGCGCACGATCATCGGGGCGGAGGCGTCCTGGAAATATCCCAAGCGGAAGCCCAATTGAAAACGTTATCGAGTACCGAATTTTACGGTTTCTCGGCCTCGCACCATGTGATGGAGGGAGACCCGGCGGCAAAGATTATTGAATGCGCCCGCGCGACACAGGCCGACCTGATCATGATGCCGACACGCGGATGCGGTCCCTACCGGCGGCTGGTCTTGGGCTCCGTAACGGCAAAGGTGCTGCACGATTCCGATTGGCCCGTCTGGACAAGCGCGCACATTGAGAATGCATTTCCAACCGACCCGTTCTGCCGTAAGATCGCCTGTGCCATCGATTTAGGTCCGCACACGAAAAATGTCGTATTTTGGGCGTCGGGTATCGCCTCAAAAACAGGCGCTCGCTTATTGGTGCTTCACGCGGTTCCTCCGAGTGATCCCTTTATACAGGATGCTTCTGACCCAGAGGCAGGGCTTCCGGAGATGCAAAACGCTCGAGAAGCCGTTGAACGCCTGTTACGAGGCATGAATGTCAAGGCCGAAATCGTAGTGGACAGCGGCTCGGTATCTGAAGTGGTGTATCGCAACGTAGCCGAATTCGCGGCAGATCTTCTCGTGATGGGCCGACATGCCGCCACGGGAATCGCAGGCCGGCTGCATCCTCACGCCTACAGCATCATTCGCGAGTCGCCTTGTCCCGTGGTCAGCGTCTGAAAGACAAAGGCCGCCATTCAGAAGCTCGCCGAGTCGCACGGCGAACCTTTTCAATTATCGAGCAGTAATAGAAGAAGGGCCGCTGATGAAGCGGCCCCTTTTCTTGCTTCTCGGGTAAGTGAGTTACTTTCTACTTCTCACTTCATCACGCTTCCGAGTACGTGCAGTGTTCATACATGTAAGTTTCGTGCTCCTGAGCGATATGGATAGACACGGCCATAGCTTTCATCGGAAGACTCAGGACAGGGCACGGTGATTCGAGGATGATTTCATACGCATGCGTCTCGAATCCGGCTAAAGACTGGGGCGTTCGCCGGCGGTTGATAACGACCAGGTCTGCGCTTTGTATTTCGGCGACATGCCGCACAACGTAACCTACTGGCCCTGTCTCGACGTACACTGTGGATCTGCTTCCTGCAACCAGTTGGTCTAAGCCGGCTTCCGGATATTCCTCTTCGAGCGTGAGAACGCGACCGCCTTCATTGGATCCGCTGACGCCGGTTATCGCACTGGCAAAAGTAACGCTACTGCCGAAGATAGCACCCAGTGCCATTGCCTCATTGACATACTCACCGAGAATCGCGTCTGGCGCAATGGCGCAAGCGATGCTGGGGAAGCCTGTGAATGGTTTCAATTTCTCGGAATGCGGGCCGGTCCAAACGGCGCAAGACGCGCTTCGCAAGACCGTTGCAGCGTTTGGGCCTATCAAAGATCGATTCGTGCTAGCAGTTCCGCGCGTCGGCATCATAATCAGGTCGGTGCCACTGTGTTCTGCATAGTCGACGATCTGCTCGCCGACGGCGCCCGCTTCGACTCTGATCTCGCATGGAACTCCGCTGAAGTATTCGTCGCGAAATCCGGCTAAAGCTGCCAACTGAGCCCGTTTGGGCCCGCGAAGCGCCTCGTTCCCGTCAACCTCCGAGTGCACGTCGGCGGCTCCGTACCAAGCCTGGCGACAGGGGATCACGTGCAGCAGTGTGATTATGCCACCGGTGAGTTTGGCTAGATCTCGGACGTACCAGGCCGTGCACTTGCAAGAATCCGAGAAGTCGACTGGAAACAAAATCGATTGAAAGATCTTGTTGCGCCGCGAGCCGTGTCTGCCAAGCGCCTCCCAATCGAGATGCCAACCGCTTGAAGTAAGCATAATAACTTCTCCTCTGCTACTTTCCTAACTGCCACGCTGACTCAACAGTTGGAGGCCGCCCTCCGGAACTGCGAGAATCGAGACTTGGCTTAATCGTGGCATGGATGAGAGTCCCAGTGGGCCGGTTCCGATGTGCCACCGCCATCTCCCGGTGTGAGGCATCCGAAGCGAGGGTGAACAGCCATGGCGGATGAGCCCATAGGCAAGCCCCTGCTTACGCCGACTGAACTGGCTCAGAACGAGAAGCGCAAGACCGTGATGGTGGAGCTTTTCGTATCGAAGGAACCTGTCCTAATCATCGGCTCCGGTTGCAGCGTTCGGCTGAAGTTATCCAACCTGGCAGGGTTTGCTAAAGAAGCTCACGGACCTCGCCCACGGTTTGCGGCCGATCACGACAAACAGTTCCTGTCTGTAATGCCGCACGATCCGCAGGAGTACTTGAGATATGCGGATGAAATAAAGCGCTTCATCAACGGCTGTGACGGAAAGCTGGACAAGTATTACAATCTTCTCTCGGCAGAGTTCGGAGACCGAGATATCGACGATTTTCACCGATTGCTTGTAAAACTTCCCAGCCGTGGCATTCTGACAACCAACTACGATCCTTCCCTTGACGTGGCGTTAATGCAGACCGATCGTTCGACGGTGACCGCTGATCGATTTCTCGTTCTGGAGGACGATTCGACACTCCGAGTTGCTGAATTCCTGGCTTCGTTGAACCGGGACAGTGGCGTACCCCGGCGCATCGCGCACTTGCACGGTCGCTTTGACCGGCCAAAAAACATCATCCTGACGGCGAGCGATTATGGGGACAAATATCACTCGCGCTTCAGCGCCGCGCAGCGCCAATCGATCCGCGACGTCTTTCTCAATGGTGCGGTCGGCCCGCAGGCGGTCTCCGTCGAAGGCCTGATCGACCAGCTCGAATTGGGGGTACCGCCGTGGAGTCTGCATCGGAAGTTGCTCTGGAGCATTCTCGCCACCCGCCGGGTTGTCTTCATAGGTTTCGGCCTGAACGATCATTATCTGGGGCAGATGCTGGCGCTTGTCACGGACGATCTCTGGCTTTGGAAGAAAGACCGCCATTTCGCAATAATGGCGCTGCCGGAGAGCGGTATGGCGGCAGCAAAGTCGGATGCCGACCGCTTTGAAAGTAAATACGCTGTCGGTGTTGTGTTTTACGAGAATCGGGAGAAGCAGCGGCATGAAGGCCTCAATACCCTGCTCGAAGAAATCGGCGTTGCCTGCGGTGTGTCCGCTGAACCTATGCTAGATATTCAACCGCCAGCGAAGGTAATTCCCGTTCCCGCGCCAGTGCCGCGACCGGACTGGATCAACAGAAACAATCAAATTATGAAAAAAAGGGCGACCAAAGATGCGGATTGACCGCGCCACACTTCTCGCCGATCTGAACCACTTCGTGATGGCCGATAGCGGCGTCATCGTCGGCGGCCCAGGTGTGGGAAAATCCTACCTGCTCGGAGAACTTGGCGAACAGTTGGACGCGCAGGGCACGCCCTATCTTTTTTTGATGATCGATACCCTTGGCGAGGTCACCGAGGCGGATCTACGTCGTGACCTGGGCTATGAAGGAACGGATCTCATCGCCAGCCTCGCCGGAACCGATCTCCTCGAAGAGATAGGCATCCTCATCATCGATGGTTATGATGCGGCGCGAAATGAACGGACCCAGAAGAGTGCGCTCGAATTGATACGCCGTGCGCGGCAAGAACTCAGGGGCAAGTGGAACGTCGCCGTCAGCGTTCGAACCTACGACGCGAGAAAATCGCCAGAGCTTCTGGATCTCTTCGGGAAAGGAATAGTCGATTCCGGGCCAACCGATCCCGCAATTCCCTGCCGTCATTTCGTCATTCCGGCGCTCGATGATCAGGATTTGAACCAGTTGCGCACTGCGTCGCCGGAACTGTCGAAAGTTCTGGACGCCGCAACAGGCGATTTCAAAACTCTCTTGCGAACGCCCTTTAATCTCTGGCTTCTAGAAAAGCTTCTTCCCGATCTCGGCGATCTTGAACAGCTTGTACCGATCAGATCGGAGGTCCAGCTCTTGCGGCTTTTCTGGCAACGCCGCGTCGCGGACGGCTCGCGTGGCATCGACAGGGAAGTTATCCTGCGGCGCATTCTGAAAGAAATGGTTGCCGCGCGTTCGCTTTCCATTATCAGGACGGAAGTGTATGACGCGGCGCTGAACAATAGCTGGCAGGATCTCCTGAGCCGCGAAGTTCTGGTCGAGACATCCTCATCGGATCAGCGCGTCCGTTTTCGCCACAACATCCTGTCTGATTATGCGGTGAGCATACTCCTTCTGGATGACCAGCCCGACAGCCTGCTGCGATTTCTCGCCGAGGACCGTTCACGTCAACTCTTCCTGCGGCCAAGTCTCGTTTACTTTTTTGCGCGATTCTGGCACGGAGACCGGGTGGCTTTCTGGAGCAACTATCACGGCGTTCTCGCAAGCCCGGAGGCGAGTGTTCGGCTACTGTGCCAGCTTCTTCCGCCAACGGTGGTCGTCCAAGAAGCACGCGAGTTGCAGGATCTGACGCCGCTTCTGGAGACGCTGAAGACTGACGCGACGCACGGGCCCGAAGCCATTTTACGGCTCGTGCGGGCGATGCAGGCTTGGAATGTCCGGTGCAGTCCGCTTTGGCTGGATTTCTTCGCCGAGCTTGTTCTTCATTTGCACTGGGTCTTTGCCTGGGATTTCGGCTACATCGTTTTTGGGTTTTTCGAGGAGATCAAAAGAGCGCCGTCAGATGCAAGCTTCAACCGGGTAGGGACCATCGCGCGCGCCATGCTCCTATGGATCTGGACCGAGAGGACCAAGACCAAGGCAGCGCGATGGGACGCGATCGCGGCACAATTCGGCATCCCCCTTGTGGCCCAGACCTACCGGACAGACCCGGATGCCTCGCGGCAGTTGCTGGAACCGATACTTTCCGTCACGCAAGAACCTGATTTCTCAATCCAGCTCATCCACCGCATCGCGCAGTATATCGGGGATATCGCCCCCAGGGATCCCGCCTTCGCCGAGCGTTTCTATCTTCTGGTCTTTTCAACCACGGTGGGAAGCGAGGAAAAGACACTCATGGGCGGCGGCCCTGTTTTTTCCATGACGAGCACGCGCCGTCAGGATTTCCAGATGTGCCAGTATCTTCTCCTTGAATACTTTCGCATCTACCTGAAAGTGGCGCCCGTCCTGGCGGCGAGGGCTGCGCTTCGCTCCGTCGATCCGTTTGTTGAGGAGAACCACGTCCGCCGGCACCTTAACGAGGGCTTTTCGGTCGCGGACGTTACTACGCAATTCGCGTTTCGCGGCGGCACCGCGCAATATATGCGAGACAGCAGCTTTATCTGGGACCGGGGACCCGATCCCTATGAGCCGACCCAGATGGCGGATGACGTGCGTCGCGCCATAGGCGAATTCGCCGAAACGCCAGACGCAGCGGCAACTCTCGATAACGTCTTGGATCTGTTCCGCGATGAAGTACGATCTGCTTTTCTGTGGCGGCGATTGATCGGGGCGGTGGCAGATCACCCTGACCGTTTCATAAACCAGGCCTATGAGCTGTCCCTCGCGGAGCCGTTGCTGGTTGGCCCGGATACCGTCTACGAGATGGGGCAATTGCTTGCGCTCTTTTCTGGGAAGTTTTCAGTGCAACAGAGAGAGGCCGTCGAAAACTGTATTGTGGCACTGCCCGAAACCTCTGACGAGGAGTACCGCGAGGGGCGCACGCGCGTCCGTAACCGACTTCTTGCACAAATACCGTCGGAGCTGCTGGTGACCGACGAAGCGAAGGCGATCCGAGCGGAACTCGAAGCGAGGCGGAACTTGCCGGAAAATCGGCCGCTCGTCACCATGAGCGCCGGCGCCCGGGCTTTCACCGAGGATATGTGGCTGGCCGCGCAGGGTGTCGATCTGTCAGTGCCCGTCAACAAGGAACTAAGGCAGGCCGCCGACGATTTGGTTGAGGCGCTCGGCTCGACCCGGCGCGATCAGGCGACTCGTGAAAAAGTCGAAGCCGCTTATCCCTCTGCCATTCGCCTTGAGAATTTGCTGGCGGGGGATCAGGTCGACGACGTCACGCTGAAGGGGAACAGTCTGACGAAGTTGGCCCAGTTTGCCAACAGCGCAATCGTCGCTCTTGAGGGCCGAGCGGCGGGGATTATCGTGTTCGCGCGGCGTGTTCTGCTGCTCTGCGCCAAAGACAAATTTCCGGAAGCGGTTCCCGATATGGACGAGACCTATACTTCGCCCGTCTGGGCCGACACGCCGCGAAACGAGGCTGCAAAAGGGCTTCCGTTCCTGTTAAGCCGTGGCGCGGACGCCGAAATCCTCGACGCAGTTCGCCTTTTGGCCCGCGATCCGGTGCCTTCCGTCCGATACCTGCTGACCTGCGAACTTTGGCGCATATCCGAAGTTGTGCCGGACGAGTTTTGGCCGTTACTGCAGGACATTGCGAGCCGGGATCGGAATGTTGTGGTCTTGCAGGGCGTTGGTGAATCTCTCTGGCAAGTCACGGGCCGCAATGAGGACAAGGCTGCCGCCGTTCTGGACGTACTAACGTCCCGCGTACTCGATGGACCCGACCACTCGGAGCTTGCCAGAATTTTCATGGCTCTCACGATGTGGCTCTGCATCGTCCAAAAGCACCCTTGGGCGGCAAGCCTCGGTGCACGGTTGTTAAATGAACCTGTAAAGTATTCGAAGGCGCTGAGCCGGGCAACGACGGCGGCTCTTCCCTTTGTCAAGCCATCAAAGACTGGCGACAAAGACGAAAACGAAACTCTTGACAGGGCCATTGCGTGGCTCCTCAAAGCCGTCGAGGCCGCCGAAACCGGCCTCCTCTTGATCAGCAAGGCTCCAGACCCGACGGCGAATGCGAAGGATGAAGATTCGCCGGCCCGCGCTCTTTATTCCGTCATGGACCAACTTGCCCAGCACCTGTATTTCGCGCTCAATTCCAAACCGAATGTACGCCAAGGCGGAGGTGCCATGCCGACCGCCGATTCGAAGGCTCAGCTTTATTGGCGCGTGAAGACGTTGCTCAAAACGATCCTGCGCTTTGCGCAAACTTCCGAAACCGGTGTTCTGGCGGGTCCCACCGCGTATCGCTTCATGCAGATTCTCAACGGCGTGTTGGCGCTCGACCCCGCAGGCGTTATCGAGATGGCTTGGGAGGTCGTTGTTGCGGGACGCCCGCATGGTTTTAATCTGGACTCTCTAGCGATCGAAGAGGTCGTCAAGATCACTGAATCGATCCTTGCTGACTACCGTCTTGAAGCCCGTGCTAACGCGACGCTCGGTCAGATTCTTGAAATTCTCGAAATTTTTTCTGAAACAGGTTGGCCCCAGGCTCTTCGATTGGTCTGGCGTCTCGATGAAGTGTATAGATAGCTGCCAACATGAAACTCCCTGGCAGTGCTTGGATGCACGCCGTCAGTCAGATCTGGCTCACCCAGCCGAGGGTCGCGAAATCGCGTTGTTCGAACACATTGGCATAGAAATCAGCCGGGCGAGACAGCGAGCGAGTTTAGAGACAAAGCGAGCGCGGATCGAATGCGATAGCGATAATTCGCGTGACGCAACTTCGAACAACGCAACAGCGGCTCCTAGTTGAGCCCGGCGACCTCAAGTTCGCTGACACCACCTGGAATTCTCACATCCACCAAACGGTAATCGTCTGCATCAAAGCGCACGGTCATCCGCCCAGCGCGCTGGCGTGGTCAAGGTACAAATCGCAGACCAATGATCCGACCCGGAAGCGGGTAACCCTCGCCTATGCACCATTGGCTCCTCCAATCACTTATGGGGGCAGGACTTTCAAGTGCTCTACACGTTCAGTCAGGCCAACGCGAGCGGCGAGAACATGGATGGCGCCGACTGCTACGAACCGCTTGTCGAAGTGAGACCTGGCGTCTTTTATGGAGCGGCCTTTCACGGAGGAACAAATGGCAATGGTGTCGTGTTCAGGTATTCCCTCTCGAACCCAGGGGCCGTTGAGGTTGTCCACGACTTCAGCGCCTTGAACTCTGCCGGCCAGAATTCGGACGGGCGGGCCCAGGCGGCCGGCTAGCTCTCGGGCCACATGGGACACTCAAATTCGAACACCGAGGCCGGAGGCGCGAATGGCAACGGCGTGATTTACTGAAGCTGAAGAGCCAAATGCCGTCGTCGACTTCTCTGATACCGACCGCCTGGCCAGCCAGGCAGATGCTGAGATTGATCTTCTTGCGGTAAAGACAAAGCCGGCCGCAGTTGGTGACCACGACGGTCCTGTCGTGAAGGGGTAGTGCGGCTCACCGATTCCACGGTACAGCGTGGTCGAAGACGCATAAAGCTTAGCCGGGCACTTCATGTCGAGCGCCTCATGCGGGCGATCATGGTTGAATTCGTGCAGGAAGGCATCGAATTTGGCTTGTTGCTGCAGCAGATTGGCTCCTGCGGGCCGGGTGGCTTCTTTCTTGAGCGTGAGGTGCATACGCTCGTGGCGGCCGTTCTGCTCCGGATGGCCGGGCCGAATACGTTCGATTCGTCAGATCAAGGTGAAGCGTCCGCGGCTTCGCCACAAGCAGGATGGCGGAGTCAGCGTGCCCGCGTATGAGTCGCTGCAGGAGAACAGCGCGACGGCCTAGACTCAAGAAAGGCGATCCTGAGCGGCGTGATCTGATCCTCTTACTAAACGCTTATAGGAGAAAATTGCTAATTAGTCAGCGCGTTGAGATATAGAGCCGTGCCAATCTACCTTTCTGCGTTCGGAAGCGAACTCCGCCGCTATCGCGAACAGCGGCAGTTAAAGCCGGAAGAACTTCTACCGGGCACTGAGATCGCAGTTGACCGACTTAGGGTTTTGAGAGTGGCAGCGTTGCTCCTTTAGGCCTGCCGGATATGTCCGTAACGTGTCCTTCAAAGACGACTTGCATCGCGGGAACACCTGCTACACTGCCCAACCCTCAGAAGCTTTGTTGGAGATCCTGAACGATTCGAAGCGTTTCGGCCGGGACAAACGGTTTGGAGTGAACAACCGTAAAATAATGAGTTTCATGAAGTGCGATGGGCGCGCCTCATCAGCAATCGAGTATAAATCTAAGATGTAACTTAACTCTTTTTGATAGGATCTTTGATCTCCAAGACTGATTAACTTTATAAAGTCTTGTAATGGCACGAAATGCAAATCAGTCGAAGGCTTTGCCGTTTGACGTTGTCGGGTGGTTGCATCCGACCCTGATCCGCCGACAAGCTGGTAATCGCTCGGTATCGATACAGTGGCCGCTTCTGCCCCTGGTTCCACCCTTATAGACGTCGCGGCCATCTTCGTCACCGGCGGCAGGCAGATTTGATCGCTACATGCTTGATAGCGCACACTGGCCGTTACGACCTTATCTCCTGCGCTCGCGTTATTCGCCAATGCTAGGGATAGCAGGAAGTCGACACCACTTCTAAACGTCTCGACAGGAACATTCAAATTTGGATCTTGATGGCGATCGGGATTGGGCTGATAAACGCGAACCCCTTTGATGTCGGGACTAGATGGGAGCCAGGCCCCGGTCTTTATTGGACCGCCACTGGGAGTTGTGAAGGAATACAGGTGGTACCCGTCCGCAATCTGGGCGTGCAATCGGAGCATCACAGTCGACCCTGGCGAAACCTCCTGCTGCTCTGCTTCGAGCGACCAACTCACCGGATTGAGCCTGCTTGCATATAGCGGACCTATCGCCGCTACGAAGAACACCAGAAGCCTGGTTTTTACAGCTCGCTTTCGAAGTTGAGGCATGGTCTCGTCCTCTTGCCGTTTAGCGATTGGCCTATATCTTGTCTTGTGCCGCACCCACAATCTTGTGCGACTTGTCATCCTGCAAGAAGGCCACCACGCGGACTCCAGTAGCAGGCACGCGCGAGGGAATGGGAATCACAACGTCTTTGGAGAAAGAGCTCCCGGCATTCACTGTTCCCACCGGGACAAGCACTCGCACCACCGCCACGTGCGTCAGCAAGCGACCGCCATTCTCTCCGCCTACGACATTGGATTGCGCTTTGTTTTGGGCCAGCGCGACGTAAACCGTAGCCGCGCCATCGGCGCCTGGCAAATCCGCCGACGTCAAATGGAACTTGATCCGATTGCCATCGCGCACGGGATTCGAAAGCGTCAGCGAAACCTTCTCGCTGCGGGTGGCGGCTTCCACCGCGTTCCGGATTGCAACGGCGTTGCTGCCCACTGTCTCTCTTTGGCCGTCCACAATTATTTGCGGCGTATATACGCTGTCGAGCTCGAACTGCTGAGCGTACCAGCGCTGCCGTTCGCTGAACAGGCGCGACGAGTACGGGTCGACCCAGCCGTCGCCGTTCCAATAATCGACGTGTTCGCTCAGGACCACCAGCTCAGCGCCGTTGAAGGGCTGCTTTTCATCCAGCGACTGCAGCAGCCGGTCCGCAGGAGGGCAACTCGAGCAGCCCTCCGATGTGAACAGCTCCAATACCACAGGCGTCTTGGCGCCGGTGGCGACGTCCTTCGCATCTGTCCATACACCCAAAGCTCCGGCTAATCCGGCCAGTAATGCGATTCGTGTCAGTGCGGTTTTCATGATTGCGTTCTCGTTGGATCCGGACGCTTCCAACTGGTTTTTGGCGGTTGGGCCTTCCGGTATCCCTATAGACAAGTTCGCAAGGAACCTAAGAAAGTTACGACACACGATGGCGAATCACTTGACCGGCGATCGCCACGAGCACTCCGGCAACTAGTCCCAGGAATGCGATTCCAACATGCCAAGTGAGGATGTGCCAGAGGTTTAGATTGGGGCAATGTACTTCGAGCACGGTGGTACTCACCAGTCCAGCGAGCATGCCGGTCAGTGCGCCGACCACGCGCGGCGATAGAATCGCGCCACGGCGCAAAATCAACCAGAACACGAAAGCTGCTGGGATCGCGTAAGGTATTCCGGCCTTCAAACAGGCCTCGCCCGACTGCAGAAAATCGGGATCCGTGCGCACTTGGAACACACTGGCTACCACCAAACACAGCAAGACGAAAAGACCAACCGGCAGCAATCCCGGACGCAGCAGCGGCTTCTGGCCGGGGACCATCTGCTTAACCAGCGAAAAGGCTAGGAGTCCGGCGCTTGCCGCCAGCGTCGCGAAAACGGCAATCTTCTGCCCTGGCATCAGCACAAACCAGCCATACGGTTTGAGATACAGCACACCCAGACAACTGAGCGCTACAAAAATAAGTGCAAACGCTGAGAGGAATACCCACCAAGGGCGCAGCGGCCGGACGGGCCGGAGGCTGCCAACGATCATCTTCTGCAAACGGTCGATTTGGCTTGGGTCCATACGTGCGTCCGCCGCAGGGAGTTCAACGATGCGGGCAAATTCCTGGCAGCTCTGGCACTCGTCGATATGTGCACGAACGGACGGCGTTAGGCTGCTTGTCCCTCTCGTGTGGGAGGCGGCCAGCACGTCTTCGACGTCTCGACACTTCATCTCGCTCCCGTTACTTCCTTTCCTCCGGTTCCCCACGCCTCTGAACCGGATAACAACGTTCGAAGTTTTGCGTAGGCGCGGCTCGCCTTCTGCTTCACGGCGCCCACGCTTGAGGATGTCGCTCGCGCTACTTCGTCTAAACTCAATCCGTTCACCTTCAGCATCGTCAGCACTTCGCGCTGGCTGGGCGGCAAATTCGCGATCAGCGACTCGAACGTGGGTGTTTCAGCGCGCGGCGATTCTTGAAGCGGCGAACCCTCCGGCAAAGTCACGGCCTGAAGCTCATACTGCTGAATCCGGCGCCGCTTGCGGTAACCGTCCACCCGCACGTGCTTGGCAATCGCAAACACCCATGGCAACACCGGCGCCCCGGCGCGGTAGGTATGCCGAGCTTTGTGTATGCGCAACCAGGTGTTTTGCAGCAGATCTTCCGCTTCGGTTCTAGTGGCTTCCTGGGCCAGAAAGAATCGCAACAGATCGGGGCTCAATCTGCAAATCAGTTCCCTTGTTGCCCGAGCGTCCGCTTGCTGATAGCCCTGCAATAGTGTTTCGAGACTGGCTTCGTTTAAAGGCGACTCCACTATTGACCCATCCGCATCCTCGCTATCAATATTATTCGTCGCGCGGAGCGAAAAGGTCACGGTCCATTATGGACCGGCTCCGAATAATGCGAATACGAATGAAGCACCCCTCCGGCCGTGACTTACTTGTTCGGGTTTCCGAAGGATTAACGGAAGGCCCAAGGCTTACCGCAATCTATGAAACTCATCGTACCGAACCTAAGGATCGGCGGGGGCACGGCACTGGCACCGAGTTGGGTCGAGCAATATCCTCTAAAAGCCAGGAACACAACTGAAGGAGAAAAAACATTATGAAAACACTTATTACGACTGGCGCCGTCGCGTTGGCGCTCTTCACGGCCGCACTCGCGCCGTCCGCGAAAGCCGATGACTGGAACCGGAAGACAGTGATTACTGTTCAAGGTGGCGCAGTTCAGATCCAGGGGAAGGTTCTTGAACCAGGGAAATATGTCCTAAAGCTACATGACTCCCCAGCCGATCGGCGAATCGTACAAGTATTCAATGCCGACCAAACAAAATTGGAAACCACGGTCTTTGCTGACGCAGCATACCGTGTGAAGCCCGCTGACCGCACAGCGTTTACGTTCTATGAGATGCCGGGAGCACAACCGCCAGCGATCCACACGTGGTTTTATCCCGGTGAAAACTATGGCCTGGCGTTTTCGCGCTGACCATACCCAGGGGCTGGCAGAGGTTCTGCCGGCTCTAAATCCTATCCGGCGTAGTATCTGGAATGCGGACCCGCCGTGCGGCTGATTGATCGGATGGAAAGGACGAGCCGTTCTCTGGAGTCGCAAATCGGAGCACGCCCGTCGCCAAGCTACGCTATCGATGTTCGTATCAGACGCGCTGCAATCGGATTTTGGTCCGGCCTCATCAGCAGCGTTGCACTGACGACAACGCTACACACCCTCTCACTTGGAATCGGTCTGGGCGTTGTCGTTGGTGCGCTCTATGGGTTAGCGGTTCGCCCAGCCCGTTTCGCCTATGCGGAGAGTGTATTCACGGCAGGGTCGCTGGCAATTCCGCTGTGGGCGGTCGTGAGCGTGATGCTGCTCCCAACACTCGCTGGCAGCGGGCCGCAATGGGCGGCTGATGGCATGCGCGCGTTGTTTCCTCAGCTTGTGGGATGGGTGCTGTATGGAGCCAGTCTTGGATTGATCGCGCAAGCGCTGAGCGACCTGGCGTATAAGGTGCTCGGGCCCGAGCCCGTGACCCGGGTTGTTGAAATCGCCAAAACGAGGATTCTTATCCTCGGCGGCGGCTTCGCCGGAATGGCCACGGCGGAATGCCTGGAACGGGAATTCGGCGCCGACCGCTCGGTCAGCTTTACTCTCGTGAGCGAAGGTAATGCGCTACTGTTCACGCCCATGCTGGCGGAGGTCGCGGGCAGCAGCCTTGAGCCATCGCATATCAGCAGCCCTCTCCGCACCAGCCTCCACCGCACGAAGGTCGTGCGGGCGCGAGTGACTAACGTGGATCTGTGCAGCCGCCGTGTGCTGGTCGATTCCGCCAGGGGCGAGACCGAGTCGATTGCATACGATCAACTGGTATTTGCGCTCGGCTCGGTTTCCAACTACTTCGGCAACGATAACATTCGCAATTCATCTTTCGATTTCAAGAGCCTGCTGGACGCGATTCGCATTCGCAATCACGTGATCGATATGTTTGAACGCGCCGACGGTGAACCAAGTGGAATTATACGGCGAGAATTGCTTACTTTTGTCATTGCCGGAGGCGGCTTCGCCGGGGTCGAGCTCGCCGGAGCACTCAACGATTTTGCTCGCGGCATCCTCGCGGATTATCCGAACCTTCTGCCGCGGGACGTCAATATCACCCTCGTGCATTCTCGTCAGGCAATTCTTCCGGAGCTAAGCCAAACGCTCGGCGAGTATGCGCATCGCAGCATGGAAGCGCGTGGCGTCCGTTTCGAATTGGGCCGACGCGTTGTGGATGCCTGCCCGGGTCTGGTTGTGCTCGACAATCGCAGGATTGCGAGCCGGACGCTCGTCTGGACCGCTGGGACGACGCCCAATCCCCTCATGTGCGAAGCCGGCCTGGAGACTGATGAGCGCGGCGCCGTGCGGGTGGATCCGGCGCTCGCTGTACCCGGCCACCGTGGCGTGTGGGCCCTCGGCGATTGTGCCGCCATCGTAGATGCGAAAACCAGCCAACCGTGTCCGCCCACGGCCCAGTTCGCGCTACGTGAAGCACGCGTGCTGGCTCGCAACATCAAAGCCGTTATCCAGGGTAAAAAGCTCGAGGCTTTCCACTTCGATTCGTTGGGCGCTCTGTGTGTGGTCGGCCATCACACTGCCTGTGCCGAACTGAATCTACCGTGGCCCATTCGCAAGCCGGTGCGATTCTCCGGGCTGCTCGCGTGGCTGATGTGGCGTGGCATCTATGTCTCGAAGCTGCCCGGCCTTGAGCGCAAGGTGCGAGTTCTTGTCGACTGGACCACCGAACTCTTCTTCCCGCGCGACATCGTGCAGACCATCGATCTAAAGTAACGGTGATCTCAAGTAATGGCGACATTAAGTAACGGTGATCTCAAGTGGACCGAGCCTCCCTTGAAGAATTCACGTCTTGTTCCTGTCATTGCGGCCACAATCATCGGCGCGCTCGGCGGATTCGGTTGCATGGGAAGTTGCCATGTAAGCCTGCTTTCCGGGCCTGCCGCCGGGGCCGCTTATGGAGCGCTGTTCGGCTGTCTCTTCGCTCGCCGCTATACGAATCCGGGGGCCGGTGTTATCTGGGGGCTTGGCTACGCCTTCCTGCTCTGGCTCGCAATTCCCGCCGGAATTCTGCCCGTTCTCGCAGGAGCGATGCCGTCGATGGGAATGGTCGATACAGCGCGAGCTCATTTCCCTGAGTTGGCCGCCTATATTGTCTGCCTGGGCCTGCCTCTGGGACTGGCGCTGGGCCTGCTTTCGATTCTTCGACTACACAGACCGCGAGGCGAATTCAGCTTTACTCGAGCCCTGGTCGTTGGGGGCCTCGCAGGACTGATGGGCGGGATTGTGTTTGGCCGTTGGACTGGTAGCTGGTATTTCCCGCTGATCGCGAAACTGCTAAATTCCGGCAGCGTCTCGACTGGCGAGTGGTTGCACTATGTCTTTTCGATCGTCATGGGCGGCGGGTTCGGCCTGCTGTTCCAGAGAGACGTGCGCGGTCTTGGATCGAGCTTGGGTTGGGGCGCCGGATATGGAATGCTGTGGTGGTTCCTCGGCCCTCTTACACTTCTGCCTTTGGGAGGCGGGCAAGGAATCGATTGGTCGTACACGAACGCGGCGAATCTTTTCGGGGCTCTCGTGGGGCACATTATTTACGGTTTAATCGTGGGCCTGGTGTATGCATTCCTTGACAGGCTGTGGGTCCGGTTCTTCAGCAAGTCCGACCCCATCAATCGAGAACCCGAGGGACCCGGTGTGCGCGCGTGGAATTCACTGAAGTGGGGCGCGGCCGCAAGCTTCGCCGGTGGACTGCTATTCAGCATTGTGCTCCTCTTGGCTGGATATCTCCCGAAGCTGGCTATGCTGGCAGGAGGCTCCTCAGCCGCGCTGGGATTCGTTGTAAATATGGTGGGGAGCGTCGGGATCGGCATTAGTTATGGCTGTTGTTCCAGCGCGAGGCGCCAAACGCGGCCTCGGGCATCTGTTGGGGACTGCTCTACGGTCTGATCTGGTGGTTCGCTGGCCCGCTTACGCTGCTGCCACTCTTGCTCACCGGCTCCTGCGATTGGACCGTCGAAGCGGCGTCGGCGTTGCTGCCGTCGCTGATCGGGCACCTTCTCTACGGCGCCATCACCGCGGGCGCCTTCCTGCTGCTGGAGCGCCGCCATGCAGATTGGTTATTGCTCGATCGGCGTTGGGCGGCCCGCGAGGCCCGGCTCAGCCGGCCCATCGGAACGCCAGCGCCAGGATTGTGGATTTTCCTTCTGGGTCTCGGGGTTCTGTTGCCAATCGTGTTGAGCTAAGAGCTGAAGGCCCAGATTACTTCGGAAAACGGCCGCTCCAGAGTGAAACCTTCCCGGTTGGAACTACCAAAGTAAGTTCACTGCGCTTCGCTTCAAGCACTTGCTTATAAATATTCAAACTCATGGGCGCGATTGAAACAGGTATAGCGAGTGACTTTTTTGAACTCGACGAACAAGCTCCCCCCGGCCGTGACTTTTGTTTCGGGCGTGACGAAAAACAAGGGGAAGAAGAACTCACCGAAAATCTATGAAACTTATCGTGCAGAAAACGTTCATTTGCCTCCTCTGCATGGCGGCCGGCCACTTCGTCCTTCCCGCTGCTGCCGGGCAGGGGGCAGGACAGAGTGCCGCAAAGTCAGAGAACAGCCACTCCGGCGGGGATGTCAACAAGGGCGAAGATGCTCTGGCAGTCAAGGGCTACGACGTTGTCTCCTACTTTGACCAGAAGAAGCCCATGAAGGGCGATCCGAAATACTCCTATCAGTACAACGGCGCCAAGTACGACTTCGTTTCTGGCGCACATCTGGCTCTTTTCACAAGGAACCCGGAGGCTTACCTACCGCAATATGGCGGATACTGCGCCGTGGGCACCTCAATGGGGCACAAAGCCGATATCGATCCCGAATCCTGGGCTGTCATCGATGGCAAGCTCTACCTGAATTCCAGCAAGGGTGCTCAAAAACTCTTCAACGAAGATCCACACTTTGCTATCAAGCGAGCCGACCAGAACTGGGCGAAGCTGAAATAATTCCGCTGGCGAATCCACCCGCGGAGCATTCTTGCGGGCAAAGTCCCCCAAACGATGTGACTTTGCACTTTCTAAGACAAAATAACCGATGTAATAACAAGACTTATGAAAATCCATCCGATAGCTATTCATGCGGTTCTGTTGCTTCCTGTCTGGCGATGGGTTGCCCTTCGGGGCGAGGCTCGCGACTCTTATACAGGCCTCCGGCGTACAACCTTGCCAGCATTTCGGGTGCGCAGCACAACGTGGAGATCAGCGGAGGATTTGTAGTGCGCTGGCACTGAGCGGCCGCCCGCGGAGCAAATATGCTGATCGGAAAAAATCCAGAATTTCGCCATTCGGCGGTCACAGCGAAGAAGGCTTATCTCAATCGGCGGCGTTTCCTCGCCGCGTCCGCCGGTCTGGCGTTGGGCAGTGCCGGGGTCTTGAAGGTCTTCTCTGGATCAGCAGTTACCGTCCCAGGCAGAAACCTTGCGGCAAGTAAGAGTTCGTTCAGTACGACCGAAAAGCTGACCCCGCTCGCAGATGTCACCAACTACAACAACTTCTACGAATTCGGTACTGCCAAGACTGACCCTGCCGAGAACGCAAAGAACTTCCGAACGGCGCCGTGGTCGATCTCTATCGAAGGTGCGGTTGCGAAGCCTCGCGTGCTCGATCTCGATGCAATCATGAGGATCGCGCCGCTCGAAGAGCGGATCTACCGGCATCGCTGCGTCGAGGGGTGGTCAATGGTCATACCGTGGATCGGCTTTCCTTTGCGGGCGCTCATTGGCGTTGTGAACCCCACTTCGAATGCCAAGTACGTGGCTTTCCAGAGTCTTTACGATCCGAACCAGATGCCCCTCGCGCGCTACGCCGGCACTCCGTTTCCCTATGTGGAAGGTCTGCGAATCGACGAGGCGATGCATCCGCTTGCCTTGCTGTGTGTTGGGCTCTATGGTGAGATTCTGCCGAATCAGAACGGTGCGCCGATTCGCCTCGTAGTGCCCTGGAAGTATGGTTTCAAGAGCATCAAATCGCTTGTGAAGATTCGCTTCGTAGAAGAGCGGCCGACGACGACGTGGAATTTAGTCGCTCCGAGCGAATATGGATTCTACTCTAATGTGAATCCGGAGATTGATCATCCGCGCTGGAGCCAGTCAACAGAGCTCCGCCTCGGCGAGTTCTTCAAACGGCCTACACAAAAATTCAACGGTTATAGCCAGGTTGCCGGGTTGTACAACGGAATGGACCTGCAAAGAAACTTCTAACCGGCATCGCAGCATGTCAATCAAGCGATTGAAGATCGCTACTTTCCTGCTCTGTCTGCTGCCGGTGCTCACGCTCGGTTGGCGGGGAACACACGCAGCCCTCGGAGCGAACCCGGTCGAGTTCGTTACTCATTCCACTGGCGACTGGACCTTGCGATTTATTGTCATCACGCTGGCAATCACGCCGGTGCGTAGCTTGTTGGGAATACCGAGCCTTATTCGGTTCCGCCGGATGTTCGGGCTGTTTGCATTCTTCTACGCATGTCTCCATTTCCTGACATACATCTGGTTTGACAAGTTCTTCGACATGGAAGCAATGTTGAAGGACGTCGGCAGACGACCCTTCATCACGATCGGTTTCGCCAGTCTGCTGCTTATGATTCCACTCGCGGTAACTTCGACGGCACCATCGATCAGGCGCCTCGGGGGGAAACGCTAGCATCTGCTGCATCGGCTCATTCATTTGATTGCCATTGGCGGCGGCGCCCATTATTACTGGCTTGTGAAGTCTGATATCCGGTTGCCTGCCCTGTACAGCGCTTTGGTGGCCGTTCTTCTGACGTATCGTTTGTTCGTTATCGTTGTGAAGCGGCGTGCACGACAGGGACGCACGCTGCCTCAGGCTGTGGTTGAGAGAGGTTAGAAGGGGAGCGACTTTCGGCCATCGCTGATTGCTCGCTCCCAGTATCTTATTTCCAATAATTCATGGTCGATCAGTCAAGACGGATTACGATCGGACAGTTGATGGAGAACCCAAAGCTCCCAAACTTCTTGCCGCCGGGACCAGTGAGCAGGCCATCCTGCACGAAAGTCAGAACGTTGAATTCCTCCCGTAATTGGCCTCGGAATCCTTTATCAATTGCGTCCGGGGTCCATTCGTACAAGTTGGCGTCCCAGATTGGGCTGTAATCCAGCGCTAGAGTCGGAATTCCACCCAGCACGTTGTTCGGCCGGAAGCTATCCGCCAGATCGGCGGATAAACCCTGCCGTTTGGGATTTTCGCAACCGTCTTGCTCAGGTCCATTGGTAGCGATGAAAATTCGTTCGATGGGGCTTGAGAACGTATCATCCCGGCCCAGAGGAAGCGTCGCCTGCAGTGGTGCGAACGTGTTGTGCTCAATAGCCGCTCCCAGTGCGGAGCTTGTGTCCATTGACAGATACCACACAGGACGCCCGAAACTGAAGCCGTTGATGACGTTCAGAGTTACCGTCATATTCGCTGGATCGATTGCTACTACCTCGTCGTGCACTTTGCTGTAATCCACATTTCCATTCGGAAACTCGATCTCGTTCGCCTTAACGCCAAATGCCACGATTGAGGCGTTGTAAATCGTACCTCCGTCGTTTAGAACTCTAACCAAAGGGCTATAGTCCACGTCTCCAACGGCTCCCGGCTGGGCCGATACCGGTGGAAATTCATGACCGGCGGGACCGGCAACAAGCTTCCGAACCGGACTAAAGTTGACAGTTCCCTTGTCGAACACCAAGTTTCCCTGATCGTCCAAATTTGCTGTTCTCGCTCCATCCGCGGCGAAGGTGAGCTTGGCCGAATAATTGAGACCGAGCTCGGCAGCAACGCCCGAATCATCGACATCGGTGAGGATATACCAGACATTCTTGTTCGTGCCTGCCATGCGCCCCAAATACAACGGCAAGGTGATGGTGCCGTGCGCGACGTCAAGTTGGCCGGACTTCAGCAATTGTTCGGGTCCAACCAAGCTGGGATTATCGGAGGAAGGAGGCGGTCCGAAGTAGGACAAAGGGACGGTCGTACCGATGGACGCCGGCGCCGGGAATACATCGCAGCCGGGACCCGGGCCGATGGGCCCCGGCCCAGGACCCTGCGCGTCGTTGAAATTTAAATCGGCCACAGTCTCCAGTTGAGGGATCGCTGGCACAGGCCTTTTGTGAGATTGGACCATCTTTTTCGGTGTCGTGGCCGTTCCTGACGGCTGTGAGGCACTCGAAACGGTCGATTGTGAAAGCGCAGCTGTACTTAACAGGCTTGCGAGTGCAAACAAATGAACAGCCCGATGTGTCTTATTGAATGGTCGTTGATCCTTAAATTTATTACTCAAGTTATTTCTCCTTACTTTACCTATTTGATCGTTGTAAGTTCGGCTGTTTGAGCCTGGCTTACTGTCCGGTCATTCGGAGTTTTTGGTTTAAAGTCACGCTACCTAATCCGGAGTAGTCCAGAAATTCACATTTCCTTTACAATCGATGGACCGACAGAACCGTTCGTTAGAATGATCCTCTTCGATACCGAAGGAACCGCCTAATTCGTCGAAGGCGCATGCCGAATCACGATTTTCTTGCAGGCCTACCGTAACTTCGTATGCATCTAAAGCGAATTGCTGGATGGTGAGAAACAGAATTTCGGATTACCCAATTTCGGATTACCCATGGATGAGTGCCTTCTGACGGTACGGGAGTTTCTGGCTGTTGCGGTTAATCTGTTTGGCATATCGTCGCATTTTATCGCTGGACAAACAAGGCCCGACGACGGTTCTGATCGCGACTCCACTCGACTGCAGCTCGGAGGCGCAACCATCGAGATAAGCTTTGGTCCCGGCGACTTCGATTTGCCGCGCGAGTCGATTACCGCTTGGGTATCGAAAGCCGCCAACGCGGTGGCGCATTACTACGGAGTATTCCCAGTTCCCATCGCGGGAGTCCGCATAAATTCTTCCGAAAGGCAGAGCGGCCCGTTCGGCGGAGAAACTTGGGGAAGCGATCCGCCGTTTACTCGCATCTTCGTGGGACGGCACACAACGACGCAGCAACTCGACGATGATTGGCTGATGACTCACGAATTCGTTCACTTAGCCTTCCCGGATGTTGCTAGAGAGCATCATTGGATCGAGGAAGGCATTGCGACTTATGTGGAACCCATTGCCCGGGTGCAAATCGGCGATCTTACAGCCGAAAGGATCTGGGCCGACATGCTGCGTGACATGCCGAAGGGCGAGCCTCAACGTTTCGATCAAGGTCTTGACCATACACACACCTGGGGTCGCACGTACTGGGGTGGGGCGCTGTTCTGTTTGTTGGCCGATATTCGCATCCGCCAAACTACGAATAACCGAAAAGGTCTCCAGGACGCCTTACGCGGCATAAGAGATGCGGGTGGCACGATCGATAAGCATTGGCCAGTCGAGCAGGCCTTCGAAATCGGTGACAAGGCGAGTCAAACCAACGTGCTTGCAACGCTGTACTCGGAAATGAAAGATAAGCCTGTTTACACAGATCTAGATACAGTCTGGCGTGACTTGGGCGTGAATTCATCTAATGGCGTTGTTTCTCTTTCCGACTCGGCGCCGCTGGCTAGTATCCGCCGCTCAATTACAAATGCAAACCCAAATGTATCGGCAGGGGAGAAATAAATTACCTCTGCACCATGACTTTCTTTAAGAGGCTTCGAACCATATAGCAGAGCTTGGCCGCAAAAAGTCGGCGGCTCGGGACTCCAGTCTCAAAAGGAAGGATTGAATCAATGAAGAACTCGATGAAAACGATGATGCTCGCTGCAGCAGTTTCCGGCCTGCTCGGCGGAACTGCGGCCAGGCTGCAAGCAACTCAAACAACGCCCGCGCCCGAGGGCACGGCCAGGGTGAGCGCCAGCACGGTAAAAACTGGAAAGATCGCTGTGAGCAGGGTGGCGTATGACGACCAAGACAAGCACTCCTGCAAGGGCAAGAACGACTGTAAGGGTAAGGGCGGCTGCAAATCCAGCGCCAACGGCTGCAAAGGCAAGAACGACTGCAAGGGAAAGGGCGGCTGCGCGACTGACGGTTCCAAACCACCAGAGTTAGCGGCGTAATTTGCGTTGATGTTGGGCTGGCCTGGCCGTGCTCGGGGCCAGCCTGCTCTTGAAAAAGGATACGGTCTTCATGCCTGCAAATCGATTCAATGCGTTCACTGATTACCGGGTCGGCATCGGCCTGCGGATACCGCACTACCGGCACATTTTGGAGCGAAAACCGGTTGTGGACTGGTTCGAAATTATATCTGAGAACTACATGGTCGATGGCGGCCGCCCGCTGCGCGTTCTCGACCAGATTTTGGAACAGTATAGAGTCGTACAGCACGGCGTGTCTATGTACTTCGGCTCCGCTGAACCGCTCAATCCGGAACACTTGAAGCGGCTAAAGAAGCTCGTGCGGCGTACGCGAACGCCTTGGCTATCCGATCACCTTTGCTGGGGCAGCGTTGACGGCCGCTACACGCACGATTTGCTGCCGATGCCCTACACGTTCGAAGCAGCCAAGCTAACTGCCGAGAAGATCCGCCAGGTTCAAGACTTTGTCGAAGTGCCCGTGGTCGTGGAAAACGTGAGTAGCTACGCCGAATACCATGTTTCGGAGATGACGGAATGGGAGTTTCTGGCGGAAGTAGTCGAGAAGGCGGATTGCGGAATTCTGCTGGACGTAAATAATATCTATGTTTCGTCGCGCAACCATGACTTCGATCCGTTCACGTACGTAAATGCGGTACCGGCCGAACGTGTCGCGCAGATTCATATTGCCGGCCACTCGAAATTCGAGACGTACATCCTCGACACGCATGATCATCCGGTCATCGATCCGGTTTGGGCGCTCTACGCTAGAGCCATTGACCGGTGCGGCCCTACGGCGACACTGCTCGAATGGGATGACAATATCCCGAGCTTCGGCGAGGTTCATGCGGAAGCGCTAAAAGCGAATCGTTATCTGATGCGGGTTGAGCCTTTCCGCCTGGATCGCGCGCCAGAGAATTTGCAGCTTCGTCGGGAGGTCAGATGAGCAACTTGCACCAACTCCAAAAACGTGTGGCGGCGTTAGTGATGCAGCCGCTGACTCGCACCGACGGGATGCGGCGCAAATCGTTGGATGGCCGCGCCGTCAACGCCGAAGCGCAAGCTCTCATAAAACCCAACCGGGTTCTCAGCTCATTCGAACGGCTCGAGATTTACAACCGCCAATACTGGTTTCGCGTGCTTTCCAGTTTTGCGGAAGACTTTCCCGGCTTGCGGACTATTGTAGGCACGCGGCGATTTGAACGCCTGATGCGAGCATATCTGAGCAATTGCCCCTCGCAATCGTTCACATTGCGCAATCTCGGTTCGCGCCTTGAAGAGTGGTTGGGTTCAAATCCGCAGTGGATCGCTCCGCGAGAGCGTCTGGCCCTGGATATGGTGCGGCTCGAATGGGCTCACATTGAAGCATTCGACGGCGGTTATGAAACAAGTCTGACACCCGCCGAGATACGATCGGCGGGTCTCGAGCTGCGCGTCTCGCTGCAGCCCTATATTCGACTATTGGAACTCACCTATCCCGTCGACGACCTGTTGATCGAAGTGCATGATCATCAGAGTGACGCCGACATTTCCAGCAACGCGGCGCGCCAACGTCAATTCCGGCGGCGCATTCGGCATCACCAGCAGCCTGAGCCCGAGCGAATCTATCTGGCCGTGCATCGGATGGATGATTCGGTTTATTACAAACGCCTACAGCTCGAATCCTTTCGGATGCTGAACGCTCTCAACAAACAGAAGCCGCTGGAGCAGGCGATTGATATAGCATTCGAGAACAGTCCAATGCCGGACCAAAAACGAATCGTGGCTGTGCAGCGGTGGTTTGGTAATTGGGCGGAACTAGGTTGGTTCTGCCGGTCGAAATTGAAGTTAGTACGTAAGAACTAAGCCGAAAAAAGGAATAAGTAAGATGCAAGGTAAAGGTGTGTTCAGACAAGCCACGTCAGCGTACGAAGCCATGATCAAGACAGCTTCCTCGTTTCAGCCCCTGTTTCTCCTGGCCATTCGGCTGTATTGGGGATGGCAATTTGCGCAGACGGGATGGGGCAAGCTGCAACATCTCCCGAAAGTTGCAAACTTCTTCGCGAGCCTTGGTATTCCCGCGCCCGCATTCTCGGCCGTAGCAATCTCGTGGCTAGAGTTAATCGGCGGAATCGGCCTTGCTCTTGGCCTTGGAGCCCGATTTTGGGGACTGTTGCTTGCCGGTGATATGTTCGTCGCTTATCTGACCGCCGGTCGGCAAAATCTCCTCGCCATTTTTTCCGATCCAGGCAAGTTTTATGGCGATGATGCATACACGTTTTTCTTCGCGTCAATATTGATTCTTACCTTCGGACCGGGTACATTTGCGGTCGATGCTGTGTTGAAACGCGTGTTTTCGAGGAACAATCAATACGATCGTGTGCCGAGCGTCAGGTTCAGCGACAGGCGTCCGGCAAAAGAAGAGTTGATTTAGATAAAGGAGAAATTGAAGGCTTATGAGTATGAGGAAGTTAATTGTTGCGTATCCGCACCCTTTGGACGTGGAGGCTTTTGACAAAGTATATCTGGAAGAGCACGTACCTCTCGCAGTCGCAAAACTTACTGGAAAGACCAAGATCGTCGCAACGAAGGTGCTGGGTTCCCCGCAGGGCGCTCCACAGTTCTATCGCATCGCCGAGATTTATTTCCCTTCCATGGAGGCCCTCAACGCGTGCGCGGCTTCCGCCGGAGGAAAAGAGGCACTCGACCACGCAGCCAAGATCTCAACGGGCGGAGCGCCCGTCATCATGATCGCCGAGGAAGACACCTTCACGTTTTGATATCCGGCGGTGGTCGCCAACTCGCAACTCAATTGGCACTCCAGCGATTTGAGCCGTCGTGCTCCTCCATGACCGCGAGTTCCGGGTCGCCGTAACAAAGCGGCTCGTTGCGCGGAAATGTAAACACTGCCCCACCGGACTGATATGCAATGCATTCAAACAATTCGGTCCACGCTTTCAGGAGATCACGCCAAATCTCCCATGAATTGCGGCATCGCGGCCGCTCGAAATTTCTGGACGACCGCTGAATCTGACCCGTCAACGTCGGGGCACCAAGCGTCGAATCTCACATTGGAAATCGAGATGGTACTTTTGGCCCAACTCTCGCCATTGCTTGCTCAACGCTCTCGTAGCTGAGAGGTACCGATTGCTGCGCGACCACAGCGACTACGGCTCCGATGAAAAAGAAGAGAACAATATATCTCACGGCTGTAATCTCCTTGAACCTGCTGTTTGTCCCTCGACCCGCGGTAACTACCTGCTGGGTCCGTTCTCGTCGTCGATCTCGGGCGCGATCGATTTCTCTGTCAGCTTGATTCCGTCCTTGAAGCTGCGAATGCCCTGAGCCAATCCTTTCCCTAGCTCAGGAAGTTTCTTGGGTCCGAATACGAACAAGGCCACAAGGAAAATGAGCAGCAAATGGCTCGGTCTAAGAAGCCCTTCGATCATAAGTTTGGTCCTTTTGCCTAAGCAGTGCCCGAGGCATCTCTCTCTACTACGATTGTTCCCGTCATGGTGGGGTGAATCTTGCAGAAGGAGGGATAGGAGCCCGGCTCCTGGAACTTAAACGAGAACGCCTGGTCCGTGTCGAGCACGGGGGACGCAAACTTCTTTTCGGTGCTCGTGGCGGTGTGTGGGATATCATCCCGGTTGGTCCAGGTAACAACCGCTCCGGCCTTTACGGTCATGGATTTCGGGGTGAAGGAGAAGTTATCGATTTTGACTTCGGTAGTGTTGGCCGTCTTTTCGAGGCGCGCCTGCGACCCAGGGGTCATGGCGAGAGCGGAATCGACCACCGCGAGGCTGTGGCTGCCAGCGATGTAGTTGACGTGCGTGATTCCCAGCACATCGCGCAACTGATCGGCGGGTACTTTCATCGGACCGGGCGAAGGCGCCGTGCCGGGTTTGGGTTGGGGAAAGGCCGTAGACATGGCAGTGTGATAGAAAACGTTGCCTTCTATCTTTTGCATGGTCTGGTGAATGTGTCCGTTCAACACGGTCACCGAGCCAAACGACTTTTCAACACTTGGTCCAGCGTGTCGAATTCAGTCGGCTTTGAAAGATGGCTCAAGTCGCCTATATGCGGGGAAATTTACAACGAGTGCAGGAACGTTATGAGTTGCTGTTGTTCCTGGGGAGTCAATCCATTGAAGCGGGAGATCACAACACTTGCCTCGCCTGCATGGCGATGAATGGCATCATCCAGAGTAAGGGACTTGAGATCGTGCATGAACCTGGATTTGATCTGCAGACCCCAGAGCGGAGCTGTGCGCAACTTGTTGGCGGTGTCTTGCGGGCCAACCTGCACGATTCCGTCGCCCGTTCCGACATCATGTAGCAAGAAATCTCCCAAAAGATGGATGATTTTGTTCCCTAAAGCCTCTGGAACAGTGAAAGCCCCGCCATTGATCTTTGTACCCGGACGGTCTGTCGTCAGCGTGGGAACGTGACACGTGCTGCAGCCAATGGACGAGAATAAGTACTCGCCGGCTATGGCATCCGATGTTTCCGCTAAAGCGGCATTGCGCGGCGGTACTTGCGTTCCGCGAACAAACTGAGCGAAGTGGTCAATATCGGCCAGGCCCAACTGATCCGGCTTGTCCTCCGGATCCGTGGTCACTTTGCAAACGGAAGTTACATCTTTCGGCTTCAGCCGGTTGGTCACACCCATTTCATTCAAGTAGGCATCGGCGACAAATGAAAGGATAGTTGGGTCCTGGTCTTTCCAGCCAAACTTGCCTACGCCTGTTTGACCAGCAGCTTCCAGAATAGGAGCTTGAACCACTTCCCCGTGAATCATTCCATTGCTTTGGGCGGGCTGATTGGCAGCAATGGCAAGGAAGGTTCGATCGTCCACGGCTTCAACAAAACCGTCTCCCAGGGTATTGAGCACGGCGCGAAGCGTTTGTATATTTTCTGTGTCTGGTACCTCCTCATGCGCTTGCGCGCATATGGAGCGATCATTGACGATGGAGCGCCCGGAGATGCAGTCTGCTCCACCATTGATTAGAATGGTGGGATTTACAAAATTGCCATTCGCGTCCTTATGTCCGACACGCTTCTCGGTAAATTGACTGGCGGCGCCAGTTACAACGTTCTGATGGCATTCCGCGCAGGAGGTTGCGTTAAACTCCGGACCCAGCCCGGTGCTAAGATCATGCCGCCGTTCAAACTGCGCCTGATCGAGCGCGAAGGTGTCGCCGGGCGGCTCTTTGATTCCATTGCTGACGCTCTGCGAACCCGCATTTACTGTCAGCTCTCCTGTGGGACTGATCGTCTGCTGCACCGTAGGAGTAGTAAAGCCGGCGGGGGCTTCGGTTACCGATTGCTGCGCGACCACAGCGACTACGGTTCCGATGAAAAAGAAGAGAACAATATATCTCACGGCTGTAATCTCCTTGAACCTGCTGTTTCTCGTTCGACCCAGCGGTAAGTACCCGTCAGGTCAGCTCTTTTCGTCGATCTCGGGCGTGATCGATTTCTCTGTCAGCTTGATACCATCCTTGAAGCTACGAATGCCCTGAGCCAATCCTTTCCCTAATTCAGGAAGTTTCTTGGGTCCGAATACGAACAAGGCCACAAGGAAAATGAGCAGCAAATGGCTCGGTCTAAGAAGCCCTTCGATCATAAGTTTTGGTCCTTTGCCTTAGGCGCTGCCCGAGGCATTTTGCTCTACCACGATTGTTCCCGTCATGGTGGGGTGAATCTTGCAGAAGTAGGGATAGGAGCCCGGCTCCTGGAACTTAAACGAGAACGCCTGGTCCGTGTCCAGTACGGGGGAAGCGAACTTCTTTTCTGTGCTCGTGGCGGTGTGTGGGATATCATCCCGGTTGGTCCAGGTAACAACCGCTCCCGCTTTTACGGTCATGGATTTGGGGATGAAGGAGAAGTTATCGATTTTGACTTCGGTAGTGTTGACCGTCTTTTCGAGCCGCGCCTGCGACCCAGGGGTCATGGCGAGAGCGGAATCGACGACCGCGAGGCTGTGGCTGCCGGCGATGTAGTTGACGTGCGTGATTCCGAGCACATCGCGCAACTGATCGGCGGGTACTTTCATCGGACCGGGGGAAGGCGCCGTGCCGGGTTTGGGTTGGGGAAATGCCGTAGACATGGCGGTGTGATAAAAAACGTTGCCTTCTATCTTCTGCATGGTCTGGTGAATGTGTCCGTTCAACACGGTCACCGAGCCAAACGACTTCATATACGACAAAGCTGTCATTCCATCGTCGGTGCCCCACCCCCACTGGGGATAGACAGTCCACAGCGGGATGTGCGCAAAAACCACGATGGGAGTGCTGTTAGAGCGTCCGGCAAGATCCTTTTGGAGCCAAGCGAGTTGTTCTGCCCCCAGCGTTCCAAGCCCGCCCGCTTTCAGGTCGACTACGTTCACAAGGCCGATGAAATGTACTCCTTTGTGATCAAAGCTGAACCAACCTGCTCCCTTGGTGTTTTTGCCATAACGTTCGAGATACTGCTGGCCGTTGTCGGACAGCATGTCGTGTTCGCCGGGCACGAAGAAGGCTTGGCCGGATTTGGCCGATTTCAACACTTGGTCCAGCGTGTCGAATTCGGTCGGTTTTGAGAGATGGCTCAAGTCGCCTGTATGGATCAGAAAGTCCGGCGTATGCTCAAGCGCGTTGATCTTGTTGATCGCCTCCTGCAAGGTCGCAGTGACGTCAGTGTTCGCTGGTTTGCTAAAGCCGATGTGGCTATCGCTGATCTGAACGAAGCTGAAACCAGCGCCTGCGCTTCCACCCATCTGGTGGCCAGACGTTTGACCGAAAGCTTTTGAAGCGAGGACGCCTCCGCTTACGGTCCAAATCATCCCCGTGCCGGCCCAGGCCATGCACTGTAAAAATCCGCGACGGTCTACTCCGTCTTTGTTTGAATTCTCTTTGATTCGACGAGACAATTTATTTCCCCTTTAACCGCACCATCAAACTTGTCTTTTCACTCAGCAGTACCGATGCGTTCAGTGGAATATTCCCGCCTCGGATAATTTTGGCAACGAAAGTTATTCGGCATCATTGACCCTTAGCGGCCTGACCGTCGCCCGCACGAACCACGCGGTGACTGGCTTTCAATTTTCGGCGCTCGACGCGTGCCCACCCGTACAGCAGGTCCGTATCGGCAGCCGACAACTTCGCATCGCGATGAATCAACGTATACTGGGGCAGCGGCATCTCATGGTTTCCAACCAAGGATGCGATGTCGGCCAGAAGCTTCTCTTGCTGAGTGAAGTTATACTGGTTCCACTCCGACAAGTTCATTTCATCGCGTCCCCTGCGCACATCTCTTTCCACCATCCAGGACATAGGGGCCACATAGCTGTACCAAGGCCACACCGTTCGATTCGAGTGGCAATCCATACAGGAACGATTCAGCACGGTAGCGATTTCCGGCGGCACGTTGAGACCGCCGGCTGAGACTGCCTGCCGTTCCGACTGCTTTACGGAGCCGAATGGATGAATCGCCAGCGAACATATCGCGAGTAAACTCACGAAACCTCCGGCGCACAACCAACTTAAGCCGCGCACAACGGGTACCTACCGTCCTGTGCGCTCCACGCGTACTTAACAAAAACCGCTTTCACATCCAGAATACCGCGTCCGGCGCAGTTTTATTCCGGCCTTTTGCGGCAGGCCGAAATCCTGAGAGCCTGGCTGCGCATCACTCTTGTGGGGGCCGTGCAATAGAGGATGGCGGAAGAAATTTGGAATAAGCGGAGCGAGAAAGAAGTACATAAGGGCAGAGATGAACTGTTTGAAACGACCGTCCTGCCATACCTCAACTCCGCTTACAACCTTGCCCGCTGGCTTACGAAGAATGAGCATGACGCTGAGGACGTGATCCAAGAGTCCTCTCTGAGGGCGTGGCGATCCTTTGAAACATTCCTGCCTGGTCGCGACGGTCGAGCCTGGTTTTTGACCATTGTTCGAAATACCTGCTGTACTTGGCTGCGGCAAAACCGTTCCCCGGGCGGCAGCATGCAAGTGGAGGACGACTTTGAAGCCGTGGGTACATGGCTCGACCCCGAGGCAGTGTTAATCAAGAATATGAATTCGCAATTGATTCGTGAGGCGCTGGAACAGTTGCCGTTGGAGTACCGGGAAATTTTGATCCTGCGAGAATTGGAAGAACTGTCTTACAAGGAAATCGCGAAGATTATCGACATCCCGTTGGGAACCGTCATGTCGCGGCTGTCGCGAGCACGACGAGAACTTTACAGTCAGATGAGCGGAATAACTGGGGAGATGAACGCATGAGCTGCCAGGAGATCCGAGAACTACTGGATGGTTACGTCGATAGTGAACTGGATGTGGTGACTACTTTGCAGTTGGATCGTCACCTGATGGAATGCGCTAGCTGCCGTGCGCTCTGCCATCGCTATGAACAGTTCACTCGAGAGGTGCAGGCTCGCGTTCCCCGCTTTGATGCTCCCGCAGGACTCGAAGTGAAAATCCGCGCGCAGCTCGGCCTGGGCAAAGGCAGTGCCACCAAAGCTGTCGGCAGGGCGTTTGCAGATTGGCGTCGTTGGGCGGTCGCGGCCAGCCTGATAGGTGTGCTTGTCTTGACCGGGACGCTCCTGATGTTACTCAAGCGCCCTGACGGCTCGGAAATCTTGGCTGAACAGGTGGTTTCGAGCCACGTCCGTTCTCTGATGGCGAATCACCTGAGTGACGTAGTTTCAACAGATCAACACACCGTGAAACCCTGGTTCAGTGGAAAACTCGACTTTTCACCGACGGTCAAGAACCTTGCTACTGAAGGGTTCCCGCTGACCGGCGGACGGCTGGACTACTTGGATGATCGCTCTGTAGCGGCACTCGTGTATAAGCGCCGCCAACATACTATTAATCTGTTTATTTGGCCGTCGGAAATTTCCGGTTCCAGTCCGCAAACACTTAGCATCAAAGGTTTCAATATTGTGCACTGGACGCAAGCGCACATGACTTATTGGGCGATATCGGATCTGAATGGTACTGAACTAGGCGAGTTCGCACGGGATCTGGAAGCTAGTGCGTCATGAGAGGCGGAGTCGGCGTAAGAGGTCTTGGAAGCGCGGATCGGAACGCAGCACATCGAAAGCCGGCCGTACAAGGATCGAGGGATTGAATCGCTCTTCGTAGGCTTTTTCGAGCCACACGAATGCCTGATCTTTTTCGTTGAGACCGGCATAGACCAGCGCAATATCAGCGGCATAGGACGGTTTGTCCTTCGATCCATTCTTCAGGTCATCCAAGATCTTGAAGGCTTGGGTTCGTCTGCCGGAACTGGCATAAGCATAGCCTAATTGGGACGTGCACATTGGATTTCCTCTCGAAAGCTCCGTAGCCTGTTGAAGCTCCCGAATGGCCTCATCGTAGTTGCGCACCTGCACTAGCGCCTGGCCCAACTGGTAATGCGCTATTGCAAAGCTTGGATCCATTTCTATAGCCTTTCGGCTTTGCTGTATGGATTCCGCATACCGATGCGCGACAGTGAGTGCATCCGCTAGATCAGCACTTATGATCAGCGAAAGCGGGTCCAGAGCTTCCGCCTTTTTCAATTCGCTGATGCCTTCGTTATTCTGGCCTCCGTTGATAAGACTCCACCCGTACCACTGGTGCGCGCTCGCGTAGCTGGGGCTCAGCTCGATTGCCCGCGACAATTCTGCCTCGGCGCCCCGCCAGTTCCAGTCGAAGAGCTTGAGGCAAAGCCCCAGCGAGGCGTGAGCTTCTCCCAGGCTGTCGTCTAACTTCACAGCTCTGGTCGCCGCAGCCTTTGCCTTTGGAAACGCTTCATTGCGATTGAGAGCGCCATACTCCCAAGATGCGAGCAATGTGTAAGAGTCAGCCAAGCCGCTGTATGCGGGGGCATAGTTCGGGTCCTTTGCGATGGCCTCGTCAAAGTAGGCAATCGCTCCTCTTAGACCCTGCTCGGTTCGCTTGTTCCAGAAGTATCTCCCTTTCAGATAAGCATCATGGGCGCCGGGATTTACAACCTTCGGTTTTTGCAGTAGAGCTCGCTCTTGAGCGCTAATCTTGAGGCGGATGCGATCGGCTATGGCACGAGCTACCTTATCCTGGAGTTGCAGCGTATCGCTTAAATCGCCTTCGTAACTTTGACTCCATATATGCTCGTCGGCGGTAGCCCGAATTAATTGTGCAGTGATGCGAACGTGTTCTCCGGAACGAAGAACAGTTCCTTCCACTACGGCGTCGACTTTCAACTCACGCCCAATTTGGGGTAACGGCTTACGGGCATGCTTGTACAGCATGACCGAAGTGCGGGAGATTACTTTCAATCCGTTAATAGTTGCCAAGGCAGTGATTAGCTCGTCAGTCATACCGTCTGCGAAATATTCCTGTGAAACATCACTAGAGAGGTTTTCCAAGGGAAGTACCGCTAGCGATCGAATATTGGAGGACGGCCCCGTTGAGTGCAGGTTCCAGGCCACAAACACAGCCAAAAGCAAGGCGAGACAGGCACCGGCAATTTTCCAATTAAGATAGGTTGGCTGGCTCCAAGGTGCTGCCGCCTTCTCAGCGGGCTGCTGATTGTTACCGTTCCCTCCGGACGCATCTCGGACTGCTGGTTCGACGGCCTTAGCAGGTTCGTCCATCTCTGTCAGGAGCGGAATGAAGCGATAACCGCGGCGGGCGACGGTCTCAATGTAGCGGGGATTCAGAGCCGAATCGGCCAATGCCTCACGAATCTTGTTGACCGCCTTATTTAGTCCGTGATCAAAGTCGCCAAACGTGTCCGCCGGCCAGAGCTTCCCTTTCAGCTCCTCGCGGGTAACTACGTTCCCACGGCGCTCCATCAACATCTCTAAGACTCGAAGCGGCTGTGCCTGAAGCCTGATGCGCACGCCGTGTTTTCGCAGTTCGCCCGTTCGGAAATCCACCTCGTACGCTTCAAAGACCACACGCCCGAGCGGGTGATTCACTTCTTGCATGCAACTGGAGAATGTACTGATGCGAGTCTATCACCTTTGCCCAAAGCCGAAAATCAGCTGGGGGAGATGTCTGATAACTGGCCTCCCGACTACGACTTGCGCAGGGAGGGGAGCCTTCAGAACTGAGGAGCGGCGATCCATTGCGGTGCTGGTGTAACGAGCTGAAACTAGAGACACGCGAGAGCGGCAGCCGCATTGTCAACACCGAGTTATTCTCGAGATTTTGAGCAGGATGCCCTACCACACCTGAACAATGCGTACAACCTTGCGCGATGGTTAACCGGCAATGATCAAGACGCGGAAGACATCGTGCAGGAGGCTTATTTGCGTGCTTTCAAGTTCTATCGTAGTTTTCGAGGCGGCGATGTGCGCCCCTGGCTGCTCACGATCGTGCGGAACGTATACTACAATTCGTTGCAGCAAAATCCTACGGGACGGACGGTTGAGTTCGAGGAGGATGCGGTCAGCGTCGACCCGTGCTTCGCCAACCCGGAAGAAATCCTGATTCAGAACAGCAGCGGGGCATTGCTCCGCAGAGCTATTGAGATGCTCCCTACGCGCTCTCGGGAAATGCTCATACTTCGCGAACTGGATGGAATGTCCTACAAACAGATTTCGAATGTGGTGGGCGTGCCGACGGGCACTGTGATGTCGAGACTATCGCGTGCTCGTGCCAGCCTTCGCCACGTGTTAACGGATCTGATGAGCGGCGGGCCCCAGACAACGGCAAAGGAGTAAGATCCCGTCGATTTTCCCGGATTGAAGATCCGCGCTAGAACGCGTTCGGCTGGCTCCTGCGCCCTACATCAGAAATCGGTAACCGACGCCATGTACTGTCACAAAGTGGCGTGGCATACTCGGATCTGGTTCGCATTTGGAACGCAACTTGCTAATATGCGCATCAAGCGTGCGAGTATTTGTGTCTTCGGCGTAACTCCACACCGAACTCAGGATGGTCTGACGCGTAAGCGCAAGATCTACATTGCCCAGAAAGAACAACAATAGCTTATACTCACAGGGAGTCATCTTAACTTCTTGTCCGCGACAGGTGACCGTTCGGCGCTGCCGGTCCACTTCAACGTCTCCAAAGCGAGTTACAACATTTATATTAGCTCTACGGCGGCGTAGGAGCGCGCGGACCCGCGCGGTGAGTTCGCGTGGTGCGAACGGCTTGACGATATAATCGTCGGCACCCGCCTCTAGCGCCAGAACCTTATCGATTTCTTCGCTGCTCTCGCCTAACACGATCATAGGTGCGTTGCTCTTGCACATTTGTATCTGAGCGCAGATCTCAACAAATGCTATACCGGCAAGCGGGAGGTCGATTATCAGAACGTCGGGCTCCAGCGTGCAGATATTCTGGAGGGCCGCGTCCCGGTCGTTGGCCAAAATCGGAAGGAAGCACTCGCGTTGCAGAACCATGCCTAGAAAACTGCTAGTTGTCTCGATTTCACTGAGCACCAGAACCTTGTCCATAATCTTTCAAGCTCCCAGGCGATTTTCGCTCCGAATGGAAGGCGGAACAATTCCCGGCAGATCCTTTCTTCTAATGCGAAAGGTCTCCCGGTATGTCGGTCTAAACAGGACTGTTACGAAAGGATTCCCGCTAATCCCGCGCCGCGAGTGGCGCGCGAGAGAGGCTAACTGCGTAACGGGCCCGATGCTGCCTATGACGCCTCGCGGCCAGGAGGATTATGCCAGCCCCTAGGAGTAACAGCGATTCGGGCGCGGGGATGGATGTTGACCTAGCAAAGGTCACGTTGTCGATGGCAAAATTCCAGGCGTCAGTATCGAATGACGTGATATCCACTTCAGTCAACCCATTGCCGGTTAGAGAGAAGGTGGCGGCCCCGGAAGCGCCCATCGACGCTAACGACCTCGTGACCGAATCGCCTAAATTGTCCGAGACAGTGTAGCTTCCCGCACCGTCCGCATTGGCAACAAAGACGCTGAAGTCGCTTACGGGCGAGGCGAACGTAATCACCAAAGGATTGGTTTCGCCCGATCCAAACAGCCCCTCGCTCGCGTAGACGCCGGTCTGATTCGCATTGAGCCCCACCTCTCCATCGCGCAACTCGCCGCCAGTAAAGCTGGCGATGCCGATGGTGAGTGGCGAATCGGGGATACCGGTCAGATTACCGCCTGTATTAGCCGCCTGCGCCTCGAAGTTGATTACCGTGGCGCAGACCGAAAGGCGGCCGCAAAACATAAGAAGATATGCGCACAACTCTTCATGAGAAAACGCTTCATAAGATTCTCCTCAACAGCCTTGACATCTGGTGTGAAAGTGAAAGGCTACAATCGCCGCTTGTGTACCTAGGTATGACGGATCCGATGCGGTGCTGGCAGCCTTGGGAACCCAGTTCAAGTTGTCCGTATCGGGGTGACTGAGCGACTGATCCGCTCGAAGCGCCGTGACGGAACGCCAAAAAGTATATGTGTACTTGGCCTCGTAGAATGCATTCACTCCCTCGCGCAAAGTCCCCGGGCCCCCCGGTGCAGAAGACGATTTGTAAACAGCGGTGGCTCTCTGGGCGATTCCGTTCCAATATTTCTGAATTCCTTCGCTCCAGAACTGCCCGGCAATGGCTTCCTCACGCGGGGCTGTAGCTCGGGCATCCGGTGTACGCAGAAGCGCCAGAGGGTTTCGGTTCCACTCGACAACCCGGTTTGCCCGCTGAGCACTGGCGTTCGGAAGCTCAACGGCCACTTGCGCGCGTGTGCTGGCGCAGGCAAGCGCCATGGTAATCACAAGCTTGGTCATGCTTTGTTCCACTCTTCGATCGATATACTCCGCGACTGGGAAAAATATTCCAGATGGAACTCGTATTTGCTGATTCACCTTGCATGAGGGGATGCCTGCGAAAGACGTGTAAAGAATTTGTATTCTCGGCAGAACGGTTGAACCTTTGAACGACGTGTCGCATCCTCCTTTACTGAATACGCAATGAACCCTGTGACGGCGGGGGTTAACGAGAGCCCGGATCGTTCACGTTGATCGCTTCCCGATGAGCAGTTCGCGGTTCAAGGAGAAAAAAGTGCCCGAGGTAAATGTGAGCGAATTTCGAAGATTACTGGAAGCCAAGTACAACGAGCTTTCATCTACTGCTTCCAACAGAGATGAAATTGTTATCGAATCGGCAGCAGACGAAATTGATAGGCTGCAGCAACAGTTGAGTAGGGACATTGCGGTTCGCAATCTGGATCGCACATCCACACTGCTGAAGAGCGTCATAGCAGCGCTGGATCGCGTTGAGGATGAGATCTACGGAGTGTGCTTACGTTGTGAAGAGCCGATTCCTGAAAAGCGCCTCAAGGCTATTCCTTGGGCCTCGCACTGTGTCAGCTGTCAGGAAGCGATAGATCGTGCCTGCGAAGAGGGGGAGAACGACGGCGAAACGATTGCCTTTGCAGCATGAAGATTGCGACGCCTAGCGCGACAACGCCATGTTTTTCGGCGCGAAGGTGATTTGTAGCCCGAAGGAAACGTCTTGCTTCGGGCCGCCTAGAATGGGAATGAAGTATCGCTCAAATTGTACGAAGGGGCTTGCAGCGAGGTCGGGTCGCAGCTGCCACTGGCCGCTGACGGAAACGTCACTCTGTGTCCCGCCACCGGGGACGAAATTGCTGCCGGTCTTGGTCTGCCGGAAGGAAAGCACGAGCTTATTTTGAGCCGACCACCAGTACGTGGATGAAGCTTCGTACGCCCGTGCGTCGCGACCGACCCAACTCCCTAGCAGGAAACCATTGTTCGTATAAGCATCGCGATATTGATTATTCCAGTAGAAGAAGGCGCCGCCTTCGTCCCCGCGATATAGCCACGTTGAATAGGTCTCGAATCGTAGATCCATTCGGCGCAATCCGGGCAGTTTAGTGAAATAGATACCAGGAGCCCAAGCCGAACGGCGCGGGCTGTCCAAAGGATTTGGTTCGTCATCGGCCAGCGAATCGGAGTAAATGGTGACGAAACGCCTCACGCCGGGTACCCGCCAAAGAAAATCGAATCCGCTGCGCCGGTCGCCTGGATCGTTCGCGGCGCCAAAGGCAGTGCTCCCTGTGCTTGACGTACTGAAAAAGCTTCGCAAAATGCTTGCTGTGGTTAATGGATGCCCGACTCCGCCAAAGATGGCGCTGCGTGTAAAACCGACTTCCAAATTCTCCGTTAGCTGAAAAGTAACTTTCTCGGCATTGATGAACGGCCGGGGAGGGTATAAGTGCCCTGATAATTTTCCGACGAGCATTTGTGTTCGGATATGACCTAGAAAACGAAAAGGCCCCGGCAAAACAAACGGCGTTTGCTGGGCAATGCGAAGGGAATAAAATGGCTCGGCGTTGTTACTGAAGGCAAAGGCGCTGTCTTGTCCAGGGCCCCACCACAAGCTCTGCTTGCCGAAAGTGAAGTCGAAATCGCCGAAATGCGCACCTACATACATCTCTAACGGATCGAACCTGCTTGTAGACGCTACTCTTGCGGCTGGTTGAACCGGAACGCCGTCTACCGCGCCCAAGTAATTTTGGACACTCTGACTGTAGGGAGGCCCGCCGCCCGCCTCCTGATACTCGCCCCGAAAGTAACCAGAAAAGCGGCCTATGGTGCCGAAAGCCGAGAAGCCGGCCACAGCGTTTGTACCGGTCTCATAGGGCCGTCCATAGTCGTCAACAATTGTCTGGCCAAAGTGGTAGCTGTTCTGCAAGGGTGGCCCTGATATCTGGAGAAGCTGAGTATAGATAGACTCGATTCGGGCTTGAGGGCGTCCGTCATTTTCATCGGCGAATTCACGCTCTAACGTGGCGATCATTTTTTGTGCGTCCTCGTTCACTCCTGCGTTCGAGACCTTGGTGCTATGCCGGGAAGCGATGTCCTCGGCTTCTTTCACAAGCATCAAGCACTCCGAGCGAGTCCAAGGTGCGGCAAGACCCTCCTCATCCGGCACATAACCCATGGCCGCCAGCTTCTTTAGAGCCGGATAAACCCAGCTATCAAGTTGAACGTAAACCGGTCCGCTTTTGGTCGTTCCCTGCTCAGGCTCAGACGCGAAAAGCGGGCCCGCGCACAAAAGAGCCAACGCGATTCCGAGTGCCGGCCAAACCAGATAGCGGCAATGCACTCTCTCACTGGAATCGTTGACAACGTTGTGGACACGCCGCATATTCAGTCAAGCACGAAGCCTCAGAACCACTAGTATGAAACCTCAGTCCGACTCCCGGTGACGCCGAATTGTAAATAAGCTGCAAAGACGGCGAAGTTACTGCATTTTTACAATCCTTCGACAGCTAACGTCTTCTAAACGCTTAGCATTGAAGACGAGTAGGCGCAACTACACCCATGAAAGAGACAACGGCAACGCAAGAAAAAGAAAAGAAAAGCCGACGCGCCATCATAATGGGAGCGCTGTACGGAATTCCTCTTTTCATTGGCGGAACGTTAACAGCGTCGGTGGGCAATTACCTCTTCGGCAAACGATCGACCCAGAAAAGTAGTTGGGCAGATGCCGGAGACGTCTCGGATCTCCCCCGTGGCGAACCATGCCAGCTCCGGTTCGAACGAGCAGTACTGGACGGCTGGAAGATTCAGAACGAGCAATCCTCCGCATGGATCATTCTTGACGAGCAGCAGCGGGTCACTGCCTTCTCACCAAGTTGCACCCACCTTGGATGTGCTTACCGATGGCAAGCGGAAAAGAAACTGTTCACTTGCCCGTGTCACGGCTCGGCATTCAACATTCAGGGCGACGTAGTTACGGGGCCGGCAAGCCGCCGTCTGGACCGCTATTCGACAAAGCTAGAGAACAACAGGTTATGGTTGGGCCCGTTAGAGAATTCAGAAGGCGCATAGTTCCATGCGCGGTCTCATCTCACAGTTCGCGGCCTGGGTTGATGATCGGACGGGTCTGCAGGCAGCTGTCTCCAACTTTTTATTAGAAGACATTCCCGCCTCAGCTGGGTGGCCGCAGGTTTTCGGCAGCGTCGCTTTGTTTCTTTTTCTAATTCAAAGCCTGACCGGTATTCTACTTGCGCTGAATTACGCGCCAACGGCCGGAGAGGCATACAGCAGCGTCACATACATCGTCCGGCAAGTTGCCGGGGGACGCATGATTCATGGACTCCATCATTGGGGCGCCAGCCTGATGATTATTGTCGTGTCGCTGCATATGGCGCAAGTCTTCATATTCGGTGCTTTCAGGAGACCTCGCGAAGCAACATGGATCGCTGGGGTGGTTTTGCTTCTCCTGACACTCGCTTTCGGATTAACCGGTTATCTTCTGCCTTGGGACAACAAAGCCTACTGGAGCACGACGGTCACAATCAGGATCGCGGCAGGCGCTCCCGTTGTCGGCCATCTTCTTACCCGATTATGGGCGCAGCAGATGGAGTGGGTTCACTAACCTTTTCGAGATTCTACGCGCTGCACACGCTGGTCCTACCTGCGGCGACGGTGGCGCTGATAAGCCTCCACGTATATCTGGTGCGGCGCCATGGTATTACGCCAGATTGCTCGGGAGCGGAGAAAAAACAAAAGTTTTACCCGAAGCAGTTGTTCCGCGATTCATGCGCAGTGTTCGTTGCATTCTTGTGCCTGTTTCTAGCCGCTTCTTTCTTGGATGTTCCGCTGGAACGCATGGCGGACCCTACGGACACTCAATACGTACCCAGACCTGAATGGTATTTCCTGTTCTTGTTCCAGTTACTAAAGGTATTTCCCGGACGCCTGGAGTTGATTGGAACTGTGGTGCTGCCTTCGTTGACGATTTTGGTTCTTATTCTGCTTCCGTTCCTGCATAGAGCACATGTAACCATCCTGAAAGGAAAGCTTCAATCTGCATCCGTAGCCGGTCTTGCGCTCTCGATCTGGTTGGGGCTGACAAGCGCCGCGGGATGGACGGCTCCGCATCCGAAGGGAGCTGCTAATGTCTCGGCCCAAGCGATGGAATGGGCTCGAGTTTCGCCAGAGGTGATCGCCGGCTCAGGCTATTTCCGCTCTCTTCATTGCGATTCCTGCCATAACTTGATCGTTGGAACGCCTAAGCCTGGACCCACTTTGGGATTAACAGGAATTCAGCATCCAAGAGATTGGATGCTTCAACACTTCAATGACCCATCCCAAGCTCGCCTAAATGAACATGAATCATCGTCTCTCTCTATGCCTCAACGAAACGCACTCTTGATATTCGTCGCCAGTGTAAAGCCGGAATCGCTCCAAACTCTCTCTGCGATTTCTCCTGAATTTACTAATGGCGCACAAATCTTCGTCAGCAGCGCATGCGCAAGTTGTCACAAGGTGAACGGCGTAGGTGGAGAAATTGGCCCATCTCTTAACGGTCTGGCCAATCGTAGAAACGAGGATTGGATTCGAGCGCACTTCGCAGCTCCGCGCAAGTTGTCGCCAGGGTCTATTATGCCGCCGTATCACTTTGCCGGGAAAGACGAGCGGGATCTTATCGGGTATCTTGAATCGCTTTCCCAATGACAGAGGGTCTATCCGTGAAGCGAAGTCTACGACATTGTAAAACGCTTGTAAAAGGCTCGATTCCGCAAGCCATGCGACTAGGAACCTCTGTTCTCCAGGTCGACAATGATCTGCATACGGTGACACGCTACGCGCAGCAAGCAAAGGCCGTCATGGCGATTTTCCTGTCGCTAAGCCTCTCGGCAAATGTTCTGGCGCAGTCGCCCTTACTTACGCCGTTTGACCAGACCACGCCTAGACAACCCGGTGGTTCACAGTTCGGCGAACAGCCAGGCCAGTACCGGGCCTGTACACCTGCCGATTACGGCGATCCGACAGCCGACTGCGTCCCGTCCACCGGACAACAATCCGGGTATTCGCAATACAACAACGACTTTAGTGAGTTCGATAATTACCCCGGCCTCTCTCAAGGATCGCGCCTGCCGGCAAGCGACCTTTCGCCGGAGCGGGCGGCGGGCGGAATGCGTAACAACTCGCCCGCGAATCAGCCCATTTACACCCCAAAGGAGCCCCCCACGGAGTTCCAGCGCTACGTAGCGGAATCTATCGGCCAGATGCTTCCCATCTTCGGCGCTGCTCTTTTCGAACACGTTCCTGCGACGTTCGCGCCGCTTGACCGTGCTCCGGTAGGCATTGAATACGCGATCGCGCCCGGCGATGCACTGCAGATAACAGCTTGGGGTCAACTCAACTTTTCCCGGCAATTGACCGTGGCACGAACTGGCCAAATCATGCTGCCCGATGCCGGACCAATTTCGGTGGAAGGGCTGAACTATTCCCAGGCCGCGTCGGCTATCAAATCCGGGTTATCGCACTTCTACAAAAGTTTCGATGTAAGTGTCACTCTTTCCCGGCTTCATTCCATTCAAATCTTCGTGGTGGGGGAAGCGCGCCGGCCTGGCAGCTATACCGTGAGCTCATTCAGCACTCTGGTGAATGCCATCTTCGCTTCGGGCGGGCCATCCTCGCGCGGTTCGATGCGAAACATTCAGTTGAAACGTGGCGATCAGACAGTCAGACACTTCGATCTTTATCAACTGCTTGTAAATGGCGACAAATCGCAGGACGCGCAATTGGTTCCAGGGGACGTCATTTTCATTCCTCCGGCGGGACCTCGCGTCGCGATCGCCGGAAGCGTGGGTCATCGTGCGATTTACGAAATCAAGTTGGGCACCACCTTGGAGGACGCGCTACAGATGGCGGATGGTCTCTCACCTCTGGCTTTCACGAAGAAGGCGCTGGTGGAACGCATCAGCGACGGGTCAGCTCTCCAGGTGCTGCATGTCTCGATGAATGCGGAAGGACTTAGGACCGAGTTACGCAACGGAGATGTGGTCCGGCTGCTCCCGGTGGTGCCGCGTTTTCAGAATGCGGTCACGTTGCGCGGAAATGTCGCTGACCCTGGCAGGTTTCCGTGGCGGCAAGGCATGCGATTAAGCGACCTGATTCCCGACAGAGAATCGCTTCTGACTCGCGATTACTGGAAGGCGCACAACGCGTTAGGAAGCGCGGAGGAGCCGATTGACGGAGATGATTCGCAAACTCCGGACCAGACTTCGTCGCCGAATGGGAATGGCGGAACTCGGCCCGTGCCAGATGCGCCACCAGCCGGCGTTGCCAGGAGCAGCACGCTACAGGTTGGTTTTCAGGAGCAAAAGATAAATACGCAGGGCGATGCTTCCCTCGGCGCCGCGACGGGATCTAACAATTTGCTTCCTTTGCGAACTTTCAACCCGCGTTACACGGTTCAACCTGCGGTCCCTGAAATCAATTGGCAATATGCCGTGATCGAAAGGACGGACCAGGATACCTTGACCACCCGCGCCATCGTTTTCAATCTCGGCAAACTCGTCCTTTCTCATGACAAAACGCAAGATCTCGAGCTTCTCCCGGGCGATGTCGTGACTATCTTCTCTAAAGCAGACTTCTCCGTCCCACGCTCTCAGCAGCCCACACAGGTGAGAATCGAGGGCGAGATCCCGATGGCTGGGCTTTATACAGTCAGCCCAGGCGAAACGCTACGGCACGTGCTGCAACGCGCAGGTGGAGTTACTTCGAATGCATACATATATGGAACTCAACTTACTCGCGAATCGACACGCCGCGAACAGCAAAAGAGATACGACGAGTTCCTAGATCAATTGGAGCGCGAAATCAATGAGTCCGCTTCGAATCTATCCAGCCGGGTCACCTCACCTCAAGCAGCGGCAACGGCTCAGACTTCGATCGCCAGCCAGCGAGATCTGATTGCAACCCTCAAGAAAGTCCCCATGAATGGCCGCATTGTGCTGAATATGTCTCCGGATGATCACGGGATTGATGCCTTTCCGGACCTGCCGCTCGAAAACGGCGATCGACTATACGTTCCAAGCCGGCCCTCCACGGTCAACGTAATTGGAACTGTATACGAACAGGCCTCATTTATATATGAGGAGGATTACCGTACTGGTGACTACCTCAAGAAAGCAGGCGGCCCCACCCGCTCCGCGGACCGCAGCCACATGTTTGTGGTTCGGGCCGACGGGTCCGTCATTAGCCGTCGCGTGGGCACTGTGCTGTTCTCCAAGAATTTCGAGTCACTCCAGATGTATCCAGGCGACACACTGGTCGTGCCCACGTATATCAACCGGTCCACTTTCGTACGGAACCTGCTCGACTGGTCGCAGATCTTAAGCAATTTTGGCCTTGGCGCCGCTGCCATCAATGTCCTCCGCTAAGGAAACAAGTGGCCACTAACTTTCAATCACTCTGATCATGTCTTCTCGCCGGCTGTTGGTAGAGAACATCATGTCACTTGCCGTGCTGCAAGGGCTTAATTATGCAGCTCCGTTGATTACACTTCCTTATCTTGTTCGAGTGCTTCAGCCCTCCCACTTCGGACTCTTATCTTTTGCTCAAGGAATAGTTCTTTATTTCGATTTCTTCACTGATTTCGGATTCAACTTCAGCCAGACCAGGGCCATTGCCGCATGCAGGCGCGTGCCTGAATCCGTCTCAAGGATTTTTTGGTCAACGATGTATGCCAAAGCATTGTTGATGTGTATCAGCGGGGTTGCGCTTACGTTGCTGGTCTCTTTCACGCCGAAATTGCGGGAAACGCCCAGCCTTTACGCTGTGAACTTTCTTTATGTGATTGGCACAACGTTGTTTCCAATCTGGCTGTTTCAGGGTTTAGAACGGATTAAGTTGGCAGCCACCCTCTTCGGCGTGGCACGTCTATTGACCGTCCCAGCGCTCTTTATGTTTGTCAGGCATCCACAAGACTACGTCATCGCCGGTGCCATCCAGGCCAGCGTGGAAGTGACTGCGAGTCTTCTTGCATGGCCGCTCATACTGAGACGCATAGGACTCACTTGGCAACCGCCTTCGGTGCTCGAGGTCACAGATACGTTGAAACGTGCGTGGCCACTTTTCCTCTCGGTCTCTGCGCTTCAAATATCCGCTTCAAGTACCATAGTCATCCTTGGGTTTGTGGCAGGCAAGATTGAGGTCGGCTATTTCAGCGCGGCTGACAAACTGATCAAAGCATCGATCGCAGCGCTGAATCCGCTTGGTCAAGCCCTCTATCCCCATATCACGGCGGCGAAATTGCAATCATCAGCATCGGCGTTCCACCTGATTCGAAAGACCCTGTTCGCGGTGGGCATCCTGTCCACATCGGTATCTATAGTGACGGCCGTTTGGGCCCGCCCGGTGTGCCACCTCATCCTGGGTAGGTCGTTCGAGCATTCGATTACCGTGCTTCAATGTCTCTCGCCGCTGCCGCTGCTGTTTGGCTTAGCCAGTGTCTTTGGTACGCAAACGATGCTCGTCTTCGAGATGGATGCGCTTTTTTCGAAGATCATGTTGCTCAGCGCCGTGGTCGCGCTTCCAGTAATCGTCATCCTCAGTTTGTGGTTCGGAGCGGTAGGCGCTGCCGCAGCTTCCGTCACGTCGTCCGGTTTCATGGTGGCGGCGATGTTGTTTGCTCTTCATGCCAAAGGAGTGCACATCTGGCAACGTCCCAAACCGCAATCACCAGCGTTCGCAGATGCCTCCTGCCGGTAAAGAAATGACAAGAACCATAGTCCCAGCTGTTGGATCGTCCAGCTCTGGTGAACTCACACCAGGCACACGTCCGTGTTGGCCGATTGTATGGTTATGGGTACTGTCCATTGCTCAATATAGCTATCGCTATATTTTGCAAGTCAACGATCCAGCGACATCCCCTCTGTATGCTTCTACGCCTCGTCCGCTAAGCGCCATCAAGTACGGAATTTTCTTTTTGTTCGGCGTATACGCGCTGGTTTGTCTTTCGCGGCAACACGTGTTGCTTAATCGCACTTACAGACGCTTACTGTTTATTCTGGGTTGCGCCCTTGCGACCTTGAGCGTCGTGGCCTTTATCAGGCTTACGCTTTCGCCTGGCGACCTGGACCAGACCGCCCTGTGCGCACTGGAGCTCGTTCCGTGGATGGCGAGCCTCGTCTTCATCCCTTTCGTCTTCGCCCCGGAGCATAGTCTTACTCAGACGTTGATGAGTTTCGAGCGGATTATCTTCTGGATCGTCCTCCCTTTTTGGCTCACAACACTGCTGCTGGCGGCCTTTGGCGTTAGGTACCCTGCACTCAGCTACCAGGGCTTCCTCCTTAGGCTCGGAGGCATTTTGGATGACCCGAACGGCTATGCCTGTCTATGCTTGTTCCTTCTCATAGTGGCCGCGACAGCCCGAGCCCGCTATTGGAAAGTCAAGGTAGTCATGTACGCCGTCATGGTACTCGCTACTCTATCGTTAACGGGCTACGTGACCGCCATCGTTATTTGTCTCGGCGTGCTCTTGTCCCATATTGTTAAGCCCAGACCTCGTTCGCCATCAAATCTTGCGCGACAACTCGCTAACTATGTGACGGTCGTTGTTCTTGTGGTCCTAGGAATCGCGATATTCCAAACGAATGAGGCCCTTTCAGCTATTACCTCCTTATACACGGCAAAGAGTAACAGTGCAGCCATTCATGTATCGAACCTTCTTCCGGAGGAGGACATGTGGGATGTCTCTTCTCCGGTCACGCTGCTTTCCGGGACCGGAGGATTCTCTGAGAATTTCTACTGGCGAATACTTGTCAACTTCGGTTGGATGGGGCTGCTTGCCGTGGGGACCGTGGTGGTCTCTTCCGCCCATTTTGCATTGAGGAGCCGGAGCCGATGGCGTTACTCAACGGGGCTCTGGATCGTCGCAGTATTGATTGGGTCCAACGGGATCGCCTACTTATTGACGTTTCCGGTGAGTCTGATCTATTGGTCGCTTCTTGGGCTGCTAATCTGCACTCGAAACAGCGACGATTTACGATCGTCCACTCACCAGGTTCGCCCGGCGAGCTACCCGGAAGCATGAAATCAGGCCCGCTAATAGCGTAGCGCCGAGCACCAGGATCGTGCGCGGTGGCCAACTCCTCTTTTCCGGAATAACGGCTTGATCGACCACTTGGACTAGCGGAGCCGACTTGGCCTCATCCAACCGAGCCGCCTCGTATTGCTTTGCCAAAATTTCGAATAGCGCTTCGTGGTATTTGACCTCGCGCAGTTTCCGCACATACTTGAGCCCTGCTTCCGGCAATTCACCCGTGGGTAGCTCCAGAGTCCCCGTTTTATGCTCGCCCCGTTGAAAATCGTTGAATTCGGCCTGGAGCGCGCCCACCTCACGCTTTAGTATCTGTAACCGTGGATTACTGTCCGCGGCGTAAGTGCTCATTGCTGCGAGCTGCGCTTGACGGCCAAGAATTTCCGCGCGTAACTGCGCTCCAGCACGAAGAAGAGCCTCTGCCTGTCCTGCTGGCGCCACAAGCCCAGTTGCCTGCTGGGTATTTTGCAGCGCTACCTCTGCATCGGCCAGAGCTTCTTTTTCCCTAAACAACTGGCTTTCGAAGAACACTCGCCGCTCAGATGCTTCCGTCAACGCGAGCTTTGCATTGTGCTTCGAAAGTTCGTCCACGTAAGCGTTGGCCAGATCCGCGGCTCGGTTGGGGTTCTTATCCTCCACCTGAATGTGAATCAACGAATCCTTGCCGCTCTTTATCGTAGTGTTTCGCTCCAGGTTTTTCCGTGCAGTGACCAGATACTTTTCGTGATAAACCTGTTTCAGCTTGAATCTCTCGATCAAGCTATCCGCAATCGTGCGGCTCTCGAGAATGCCGATATAAAGCTCAGACGGATTTCGTAATCCAAATCCAGATAAAAGGCCTAAAGCCGAAAGATTTAATCCCTGCCCTGCGCCGGCTATTTGTGCCATCGCCGAAAGAGACGATTGGCCCTGTTGCGGCGTGAGAATCACCGCCTCCGCTCTGTACTTGACCGGCAGCAGAAAAACCGCCGGTGTTGCAATCACTGCAGTCAGGATTACGACGCGAAAGATTCTCCGCTTTTCCTTCGATAGAGCCTTGAGCAACGCGCTTGGCGAGATCTCGACGTCGTCTGGCGTATCGAGTACCGGGCAGGGCGCGTTCACGGGTTGGTCGGTGATAGAAGGCATCTGGGAGGTTGTCAAACAGCGAACACGAGTTCGTTAGTCCCTCGCCACGCCTGCCGTAGCGCGTAGCTCATCATAAGAGCCCTGAAATATTGGCTGCATCGCCTCGGCGAGCACGCGACATACACTATCCCGGTAGGCTCCGAGAGTGAAGCGATGCTGCCACTCTTCCCTGGCGCTTTTTACGACCGCTGTTCGTCTCGCTTTATCCATTTGCAAGACTGATAATATGCGTTGTGCGAGAGCTTCCACCGTCATGGCCTCCGCCAGAAATCCTGTTTCTTCGTCTTCTAGGATCTCCGGAATGCCGCCTGCTGGAAAGGCAACTACAGGAATTCCAGCGCTGTAGGCTTCCAAGATCACTCTCGTCGTAGCCTCCACGTTGCTGGATGGCACAACAAGCAAGTCCAAACCCGAATAGATCTCGGCAACGTCATTCTGCCAATCGATAAAATCTATGGGGAGTCCGCTGCTGGAAGCGATGACCTTTCTGTAGTATTCGACGCCCGAGAACATAGGTGTGCCGATCACTGAGAAACGGCACTCAGGGGCTTTCTGGTAAATCAGCCGCGCCGCTTGGACGAACTGCAGTTGACCCTTCTCTTCTTCTACGCGGCCAACCACCCCTATTCGCCGTATTCTTTGTGCTGACTCAAGGCGGCCGGGGCCCCTTTCCGCGATACCGTTATACAGTATGCGTAACCGTTGGGGCGCCACATACTCGCGGAGCGGATCTGCAGCATATTTACAACAAGCGATCACGTGCGCGCTGGCCAGTTCTAGAGCTTGGCCGGTTAAGGTCACGGCCGAGTACTGCACTAGCCGGTTATGGCAATGGAAAACGAGCGGGACCGCTCTTCTCCAGGCGACCCAAGCCGCCGACGGAACCAGTCTGGGGCCGTTTACATAGAGTAGGTCAATTTCATTCGCTTTCACCAGTTCTGCGAGAGACTTGACCATGCCGGGAAGTTCGAACGCGTACTTTAGAAGCTGAGTTAACGGTTTCTTTCGGCTTGCATAGCTTCCACACGCAAAGCTGTGTGTGCGGTAGCCGAGGCTCCGAACCATCTCCGGCAACGGCCCCTCACCAGGAACTGCCACAGATGGTCGCCATCCACGTTTCGAAAATGCCGGCAGCAGATCCAGGAGGCTTCGTTGCCCTCCGCCTAAACTCGCGAACTGGTCAATGCACAGAATGTTTGCCGGAAACGCAGTCCTATCGGACGCTGTTGAAAACTGATTCATTTTGATGATCCAATCGCGAAATCAAACGATGGCCGCCATGTTCTGGCGCGGTTGAGCCGAATAATATGTTGGAGATCTCTCGCTGAAAGACCTCTGTGGAGAAACGGCGAGCATGAGACCGAAGCTCTGGCGGCCGCAGATACTTTTCCTCTCGCTCGAACTCCTGGACCGCACTTTCAAGGTGGTGTTCGCCCGGTTCGGAATAAAAAAAGCCGCCGCGCGGATCGGAAAGCGGGGTAGTTTCAAGCACCCCGCCTTTTCCCAATGCAATAACCGGTTTTCCGCTGGCAAGCGCTTCCACCGGGACGATGCCGAAATCTTCTTCGCCAGGGACCACAACCGCGCGGCTACGCGCATAAAGGTTGCGTAGTTCGGAATCAGATACTCTTCCACAGAACTCGATGGTTTTTCCGGCCATGCTCTTGAGCCGTGAGTATTCAGGACCCCTGCCGGCTATCTTGAGACGCCTTCCTGTCCTTGTGAAGCAGCGAATGGCATCCTCAATGCGTTTGTAAGCGACCAACTCTGAGACGATGAGATAGTAATCGTCGGGCACAGAGATATGAAAGCTCTCGACGGCGACCGGTGGATAAATGACTTCGGATGACCGGCGATAACTTTTCCAGATACGGTTCTGCACGTTCCGGCTATTGGCGATGAATTGATCGACACGTGCGGCAGACGCGGCGTCCCACAGACGCAGATAGTTGGCCAGAGGAGCGATTAGGGCGCGCTTCAGGATGGAGCGCGTCCACTCGTGCAAGTAGGCCGGGTACAGGTCCCACAAATAACGCATGGGAGTGTGGCAATAACAAACGTGGCGAGTGTGCGACGAGGTCAACACACCCTTGGCCGGACCGGACTCACTACTGATCACCAAATCATAGCCGCGCAGATCAAAATGTTCGAGCGCAATCGGAGTGAGTGGCAAACAAGACCGGTAGTGACGCCGGAGCGGATTGAGAAATGACGAAGTTACTTTATGCGAGCGAAGAAACGGCGACACGCGATCCGGGTCATAAAAGAGCGTGAAGATATCCGGCTTAGATAGTAGCCGACAGAGTTCTTCGACGACTTTCTCCCCCCCGCGCATTCCCAACAGCCAGTAATGGACAATAGCGCATCGCATCAGCGCGCCTCCCAGGATTGTGCCGAATGAACGCCGGCCAACTGGGTTCTTTTCGTGATTTCAGTCACCAGGCGTCCTTGCCTGCCAGCACGCGCGGCAGCGTGGTGAGCAGAATTTTGAAGTAGAGCGAGATGGAACGCTTTTGAACCAGGAACAGATCCAGGCGGCGCCGCTGGGCATAACTCAGACGACTGCGGCCGCTGATCTGCCAAAGCCCGCTGAGTCCCGGTTTAGCTGCCACGACGCGCGCAGCATCGGGTCCGTAGTAAGTGTGGAGTTCCTGCTGTGTTAGCGGGCGAGGACCGACCAGGGCCATGTCTCCCACAACGACCTGCCAGAGCTGAGGCAATTCGTCCACGGAGTAACGCCGGCAAAATGCCGCAAAACGGCTGGTGACAAGCACGCCCTTCCGGTGAGGGGCGAGCAACGGAGCCTCAGCCGCCGACAATCGGTGAACAAAAATGGATTGGCTTCCCGAGTCGCCCTTCCACATGGTGCGTAGCTTGACAACCCAGATGAATCGCCCACCGTAACCCACACGCTGATGTGCGACGAACGGCGATCTCCGCGACATCGCAACAATAACCACGGAGGCCAGGAACAGAATCGGGAGGACCAGAAGCAGTAATCCGCCGGCCACAATCCGCTCAAAGATGCTCACTAATCGCCAACCTGTCGCTCGAACCCCCATAGGTTCAAAGGAAGCGATAGATCCGATGTCTATTGATCCCACATTTTGACGGTAAGGCAGCGCATGATGAAGCGTGTTCAGAGCTTGTAAAAGTGTTGTAATTGCAGCCATTTGTTACTTACTGCCGCCGTGAAGATCTGTGGCTGCGCGATTACTAAGGTTTACGGAACTTTCACAACCTAAACACGACCTTACGGTCTTACAACTCTACACTGTTTCGATAAGCGCACCAGTGTCGCTGGATGGACTAAATGACAATTCGTACACTTTGCATCACTTCGCTGCTGTTGACGACCGCAGGGCGCCTTGCGATGAGCCAAACCGGCAGTTCGCCCCAGGATCTCGCAAACCTCTTGGGCATATCATTTCCGAGCGACTCACAATCCACGGCTGTGCTGACCAGAGATGGAAGACAGTACTTGATTGATGTTGTTTCGAAGACTGTGAAAGAGATTGGTGCGCAATCTTCCGGATCTCCAGTGCCGGTATCCAACAAAGACAGGCAAATGGTCGCCGCGCTTTTCGCCAAGAATTGCGCGGTTTGTCACGGGCCTGACGGTAAGGGGAACAAATCCATCGGAACACCCAACTTCACCGACCCCGCGTTCCAGAAGACCGTGAGTGCGAGCGAATTGCAGACGGCTATTCAAAAGGGAAAGGGGGGGATCATGCCGGCATGGTCCGGCAAGCTTACCGACGAACAAATATCAAGCCTGGCCACTTACATTCGTTCACTTGCGCCAGGTGCGAATAACGGTCCCACTACAAGTACCTCGACAAGCAGCAGTTCCACTGGGCCACCCGAACCTGGGCAAACAAAGCCGGACATTTATCAACCCGGAGATGACGTCCTGGTAAGCCTGCCCACCGGCAAGACTACCGATAAACATGGGGTTTATGTGAACTTCGCCCATCGTTTTCCGTATCAGCCAGCCTTCACCGGGCCAAATGAAGGCGCGACGCTATTCGGATTGGACAACGTTGCCATTCCATCTTTCGGGTTCAGATATGGCGTGACAGACAATCTGTCGGTGAGCGTTTTCCGGGCTCCTTCGCTGATTAATCGTCCGATTCAATTGATGGCGGGGTACAACATCCTCGAAGAGCGCAAACGAGATCCCCTGAACCTGATGGTTCGCGTGTCTATCGAAGGACAGGATAATTTCCGGAAGAACTATACAGAGAATATAGAAGGAATTCTTTCCCGTAGCATCACGTCGCGAGCGCAGTTCTATTTAGTGCCCACTTTCTCCTTCAACGACCGCCGTTTGGAACAGCCCTCTGGCTTTTTCTCGAATCAGATTCCAGATGTGCCCGGCGTCAATGCTTTCTCCCTGGGGACGGGCTTGGCCATAGACATCCGGCCATCGGTAGCACTGTTTGCAGAGGTTATTCCTACTCTGCTGAACGCTCGGGACTTGGACATTCACCGCCCGGTCTTCTCCTTCGGAATTCAGAAGAAAATCTGGAGGCACTCGTTCACCTTGGGCCTGACGACTAGCCCGGGAACAACGGTTTCACAACGCGCAGCGACACGCGCGCAATTTCTGAATGATCCAAGTGCCGATACCTTGGGAGGTTTGGTTCTCGGATTTGATCTGACGCGCCAGATCCGGTAAGCGTTACTCGCATAGATCTCTCGCTCATTTACGTTTTGTTTACAGCTTTCGAACACCGCCGGTGCCGATTGGTTCCCATACTGAACATATGCCGAGTGAAGGTCTGGGAGTGATTCTTTGGCAGTAGCAGTTTGATCAGCACTTACTCATGAAGAAGAAAGTCCTTTTTTTCTTTCCCGCTTTCTCCAGCCAGGAGGCGACCGCGCCCCTAGCGATTTTGGCACTCGCCACGCCTCTGGAGCGGGCCGGCTACGAAGTTCGCATTATTGATTCCACCATCACTCCGAATTTCCAGCAGCAAGTGATCAACGAACTGGACGACTCGCTTTGTCTGGCGGTCTCACTGGTAACCGGACCGATGATTCGTGAGACGGCGCAAATCGCAAAGGCCGCGAAAGCGGTTTATCCGGAGAAACCTGTGATCCTGGGCGGGTGGCATCCCTCGCTTCTGCCAGATCAGACCCTTGCGTGCCCCGATGTGGATGCCATTGTCATCGGCCAAGGTGAAGAAGCACTGGTCGATATGGTCCAGCGCATTGAGACGGGCGAATCGTTCAAAGGCATACCCGGGGTAGCTTACAAAGAAGATGGCAAGCTCGCCTTCAATACTCCGCGTCCGCTAAGGCCCATCAGAGAGCTGCCACCTAAGGCATATCACCTGGCGGATTTCGATGCGTACGAACGTGTTTGCGGCCGTCGCTGGGCGATGTACACCTCCAGCCTCGCGTGTCCCTACAATTGCGCGTACTGTACGAACGAAGGCCTCTATGGGCGTAAGTGGAATGCTTTAGATGCTGACCAAGTTGTCGAAGAAGTTAGTGATTTGGTATCTCGCTATGGGCTTCAGTTGCTGTGGGTGGTGGATGACAATTTCCTGGTAGATCGCGATCGCGCAGTCAAGATTGCCGAAGGGCTAGTGCGCAGCGGGGTCAAATTCGACTGGAGCATTCAGGCTTCGACCAACCTGGTTACTCGGCTGACGGTGGAGGAATTAAGGCTGCTGCGGCGAGCCGGCCTGTCGCAGGTTTCGCAAGGAGCTGATTCGGGCTCACAGAAGATTCTCCATCTTATGAATAAAGATTTTCAGAAATTGGAGACGATCTATCTGGCGGCCGACATGCTGAGTCAGGCCGGCATTCGCCCGTCATTCAACATGATTTTCGGTTTCCCTGGAGAGACAGAAGTAGAACGTCGCGAATCCATCAGCCTCATCATGAACATCTGCCGCCGCTATCCGCAGGCCGAGTTCTGGACTAACATTTTTACGCCTTATCCTGGCTCCCCAATTATGAAGAAGGCCTTCGAGCTAGGCATTCAAGTGCCCAAAACCTTCGAGGGTTGGGCCGACTTCTTCCCGCGCTACACTACATTGCCCTGGCTCAAAGGTGCGCAGCACCAGCGCGTGCAACGCATGCGCGAATACCTGCGAATAGCGTTCAATCGAATTCCGATCGGAGTCCAGCAAAAGCATCCAGTGACTCGCCTGGTGCATCGCACCATCAGTTTGCCTGCACGTTGGCGCCTGGATCACAGCGTCTATGCGGCTCCAGTAGAGCTCTGGTTGAAGAACAAAGCCAACAAAGTATTTCCACCCTCAAAGCCCAAGGTTGATGCACAGCAACTCTCGAGCGAGGTAGTTTCATGCTAGGCCGGCAGCCAAGCGATGCTTTGTCAACACGGGGATGCAACTCCATAGCCCTTGACAAGCCATCGCGCGGTGCGTTGCCAGGTCGTTGCTCAGGAGATCAGCCAAGCCGGAAGGTGTTGCTTTTCTCGCCTCCGTACCAGGGGAAACTCTTTGGCCCGCCGTTGGGCCTCTTGAGTCTTGCGGCCGCTATTCGCGAAGAGGGATTTACGCCCGTCATCGTCGACGGAGCAACTACACCCAATTTTCTGCACGTCATCTCTAAGGAAGTCGCAGACGCCTTCGCATTTGGCATCTCTGTTCTTACTGGCCCGATGATTCGGGATGCTGTTGCCGCCAGTCATGTTGTGCGGCAGGTCCGGCCTGAGTTGCCGATCATCTATGGTGGATGGCACCCCACGTTACTTAGTGCGCAGACGCTGCAAGAAGACTTTGTAGATGTCATCGTACGTCATCAGGGAGAAAAGACACTTACTGAAATCCTCAAGCGGCAATCAACTGGAGCGACTCTTGACCTGGTTCCCGGCTGCTGGTTCAAACGCGGTGGCAAGATCATCACGAACGGAGACCGTCCCTCCTCTCCTCTGAGCAGCCTGCCGACCCCCGCTTACGACCTGGTGGATTTCGAATCGTACGCGCGCGCTACCGGCGGCCGAAAGCTGCCGTATGCGACCAGCATCGGTTGCCCTTATGCGTGCAATTACTGCACGGACATGGTGTTCTACAACCGCCGTTTCAATCCGCAGACTGTTTCCGGAGTGGTTAGCGAGATGGTTCACCTGGTAAAAACCTACGAGTTGGATGAGATTGCGCTGGTCGACTCTAATTTTCTGGTGGATACGCGGCGCGCGACGGCACTCGCGCGGGGTTTTATCGACAGCGGTGTACGTTTCCGCTGGACATTTCAGGCATCGACGGACCTATTATGCCGGATGAGCGATGAAGAAGTGGCCCTGCTTGCCCAAAGCGGAGTGAGCCACATTGGATTTGGCACCGAGTCTGCCTCGCCTGAAGTCTTGCGCAAAATGCACAAGGCTCATCAGAAGATCGACGACATGTTTGAAGCGGCTCGTAAATGCCGCGATGCTGGCATTCGGGTTACTTACAACCTGATCTTTGGCTATCCAGGTGAAGAAGACCGTCACCGGCGGGAAACCCTGCGAGTGATGGGTCAAATCGCCGAGCAATTTGAGAATGTGACGTTTTCTCCCAACCTGTTCACGCCGTATCCAGGAATTCCGATCTGGCCAGAGCTAATTGAAGCCGGATTACGCGAGCCGCGATCACTCGACGAATGGGCCGACATAGGCTTGGGCCAAGCTGAGCTGCCTTGGTTGACGAACAGGGCTAGCACGGAACTTTCGCGCAGCATGTCGTACTTCATGCTGGTGAATCAATTGGCGAAAATCACGAGTAAATCGCGCTCGAGTCTCGGCCGCAAGGGAATGCGGCTTTTGCAAAAACCCTTGCATTGGCGTTTGAAACATCATGCGTTCAGCTTGCCCGTGGAGCTTTGGGCATTGATGGCCCAGCATTGGTTGGTGGTGCGCCGCTCGCTGCTGACCGGCGATCCCTTAGGGCGGCAGATGAAAGAGGCTCAGTAACTCGCGTCGGCGGATCTATGGACGTACTGCTTACTCATAGCAACCATGTCTTCTCCGACGAGAAGCAAAGCCGGAAGATGGAGCCTTATCCGCCCCTTCAAACGTTGTTGGCCGCTGCGGTGCTGCGTGAGGCCGGCTTAGCAGTAGCTGTCTGTGATATCGCTCTGAAGTCGCCAGAAGAGACTTTGACGAAGGCGATTCAAGAGGCAGCGCCTTGTCTGGTGGTCGTTTGCGAGGACGATTTCAATTTCCTGACCAAGATGTGCCTGTCGCGCAACAGGGAGCTTGCCTTCTGGACAGCTAACCTCGCACGCGTCCATGGCTGCCCTGCCGCGGTACACGGCTCTGACGCAACGGATCGGATCGCGGAGTATCTTGGAGCCGGTTTCAGTTATGTCCTGATCGGAGAAGTCGAAGAAACTCTCCGGGAACTTGCCACAGGGACGCCTCCAGACCAAGTGGCCGGACTGGCGTACCGGGAAGCTAAGACCGGCAAAATATGCCGTACACCTCCGCGCACACTGCGCACGCAACTTGACAACCTTCCTGTTCCCGCCTGGGACCTAATCGATATCAGTCGTTATCGCGACCTTTGGCTAAGGCATCATGGATATTTTTCGTTGAACCTGGTCTCGAGCCGGGGTTGTCCTTTCCGTTGCAACTGGTGTGCAAAGCCAATTTGGGGCAACGACTATCACGTTCAATCGGCCGTATCCGTTGCGCAACAGATGCTACACCTGAAAACGCGCTATGCACCCGACCATATCTGGTTCGCCGACGACATTTTCGCGCTCTCCGCCCGCTGGACCGAAGACTTCGCGGACGCGGTTGAGCGGTTGGGGGCACGTATTCCGTTCAAGATGCAATCGCGCTGCGATCTGATGACGCGCCAAACCGTGGCGGATCTCAAACGTGCGGGTTGTAGCGATGTGTGGATGGGCGCCGAATCCGGTTCCCAGCGCATTCTGGATGCCATGGAGAAAGGAACCAAAGTCCGCCAGATCTACCAGGCACGTGAAAATCTGAAGCGGAACGGCATTCGCACGGGCCTGTTTCTTCAGTTCGGGTATCCGGGCGAGACATGGGCGGATATCGAATTAACCATTCGCATGGTGCGGACAGCGAAGCCTGATGGCGTAGGCATATCGGTAACTTATCCGCTACCGGGGACGAAGTTACACCAGCTCGTCTCTTCCGGGCTGGGAAAGAAAACCAATTGGACAGAAAGCGGCGACCTGTCCATGATGTTCAGAGGCAGTTTTTCCACAGAAGTGTATCGCGCTCTCGCACATGCCATTCATCTTGAGGTAAGAGATCCAGCCAGTAGCTCGGCTATAGCAAGTGCCTGGGCCGATGTGCATGCGCTCAAACCGGCAAGTTTGTGCGCGTTAGAGGTAGCTTCATGAACCTTCTGCTGACGCACGCGTACTTTTTGTTTGAAGATCCGAAGGAGCAACAGATAATGAAGCCCTACGCGCCGCTGGGGCTTCTGTATCTCTCTTCTTACCTTCGTAAACAAGGGTTTGCAGTAGATATCTACGATTCTACGTTTGGGTCTAAGAGCGAGCTGTTTGACCTTCTCGGTACCGGCCCTCCGGCGACGCTGGGCGTCTATGCGAACCTGATGACCCGATTGAACACACTCGAAATTATTAAGTGCGCACGTGAAGCGGGCTGGAAAGTGATCGTCGGAGGGCCAGAGCCGGCAAACTATCCCGAGCAATATCTAGATACTGGAGCTGATGTCGTTATCGTGGGTGAAGGGGAGCTCGCCCTTGAAAACCTGCTGCTGTCTAAGTTCGATCGCAATACCTGGCCGGCGATCGGGGGCTTAATTTTTCGCGGCGAGGACGGCCGTCTTGTTCGCACGCCGTCTGCTCCGCTGATCAAGGATCTCGACGTGCAGCCTTGGCCGGATCGCGAACGCATCGATATGCAGAAGTATCTCGATACGTGGCGCACCTTCCATGGCAAGGGTTCGGTTTCGCTAATTACTGCTCGAGGCTGCCCGTATCGATGTAACTGGTGCAGCCACTCCGTGTATGGGACCACGCATCGTCGCCGTTCACCAAAGTCGGTGGTCAGCGAGATTGAATGGATTCTCGACCGGTATAACCCGGAGCTCCTTTGGCTGGCTGATGACGTTTTCACGATCCATCATGGCTGGCTATTCGACTTTGCGGCAGAAATGCAACGCAAGAAGCTCGCTGTACCGTTTGAATGCATAACTCGTGCGGATCGAGTGAATGAAGCCGTAGCGCAAACTCTGGCGGAACTCCGCTGTTTTCGCGTATGGATTGGTTCGGAGAGCGGCTCACAACGAATTCTGGACGCGATGCAGCGTGGAGTGACAATCCAGCAAGTTCGTACTGCCGTTCAGCTCTGCAAATCTCGTGGCATTCAAACCGGCATGTTTCTCATGTGGGGTTATGACGGAGAGGAGATCGAAGATATCGAGCAAACTGTGGCACATGCCAAAGAGTGCCAACCCGATGTTTGCTTTACGACCGTCTCGTATCCGATCAAAGGAACGCCTTATTATGAGCGCGTATTTTCCCGTTTGGTTAGTCTAGGCGACTGGAGCAAATCGACAGATCGCGACATACGTATCAAGGGAAGGCATTCGAGGCGCTTTTACCAACACGCAGACGATCTTCTGAAAAGCGAACTCTTGCCCAAGCCGGACCCCGCAAGAACAATGGCGGCGCGCGCGGGTTTGCGCATGACTCGGGACGAAGTGGAAGCGTGATTCGCCATGAATTCGATCCGAGAAGCAGCCTTTGACAAGATCGCTTTCCGATACGACGCAGTCTGGTCGGACACGCCGGTAGGGAGGGCGCAACGATCCGCCGTGTGGCGCCGGGTTGATCCTCTGTTTAATAAGGGTGGCTGTGTGCTCGATCTCGGCTGTGGAACCGGTCTTGACGCTCTCCATCTTCAATCCCGCGGCGTATCGGTGTACGGGATCGACAGTTCCGCGCGAATGGTGGAAGTAGCAAGACGGCGCGGCATCGAAGCGGATTGCTGCCCCATCGAACGGTTGCAATATTTTGACTTGCGCCTGGATGGTGCGATCTCGAACTTCGGCGCTCTGAACTGCTTAGCGTCGCTCGTATCTATTGCGGATACGCTCGGTCGCTTGGTTCGATCCGGAGGCCATCTGGCGCTCTGCTTCATGAGCCGCCTGTGTTTATGGGAAACCACGTTCTACTTATTACATGGAAAAGCTGGCAAGGCGTTCCGCCGGTTGCGCGGCCGCGCAAATTCCTCCATGGGCGCAACGGTTTTCTACCATTCTGGCGCGGCCATCGTTTCCGCTTTTCAAAAAGATTTCCGTCTGCTCGACGTTTGTGGCATCGGAGTGTCCGTGCCGCCTTCGTATGTAACATTTTTGACCGATTGGGAGATTGAGCAGTTATCCGGTCTCGACCAGCGACTTGGCGGTTTGCCGATTCTTCGCTCGCTGGCAGATCATCGTCTCTACATTTTCGAACGCATATGACGGCCGAGAACTTTGCACGACAGAAATTTCTTGAGGATTACCGCTACATCCGGCATGCGGAACACCGAGGCTCGGACAAGAGTGGCTACTACCGCACGCTGCCTTCGTGCGAGCAAAGCGATCCCAACGCGGCAATGTGGGCGATGCGCGCAAAAACCTATAGTTACTTCGTGAAGAATGTATTGGAGGCGCGGGAACGTCGCGGAAATAATCCGCTCGATGTGCTTGATTTGGGCGCAGGTAACTGCTGGTTGTCCAATAGGCTGACAATTCGTGGCCATCGTGCAGTTGCTGTGGATATCTTCGCTGACGAGCGCGATGGTTTGCGAGTTGCCCGCCACTACGCGAATCCCTTCCCAGTCATCGAAACCGATTTCGATCATCTTCCCTTGCCCGCGCACAGCTTCGACCTGGCGATCTTCAACGCGTCTTTTCATTATTCGGTGGACTATTTTCGCACGCTTTCAGAAGTAAGGCGCTGCTTGAGACCTTCGGGCTCGTTCGTGATTCTCGACACTCCGATTTACCGGCTGGGAGATCACGGGAAGCGCATGGTGGAAGAAAAACACGCAGCCTTTGCGGAGCGCTATGGATTTCCGTCAGACGCATTGCCGAGCATCGAGTTCCTAGACATACCCACGCTGCAGACACTTCACGACACTCTCGACATCGATTGGCAGATTGTCAAGCCATGGTACGGCTGGCGCTGGCATCTACGCCCATTGAACGCGTTTCTGCGAAGGCGCAGACCTCCTTCAAAGTTCTGGATGTTGGTTGGGAAATTTCAAGCTTTATGATTATCCTGCTCCATCCGCGCTCGACTAAGCCGAAGAACAGGCGTTTCCCCCTGGCTGTTCTATCGCTGGCGGCCGTACTCGACGGGAAAGAAGACTACGCCATCGTGGATGGCAATGCTGATCCTCAACCGCAATCGACTCTCGACCGTCTGGCGCAAAAAGGCGACGTCACATTACTTGCCGTATCCGTTATGCCCGGACCGCAGATGGTCGCCGCGATTGCGCTCTGTCGCGAATTTCGCGCAAAGTATCCGTCGATCCCTATTGTCTGGGGAGGCTATTTCGCTTCGCTCTATACCGACGCCGCACTCAACGCCCGCTATGTGGATTTTGTAGTTCGCGGCCAGGGGGAGGAAACGTTCCTGGAATTCATCGAGGTCCTTCGTACCACGCGAAAGTTCGCCGGCGTGAAGGGCCTATCTTACAAAGATGATTTCGGGCTGCATGTTCACAATGCGGAAAGGCCGTTGCGTTCCCCAAACGATTTTCCCTGGCTGCCCTACGACAATCTGCCCAATGCAGGCAATTACATTTTGCCCACTTTCTTAGGGCGCCGCACGGTTGTTCATCAAGCCAGTATTGGCTGTCCGTTTCGCTGCACTTTCTGTGGTGTTGTTCCCATTTATCAAGGTCGGCAGCGCACGGAGGCGCCCGAGCGCACGGCGACCGTTCTGGCCCACTTGAAACGAAAATACAACATCGATTCCGTTCAGTTCTACGACAACAACTTTTTCCTGAGCGAGAGCCACACCGCGACTCTAGCGAAGTGCCTTGAGCCTCTGAACCTCAAATGGTGGTGCGAGGGCCGCATTGATACCGTTCTGCGCTACTCCGACGAGACGTTCCGGCTTCTCAAGAAGGCGGGCGCCGCCATGATCTTCTTTGGAGCGGAATCAGGTTCGGACTGGGTGCTGCAACAGATGAATAAGAAAGTAACGACAGAACAGACCATGAAGTTGGCGGCCCGAATTCGTCAGTTCGGCATCGTGCCAGAGTTCTCGTTCGTGGTGGGCAATCCCAAAGATCCAGAGCGTGATACGCGCGAGACGATCAACTTCATTCGCCGGATCAAACGCGCTAACCCCGATGCGGAGATTATTGTCCAGCACTACATTCCGACCCCGCATCCCGACGGCATGTATGGCAATGTTGAAGCCAAGATTGAGTTTCCGCGTTCACCTGAGGAATGGGCCACCGAACGCTGGTACAACTTCACGACGCGGCACGACCCTAACGTTTCTTGGCTGCCGCAGCGTCTAAAACGGCGCATTGACAATTTCGATTTAGTAATCAACTCACGTTGGCCTACAGTGCAGGATATTCAACTGCCTCAATGGGGCCGCGCCATGCTCCGAGGTCTTAGCAGTTGGCGTTATTCTCTGGGCATCTATGAGTTCCCGTATGAACTCGAATGGGCACAGCGCTTCGTTGCGTTGAGAAAGCCCCGTCTGGAAAGCTTGTAATGCTTGTATCACCGTTAGAAGGGCATCGCTTGTGGGCTCCGGTCTATGACTCGGGACAAAATCCGATTCTGGCGCTCGAACGGCGTTCGATGCGGAATCTTCTGAAATCGCTGCGACCCGGCAGGGTGATCGACATAGCCTGTGGCACCGGTCAATGGTTATTGCACTTCCAGCAAGCTGGATCAGAGGTGTTTGGCTGCGACGCCTGCGCAGAGATGTTGAGCCAAGCAAGGAGACATTCGACCTTGCGCGGGCGGGTTACTCTCGCAGACGCTGAAAACATTCCCTTTTGCGATGGGACGGCGGATTTAGTTCTCTGTTCAGTCTCCCTTGGTTACTTTCGGGATATCAAGCTAGTATTTCGCGAATTCGCGCGAGCGTGCAAGCCGGGCGGCCTGATCGCGGTGAGCGATCTACACCCCGATGCGTTGTCGTCTGGGTGGACTCGCTCATTTAAGCTGGGCGAACAGCGGTATGACCTGGAACATCATCCTCGCGGCATAGAGGAAGTCCGCGCGGCAGCTTTGCGCGCAGGTCTTAGGACCAAGTTTCGGCAGGACATTCACTTCGGAGCTCCTGAGTTGCCGATTTTTCAGCGGAGCGGGAAGGACGAGGTATTCAGATTTGTAGCGAGTATTCCCGCCCTGTTCATTGGCCTGTGGGAAAAGCCATGTTAATCACAGGGGCGCGTATCGCTATGAGCTCGTCTACAACCTCTAACCTGAATTTGTGGCTCAACAATGGACGTGTTTCATTTTCGCCGGTTGTTTCGGCGGAAACTCCCATCCTTGACTTACAGAAGTGTCTGGTTCTTCCTGGGCTCATCAACGCGCACGATCACTTGGAGTTGAATCTCTTTCCCAAGTTAGGCTGTGGTCCGTACGCAAACGCCTCAGCCTGGGCGAAAGATATTTATCGCCCACATGAGCCACCCGTTCAGCAGCATCTGAAAGTTCCAAAGCGATTGCGGTTGCAATGGGGCGGAATCAAGAACCTGATTTCAGGCGTTACCACCGTCGCGCACCACAACGCTTTTCAACCGGTATTCCTGGAGCCCAGCTTCCCGGTGCGCGTTGTGAAGCGTTACGGATGGGCCCACTCGATCAGGTTTTCGCCAGACTGGGAAGCACGCCTTCGAAGCACGCCGGCCGAGTATCCGTTTGTCATTCATGCTGCGGAAGGTACAGACGAAGCGGCGCGTCGGGAGATTCAGATTTTGGCCAAGGCTGGGGCACTCAATCGCTCGACCGTCCTGGTGCATGGCGTCGGAATTGCCTGTTCCGATGTACCGCTCTTGAAGGGGGCAAATACGTCGCTCGTATGGTGCCCCACGTCAAACCATTTCACCTTGAACCGCAGTCTGGATAAGGGCGTGCTGAACTCAGGTATTCCAATTGCTTTGGGCAGTGATTCGGCGATGACGGCAGACGGAGATCTTCTCGACGAACTGCGTATTGCGCACAGAAGAGTCGATGCTCACCGGCTGTACACAATGGTTACGTCTGAACCAGCTCGGATGTTGAAGCTGCCCGCCGGCTTTGGTCAAATCTGCAACGGTGGCCCGGCAGACCTGTTAGTAATGCGAGACAGAGGTCACACACCGGCAGTTACCTTACTGAAGAGTTATCCAGAACTGGTCATCATCGGTGCTCGAATACAACTGGTTTCTTCCGATTTCGCCCGGCTCTGCCCCGCGAGTATATTGCGCTCCCTTCAGCCGCTCGAAGTGGAAGGTAGAGATCGATACCTGGTTTCGGGCGATATCTCATCTCTGCTGAACGAAACAACCAGCGCTCTCAAGGATGCGCCTCGTCTTGCCGGAAAGGCCCTGGCCGCGTGACCTCGCTGATCCGCTCTCTTCCCGTGCTGATCCTTTGCCCTCACGCGCGTTGTAACTGCCGTTGCGTCATGTGTGACATCTGGAAAGAGACAAGCCAATCCGAACTAACCGCCGAGGAACTTACGCAGCACCTGGCCGATATTGAGGAGTTATCCGTGAAATGGGTGGTCTTCTCGGGTGGAGAGCCACTTATGCATTCCGATCTCTTCCGGCTCTCCGGCATGTTGCGAGCGAGGGATATTCGAGTCACGATTTTAAGCACGGGGCTGCTCCTAAAACGGTATGCACATCAAATTGTTACCCGCATTGACGATGTAATTGTTTCGTTGGACGGCCCTGCTCACATTCACGATCAGATTCGTCGAGTACCTGGTGCCTTCGCGCAACTTGAGCAGGGTGTCCGCGCGATTCATGATTTGAACCCTGATTACCGAATCGCGGCACGTTGCACCATTCAGAGGATGAACTACGCGTGTCCCAGCGAAACGGTACGGGTGGCAAGACGCCTGGGGTTGAGCGCAATCTCGTTCCTTGCTGCCGACGTGACTTCCGATGCTTTCAATCGATTCCAACCGTGGGAAGCCTATCGCCAAGCTCAGGTGGCCCTCACACTGGATGAAGTTTGGACTTTGCAGCGAGAGCTCGAGAATGTGGACAGAGATTGGGATGGATCCGGATTCGTGGCAGAGAATGCGGAGAAGCTACGTCGGATTTCCGATCATTTCCGGGCCCATCTGGGCCTTGTCCGGGCGCAAGCACCGCGATGCAATGCGCCCTGGGTTTCCGCGGTCGTCGAGGCAAACGGCACTGTCCGGCCATGTTTCTTTCATCCGCCAATCGGTTCCTTGAAGTCACACACGCTTCTTCAGGTTGTGAACGGCTTTGAAGCACAACAGTTTCGAGGCGCGCTCGACGTCGCAAGTAATCCCGTGTGTGCCCAGTGCGTGTGTTCTCTCAATTGGAGATAAAGTGAAAAGCTCGCTTCGTCTGGAATGCCAGGTTAACGACCCTTTGCTCACACGAGTGCCTCTGGAGTATGAGGCAGTTTATTATCCTTATGGATTTCCTGTACGGCTTCGTTCGAATTCCACCACCACGTTAAAAGCAGCCGAAAGGAGCTGGGGCACATATAGATGCCGGCACGATCACGCGCCGCTTGATATTCGTTTAGCACTTTCGGAGAGTAGTAGTCCCGGGTGCGTGGACCCACCTGTCTTCCGGTCTCAAGGCCATCTCTTAAGCATTGTTTCAGACCGTGAAAACTTCGCGTTTCTCGATTTAGACGCGGGCTTTGCTTTCGGGTGGGCTACCGAGGCAACGGCTCAAAACCAGGAGTACTTTCGTCAGTGCCTGCTGGATGTAATGATTTATCCGCTGCTGGAAGTGCGCTACCTGATCACGCTGCATGCAGCCTGCGTCATGTACCAAGGAAAGGGTATATTGCTGGCAGGGAACTCCGGTGCGGGTAAATCTTCGCTGTCGTACGCGTGTGCGCGTCGCGGATGGACCTTTGTATCGGACGACGCGAGCGCATTCCAGAGGCACGGGCTTCATCCGAAGGTGATTGGTCATCCACAAAAGTTTAGATTCCGGGAACCTGTGGGCGAACTCTTTCCGGAATTTCGGGACTTGAGAAGCAGTCTGCGCGCCTATGGAAAGCCCACAATTGAGGTGAGCACCCAATCGCTCGAAAACATCATAACCGCTGAAGAGAGCGCCGTGAACGCGATCGTGTTTCTTAATCGCCCTGCTTATGAGTCGGGACCACCGGTCTTAGTACCGGTCTCCACTGAAGAGGCGTGGCGCCGGCTTAGCTTTTCTGTTTGGGCCGTACAGATGCCTGCATTTGAGGAGCGGCTAGCTGCTCTCGAAGGTCTGCTCGCTGTCCCGATCTACGAAATGCGATATTGTGAGCTCGATCCAGCCATTGATCTGCTGGAGTACGTCATTCGGGAACGATTGGCTTGAACCAGCTTATAAGCTCGCTTGAAGATCTTACTGCGCCCCAGTACGTTCTTGCTGCCCTTGAACTTTTGCAGTTCCAAAATCCTTCGGTAGATCGGCTTGACTGCCTTTCCGACGGGGAACGCGGCCGATTCCTGGAATGGTGTGACGTTCGTCAGTTGACCTTGTTGCTCGCCGAGGTATGTCGCTCGCCGCTGCCCGCGTGGGTCGCTGAGCCGATGATGCAGAAAACGGCTCGCTATGAGCCGCGGTTTAAACGGCTGAAGCAGCAACTCTTTGAGATTGTCGAAGCGTTCAACGCGGCGGCCTTGGAATTTGTGATGTTAAAGGGGCTTAGTCACGCTCCGGCGTTCACGCCTGACGCCCGGCTCAGAGCGCAGGGCGATATTGACCTTTGGTTGATTGGACCGTCCGTCTACAAGGGCCAAGACGTTTTGAGAAGTTTGGGTTATGTGCCGCAGCTCGCTTCGAAATCGAGGCATCTTTCTCCTATGTCGCCGCCGAGCACCTGGCGCTGGCGAGGCGATCTCTTTGATTCGGAAATGCCTGTATCAGTAGAGCTCCATTACGAGCTGTGGAGTGAAGATACAGAGTATATTGTGGTTCCGGACCTCAATCGGTTCTGGGATCGAAAACAAGTGTGTGATTTCGACGGCCACAATATCAACGTTCTGTGCGATGCAGACCTCCTCGGCTTCGCTACCTTACATCTGTTACTTCATCTGCTGCATGGTGATTTGCCGCTGCAGCGTGCCTGGGAAATTGCCAGGTTTCTTGATACCCACGTAACCGACGAGGCGTTCTGGGCATCATGGAGTACGTTGCATCCAGCGGCTCTCAGACAACTGGAAACATCCGTGTTCTATCTCGTCACGAGCTGGTTTGGGTGCCACGCCAGAAAAGAGCCTGGAGTTGATATCGAGAAGCTTCCGGCCGGGGTCCGATCATGGCTCAAAACGTTTTCGTTGGCTCCTATAACGCGCGAATGGGCGGCGAATAAGTCGGAAACATGGCTACACCTTGCCTTAATACACAAGCCCAAAGACAAGGCTCGCGTGCTATTTCGGCGTCTACTTCCAACGTCAATGCCTTGTTTCGCCGACCGGGCGAGCCCGGAGACGTCACGACTAGGTAAACTGCTAATGCATGTTCGGCAACTTCGGTTGTTAGCGACTCGGCTAGTGCGCCATGTTGTTACATTCTTTCCGACCATTTTCGATGGACTGCGCTGGTTCTGGCTGAGCAAATCGTGAGCTCAGATGTGCGGCCGTTCCAAGAAGGTCCTATCTACGTGAATGCGATGTACCGAGCAATGATCGATTCGTTGCCAAGGTTCCCAGAGGGAATCTGCGGAGCTTAGTTCCTTCAAAATAACTCGGATGACGCCGAGATGTGTCACGATCACCGTCAATCGCCCGTCGCACTCAGCAATTGTTTCGTTTAGAGCTCGCAGAACTCGGTCGTGAAATGAAGCGAAGGTTTCGCCACCCGGTGCACAAATCTCTGATGGCGATTCCATTTTTGTTATGTCAGGCTCTTCAGCACGGATTTCAGACCAGCTTCTCCCCTCCCAATCGCCGAAAGAGATTTCTCGAAGGGCGCTTCTGGCCTGAACCGGTATGCCCCATCGCTCTCCTAAACACTGCGCCGTCTGTACCGCACGTTGTAGGTCGCTTGCATACAGCCGGCGAACTCTCCAGCTTCCGAGCAGGTCAGCCAGAGCACTCGCTTGCGCTCTTCCCATGGCATTGAGAGGAGGATCCCTCTGGCCACACAGAGTACCATTCATGTCCGTAGTGGCATGCCTGATGAGGAACAGCTCTTGTGATGGACTCATTCCACTTGATACCGCTTAAACAGCAAAAGAATGCCTGAGCCGCAAAAACTGCTTCTCAAACAAGTGATAACTCAGGAATGCCATGGTGAAAGGTACCGCCGTCCAGCCGAAGGCGAGAGCAACTGCATAAAGCATGGAGTGGCCCCACCATGCACGATGGCGGAATAGATGTAGGGCGAGTTCGAGAATAAAGGTCTGATAAACATAAATCCCATAGCTATATTTCCCGAATGTAGTGAGGCCACTTGAACGTATCGCCCGGTCAAATAGCGTGCCTTTTCCGTCGAACCAGTAAGCCGACAAGACCAGACACGCGAAGCCGATTACAAAACATAAGTGGCCATAAACCAACACCTCATGATCATTCCAAGTCACGTGCCCTCTGAGGATAATGATCGCGAGCCCGACCACGACCACGGCGACAACGGCTGGAACGGATCTCCGCACGCGCCCTGACAGGGCCGCGTTTCTCACTGCGATTGCGCAGAATCCTCCCGCCAGCAGCCCGTCCATTCTCGTCAGCGTATTCATGTAAACGACATCGGTGAGGGGCGTTGTGGCACGCATCATCAAACACCATCGCAGCAAGAACGCTCCGAAGATGCCGAAACTGCAGATCTTCGCTAGAGTCTTCGTTGATACCTGCCAAACGCAAAGCGGCCAAATTAGATAGAACTGCTCTTCGATCGCCAGGCTCCAAAAAGGTCCTAGAAATTCCATGTGGTGAAGGTCTGCGCCAGGCAGCCACCAATTCTCTAGGTACAGCAGATAACTGACCCACCCAGTGGTACTAGGTCCAACGACTTTGTGCAGCATAGTATGCGGGAGAAAAATTGAGACAGCCACACACAACAACAAGACTCCATAATAGAGCGGGAAAATTCTCAGAACTCGGCGACTATAGAAAGACTGAAAACGCTTCTGAATGTTGGACGTGTCGAGCAGTATGCCCGTGATCAGAAAACCGGACAGCACAAAGAAGAGGTCCACGCCGCACCAACCCCAAGACGTGACATGCGCTACCCAGCGAGACAGGGCCGATGTTTCCGGCAACACTGCCGTGTTCTCGAAGTGGACTGCCAGGACGAGGATAACTGCAATGCCCCGGATGCCATCAAGCGATTTGATGCGCCGATCTTCACGGGAATTTGTGAGCACCGCTGTTTCCGCCTCGCGTAAGTCAAAGCTGGCACTCATGCGGAATCGTCAAGGGGATTGCGCAGCAGCACTTGAAGAGAGGAAGGCCAAATCAACATCGTTCCGCAGCACCACTCGACCGGGTTGCTTAATCGAGGTTCGGCATATCGAGTAAGGATCGCCTGGGTTGCCATGGCGGTCATGGTCCTGACGAGTGATGCGCCGACGCAATAGTGGGGCCCGGCTGATAGCGCAAGATGCCCAGCGACGTCTCGTGTGAAATCCAGGCGATCCGGGTTAGGAAACTGCTGTGGATCGCGGTTCGCGGACCGCAATCGTAGGATCAGCCGGTCGCCGGATTTGATTTTAGTTCCGCCGGTGTCCGTGTCTCGGTCAGCCCGCCGGAACAGAGTGTGGACAGGCCCCGCGTAGCGCAGCAGTTCTTCTGTGGCTTTGAGCATCCAGCCGGGGTGTCTCTGTAACTGCTTCACTTGGGAAGGATGCTGCAACAATGCTGACCATGCACTGGCGAGAAAGTACGGTAAAGTTTGAGCAATTCCGAGGAACATCGATTTTGCATGTGAACCTCCTGGCCGCACGAAATAGCGATCCAACTCCTTGTTCGCTTCTTTGGCGCGGTATTTGACATCGAGCTCGTGAGGCGATCGATCGCCCTCAGAAAGATACTTCACCAGCTGACGGAGCCGTTCGGTATGAGCGGGGTCGACGGCTGTGAGCGCGACTGCCGAAGCCAAGCACCACGGGCCGAAGAACTGGGCGGCGAGATCGACCGGGCGGTCCTTAAGGAAACGTTCCAGCAGAGCCGACGCCCACGCATTCATTTCTGTTTGCCGCTCGAAAGTTTGAGTAGCCTGAAGCGCGGTGACAACTTCAGAATGTATCCAGCCGTTTGCTACCGCAATGCAGCACGTCTCGCGGTCTGGCTTGGCGCTGAGGTCAGCGGAGGCCTTCGGGCGGCGCGCTTGTGCGAGGTCTGTGGAACGGAGCGCAGCCAGCACGTCTCGATGGCGGCTTAGAATCCAGGCTTGGTGCGCCTCGCTGAAGTAGAGATCTTGCGGCGCGGGTGGTGATAACGGATCATTCCCGAACGGCTCAGGTGTAATTCCCATCGGAGCTACTTGAGAGTGGTGATGACAGGTCTCGCCCTGTCATTACCACTGGCGACGTTAATCGATTGCGCCGAAAGCTCACACATAGGGAATCGTCTTTAGCACTCGCGCTGAGCTGCGTCCGCCTCTTCAGCCATCTGCTGAAGGATAGTCAAAAACTTCTTTTGTTGACCAACAAAAAGCCCATCTTGAGTGAACGACGCGATGGTGGCAACAGCGCCGCCAAATCTATCACTGGATGGCCGAATTACCGCACAGTGAGGCAGGTTCGGGCTGATAAATTCGCAAGGAACGGGAAAGATCAGGCTGGGCTGCTTCAGCGGATTGAGTGGGCTGAAGAAATTAGGGAACGTCAGGCCGTCATCGCTCACGGGTGCGACATTGGGCTGCACTGCGTTGCCGGCAAAATCAACCCATTCGAGGAAGTGCGCAATCTCATCTCCACCAATGCCCAGGGTGATTTTTAATACCTCCAGGCTGCTCACTTTCTGACTAAGCGCCTGGTACAGGCTTGATCCACCCTGTTCGATATAGCCAAAGTGAAACGCCGCGGTGTTAGCAATCACCTGAATATGAGCGGCCGTACCGTTTAAATCAGCATCCGTTCTTGGGATCGCAGTGCGGTTACTGATGTTCAGTGCTTGAGGATAGGTAGCGCCGAAGTCTGGGTTAGTTGCGCTGCGGTAGCGGATGAACCAACTGGTATCAACGTTTAGATGCATGAGGTTGGTGAGGCGTCCGACATCTAGGGCGCCAGAAGCCGTGCTTCCTTGTAAGGTTTCAAATTCACTGAAATCCACCGGGTCTGCACCCTTGGATTGAAGATAGCCGTTCAAGAAAGTGGCGTGGCTGATCTCATCAATCGTGTTGCTCGTGATGTACTGCGGGCCATCGCCATCGAGATTCGAGAGAGCAGCCTGGTAGCTGTTCACCTGCTGATTCGGATCCACCTCTGTGGGTATACCCGATGTGAGGCCACCCAGCTCCGCATATTGCTGCCAGAGATCGGATTCAATCAACTCAGCGGCTGCCAGAAACCTGAGAATTGCGATATCTCCCTTCGTAAGTGCCGCCGAGGCCGCACTGGTATCTTGCGCAAGTGCGTTGCCCCTGCCAAGTACCGTACCCCCCACGATAGCCGCTCCAGTTGCTAGCGAACCACGCAGAAACGATCGTCGATTTTTCGCCTGCGCTGCGTCAGTGTTACCTCTCATATGTCTCCTTGGAAATTCAATCCAGCGCGTTCTTGCGCTCCGTTTCAGCTTGTGACATTTCACAGGAAAAATCGTACAGGGCGTGTAAACAATTTGTATATCCTCAGGTGTCTACGAGGCTTCCCTACTTTCGCGCGTTGATGGAGGCTGATCGGTTGGCATTCTCGTCGCTAGAAGGCGCTGACCCCACCTGTTGTGCTGACAGCTAGTTGACGCCATGAGGCAAGAATCACACCGCTATCAATCCGACGCTGCAGCTAAGCCATTTAGTGCGTTAGGCGAACCAGTCTTTTGCGCGACGATGGTTCGCGGTGTAGCAGCCGTTTCGATCCCACTGGGAAGGTCGTGGTCTCCTTCAAGCTCCTCATTAAGAGATCTGTTTAATGTCTGATTTCGCTAATCTGAACTGGCCCCATTTGATCTTGGCTTTCAAAGAGGAGTAAATCCGATAATGATGATTGGGTTCCCTCGATCTGAAGAAAGGGTCAACAAAGAAGAAAAGCTCACCGATTCGACATGATCACTGCCCGCCTCCCCCAAGTGAAGCAGTCGTTGGACTCCAAGGCGCTGGATCTGCTGAGACTCCAGCACGCAGCCATTGCAAATTTGACGGCCCGCCAGAGACAAGTCCGCTGCTCATCTCTAAGGGCTTATCCACGAAAGTCATCGCCGCGAGAATACGGCGCAGCGAGAAGCGGGTATCGCAGCTCAAAAAAGCTGTGATGCGGCGCCTCGGTGTCTCCACCGAGGCCGAGTCAACACAATTCCGATTTTCGGCAGGTTTATAAGGAGGTAGAGGATCTTGGACGTCCACGCGATGTTATCTGAGCTGCGAACTGAGCACCAGCAAATTCAAGACGTGATTCTGACCTTAGTAGCGATTGGCAAAAGGGCGTCGGCGTCCAGGTCGGCCGCCTAACTGGCTCAAGGAGGCCGCCGAGCAAGCCGATGATAGCCGAAACGCGGTGACGCCTTCTGCGCCTCGCCGTCGTTCAGGTTCGGCAAGCAAGCCAAAATAAGCCCGCGCTTCTCAAACTCTTATGCCTGCGAAGACTGCCACGAACGCGGATGCAGAAAGGAAAGAAACCTCAGTAGGATCTTCCGGCGGGCACGGTAAATAGAAACGTTGAACCGCGGCCCAGCTCAGATTCGACCCATATCCGACCCCCGGCGCGCTCAACGATTCGTTTGCAAATCGCGAGCCCCATACCGGTGCCCGGGCAATCGGTCCAATCCGTGAAGACGCTTGAACATTCCAAGAATCTGCTCGCTGTACTGTGAATCAATGCCGATGCCGTTATCCTGAACTGAAAATTTCCATTGATCACCGGATCGTTCGGCAGTCACCTGAATCCGTGGTGGTTCCTCGCTCCGATACCGGATCGCGTTTCCAATCAGGTTCTGAAACAACTGTTCTAGTTGAAATGCGTGGATGCGCACCCAAGGAAGAGGCTCGTGCGCTATTGAAGCACCGCCCCTTCAATTGCGGCGGTCAGGGCTACAAGAGCTCGAGCAAGGGCTTCGCCCGCATTTACATCCGGCACGGCCTCCAAACCGACCGTCGAAGATTGGCGTTGGAAAGCGGAGATCTCCTCGCGCAGCAAGCGCCCTGGCAGGCTTCTTCGAGCCTACTGGCGGAGGTGGTTGGGCCATGGATCTACCGCGCTAGTTTCCGCAGATGTCCGTTTCGCGCACCTCTGCGGGCCCATTTAGGGCAGAACCGTCGGCAATTTGAGCTGAAACTCGCCGTCAACCTGTGGGTGCGGGCGAAGGGCCGCCTGGCGCAAAGATTGATTGCTAACCAGCGTACCGGCGTTGAGGAGACAGCTTGAGACAGCCACGTTCTTGCTCAATCGCGCAACCGAGGGCGTACAGCGCCGCACCTTCGCGTGCTGTGGGAAGGCAGCTCTCCTCGGAATCGTTGCTCAATTGCCCAAGTACCTCCAGGTCTTGGTCAGAAAGGCGCTCGATGGCCCGGTCGATGATCTCGTCGTCGGTGAGATGGACCGCAGTCCAAATTGACTGTGGCGCTGCGCTTTCCAGTGCCTCGATTCTCCGGCGTATCTTCTGTGTCATGTCGTTTCGCCTGGTTGAAAACCCTGTCCTCCAACGCTCCATTCAGGAGCGCTCTCGCCAGGTCCAGTAGGTGGCCGCCGCCCGGTTCTTCGGAGCGTATGCTGCGACTAATCAGCTCCATGTTGGGCGTGCACTCACCACGAACGGCAGCACGAACAGGTTCATCACATAATCCCCGCGGGCGCTGATTTGCCCTGACGTTCCGTCTGCGAAGAACAGAGTCGTCGGATCGCAAATCAACTGTTCCAGTGTTCCGAGGCGTCGTTTGAGATTCATCTCTCAAGGCCCAAATTTATGCAATGCATTCGCCTTCACCGCTTTCCGCTGCTGCGCAACTGGTTGGAATCCTGCCCAGCAGTGTCCTCTAAACGCGTCAGCCGCAGCTCCAGGTTGTCCAGTTCGAAGCTTTTCCGTGCCAGCTCCACTACAGATTGGGCGGCGCGGACTCGTGTTGCGGGTGGCGCCTCCGGGCTCACCATGAGTTTCAACAAGGTGGTCACGGCTGCGCTGGTTGCCTGTTGCAAGCGCGCATTCGATTGCCCGAGCGCCTGGCCGCGCGCCTCCAGGTAGGCGGACCGGAACTCGGTTAGCTTCATCCAGCGCAGCAGCGTTTTCGCGGACATGCCACAAACGCGAGCCGCTTCTTCGATGCTCCGCTCCGACAATAGCGCGGCAATCGCTTCCTCCTTCTTGCGCCCGAATTTTGCGCCGTGTCCTTTCATCTGCTATGAGCCAAGCGCATCGCGTTTTCATCGCCTCGTTTGAATGGGAGCAGAATTCGCTTGCTTGTGCCGGGAACCCGAGTGATGAATGTCACTGCGGAAGGAGACCGCACAAGATGACGATCTTCACGATTGATCAAGACAACAACATCAGGGCCTTCGGTTCGGTCGCCGAGGCCAGGAGCCACCCCGAAGCCGAGCGCTTCAAGAGCGAGAAAGAACTGGCCAAACTGGCGGCTGAGTGGCCGGCTGCGCGGCTGATCGAGATCTGGAACAGCCTGCCGGGCGTGAGTGCGGTCAAGAAGTTCTCGAACCGGCAGGCCGCGGTCGGCCGTATCTGGAAGGCCGTTCAGAGCCTGGCGCCCACTGACGGCGCACCGGCGCGCCGTGTTGCGGCCAAGAAGGGCCGGTCGGGTAAACAGACCAGCGGCGTACGGGAGGGCAGCAAAACCGCAACCGTACTCGAACTGTTGAAACGGTCCGGGGGCGCTACCTTGAAGGACCTGATGGAGGCGACCGAATGGCAGGCGCATTCGGTGCGCGGGTTCCTGTCGGGCACAGTGGGCAAGAAAATGCGCCTCCAACTCACGTCGGCCAAGAAGGAGAACGGCACGCGCGTGTACTCGATCAATTTGTAGAGCTGCCCCCAACCCGATCAGCTGGCCGCCCGGGATTCTGCCGTGGGCGGCTTTTTTTCTTTGTGCGCTTGAGTTCATGCCGTCTCCTGGTCCCGTTCCGCAGCGCCACATTCATCCGCAATCCCACATCACAGTCTCAAATCCGCAGCGGTCACAAGCCACGGGAATCGCATCTCCTCAGCCGCCTTAGAAAAAGCGTCTTCCCAGCGATCCCAGACGGCTCGATGCGCCTCGCTCAAGCTGCCGAATGGTACTTGATCGAGAAGCATCTCCGCTTCCTTCAATAGATCGCGATCCGCAACAGACAGCTTGCGCCGCGCGCAATCGCACAGGTCTACCAATTGCGTATTCCATACTGGTCCGCAGAACGCCGCTTCGAGTTTCTGCAAACGCCTGTGGAGACCGGTCATGCTGCCGCCTTCAGCCGCTCTTCTGCAATGGCTTCGAAGGTGCGGCCGTCATTATCCAACACAGCCTTCTTGCCCGTATATCCCTGCCAGCGTTGAACGATGCAATCGGCGTACTGCGGATCGATTTCCATCAGCCGCGCTTTCCGGCCGCGCCGTTCGCACCCGATCAAGGTCGAACCAGACCCGCCAAAGAAATCCGCCACGATATCGCCGGCCTTGCTGCTGTTGATCAGGGCCCGCTCAACGAGTTCCACAGGTTTAGCAGTCGGGTGGATGCGATTGGCCGCAGGCTTCTTCTCCTGCCACAGGGTGGATTGCGATTTGTCGCCGTACCAGGGATCCTTCTGCCCGGCAACGTGCGCATAGAAGATCGGCTCATGTTGAAACTTGTATCGACCGAAGCCCCAAGCAAAGGTGTTCTTCGCCCAGATGATCTGACAACGCACTTCGAAGCCTGCCGTTTCCATCGCGTTTTGGAATTCCCGCTGCCAGGAAGAGGAGTGGCAGATATAAATGGAAGCGCCGGGTTTCACGGCGTGGCGATAACTCGAGAAGGTGCTCAACAGAAACTGTTGGAATTGTTCTGCGGTCATGCGATCGCCCTGAATCTTAAGGCGGTCTTCGGTGTAACCCTCATAATCGACGTTGTAGGGCGGATCGCTAAAGAAGATATCGGCCGCTTCGCCACCCATGAGTCGATCTACGTCTTTCCCCATAGTTGCGTCACCACAAAGCACGCGATGTTCCCCGAGGACCCACAGATCTCCCGGAGTGCTAATGGACGTCTGAGCCAGTTCGGGAACGGCATCTTCATCGGTGAGTCCCTCGGTCGCATCCTGCGCTGCGAGAAGGCGCGCCAGTTCTTCGTCTTCGAAACCGAGTAAGTTGATGTTGACTTCTTCGTCCCGCAACGCTGCCAACTCGATGCGCAACAACTCCTCGTCCCAGCCGGCATTCAGCCCCAGGCGATTGTCCGCGAGAATGTAAGCGCGCTTCTGGCTTTCGCTGAGATGATCGAGAACGATAACCGGCACTTCGCTAAGGTTTAGCTTGCGTGCCGCGAGCAGGCGGCCGTGGCCGGCGATGATGCCTGCGTTCGCATCTACGAGGATCGGATTATTGAAGCCAAACTCGGCGATACTGCCCGCGATTTGCGCCACTTGTGCATCCGAATGCGTGCGCGGGTTCCGAGCATAGGGAACTAATTTGTCTAGTGGCCAATGCTCGATGCGCTCGGGGGAATAGAGTTGAGCGTCGACTGAATTCCCGGTGGTGTGGTCGCCCACTTTGTCCGTGTCGCGTTTAGCCTGCACGTTCAATCTCCCGCTCGAAAACAATTATAGAAACAGTTGGAAGGCCCTGTAAACTTCTGATTCTAGGCTTGTTATCTATTCCTAATGAACGCTAACGGCTGCTAACTAACCGACTGCGGTTGTGGGCTCTACAAACTGAGGTCCACTGCACTTTGTCCCGAGTGTCCCGACTACGACGAAGGAGATCGGGACGCATGAACTTCAACATTTACCGCATTGTCCCGAGTGTCCCTAGTGGTCCCAACCGCGCGCGAAGGTCGGACACGTTAGGAGGATGAGTGCGCGCGCAATCTACACAGAGTTACTCAATATTGTGAAGTACAATCCCTACAAAAGTCCCCACACTCGGGCGGAGGGGCGAGAAAAGCGGGTGTCTCCTGGGCGGTAAGTGTTTGAAAACTTTGGCTCCTCAGGTAGGATTCGAACCTACAACCCTTCGGTTAACAGCCGAATGCTCTACCGTTGAGCTACTGAGGAGCATTGCGCTCAGCCTTGCAAAAGCCGCATTCCCGGGCTTTGAAAGGTTCGCCAAACCTATTAAACCACAGCACCGATCGTGTACCGTGAAGCCTCCATCTCTAGCCGAACCGCGGCTGCTTTCGCCACAACTGGCGGTAACTTTCGGCGATGCCAAGAATTTTTCCAAAGACCGCCGGCGGCGCAGCAACGGTCACGTTTTCCCCGCCCGCGCGCGACAGCGATCTGCGCCACAGCCCCTCCGCGCTCCGGTAACCGGCGCAAGACTGCAGCCGGTACGAAGGATCAACCCGCAAGGCTGCGTATTCAGCACAATTCGCGCGCTCCGATTTCAAGAAAGCCGATAGGCCGTTAGTTGACGCTGAATTCGGACGGCACGAGCACGACCGCTTCATCGGGATTGTAATAGTCGTACAGAGCCGATTGGGCCATTCGCCCCTCCATGGGAAATCGAGGCCGAAATACAAACTGAAAATTTGAATCGCTCGCGCGCGGCCAGACATAAAAGGTGATATGGTCCGGCGCCACTTCGAAAGAATCTACGCCGCTCTTCGCATCATTGAGGATGCTTTCAAGCGTGCCGCGGTCGGCTTCAGCACCAGGCGGCAAGCCGATTTCCGCAATCATCATTCCGTAGCCGCGGAAAGCGGGCCTGATTATCTTCACGCGACACGTTACCGCCTGATTCACCGCCGCTCTCGTGGTGCCGAACTCGGTTTCCATGCCAAAATCCTTCGCCGAATGCGATTTCGTCCAAGGCTCATACCAGGTGGTAGTTAGCTGTAACTGAATCAGTTCTGAGCCTTCCGTGCGAATCGATAAGTTATTCGACGCGCCGGGCCGCACGAGACGCGAGAGGTCGAAGGTTGCTGGTCCTGAGATCTTCGAGCGCTGCTCACTTAACGCGATTCGCCCCGCACCGGAACCGTTGAATAAAATGTCCACGTTAGCGGGAGCGTTCGGAGGCGATGTGGCCGGGGCTTCGAGGAGTGCCAGCAACGCGCGCACTGTCGATTGGGATGTGGACCACGCCCCGCTGGCATCTGTATTTCTCAGCAGGAAGAGCGCGCCTCGATCGATTACTTGTTGTAACTCGCTGCCGCCTCTGCCTAGCTTTCGCCACTTTGCCAACGCCGAAAGTACGAGAGCAGTAGTCTCCACTTGACCCGCGCGGCCCCAGCCATGGAAGGGGGTGTTCGTGCGAAACGCCCAGTACGCCATTCCCTCCTCATTTCTGGCTAGCTCACAGAGGCGCCGGACGCTGGATTCCGCCAGATCCGCATGGCCGGCATCCATTGCGGCGAGGGCGAATGCGGCCATCGCATATGGATCTTCAAATTCAGTGGCGCTTCGAGCGAATTCACCCAATCTCCGATCGATATCCGGATCAGCGTGGCCGGCCGCTGTAACTAGACCCCATAAAGTAAGTGTGCCCACGGCGTCTTTAGTCAAAGTTTGGCGCTTCAGCCAAACTTGCGCCTGCGTAATGCGATCGTCGGTGACCTCAATAAACTCCTTCGCGTCCGCCATGAATTGCAGCGCATACACCGCGAGCGCCGCATCCGGTTCAACGGACGCCCAATATCTAAATCCGCCGTCGTCCGATTGGTAGCCGAGCAGCCGCTCATAGCCAGCCTCCAGGTTTCGCTTCGCGCGTTGTTCTAATGGCGTGTCGTGTATTCCGCCGCGCCGAACGGCCTTCAGAAATAGTAGATTGGGATACGCGGATGAGATACTCTGTTCAGCGCAATCATAGGGCCGCTGAAGCAGCGCCTGCATGGCGTCGAGCAATCGCGCGATCAGCGTCGGGTAGATCTTCACTTCCGCTTTTGTGCTTCCAGGCAGCGCGGTCGCCGGAACATAAAGGGTCAGAGGCTGTTCATTGCCGACCACCGCATTGGCGGACCTTCCGATGCGCTCGCCACCCGGATGAATACGCAGTGGTTTGTCGATGGTATCAGAGATCCCTACTCCCGTTGCACTTACTCGCAGGTGCGTATCCTCGCCGGCTGCCGCGCCGCGAAGCGACGACGTTACGTTTGCGGAGCTAGATGCCGCGACCGGATCTGGCTGTCGTGGCGGCTGCTCAAGTACCAGACGCCGCGAGGCGCCGCACTCACTCTTACAGCCTGTACCTGAGACAGATAATTTCGTATCGGAACGGACAGCGAAATTCGATCGCCCTGAGTCAGTACGGATGGAAGGTCCAGGTCCACCTGAAAGGGCTGAAATGCACGCACATCCGTTGAGGTTTCAGTGACTCGGCCGTCTTCGGAGGAAGCGAAAACTGCGACGTGCCAGTTTGTAATTGTATCGGCCAGCTTGACATTGACAGCCGCGTTTCCGCTGGCGTCGGTGATGAGCTCGGGATTCCAATAAAGCGTTTCGGGCATATACTCACGAACTCGGGGAATTCCAATAGTCGCGGAGCTTGGGCCCGCGACGAAAGCCAACTCTGCGGTCGAAGTTGCGATCTTATTGGATGTAGCCTCCACTTCCACTGTCTCGGCGACCATGTCCACTTGCAGAACGTAGTCGGCGTTTGTGACGTGATCCGCTTCTACCGGAACATGGTCCAGAACACCGGCCTGGAAGCCCGGCGCTTGGAACTCCAACCGGAAATACCCTCCGGGCATTCCGCTGAAAATATATTTACCCAGTGAATTGCTGCGGGTGCTGTAGGTGTCGTTGAGCGTGATACTCACATTGGCGATGGCGGCGCCGCTCGCATCGCGAACGGTACCGGCAATAGTTCCGGTTCCCGCAGGACTTCCACTTGGTGCAGCCTGCGCGAGCTTCTCTTGCTTCGCTTCGTTGTCGTCAATGATGCGCGAGCAGCTCATTACAGTAACATCGTCGTAAGTATTGGGTACACCATCCGCCCCCGAGCTCTTCACATCCAAGACGAGGAAAGTATGCTTCGACGGAACTAACTCTTTGCGAGACTCTTGCAGGCCTAGATATTGTTCGTACGTGTAAATGCGAGGGCGGTCGTAGTAAGACTCGTCAAAATGAAAATCAACATAATAAGGACGTCCCCACGGATCGCGCAGCTCTCCAGAATTGAGCCCTGCCGCGGATAACAGACTGTAAAAAGCGCTCGCGGTTCGCGGAAATTGTTTTGCCGCGTTCACCGCCGCATCGATCTGTTTGCCAGTCCGTGAAAAATAGGAGCCGCTGAATTCAGCGGCATCGAAATCATCCTCGGTTCCCCATTGGCGATCCGGCCCGGCGCTCTTGATTTCAATCACCCGCCGATCACCCGAATAGCTGAGGCTGTTCTGTCAGGAATGAGTTGATATCGAAGCCGTTCGAGCAAAGGATCGGCAATCTTGCTTGAAAGCGGCATCGGCAGTTCCGCCGAAGACTTACCGGGGGGTATTGTTACGCCCGCCTTCACCAGCCCATTTTGCTGATCCGAAGGTCCGAGCCACTCGAGCTCTGCGGTGGCATTTTTCGACTTGTTTTCGCGGCTCTCAATGGCAAGCGTGACAACGGTCTTGCCATTCACAAGGTGCGCATGAATGCCGGATTCTTCGACAAGAACTTGCGCCCTCGCAGCAGACATAGCGCCACGGCGAACACAGCCACCCGAACACGCATAGGAGAGACTCCCTGTTGCTAGTAGTTTAACTAGTTGATAGGGCCTATAGGCGGTGCAGGCGGGAACAGCCTTTGTCCAAGAGTTTAGATAGCATTCGATGGCGCGCTCCGTCCCTTAATTAAGGATCCAATCCTTAGTCAAGGATCAAAGAAAGGATGAGAAAAGATGCCGGAACCCACTTGGAAACCTCATGAGAAACATGGGCGGCTTACGACGCAAAGCGATTTACCCGATACTGTCTACGCCTTTCCGAAGCAGCGGAAAGAACCGCTGACCGACGCAGAGCATGTGCGTAACGCCGTTGCGCGCTTCGATCAAGTCATCGATGTCTCCGATGCTGATCGCGCTTTGGCATTCGCGAACATTGAGAAGGCGGCAAAGCACTACCACGTCGATCTTTCGGAGACCTCATGGCACGATCTTGGCGTTCATCCTCAACGCCACCGCAAAGAGGCCGCCGCGAAAGGTGCTGAGACGCGCGAGCGCCACAGGGAGCACCGCGAGAGCGAGAAAAAATAAGAGAGGCAATCCACGATACGTGGCGATTAATCTCGATCGCCGAATTTATGAACAGCGCTATGTCTTGGGAGATGATTGGGCGGGACGCCGCCTATACGCTGCGGAGGATGCGCATGAAACCGCTTTTCACCGCGACGACTGTTCTCACCCTGGCACTCGCGATTGGCGGCAACACCGCGATCTTCACGGTCATCCATGCTGTGCTGTTGAAGCCACTGCCGTATCCGGATTCCGATCGCCTAGTTCGCATCACAGGAGGCGCAACGCCGGTTCGATTTTCGGAAATGAAGGCCAGCACGCATTCGTTCACCGAAATCGGCGTGTTTACCAGCGAAGAAAGCCCGACGCTCTCCGGCGGAGCGCAACCGGAGGTCCTGAAAGGCGTTCGCATATCGGCTAATTTCCTCCGCATTCTGGGCGTGGCTCCGCTGCTAGGGCGCGCCTTTCGGCCTCAGGAAGATTCGGCCGCGGGCACGCCGGTTGTGATGATCAGCACCGAGCTGTGGCAGCGCCGATTCGCGGGAGATCCAGCGATCATCGGCAAGACCGCCGGTCTTGCCGGAACGCCATACACCGTCATCGGCGTTCTTGCGCCGCGTTTTCTATTTCCCTTCCCCGATTTGGATGTGTGGATGACAGCGCCCTCGGAATGGCCGCTCGTACCTCCGAAATCCAGGGCCTTGAGTCCGTTTTTAAGCATATTCGGCCGTCTAAAGCCTGGGGTAACGCTGCAACAAGCAACTGCGGAAACGAAGGTGATTCACCGGCAATACGCCGTTGCGCATCCGGCCATGCTGGACGCCAAGCCGAAGAGACCAGAGAAGGTGACGGCGATGAAGGACGATCTGGTGCAGGATGTGCGTTCGATGCTTTGGATGCTGCTTGGCGCAGTGGGTTTTGTGCTGTTGATTGGCTGCGCGAATGTGGCCGGCCTGCTAGTCGCCCAGGCGGCTTCGCGCTCGCGCGAAATTGCCATGCGATCGGCGCTCGGAGCCACGCGTGTTCGGCTCATCGGGCAACTGATTGGTGAGAGCGTCTTGCTGTCGCTTTTAGGAGGAATACTCGGTGTGCTGCTCGCCGCCTGGAGCCTGCGCGCCATCCCCGGCATGACTGCTTTCGAGCTGCCGAGGGCTCAAGAAATTCATTTGGATTGGACAGTGCTCGCATTCGCCACCGCGCTCTCAATAACAGCCGGCGTGCTCTTCGGAATCTTGCCGGCACTTGGCGCGTCCCGGTCCGATCTTATGCGAGTGCTGCGAGTGAGCGGCGACACCGCCAATGAGGACGTGCCCAGAGGCATTCTGAACGTACACGGGCTCTTGCTGATTGGGCAGGTTGCGCTGTCCATCGTCTTGCTGATTGGCACGGCGCTCCTGATTGAAAGTGTGAGCCGCCTGCGTGGTGTTGCCATCGGATTCAATCCTGCAAACATCTTGACCGCAAGTGTTTCTCTGTCGCCGTCGCGATACGGCACAAACCAAAAGAAGGCGCTATTTTTTCAAGAGCTAGTCCGGCGAGTGGAATCGTCGCCGGGTATCCGGAGCGCCGCCGCTTCGATGTTCCTTCCCATGATGAGCTATGCGGGAGCTCCCGTGCAGGACGCCGCAAAACCGCTCCTCAAGTTGAACGAACGCATGATCGCGACTTTTTCAATCATCACGCCTGGATACTTTCGCACTCTCGAAATTCCAATGCGGCGGGGAAGGGATTTCACCGAACGAGATACGGAGGGCGCGCAGCGTGTCGCAATCATCGATGAAGCTCTGGCGCGGCGCTTCTGGCCGGCCTATCCGAACGGTCAGGACCCGATTGGCCAGCACCTATGGGTTGGCGGCGTGAACCCCGATCCCGCCAAAATCGTGGGGATTGTCGCGCATGTACATCAAGCTCTTGAAAAGAGCATTTGGCCCGAAACGGTCTACATTGCTTTTGCCCAGAACTCTCCAGCCTTCGCGTTTCTGGCGGTGCGCACGAACGGGAGCCCGCTCGCCTTCGCCGGCACAGTGCGCCAACAGGTGCTGGCATTAGATAAGGATCAATCTATTTCGAATATTCGAACCATGGAACACTTGGTCGATGAGCAAGTGGGTCAACGGCGTCTATTGGTGATTTTGTTAGGGTCCTTTGCGGGAATGGCGCTGCTGCTGGTCTTGATGGGGATCTACGGCATCATTGCGTATTCCGTGGCGCGGCGGACTCAAGAGGTGGGCATCCGGCGCGCATTGGGCGCGCAGGACGGAGACATTCTGCGGCTCGTCGTCGGGCAGAGCTTGCAGCTAGCTTTGGCCGGAGTGATGGTTGGAATCGCTGGCGCCTTCGGCTTAACGCGCTTGATGCAGAGCCTGCTATTTCATGTCAGCGCGACCGACCTCGCGACGTTCGGGGCCGTCGCATCGCTATTCCTGTGCGTGGCGCTTGTGGCCAGCTACATTCCTGCACGGCGCGCCACCCGAATCGATCCGGCAACGGCATTGCGAACTTGACCGCTGGCTACTAACTGATCGAAGCCAGCTCGTATAGATATTGCGCGTACGAGAATGCGGCGTCGTCCATGCCTTTGATTTTCGGATTGCTCGATTCGATGACGTAGTATTCGTTAGGGGCGTGAGCGCCGTTGCCGTGCCCCAGTCCGAAATGGCCGGCGGGAAGTTGCAGAGGATCGCCGGTGAACACGTAGCCCGGCCAAGAGCCAGCCAGTCGAGGCCAGAGAATCGGATCATAACCGTCGCGAACATAGACTGCTTTCTGTGCCCGGATCAGCGCAGAATCGGCGGGCGTGCTGGTGGGATCGTAGCCGCCGGTCATATTCACTTCGATGTCGGCAAACCCATGCTTTGCCAGGTGTGCTTTTAGCGCGGCAAGCGCACCGGCAGCGGTCATGTCGGGCACCAGCCGCATATCTATTTTGGCGACAGCTCTGTGCGGCAGAATGGTCTTGCCGCCGGGTCCGGTGTAGCCGGCCACCAAGCCCTCGATATTTACCGTCGGTTTTGAGACCAGCAACTCGAGCGATTCCAGGTAATCGACGTCGTGTACCCAGTGTTGAACGCCAAGCTGCTGCATGGTGGATGCCTCGCTCTGACGCTGGGCGGCTTGCCGGATCAGCGCTTTCTCCTCCGGCGTGAGTGGGCGCGCCTTATCGGCGAAGCCTTCGATGGCAGGCGTATGGCCGTCGGATGCAACTAAGGTCGCCAAGGCCTCAACCAGATGCCAGGCCGGACTATCGACGCGTGCTTCGTTGCTCGAATGCAGATCCTGCTTGGGCCCGCGGCCCCAGCGTTCAGCGCTCGAAACGAGCTCGAGTTCGACCACGCCCTTCGCGCCCAGATTGATGGTTACGGAGCCATCGATCGATTGCATGGCCATGGGCATGAACACGCCGGTGCACTTCCGCAACGCGGCCAAAATGTCGGGACGGTGCACCAGTTCCGGGAAGTGCGGGGAACCGATCTCCTCTTCTCCCTCGGCAACGAAGACCAGGTTCACAGGCAGCTTGCGTCCCAACCCACGGAACGCATGCAGAGCGGCGAGAAACGTTGCTTCGGGGCCTTTCTGGTTGACCGCGCCGCGACCGACAATTACCTTCCCGAGTCCGGGTTTGTCCACCAGCGCGGCGTCCCAAGGCGGGGAAGACCACTCGGACGGATCGGCCTGCTTCACGTCATACATGAAGTAAAGTCCCACTGTTCGTGGAGCGCCAACGTTCAGCGTTGCAAAAATTCCGGGTTGCCCGGCAGTGGGCACTTTCGTCACCTGCTCGAAGCCTGCCTCGCGCAGAAATCGCATCGTCAATTCGCAGCCCTCAGTCATGCCGCGATTCTCCGCTGCGATGGAGGGTTGACGAATCCACTCCTGTAGCCTCTGAACCGATTCCTGGTGGCGCTTCTCAATTTCGGCTCGTAAGGGACTCAAATCGATTGAATCCGCGCTTAGCATTGGTCGCGCCGAAACAGCGACTGACGCGCCAAGCACAACCTCTTGAAGGAACGTACGGCGATGAATTACTGTCATGTTACAGAATACCTTTCACCTCTGTAACACATGACCGATGCGCATGGTAGAAACTGGAGACTGTATGCGATTTCAGATCAGCGAAGCAGTGGAGGTTCTGGAGCGAACTCCGGCCGTTATGGATGCGCTGCTGCGGGGAAAATCTTCCGTATGGCTCAATTGCCGCATGGATGCGGCCGCCTTCAGTCCGATCGATGTGCTCGGCCACCTCATTTTCGGCGAAATGACCGATTGGATTCCCCGAGCTCTTATCATCCTGGAGTCTCAGAAATGCCGGGCGTTTGATCCGTTCGATCGCTACGGTTTCGCTCCCATCATCCGGGGGAAGAGCATGGACGAACTGTTGGGGCAATTCGCGGAACTACGCGGTGAGAGCCTCGAAGCACTGCACTCCCTTGCGTTGGATGATGAAAAACTCGATCTGCCGGGGCTGCACCCTGAGCTCGGAGAGGTCACTTTGCGCGAGCTGCTTGCTTCGTGGGTGGTGCACGATTTGGGTCACATTGCCCAGTTGATGCGCATCATGGCGAACGAGTACCGCGATGAGATTGGTCCGTGGCGGGCCTACGTCTCCATAATTCAGTGATTCATTCACGCATTGGCGGGTGCGTAGTTGGCCAGCAAATTGACACCCCACACGCTTACATCGAAGGCGACACGAATCTGCGCGAGCTGCCCGGGCACGGATTGCCGGGACTGCGTCACCATTTTGAAGCGATAGATAAGTCCTTGTGCATCGAGGCCCCACACGTTTGTGCTCGAGCCGGCCGAAATCTGAGGGAGCGATCCCAGCATCAGCGCTAACCCGCTCGTCTGTGGGTCGAACTGGTAGACGTTCGATTGCGCATCCAGACCCCAAACGGCGCCGTCCACGCCAACCGAGAGCTGAGTGAGCGAACCCGGTATCAGCAGTCGGTAAAATCCGGCGGTTTGAAGCCAGACCGCCAAGGCGCTGGATATCCTGCAGGCTCAAGGCCGAAGCGGTCCACACACTGTGCGGGGGTCAGCCGCCGATGGTACACCGCGGTTCCTTGCGTCTGTAGTCAGTGAGGAGCTGCAGCAGGCCGCCATTCTGCGCCGCCGTTCGGAGAAACGAGTGCTCATGCGCGGCATCTCGCGCGATGGCGGCACCGGCCCCATCCTGCGCGTCTGCAAACGCCGGACGGACATGTCCTGCAAATGGAAGAATTTTGTTTCCTTATATGCGGTCTAACCGGTTGCTAATTCAAACCAGCTCAAATCCTCCGGCGTTGGGCAGTCTTGATCGCATTGAAACCAACGATTCACTATTACACGGCACCGGTTTTTTTTCTTCACATATGGCTTTACCTGAAGATATAATCTGCAGTCCTCCCAGAATTCGTCGACTTGCTCACAATGACCCAACCGTCACTGCAGCCCGACCCGCAGAGAGTTGTTCGGCCTGGCCTGAGATGGTGGAAAGGCCATAATTCTGTTTAGAGATAAGGCAAGACTTGCGATGAGTGCCTTAGGCCGTGGGGTCTAAATTCTTGTGCTATTGTTTCTAAATCGAGAAAGATATGGCTTACGTTCCAGGATTCCGGAATGACGTATTTATAAGCTACGCGCACGGTGACGATGCTCCCGCCTTGTCATCTGATGGTAGGGGTTGGGTGAGTTATTTCCACGAGCGGCTCCAGACAGCTGTGCAGCAGCGTGTGGGCTTTCCGGTCTCGGTGTGGATGGATCGCCGAAACCTTCAAAGTTACGTCGATTTTGACAGCGAGATACACAATCAGCTGGATGCAGCAATCTTGATACTGATCATGTCTCCGAGTTATACCAACTCGCACTACTGTAAGAGAGAAAGAGACAGTTTTCTTGAGCTTGTTGGGAACAAGCATAAGCCTAAATTCTGTACGGGGGACCTCGCGAACTCGCAATTCATCTTTAAAGTCGTTTCGCTGAGTGACGCCGATGCCAGTCATCGGCGTATTCTGCAGCAATATCATCTCAGCGACGAAGTCTTCTTTGACAATGAAGGTGAAAATTCCCGACGCTTGATGCCGGATAGTCCACGCTTTGGTGATGCGCTGTATAAGCTGGAAAGGCAGGTTGCTAGCCTGCTTCGCAAAATGCGGGCTCAGTGCTTTGGGGTCTTTATTTGGCCGCCAGCCCCATCTGCCCTTTCAGGATTGAAGGAAACCCATTCCAAATTGTGCGCGGAGCTTGCCGACGCCTCATATCGGGTTCTGCCCGAGTCGGCCGATGATCCGAAAAATCAGCTCGAGGGAGCTGAACTCTCGGTTTTTATGCTCGGGCCCGACTATGACAAAGACAGCGAGATTCTCGTGAACCACGCATCCACATTAGACAAAGCTTGGGTGATTTGGCGGTCTGCTGCGGCACAAGTAAGCGCCGATGAACGGCAGAAAAGATTGCTCGAAAACCTTCTTGATCAAAAGCAAAAGCAAAAAGTGTTTCTGGACGAAAAATGCTCGTTGAAGGACGAGGTGCTTGCGCTGCTCAAGCGCGCACCGAGCCCTGAACCTTGGGCTATCAGGCAGAAGCGTGTTTACGTCATTTACAACAAAGATGATCCTGACGACCGAGCCAACGCCGCGTACGTTCTTCGAACAGTCCGGAGCGAATTCGAGGTTGCGGTACCCGCGGATTTCAGCCAACATCGCCAAAACCTCACGCTTTCGGACGGGGTCTTGCTGGTATGGGGCACTGCAAAGCGTGAGTGGTACACCCTGAACCTAGAGGATATGAGCCGGGTTGTGAAGCGCGGCAGGGCGGAGGGGATCTGCCTATTCGATCCACGCGACGCCAAAGAGTCTGACTTGTCCACACTGCGGAATTTTGCCGATCTGCACGTCATCGAGCAGTTCGAACGTTACGACCCAGCAAGACTGCAGCCCTTTTTGAATTCGCTGCGGGGCAGAGCGGCGGCTGCGCAATGAGTGCTAGGGCAACGCCGGCCCGGCTTGATAATCCTTATCCGGGTCTACGCCCTTTCGACGAGAAGGATTTTCACCTCTTTTTCGGACGAGACGAGCAGATAGACGAACTGCTGAGCCGCCTGTCGCGCAACAGATTTCTCTGCGTAACGGGAGTTTCGGGAAGCGGGAAGTCGTCCCTGGTGCGCGCGGGGCTGATTCCAGCGCTGCGCCGCGGATACGTGAATCGGTCCGGTTCCCGTTGGCAGATTGCGACATGCCGTCCCGGGAATGATCCTCTGGCATCGCTGCAGGAAGCGCTCGCAAGAGAGGCGGACCTCATTGCCGATCTGGAGCGAAGCAGCCGTGCGCTCATCAAGGCAGCGCGCATGCTTCCGGAAGACGAGAGTCTGCTTGTGGTGATCGATCAATTCGAGGAGTTATTTCGGTACAAGGACAAAATTCGCGCTGACGTTACAGCGTCCAAGCAGGAATTGATCGATTCCGGGGAGCGGGCGAGCGACTTTGTACGGCTTTTGCTCACGACAAGCAAGGACGAAGAAGTTTCGGTATACGTGGTCGTCACCATGCGCAGCGACTACCTGGGCGACTGCGCGAAGTTTCGCGACCTGCCTGAGACGCTGAACGACTGTCAGTACCTAGTGCCGCGCATGACGCGGGAGCAACGTCGCGCAGCCATTGAAAACCCTTTGCCGGATTCCGCGATCGCGCCGAGCCTGGTGCAAGTGCTCCTCAACGATGCCGGCGATGAGCCTAACAACTTGCCTTTGCTGCAACACGCGCTTATGCGAACCTGGCATCACTGGAAGGAGCGGACCCGCGGCGACGGCGAGATTAGCCTGAACGACTACATCGCGGTGGGAGGCATTGAGGACGCACTCAACCGGCATGCTGAATTGCTATACCGAACGTTGAATCAGGCCGCGGGGAGTCAGCAATTAGCGGAATGGATTTTCAAGCGATTGACGGCCAAGGGTATCTCCGAACGTGAGACTCGTTCTCCCGCGAAGCTTTCAGAACTTTGGAGTATCTGCGGAGCGGATTCTGATTCGGATAAGGAACGCGTCAGACAAGTGGTAGAGCACTTTCGCCTGACCGACGGCAGATTCCTGACCTGCGTGGATGACGTGCTCGGCCCCGCATCGATCATCGATATAACGCACGAAAGCTTGATTAGCCGCTGGAAGACGCTGAGCAGTTGGGTGAAGCAGGAAAAAGAATTCGCCAATACTTTCGCGCGCCTGCTCGGCGATGCAACCCGATGGGACACACGAGGCGGAAATCTTCTGACCGGCCTTGACCTGCGGGATGCGGAAGCCTGGAATGAGCGGCGAAACCCACATCCAGCATGGACTTTTGAATATCTACAGTCCGACGACCCAGAGCCGCTTCGATTAGTGGAGCGGTACATCGAGGCCAGCCGCGCAGAGGAGAAGAAGCAAGCAGCCTTTCGCCGTGGGATCGTCGCGGGATTGGGCGCACTTGCTCTGGTACTAGGTATTCTGGCGTGGGTGGGATTTTACTTTTACGGCCAGGCCCGGCAAGAAACAGCGGAAGCTGAGCGCCAAAACAGCAGAGCATTGGAGCAGGAGAAGGCAGTAAGGGTTCAACGTGATCGAGCGGAAAGGCTGCAGCGGGAGGCGGTTCAGCAAAGCTTGCAGGCGAAACGTCAGGCCAGCATAGCCCAAGCTGAGCGGGACGCAGCCGACGCTTCAAAGAGGGAAGCAGAGCGACAGCGCCGGAACGCCGAAGAGCAGGCTCACAGAGCTCAGCAAGCGCGCGTCAGCGCGGAAGCCTCGAAGCAAGAGGCGGAAACACAGCGCAAAAAAGCCCAAGAGGAGGCGATGAAAGAAGAGTCGCAAAGGCAAAGAGCCGAGGAGATGGCAACGGAAGCGGATCGCCAGCACAAGATGGCTGACGCCAATGGAACGTTAGCCTTGGCCAGACAGTTGGCCGCGGATTCGGAAGCGCTCCAACGGGACGGCTATGTAGATGAGCCGGTCCTGCTCGGCTTGGAATCTCTCAAACGAGCGCCGCTCGAAGGGCAGCAGGCGGTTCGTGACAGCCTCGCTCATCTCCCTCGGGTGCTCTGGTCCGACGATCACGGATACACAGTCAATGCTGTCGCGTTCAGCCCCGATGGCGGCCTGCTCGGCGCCGCCAGCGACGACAAAACCGTGGCCATTTATGACGCAAATACCGGAAAGCAGACGCTTAAACTAGAGCACAACAGTGACGTTGAGAGCATCGCTTTCAGCCCTGACGGCAATCTGATTGCGACTGGGAGCGACGATAAAACAGCCCGGATCTTCGACGCGAAGACCGGCAAACAAGTGGCGGAGTTTCCGCAGGACGAGGCAGTCGAAATTATCTCGTTTAGTGCGGACGGGCGGGTCCTCATAACAGCAAGTACCAAGGCATTGGTTGCCTTTAGCGTCGCACGCGCGAAGAGCGTTGGCAGGATTACGATGCGGGGGGATGTGATAGATGTTGCCTTTTCGCCGGGTGGACGCCTGGCCGCATTGGCTAGTGACGACAAAATCGTGCGTATTTTCGATCTTAAAAAAGAGAAAGAAGTTGCTCATATCACGTTTCCATCAGAAGCGACAGCCGTGAGTTTCAGCCCCGATGGTAAGCTGCTGGCCGCCGGAAGCATGGACGGAACAGCAGTTATAGTTGAGGCTAATAACCATCGCGAATTGTCGCGCATCGCCTATCGAGGCGCGATTGCCCAATTTGCGTTTAGTCCAGACGCCCGCCTTATTGCAACGACATCCGTCGATGGCGCTGCACACGTTACTGAGGTGCGCACGGGTAGAGAGGTGACACGTTTTGCGTTTAGGCAGGGCGTTTTCGGCGTGGCCTTCAGCCATGATGGACAGTTAGTGGCGGCTGCTAGCATGGACGGCACTGTACGAGTGTTTCAAGCAAACAGCGGCATCGAAGTGGCCCGCTTCGCAGCGCTGTCAGTTGCATCACGTGAGGAGCTCGCATTCAGCCCGAAAACCTATGCTGTGGCGGTGGGAACGAGTGACGGCTATGTTCGCGTGTTTGAGGCTGTGAGCGGCCGCGAACTGAATCGTTTTCCCGAGCAGATGCCGTACGCGGTAACCGTCAGCCCAAATCACGACCTGATAGCAGTCGGCAACCTGGGGGGAGCGAGCATAATCGAGGCCCATTCGGGCCGGGCGAAACTCGATTTGAAATCTGTGATTACGATTATCGGGCCGGCAATCAGTCCGGATGACCGCCTGTTTGGCTTCGCCGATGCTAAAGGGGTCCTGCATGTCACCTCCACGACGGACTCCGCGGAGCTCTTCAAAACCGACGGCCAAGAAGAGGTAACCGCTTTCGCATTTTCGCCGGATGGACGGAGCCTCGCGACCGGGGGCCTACAGGGGGCCGTCCATATCCTCGATCCCAGGACCGGAAAGGAGAAAGCCCGCTCCCAGCAATTCGTCCCGATATCTAGTATTGCGTTCGCACCGGACGGTCGCATCCTGGCATGCGGTAATTATGGAGCAATAGATCTGAGAGATGCTAATACGGCCACGGAGATCAGGCAAATTAAAACGGACTCCGGGAGCGGAGTCATCGCATTTAGCCCCGACAGCAAGCTTGTTATTTCAAGCGATTATGAGTTGAACGCTGATGTTTTTGAGACGGGTACCGGTAAAAGGCTTTTTCGAGTTTCATTTCAATCGCAAGTTCAGTCCATTGTCTTCGCACCGGACGGGAAGTCGGTTCTGTTCGCTACCGGCGACGGCCTCAATCATCTGATCGACTTAAATACTCATCAGGAGTTCTCACGTATTCATACCGACGGAATTGTGCGAAGCGCGATCTTTTCTTCTGATGGCCGCTCTGTCGATCTTGTGTCCATGGCAGGCGACGGCGTGCGAATCACGCGAGAGCTCATCCATACTCAAGACCTCGAATCGGAAGCCTGTAGGCGCCTAACCCAAAATCTAACAGTCGCCAATTGGAAGCTGTACGTGGGGCTAACTATTCCTTACAAGCGCACGTGTACAAACCTGCCATTCCCAGACGGCTATTCGGCAGGAGATAACGGCGGGACCGGATCAACGTCCAGTGGCCAGAGCCCGTCAGCACTACGGTAATCTTGTCTCACTATCGTGAGACTCGAGCCCAACCGGTAAAGCGCACTGCCCCGGCCAGGACTATCTCGTGCGAACCCGCTGCCGTAAGGACACTTGACGGCAACTACATTTCACGGCTATAACTCTCTTGTTTTCTTTGCCTCTTTGCCAGATTCATGCTTCCTACGTTCCTACGCGCCGCTCGTGTTTTTGCATAACGGGAATCACAAGGTTCCCAGCCGTGGCGATCCATCAGCGGCGAACGTCGGGGAACACGGCTGGCGTAACCAAACGGACGTATCGCGAAGGCTATTCAGGTGTCTTTCCGCCCTGTCAGCGGGCACATGACCGTAGAAACCCAAGAAATTCGTGAAATCATAAGAGTTGGAGTCTAAACGCCCAACCTGAAAGAGCTGAACGAAAAAGCAAAGCCCGCTGCGGGGTGCGAAGTGCTGGCGGAAGACGGCCGGAAACGGCGTGCCTCGGTCATCGAGCACGTGTTCCTGCGTTACGGTGCGGGAGCAAAGTTTTTCGAACCCCTGACGAGTTGGCGACTGTGGAACCGCTTCTGTTGGACGTTGATCGTGATCGGCTTGCTCGGCTGGGTGGCCGCGTTTTGGTTGTTGCGCGGTTTATCGGAGTGATCCGGCAAAATTGATCCCGCAAACCGAAAGCAGTACTATTACCAGGCGAAAGTTCATGCAACCGTAATCTCCGTCGAGTACAGTCACAAGACTGGGCTGCCTCTCAATCTTTCAAGGAGATCTCTTTGCACATCTTTGGCCAAGGCGTTTCATTCACTACTGCTTTGTTCTTATTGCTAGCGTTGGGTTTAGCGCTTGGCTTCGAGTTTGTGAACGGTTTTCATGATACAGCCAACGCGGTGGCAACCGTTATCTATACACACTCGCTGAAGCCTGTGTACGCGGTGATCTGGTCAGGCTTGTGGAATTTGCTTGGCGTTCTCACGTCCTCGGGCTTAGTTGCGTTCAGCGTAGTCTCGCTGCTTCCGGTGGAGTTGGTGCTCAATGTCGGCTCGGGTGCGGGCTTCGCGATGGTGTTTTCGCTATTGATTTCAGCCATTATCTGGAATCTCGGCACCTGGTATCTTGGGCTGCCTGCCTCCAGCTCGCACACACTGATCGGCTCGATCATGGGCGTCGGCCTGGCGAATTCGTTGCTCAGCGGGCATGTCTTTGGTGAAGGCGTGAATTGGGCCAAGGCGCAGGAAGTGTTCGGCTCGCTGCTGCTTTCCCCGGTCATGGGGTTTGTCGGAGCCGGCCTTTTGCTGTTACTGCTGAAACTGCTGGTGCGAAAGCCCGCGCTCTATAAGCCGCCCGAAGGTAATCAGCCCCCACCATGGTGGATTCGCGGCCTGCTGATGTTAACGTGCACCGGCGTCAGCTTTTTTCATGGATCGAACGACGGGCAGAAGGGTATCGGTTTGATTGTGCTGATCCTCGTCGGGATTCTTCCCGGCGGCTTCGCATTAAATCCGGCTGCCGGACCCGCAGACGTACAAAACATTGTTCAGCACGCGCGGCAGGTAGAGCCGATGCTGCTAAAGCAAGCCCCTATGCTGATCACTTCGCAGGATGCCACCGATGAGCTGTCGGCATATCTCAAGACCAAAGGCGTCGCAACGGTTCAGACCTTTGAAGCGCTCGCCGGACGGAACCGGGAAGTTGCCATCGAACTGGAAGGCAGGTCGAGTTTCGATGACCTCACGGTCGATCAAAGGAAAGGATTTCGCAGCGATATCTATTTGCTAAGCGAATCGATCGGCAAATTGCTTAAGCAGCATAAGATATCCGACCCGGCCGAGGCGAACGCTCTTAAGGTATATCAAGGAACTCTGCAGAAACAGACCAAATATATTCCGGTTTGGGTAAAGTTTGCGGTTGCCATCGCGCTGGGACTTGGCACGATGATCGGCTGGAAACGGATCGTCATCACTGTGGGGGAGAAAATCGGCAAAGAGCACCTTACCTACGCCCAGGGCGCCTCGGCTGAAATAATTGCGATGGCGACTATCGGACTGGCAGATAAGTATGGCCTGCCAGTCAGTACCACCCATGTCCTCTCATCCGGCATTGCGGGCACTATGGCCGCAAACCGCTCGGGCTTGCAGATGGAAACACTACGGAACATCCTGTTGGCCTGGGTCCTCACTCTGCCTGTTTGCGTCTTTCTGGGTGCCGGTATTTTTGCAGCCTTCCTATTCATAACTTTGCACCTTTTTGGGGTGCGGTGAAGCTGGAGGCCGAAAAAGGGGTGCCCGGCGGGTTCAGGTGTTTCCTTACGAAATATCCGGGTAGATACAAACGGCTGCAGCGCAACAAACATTTCTTGGCACAAATGTTGCGTTTCTTAACGCCTTAGACATTTCAGCGTCTGTCGCCTTAATATGGCAGTATCCAGCCATTGGCAGTCTACGAGGATCGCATCATGAATGTTAAATCGAAGAAATTGGCGGCGGCTTTGACCGCCATATTTGTGAGCCCGCTGCTCATCACACACTGCGCCTTCGCGCAGGGTGATGGTGATGAGCCCACCGCACAGGTGATTCCAAATACCGGCCAGCTTCTTACGCCTACGGCCCCTGTCGGCGCTCGATTCGAACCCTTGAATCCCAACCTGCCGAACTATCCGGAGTATCTAGCCGGGCAAGCAGTAACAACGGTGGAGAGCCCGGATCACAAATCTCTGTTAATTCTGACTTCGGGTTATAACCTGTGGAGCTTCCCGTACGGACCCAACATAGGCAACACTGATCCTTCCGCCTCCAACCAATACGTGTTCGTATACGATATCAGCAACAACATCCCAGTTAAGAGACAGGTGATCCAGATTCGGAACACATACAACGGGATTGCTTTCGACCCGTCGGGTAAGACGTTCTACGTTTCGGGCGGTGTCGACGACGACGTTCATATCTTCGATCTATCCAGCGGCATGTGGAGTGAACGGTCCGGCAGCCCGATTGCCCTTGGGCACACTGCCGGGCTTGGCCTCGATGTGAAACCTCAGGCAGCGGGTATCGCAATCAGTGCGAATGGTAGTACGTTGGTGGTGGCTAACTATTACAACGATTCGATCTCGATTCTGACTCACAAAAATGGAGCTTGGTCCAAGACGGGCGAACTGGATCTGCGTCCCGGCATAATCAATCCGGCGCAATCCGGCGTTCCGGGTGGCGAATATCCTTTCTGGGTGGCCATTAAAGGAAATGACACAGCGTATATTTCGAGTATTCGGGATCGCGAGATCGACGTCGTTAGCCTCTCTTCTTCTCCGAGCGTTGTAACTCGTATCAAAGTTGTTGGCCAACCAAACAAAATGATCCTGAACGCGCGCACCGGCAAGCTTTACGTGGCGGAGGACGAAAGCGACACCGTAGATGTAATCAACACGGCCACCAATAAGGTTTCTCAGACCATTGCCGTGGGCGCCCCTGCCGGTCTTCTACCCGATGCGCACGCCAAATATACCGGCAACAATACCAATAGCGTCACTCTCTCGCCTGATGAAAAGAAACTCTACGTCACAAACGGGAATACGAATGACGTCGCGGTGGTGAATCTGGATACAACCAACGGTCTGGCGGTAGTGCAAGGTCTGATTCCCACGGGATGGTATCCCACATCCGTGAGCTTTAGCGCGGACGGCAAGTACATGTATGTCGTGAATTGCAAATCTGTAACGGGCCCGAACTCCGGCTACTGTCATGGATCAACTCGCGAGCAGTCAGCTCTTTGTTCCGGCTCGAATGAGTACAACCTTCAGTTGATCAAAGCTGGATTCCAGAGTTTTGCGACACCGTCCGCCAGCCAATTGGATCACCTCACTCGAATTGTTGCCGAAAATAATCACTTCTCACGCACGCTCACCTCGCTAGAAAAGCAAGAGATGGCGTTTCTACGCAGCAAGATCAAACACGTCATCTTTATCATCAAGGAAAATCGCACGTACGATCAGGTTCTGGGAGACTTGCCGGTTGGCAATGGCGATCCCGATATTACACAGTTTGGGGCCGCTATCACTCCGAACCTGCACCATCTCGCCAGCCAATTTGTCACACTGGACAACTTCTATGACCGCAGCGAAGTGAGTATGGATGGATGGCCGTGGACGACTTCCGCACGCGCGCCCGATGTCGTGGAACGGCAGGTGGCTGTCGAATACGCTGACCGAGGCTTAAGTAACGATTCGGAAGGAACTGACCGCAACGTGAACATTTCTTATCCGAGGCTGCCGGAACGATTAGCGGCTAACCCACTTACTCCGCCCGATCCGAATATACTTCCCGGCACCACCGATACGGCTGCTCCCGATGGCCCGAACCACGAAGTGAACACAGGCTACCTTTGGGATCAGGCTTTGCGAGCCAGACTGAGTCTCCGGAACTACGGCTTCTTTATCGATCTTGCTCGCTATAATTTGCCTTCGGCCTATGCCGCGGTTCAGATTCCGGAACTGGAGATGCCTTCCCTCACGAAGACGCAGGTAGCTTACTCGACAAGCGATGCGCTTCGCCCTCTAACCGACATCTATTTTCGCGGTTTCGATAACTCGTTCCCGGACTACTGGCGTTATCGCGAATGGGAGCGCGAGTTTGACGAGAACTATGCAAACAGCAGACTGCCGAATCTCGAGTTAGTGCGCTTCATGCACGATCACACCGGCAATTTCAGCACCGCCATTGACGGGGTCAACACGATAGAGCTTCAGGAAGCCGATAATGACTACGCCGTCGGCTTGCTCGTCGAAAAGATTTCGAAGAGCGTTTACAAAGACAACACGCTTATTTTCGTCATTGAGGACGATTCGCAGGATGGCGGCGACCATGTGGACAGCCATCGTAGCATCGCCTTTATCGTCGGGCCTTATGTAAAACACGGCGCTGTTGTATCTACCGCCTACAACACCGTTGACTTCGTGCGTACAATCGAAGAAGTTCTCGGCCTGAAGCCGTTGAACCTGAACGATTCGGTCGCGGTACCCATGGCTAACATTTTCGATGAAACTCTACGCAACTGGACTTACAAAGCCATACCATCGGCATTGCTCGCCAGCACGACCCTTCCCATTCCGAAGAGTGCCTTCGCGGGTCTAAAGCCGATGACGTCGACTCACAATGCTCAATACTGGGCCGAAGTGACCAAAGGAATGGACTTCAGCGCCGAGGATAGAATTGATTTCGCTAAGTACAATCACATTATCTGGAAAGGCTTAATGGGTAACAAGCCCTACCCCGAGCAGCCGACCGGCCTGGACCTGCGCGCCAATCGCAACCGCCTCTTAGCGCGGCATCGGAATGATACGGCTACAGACGGATCCAACACTGCTTTCTAAACGATCAAACGATGCAACCATAAGGCTAGGGCCGGCCGCAAGCTTGCTGATGGCTTGAAACGCGCGGCTTCCATCGGCCATCGTGAAGTAGACCGAAGGCGCCATGTTCAGGCCGCTATTTTGACGCCCGGTGCCCCCATGCCAGAGTTCCATGCCTCGCCTTTCTTGTTTAGTCGTTGACCGTGATCGCGTAGCAACTTTGAATACCGGCGTTGTTGAAAGCCATGGCGGCGATCGTGTGTGGCCCAGTGCTCAACCCACCGACGGTGAAATTGTATGGACTCGCCGTCATCGTTCCGGCCAGATTCCAGTCGACGAAGAATTCCACTCGGCTGATCCCGCCCGGATCGAAAGCCGAAGCTGCGACGCTGAAGCCATTGCTTACCGACGACTGATCCGCCGGCGAAGTGATCGAGACCGTCGGAAATCCGCTCGTGTTCAGAGTGTCAAGCGTACTGTTCACGTCCGCTCCCAGCGACTGATAGGTTTGAAAGTTCTCTTGTTGATTGTCTCCATTTACGTTTCCGTAGACGAAAAGCGACAAGCCCGTACTACTGGCGTGATACTGGTTGTAATTTGGCGGGGAGTTGAGAGAGAAAAAGTTGGGCTGGTTGGTAGCGTCATACTGGAAATAACCCGTGAGGGCCGTCGAGCCAGCGTCCCAGATGACCGTGTTGTGATGCACGTAATTTCCCGTGCTGCCTATGTAGGCGCCGAGATAAGGCTGGTTCGTGTTGTAGCCACGATTACCAGCCGAAACTACGAACGCGTATTCGTGGGAATTCGCCCCGGGTTCGATCACATTGCAGTACGCCTGCATTCCCGCGCTGGCGGCACTGACAATCTGAGGGTCGGGGCCTGAGATCGCAGTATCGCCGTTATGCTGAACGATGTTATTGCGCACGGTCGCTCCGCCAAAACCGATCTCGAACATAATTCCGGCAGCTCCTCCCTGGCCAACTGGATCGGCGTTATCGGTGATGGTGTTGCCATCGATCAGAGGGAACAGGCTGTCCTCATCGAAGTGGACCCCATTGCCCAGATTGTTCGTAATCGTGTTATTGCGCACCACGGCGTAGGCAGTGTTGCCGAACTTCATACCCCCGGCCCCAAAGTTCGGGGACACATACGCATAGTTGTTGTAAGTAATGGTGTTACCCTGGACCAGCAATCCGGAGGGAGTGATGCCGGCGCCGGCAGGAAGTCCGCCTGAGATGCCGAAGTCTCCGTTCTTGGTCACTACGTTGTTCAAAATCTGCATCCCGAACGCGACTTCGACTCCGCCACCGTGATTCAACGTGAGATAAGAATTCTCGATCGTCCAATTGATACCGGCGGAAATAGACGCGCGGCTGCCAAATGTCGGAGCGATGGCGCCCAGTTGCAGCGGTGCCGCAAATTCCTCCACGGTCAGATTCTTGACCGTGACATTATTCGCTCCATTCGGGTAAAACGCCGTCTCTAGAACGCTGGTTTCGACGGTGTTACCAGCGGGGTTCTGGCTGAAATAGATGATGTGGTTGGTGTAATCGAACCACCACTGGTTCGCCGCCAGCACCGGCTCAGACGAAGCAACGACGTGCTGCAGAGGGACGCCGTTAAAGAACAGGTCTTCAGGATAAATGCAGGCTCCCCATCCTGTATCGCAGGTCGCAACGGTGTTGACCTCTCCCTGCTGGGTCTGCCCGGTGACGGACCAATTGCCGAGTGCGTCCGGCCCTGACGCCAACCCGCCGATTGAGACTCCTCCGCTGATGACGGCCAGACAGGGTGCCGAGGTCGGACTACAAGGTGGCCCCGTGAACGTCTGGTTGGATTTGGGAACGATTTGTCCGGCGGTGCTGCTGCCGCCGGGGCTCAGACGGTATGTCCCGGCGGCAAGGGTGATGGTGTCCCCGGCGGCCGATAAAGACTCGGCCTGGGCGAGCGTCAGACAGGGCGAGCTACTGCTCAGGCAGTTGTTAGCATCATTGCCCTGAGGGCTTACATACCAGGTGTTGGGAACTGGCGCCGAGACTGCAATGCTCCCTTCGGCTGTGAACACGTTCCCACCCCAGGTTGCTACGATGCTGGTCGAGCCGTTGGTAATGCCCGCGACGAGACCGGTGCTGCTGACGCTCGCGATCGAGTAATCGAGAGAACTCCAGGTAACTGTTGCGCTGACGTTCACCGAACTTCCGTCGCTATAGTCCAGTGTGGCAGTGAACTGCTGCTGAGCTCCCGTGAGAATCGATGCGGTCGCGGGGGTAACAACCAGCGAAACCGGTACGGGTGAATTGACAGTTAGCGCGGTGGCACTCGTAACCGAACCCGAGCTGGCGGAGATGACAGTGGTACCTGGGAGAATGCTGCCGACATAGCCGGAAGCACCGATCGCCGCTACAGTCGGAACTGAGGAGGCCCAGGTGGCAGTCTGTGTCAGATCCTGAGTGCTGCCGTCAGTGTACATGCCCACCGCGTCGAACTGCAGACTCTCGCCCAGCGGAATCACGGTACTGCTGGGCGTGATGGCAATCGATACCAGACTCGGCCCCGTCACCGTCAACGAGCCGCTGGCCGAGATGGTATTGGAAGTGGCCGTGATGGTGGTTATGCCTTGCCCGGCGCTGGTCGCCAGTCCGTAGCTGCCTAACGTATTGCTGATAATTGCCGCCGAACTCGAAGACGAACTCCATGTCACCACCGACGTCAAATCCTGCGTGCTTTGGTCGGTGTAAGTCCCCGTCGCCGTGAACTGCTGCGTCGTCCCCAGCGCAATCGAGGCCGTCGGGGGACTCACCGCAATCGATACCAAGGCCGCCGGATTTACCACCAACGAGGCCGTAGCGCTCACTCCCCCAGAACTGATCCCGATCGTCGTCGTGCCCGTCGTCAGCGGACTCGCCAGTCCCATCGTTCCCGGCGAATCGCTGATCGTCGCCACCGTCCCCACCGACGATGTCCACTGCCCGTTCTGCGTCAGATCCTGTGTGGTTCCGTCGGTGAATGTGCCGGTCGCGGTGAACTGTTGCGTCGTTCCCATCGGAATGGTTGCCGTCGCTGGTGTGATGGCAATTGAGACCAGCGCCGCCGCCGTCACCGTCAACTGCGTTGATCCACTCACCGTTCCCGAGGTCGCACTCACCGTCGCCGTCCCCTGCCCCCGGCCTTGTGCCAGACCCCCGCTGCTTTGAATTGCTACCGCCGCCGGTGTGTCCGAAGACCAGGTCACCGACCCTGTCAGGTCCTGCGTGCTCTGGTCCGTGAAGGTCCCCATGGCCGTAAACTGCTGGCTCGTCCCCAGCGCAATCGACACATCCGCCGGCGTCACCGCGATCGACACCAGCGCCGCCGCGCTTACCGTCAGTTGCGTGCTCCCGCTGATCGATCCCGCGGTCGCTGTGATATTGGCGCTGCCCGTGCCTTCGCTGCTGAACAACCCTGGCGTCGTCGCGCTCATCGACCCCACTGCCGGCGTATCCTGCACCGTGTTGGCGATGCTCCACTGCACCGTGCTGGTGACGTCCTGCGTAGTGCCGTCCGTGAAGCTTCCGGTGGCCGCAAACTGCTGCGTCGTGCCCAGTGGGACGGTCGGGATCGCCGGCGTCACTGCAATCGAGACCAACGCCGCCGGATTGACCGTTACCGTTGTCGATCCGCTGATCGTGCCCACTGTCGCCGTTACCGTCGTGTTGCCCACGCCGCCGCCGCTAGCGATTCCTTGAGCGTTGACCGTCGCAATGGCCGTGTTGCTTGCGTTCCACGTCGCTGTCGTGGTCAGCACCAGCGTGCTGCCGTCGCTGTAAGTCCCCGTCGCCACCATGGGCAGCGTCGTTCCCAGGGCAAACGACCCATTCGCCGGTGTCACTGCGATCGAGACCAACATCGCTTGCCCAACGGTCAGCGTTGCCGAACCCGCGACCGTCCCC
>Ga0335075_10000187_pt1 | contig 119571 bp, 94 predicted proteins | sample Lox_Sample_24_FD_206723 | JGI IMG/M metagenome (GOLD analysis project Ga0335075, IMG submission 206723) | Soil microbial communities from Loxahatchee National Wildlife Refuge, Florida, United States - Lox_Sample_2.4 | ecosystem: Environmental > Terrestrial > Soil > Wetlands | place: USA... | reverse complement strand
GCTTGTTATAGGCAGTGCACGGAAGGTTCTTCTCTTTGCTGAAGTCAACAAAGCGGCACACAAAGAGATCAAGCCGTCCGTCGTTGTCATAGTCGAACCACACTGCGCTCGATGACCACCCCGGGGCAGCGACTCCCGCTTTTTCAGTTACGTCGGTGAACGTTCCGTCGCCATTGTTGTGATAAAGAATGCTTCTTCCATACTGCGTGACATAGAGATCGGGAAAGCCGTCGCCATCGTAGTCTCCCACCGCAACACCTTGTCCGTAGCCCCCGCCCGCGACGCCGGCTTTCTCGGTTACGTCAGTGAACGTACCGTTGCGATTGTTGCGGTACAGAGCATTGCGCAATGGTGGATTGGGGTTGTAGAAATCACACTTCCCGCTGTTCACCAGATAGATGTCCATCCATCCGTCGTTGTCATAGTCGAGAAAGGCACAGCCGGCACCGGTCGTTTCCGGCAAGTATTTCTCGGCGGACTTCCCCGCGGTATGCACCCACGTAATACCGCTCGCCGATGCGGGCACTTCAGTAAAGGGATAGCCCGCGGCATCCGGCAGCGCATGAGCAAATCTGCTGATTCCGGCAAGTCCGGCAGCTCTGACGATGGTTCCGAGAAAGCGCCGCCTCGACCAGCTCGCGCTGCTTGAAGCTGAACCGATCACTGCGGATTCTGTCCCCCAGGCGCGGAGCCTTGTTCCTCCTCCTGCTGCAAAGCAAACTCGTGCTCCGCGGCGGCTTTGCGTCCTGTGCGGGAATAAGCCGTGCCCAGGCTGTAGTGAGCGACCGGATTGGCAGGCTGGAGCTTCACAGCAATCTCAAGCGGGGCCACCGCCTCTGCGTACTTCTTCTGCATTGAGAGAGCGACACCCAAACCTAAGTAAGCGGCTCCAAAACTCGGGTCGAGCTGAGTGGCTTTGGTGAAATGCTTGATGGCTTCGTCAAGGTCGCCTGCCTGGTGCGCGAGTTCTCCGAGAACATACTCCGCGCCGGCATTTGAAGGATCAATTTCAAGTTCCTGCTGGAGTTCTTTCTTGGCCTGATCCTGAAAATCCGCGGGAGGGTTCGGCTTCGAAAGAAGCAAGCGCGCCATTCGAAAGTGTATGCCCGGATAGTGAGGGTTTTCATCGAGTATCTTTCGATAGTCTTTCTCTGCCTGATCCCACTTGCCCTGCATTTCGTTGGCTTCGGCATCCAGTTCCAGCGCGGGGATCGAACCGGGCGCCGTCTGGGCGAGTTGGCGGGTGGCTTCAGAAGAAAGGTCAGAGTAAGCGTGAATCAGAACGTACAGCACTTCGGGATCGCGAGGGAACTGCTGATTCAAGAGTTGCGCGAAGTCCAGCAAAGAATCCCAACGCTGCAGCAAAGTGGCACAGCGAATGCCATCCAGGCCAGCCTTCTTTTGCAACTCCCTGTCTGTAAGGTGGGCAACGGCTCTGGACAGCAAAGGCAACGCTTCCGAACAATGGCCGCTTTCGGCCAGAGACGCCGCATGCTCGGCTGCATTGGGACCGGTAGACGTTGTCTTTGCCGGAGCCTGCGCGCGAGACGAGACGCCCACTGCAAGCACAAAGAAAATGAGAGGAGACAGATGCAGGAATCTAGGCATAAAAACAGAAGGGGCAGGCATTAAGGAATGTCTGCCCCTGAGTGTATCAGCCGCGCCTAATAGTAAAACTTCAGCGCGAACTGGATGTTTCTTGCTGGTTGTGCCGTGTTGATCAGTCCAAAGGCCCCAGAACTACACGCCTGGCCATACGGACAGGAATAACTGACGTTCGGATGTCCCAACTGCACATTGTTGAAGGCATTTAGGAAATCCGCGCGGAACTGCAGGTATTTCGACTCAGTGAAGTTGAAGTTCTTCATCAGACCGAGATCCGTGTTGCTGAATCCCGGTCCATAGTCCGGTCCCTGTGCCGGACAGTTACCGAACGAATACGGAGTAGCGACTCCGTTCACGACGGTCCCATCCGACGGCTCCGAGTATCCGAGGGGACTCATCCATTGGTATCCCTGGAAAACGCCACTGGAGCTGAAGCTCTTCTGACGCCCAAATACCTGCTGAGTTCCGCAGTTCGGACGGGCACCTCGCGAGCCGGTGTTGGAAGAATCAGTCGCGTTGTAAACAGCTAATGGGAAACCGCTGTGAATGGAGATGATTGTGGAAGCCTGCCAACCACCAACGACTTGATTGACGACGTGATTCATGTTTCCGCCGAACCTCTTGCCCGTTCCTATCGGCAACTCATACGTGGCGTAGGCAGAAAGTATGTTCGGTGAGTTGTAGTAGCAGCTGGCGTAATCCGCGCGCTGATTATAGAGGTTTTGGAAATATGGGTTTGCCGGAGTCGCCTGTGTGGCTGATCCCCATGTGCCGTAGTAACCACTGTTGTTGGTCAGGCAGTGGGACCAGGTGTACGCGACCTGGCCTTCCAGCCCATTGGAAAAGCGCTGCTGCAGAACGGTCTGCAAAGCGTTGTAGGTCATATAGCCGGTTGAAGAGGTTCCGGACACTGTCGAAATCTCATTCACCAGAGTGGGATTGCCCTGGAAAAAAAGGCCGGGTTCAACCTGGCCGTTGATCAGCTGTTTCTGCGCGTAAGGTGTGGGAACCATCAAGTGGTCGCCCTTCTGTCCGACATAACCAATCTGGAAGGTCGTTGAAGGTGTGATCGATTGTTGCGCTGTGAAGTTCCATTGCTGGGAAAATGCCGGCTGGACCTTGGGCGCCCAGACCAACAAGGTTGCTCCTGCAAACGGATTGCCTGGAACGCTGCCGCCAGGTCCTTCCTGAGTCATATAAGTCGGGGAGTTGTATACGGCTGTGACCTCAGGCGGGGTGAAAGGAGGGTTTCTCGGAAGGCGAAGATTTGTGCCCGTGCCTTCAAGATAGGAAGAAATCGTGTAGGCCCCACGGAAAACCGTCTTGCCCTGCATGAATGCCGGCGACCACGCAAAGCCGAAGCGGGGCTGAAAATCCGGTAGGCCGTAAACAGAGTTATAGAGAGAGCGGCTGTTGCCGCCGACTCCGGCATATTCTATTGCGCCGGTGACAAGGTTGACATTGTCCTGGAGATTATTGAGCTCAACCCAGGGAGTATGCGCTTCATAACGCAAACCGAGGTTCAAGGTGAGAGTTGGTGTGATGCGCCAGTCATCCTGACCGTATCCGGCGAAGGTCCATGAAAACTGGTGCCATGTCGAACCGGTTAAGTTTCCCTTGCCGGTTGCTTCCGGGTAGCCGAGAAAGAAATCTGCTCCCGGATCACCCGAAAATCCGCCGCCAAACAAAATGGAGCCGAATCCACCGCTGTTGCCGGTGTAGAAGGTATTGATACGGTACCGCCACATCTGAAAGCCCGTCTTGATGATGTGCTTTCCGCGTGTAATTACCAGCCCGTCATCGAACTGGATCACCGTGTCGGAAAAATCCTGATTCACGACCGGGTTGCCAATGTTGGTCAGAATCGTGCCCGGATTCGGTTCCGGCGCGGAGCCGCCGCCAAACCCAAGTTGCAGCATCCCTGGACCGCCGCTGTTGGCGTTCGCGATTCCCAGCTGTGTTCCCAGGTCGCCGATGCTGGGGTCGAAGCTGGCTCCGGTAAGAAGAGTGATCCAGCTCGTGCCGAAACGGGCTTCGTTCAGAATGGTTGGGGTAATGGTGTATGTAAGCGTGCCAACGACGTTGTGGATCGGAGCATGCGTATAAGTATCACCCTGTATCAGAAGTGAGTTGCTCAATGGATCGTTCTGATACTCCTGCGAGTAGCGTCCGCTGAAATGGAGCTTTTCCGAAGCGTTAAAGTCGACCTTGATGTCACCCTGGTCGGCATCGAAGGCTTGTGTCTGAACGTTGACCGCATTGTTGATGGGCTGATCATTAATGGGTGTGGGATAGAATTTTGACGCGAATAGATTCGCGGCAACGATGTTCTCCTGCGACGGGGGGATATAGTTATTCGAACAGTTCGGACCGCTCCCATAATTCGCACCGGTCAGCGGATTTTTCAGTTGCGCGGATATCTGAGAGAAGCATCCATTGCGCTCCGCGTTGGTGAATACTGTGATGAACTGGGCGGTTGCCGGATGATCGAAGCGCTGTCCCTGATAGTCGGCGAAAAAGAACAGCTTGTCCTTGAGGATAGGACCTCCGATCGTGCCCCCGAACATGTTCCAGCGAAGAGATGGTTTCGGGAGTTCCTGGCCTGACCCTGCGAACTTATTCTGCCAGAGGTTGGCATTCAGGACGTCGTTGCGGAAGAACTCCCAGACAGCGCCGTGGAATTGGTTGGAGCCCGATTTGATGGAGGCGTTGACGATTCCACCCTGAAAATTGCCGAATTCCGCCGGAGCATTCGAAGTGATCAAGTTGAATTCCTCGATTGCGTCAGGCGATGGCGTATAGCCCAGCAGGTTATCGGAAGTCTGGTTGTTGTCCATACCGTCGAGGATGAAGTTGTTCGACTGCTCGCGATTTCCGTTGATGTACGGCCTGCCACCGTTCGCAGTGTTGTCACCGTTATTAAAAGTTGAATTGTCGGGGTGAATACTGCCCGGAGCCAGTAATGTCAGCTCGACATAATTCCGGGTGGCAAGCGGGATGTTTGTGATGGCCCGGGCATTGATCAGTGTGCTGACTTGCGTTGTGTCCGATTGCAATTGCGGGGCCTCGGTGGTGACCTGAACGGTGTTGGTCACAGCGCCGACGTTCATCTTGAAAGCGAGACGCTCGGTCTGGTTCAGTACGAGTGTGATGTTGGATTGAACGGCGGTCTCGAAGCCAGGCGCCTCCACCTTGACTTGATAGGTCCCGATCGGAACATGCGGGAAGTTGAAAATACCGCCGTCAACAGTCTTCGCGTTATATATGGTTCCGCGCTCCGTATCCGTTACGGTGACAGTGGCGCCGTTGATGACCGCGCCGGCTGTGTCGCTGACCGTGCCGGTAATCGCCGCAGTGATCTGTTGGCTATATAGCGGCCGACAGATGCAGAGAAACGCCAACAACATCGCCAGCGTAAATCCCCGCAAAAGGATGACTCGTTTCATACTCGCCTCCACTTGCTCAAAAGTTGGTGCAGATTGTATTGCCGCGTCCAAAACTGCCGACCCGAGACACGGATTGCATTCAAAGGACTTAGCCATAAAATCGGCCGGACTAGATGTACAGCTGTCTATACAATGCCGGCTAAATAATTGTTCAATCTCAACGTCTAGCTTGAGGATGTCGCACGTAATTAGGCACAAGCGTATGTTGAAATATCAAAAAAAGCAATAAAATTTTAATGAAGTTTTGGTGGCCGACGATCATGCGGCAAGTCCTGTCGAATGAAAATCGCGCCAGTGATTCTGCGGACAAATCTGCGTGGTCGAGCCGAGTCTGGCTGGCCTGAAAATCACCTATAGAAAATCACCTGCAACGGACCCGCTGATCGCAGTTTGTTCTCGATGACCCTTGTGCTAGAGTACTTGCAGCTACCGCCAGGTAGCACTACAGTTTTTGTGCTCGCTTCGCTCTCCTTGCACACCTGATTGGTCTTCCGCCTTAATCGAAAGGATTTCAACGATGTCGATCATTCGACTGCTACGTGCAGCTATCTGCGTTTTCATTTTTTCCGGTCTATTATTTGCGAGCTCTGCAATCGGACAGACAATTTCAAGTCTTACACCGTCCACCGTTGCCGCCGGCGCGGGCGGCTTTGTGTTAACCGTATATGGAACCGACTTTGAGTCTGATTCCGTGGTGCGGCTGCACTCCGCCCTCGGAGTACAAACTCTGCAGACTTATTTCGTCAATAGCGGCTTGTTGATGGCTGGAGTCACCGCCATCGAGATCAACAATCCCGCGAATCTGCAGGTGGATGTTGCCACCTATTCAGCGAATTCTTCTTCCAACCTGGTCACCCTGCAAGTCACCGGCTCGGGCTCTTCCAGTGGGGGCTCGTCAACTGGATCGGGGTCCGGATCCGGCTCGGGTTCAGGTTCCGGTACCGGCTCGAGTTCTGGATCCGGTTCCAGCTCTGGGTCCGGCGGGTGCTACGGATGCGTATCTACCGGAGACGGCTCAGGATCTGGATCTGGATCCAGCTCAGGTTCAGGCTCGGGGTCGAGTTCTGGCTCGGGCGGCAGTTCCTCGGGAGGTTCAACGACCAGCCCCGCGGGGTCGCGGCTACTCGTTACAGTAACAACGCCTTCGCGCAGCCAATCTGTAAATGGATCCGTTACGATTGCGGCGACGGCCCAGCAGACAAGCACGACCGATGGATCCATCTATAGCTGGGGGATCTTTGATGGAAGCGACTTGCTCTGGGTTGATGAAAATCCGGACCCGGCAATTAACGTCAACCTGGCTTTGTCGGCTGGGGCCCATTCGCTCAGGGTCGTGGCCTACGACGATTCGTTTACCGGCTCGACTGCCACCGTCCCCGTCACGTCTACGACATCGGGAGTGACGACGGCCTGGAACGCGTGCATCTATACGCGGAACGGGGAGCAATACCAGGCAATGCAGATTTCCCCGAGCCAGACGCTGACCGGAGTCTTGCAGTCTCAGATGTTCTGGGGATCGAATTGCAACCCGACGCAGTGGACCGACCAACTGAACGATGTTGGACAGACAATGACTTTCGGCGCCGGCTCAAGCTGGACTTATTGGTTCATCCATCGCCCGGACATGCCAAACGTCTCGGCGGTGTGGACGATGGGAAACCAGAGCTCCGGCTGCGTGAACTACAGTGCAGCTCCAGCTTGCGACTAAATAACAGATGCAAAATCGCTTCATTCAGGAATACCCCGGGCGTGCCGGGGTATTCCTGGACGCGCAGATCTTAATGAATCTGCAGCGCGGCTATTGCTGATCCATGTCCTTCAGAGCCTGCTCAGCAAGAGCATCGCCGTGTTTATTGGACCGCTGGTACCAGGCAATTGCCTGATCGCGGTTTACGGTTACGCCCCGGCCGTGCTCATACAGGTAGCCCAGCTTGTACTCTGCTTCCGGACGATTCTGTTCGGCAGCTTTTAAATACCAGGTCATCGCCTGGCGATAGTCCTGTGGAACGCCCAATCCCTGTTCATACATTTCACCTAGCCGGTACTGGGCATCAGAACGTCCTTGTTCCGCCGCTTTCGTGTACCACTTCGCAGCCTCTGGATAACTCTTGGCGGCGCCGCGACCCTGGTCATACATCACACCAAGCCTGTACTGCGCATCCTTATAACCCTGTTCTGCGGCCTTTGTATACCACTTGATCGCTTCAGTCGGATTCGGAGGCGATACACCTACATCCAGCATCCCGCCGAGGCGATATTCACCGTCCGGATCTCCCTGATTGGCCGCCATCTGGAACCATTTGATCGCCTCTTGTGAATTTCTCGGCGTTGCAAGGGCATATGACATTCCCACCTTAACCTGGGCTGCCGGATCACCTGCGAGCGCTTTTTGCTTCAGAGCTGAAAGATCGGTCTGATCTAATACGCCAAGAGCAAGTGGCCCACTCACCACCATCAGCAATATCGATAATGCGCGCTTCATTGATTCCTTCCTTCGACCGCGTCAGAACAACTTCTGGACGCCATTGCCGCCAAACTGCAGAACCCTCACTGCTCAAAATGCAGAATGGCCGGTTGAGTATTTGTGGAGTCGAGGCTCAATCCGACACATTCAGAAGTGCTTGCTACCCACACCGCGAACGTTCCTGCGGTGGGGGAAGTGAGTATGATCGAGCCACGGCCATTATTTGAAACTCCCGATACACTATAGGTACCGGCTAACACTTGATTGGCACTAAGCTTCGACGCCTGGCTCAAATCCTCGGCGCCGCCGACGATACCTCGCCCTCCAACGGAGCTTCCTCCATCGAAACTGGTCACGCCGGACATCAGTGACGTGGTCTGGACCACTGGATCATCCGTTCCCAGAAGGTAAGTGCCCAAAATGTCTGAGTTTGAGAACGGTGGCACGATCGCACTGGCGTACATTTGTCCAATACCCGCTGCGCCCGTCGAAGCATCCATGAGGAATCCCTGATTCGGGCCGGTTGCATACATGTACCACACGGTGGTTCCCGTGGCGGTATCGAGATTCAGGGTGCCACGACCGTTTAGTTCCAGGTCATAAGCTCCTGTCATCGAGCCAGTCACAGTAATCTTGCCACCGCTGTTTTCATCAAACGTCACAGCGGCATTGCTGCTTCCATCAAACTGGAGTCGTCCTACGACGTCCTGGGGAGCCGCTCCGTTTGTTCCTGTCAGAGTAAAGATTGAAGCTCCGTTAAAGGACGCAGTGGTGAAAGGAGTTCCGTTTTGCAGCTCGGCAGGCCCGCCCAGAATGAGATTGTTCTGGAAGATCGGATCGGTGGATACGAGCAAGAACTCATTCGCCGAAACGACATAGAAGCTAAAGTCCAGCACGCCGCTTCCCAGTGCCGGTATCAGCAAAGTCATTGTGCCGCGACCTGTGCTGTCGACCGAGTAAATACCCGAAAACGTCGGATATGTCGGAGCAACCGATCCGGCATCATTGATATCCATCGAGCTGCCTGAAATGAAGCCGACGCCGTCAGGGAAGATAAGACCCAGAGCGGCCACGCGACCGCCCGCAGAATCCTCTCCACTCAAACCCATGACATAGCCGTTCGCAAAGACCGAAGGATCGAACGCTGTTGGGTCCTGCCGCTCGATGACGCCCGATCCGCGCACCTCGGACTGGTCGAAGCTGATAAAGCGTCCCTTGGTACCGAGAGAATTCAGACTGAATTTATATGTAAAGGTACCGAGTGGGCTGTTAATCGTCATCGTGCCCCGGTTATCGCTGTTCACCTGGTAGGTTCCAGCAATAGCAAGGCCAGTGGAAGGTCCGGCGAAATTGTTGACGTCCTCTTGACCCGAAGTCAATCCTCCATGGCCGTCAGCGGTGAAGGAGCCGGCTGCGAGGTATGACCCATTGCTGTCATATCCCGTAAAGGAGAAAGCATATTGACCGGTCAGCTTCGAGTTATTACTTCCCACGAGCGAAACCGTTGCCGAAGCGGAAGCAGTGGTCATTGCCTGCGACGTTGCCTTGACAATGACCGTCGCCGGGCTCGGCAGGCTTGCCGGTGCGGTATAAAGGCCCGCTGTGCTGACTGTGCCGCAGCTGCTCCCCGAGCAGCCCGAGCCGCTTACGCTCCAGGTAACAGCCTTGTTCTGACTGCCGGTTACACTGACCTGGAACTGCTCCTGCGTACCGGCGGCAACGATTGCGCTTGCTGGAGAAATCGTAACGGTGACCGGGGTAATGACCGTTACCGTTGCCGACGCCGAGACGCCGAAGTCGGCGGCCGATGTTGCCGTGACCGTTACCTGAGTCGGAATGCTGTTTGGAGCCGTGTAAAGTCCGGAGTCAGTGATCGTACCGCACCCGGATCCGGAACATCCCGTTCCGCTCACGCTCCAGTTGACGGCAGTGTTGGATGTGCCGCTGACAGTCGCACTAAACTGCTTCGTCTGGCCCTCCACGACCTGTGCCGAGGTTGGAGAGATCGTGATTCCAACCTGCTGAGTGATGGTTACGGAGGCACTGCCGGATTTGGTCGTGTCCGCGACAGACGTCGCAGTTACTGTGACAAATGGAGGCAACGGAGCCTGCGATGGCGCCGTGTAGAGACCGGCGGTTGTGATGGTTCCGCACGTTGTTCCGGCACAGCCCGATCCGCTGAGACTCCACGTCACAGCGGTGTTGCTCGAGCCGGTGACGGTAGCCGTGAATTTTTGCTGCGATCCGACGCCAACCGAAGCCGATGACGGTGTGACTCCCACGGAGACACTCGTGCCCAGAATCGTAACCGCGGTTGATCCCATGATCGAGGGATTCGACAAAGACATCGCCGTAACTGTGACGATATTGGGAGTGGGAGTGGTGGCCGGAGCTGTGTAGAGGCCGGTCGAGCTGATGGATCCGCAGGCAATGCCCGAGCACCCTGCTCCCGTAGCGCTCCATACGACGATGCCGCTCTGTGGACCGCTCGCTGAGAATTGAATTTGACCTTGAGGCTTGACCTGGGGATTCGACGGAGAAATAGTCAGCGTCGGAGTTGCTACCACGGTCACTGTGGCCGAGCCAGACTGAGCGGGATCGGCAACAGAAGTAGCAGTGACAGTGACAATTGGTGACGAAGGAACAGAGGACGGCGCGGTATACAAGCCCGTGCCGGAGATCGTTCCGCACGTTGAGCCGCTGCACCCGGAACCAGACAGTTTCCAGGTGACGGCGGAATTTGTTGTTCCACTCACAGTCGCAGAAAATTGCTGCTTCGCGCCGGTAGAGACCTGAGTGGATGAGGGACTGACGCTCACTGAAACAGAAGACGCAGCCTGAATCACAACGCTCGCAGAAGAAGACTTTGTCGGGTCTGCCACTGACGTCGCAGTAACCGTCGCCAAGGCTGGATTCGGAATCGTAGCTGGCGCTGTGTACAACCCGCCAGTCGTAATCGTACCGCATGAGCCGGCAACGCAGCCGATGCCGGTGACCGTCCAGTTGACACTGGTATTCGAGCTTCCTGTAACGGACGCCGAAAATTGTTGCTGGCCCTTTACCGATAGAGTTACAGAGGCTGGGGAAACGGAGATGCTGACGCTGGTTGGACTACCAATCGTGACCGTAGCCATGCCAACCTCAGACAGGTTAAACAGCGAAGTAGCCGTCACTATGACGGTGGATGGAGAAGGGGAAACCGCAGGAGCGGTGTAGAAACCGGAGGAGTTGATGGAGCCGCACGTGATACCGGCACATCCTGCACCCGACACACCCCAGATGACCACATCATCGAGTGCTCCGCTGGCCGAGAATTGAAGTTGGCCGCCTGGCTTCACCTGTGCCGATGAGGGAGAGATCGTTACCTGGGCTGCTGCAAATGTCGATACCAAAAGCAGGGCAAGTACGCATATTGCCCACACTGTTCTCTGAGTCCGGTTCATTTCTCACCCCCAGCCAAGCTCATCACAACTGCTCACCGTCATTCAGAGCCGTGCGGTATTACCTCACTTACGCGAAATCTGCTCTCCGGGATGTGCGGCGGCAGCAGTGTTCAATTGCTGGTTCACCATGTCCCTGAGCGTTCCGAAGTCGATGACTCCACTGAAGAAATGTCCGTTGACAAAGAAGCTGGGGGTGCCTGTCAAACCGAGACTTTTTCCTTCTTCGAGATCCTGCTTTACCGCTGCTGCTTCACTTCCGCTATCAAGGCATTCGTCAAATTTGTCGCCATCCAATTTCAAAACACGTGCATGCTCTTTGAGCGCGTCTACATCCAGTAATTTGCTGTAAAAAAGGACGTCGTGATATTCCCAGAACTTGCCCTGCTCGCCTGCGCAGCGAGCTGCCTCTGCCGCCTTCTCCGCGCTATGATGCATGGGGAGCGGGAAATCCTTGAATACAAGAGCAACCTTGTCGCCGTACTCTTTCTTGATCTGCTGTATCTGAGGATTTACCTTCTGGCAATAGGGGCACTCATAGTCCGCAAATTCCACGAAGACAACCGGAGCTTCCTGTGAACCCTTCGTGTATGCCTTCGCTATATTGACATCCGTGGACGGCGGCATGAGCAGAACATCGATGTTGGCCTGCTTGCGCAGATTCTCAATGAAGGCCGCACGTGCCTTCGTGCGCCGCAATTCACGGATGTGCGCCAGCACATCCGCGCGAACCGCCTCATACGGTTCTTGCGTGTCGAGGCCTTCATAGTAGACCTCAAGTTGATCTTCCGTCGGATCTTTCACGTCTTTATAGACTTCGGTGTTAAGAAGCTGATCGAGGGAGATATTCCGCCGACGCGCTTCGTCCGCTATCAATTGGTCGTCAATTAATTCCTCCAGGGCTTTTCGCTCGTTGAGGTAATACTGATACTCAGCCTGGAGCAGCTTGCCGCCTTCTTTCCGCTGAAGATCGGCCATCGTAAGATTCGTGCCGCCGACGCGAGCGACAACCGCCGGTGGGTCCCCACCATTTTGTCCACGTGAAGGCGTAGCAACTGCCACAAGGCTCAATCCCATACTCAACAAACCAGCGCAGCGTGTGATCCGATTCATGATTCCCTTCCGTTTTTGGGGGGATGATTTATTGGTATAAGGTGCGCCAGGTTTGCGTCTCGCAAATCCCGGCGCACAAGTCACTTCCATCCACCATGCCTTGCATGAGCGATCGCCAAGGCAAGTTACCTGTTCGCTTGTCAACCAAGCAATCAGTCCCCGGTACCGCAGCTGCAAATTCCCTGTCCGCTGCCAAGGATGTTGATAAATGCGCACTGTGCCTGCAGGTTTGCGAGCTCAGTAGCACCCAGCGTTGAGTCGGAGGACTCGGTCTCGGTAATCGGCCAGGTCGATCCAACTGCATTCTGGATGTGGGTGGCCCAGACGCGTAGGTTAGCCGTCGGCTTGACATTCGAGGTCGGATCGCACGGAGAGTTGTTAACCGCCGCGGAGACAACCTTGATGACGCCGTTTCTCGACACCACTCCTGTTAACGGGTTTGAGGTCAGATTGGAGCGAACTGAGATCGTCCGCAGACCGTTGTGAGTCTCAACGCATCCGCAGCATTCAGTCAGTTGCTGATCCGCATCGAACACGTAAACCATCGCGCACAGGTTTCCATACGTCAAGCCAGGATTGTCGATCCGGACTGTAGCGTCTGGAGCAGGTGCAGCATTGTTCGAAAAGTAGTTGACCTTGTAAACGTCTTGAGCCGAGGCAGCGCCAACGCTGATGATAGCGAAGCCCGCGATCGCAACGACCACAAGGAGTGTCTTACAGAATGTAACTTTCATTCGAATTCCCTCCTCAGCGTCGCCTGTGGGGGCCAGTAACGACGCCTGATGGTAGACTCTAGACCTTCACAGAAGTAAAGCAATTACCCAAGTGACTTAACCCCACTCGCTATACAGTGCTGACTAATCCTTTGGATATAGTTCCTCGAGCAAGACCGCATAACTTCTGGACGTCCGCACGCTACTCGCAGTTGTAACTCCGACCACGATGCAGAAGTGGCGACAGAAGGGAGCTTCTCTACGTCGCGGACTAATTCGATCAACGATGCATCCATCATGTAAGCTCCGCGGACTGCGCACATTTCTTGATCGGACCCTTGCCGCCACGCGATAAGCGCGCGACCACGCCACTGCCGTACCAACGAGTTATCAATCGACTCATCCACACGACATGACGTTGCCGCAGCGCTCCAAGGAGGAATTCGCAGGGACTGTCTATTGTTGCGGTGCCGACTGTGACTGAGAGGCCGCCTGGTCATCCAACACCTGCTGCTGGCGCTTCTGCAGCTCATCGAGGATCTGGCCGGGGGTTTTATTGGACTGCGCCGCGAGCTGCTGTATGTTAATTCCTGTCGGAACGGAGGATGGGATTGAGGCTGGCTGAATCGGCACTGTCTGCACAGTAGACGCCTCGGATGCATCAGATTCTGCGTCTGGCTGGGCGCCCTGCCCGCCGTATAGAGCAGGCTGCGGAGCTACGAGCGCAGTCTGAGTCGGTGCGGCCGTCGAGGGAGGACTTGTCTGCTCGCTCAAAATAAGTCTTTTAACGAGCCTGGGATCTCTCTCAGAGCCTACAATGATGTAGTTGTATTTGGACCCTGCCATCAGATCTACTAACGCGTCTGTGACCGGGGCCGGACCCACGTTTAGAAAAACTGGCTCAGAATCACCGCCAGCCGGCATCTCGACCGCAAAACCACCGGCCGCGCGGACCGATTCGAGAACCGAATCGAAAGCTTGACCATTCGCTCTGATGGTTAACTTGCCGTCGGTCAACTTCGCAATCGGCGGCGTAGCGGCAGACTGTGGCGGCTCGGAGGTCGTGTCGGATCGACCGGGTGCGATAGACGGCCGCAAAGCATTCTGCGTTGAATGATCGCGTTTGCAAAACTGCCCCTGCGGGTCAGGCTCTTCCGGTGCTCCCGTTGTCGAGAGCTTCAAATGATCGGTTCCCTTTTCTCCGGTTGACTGGGAGTCCTGGTGGGAGGAGACCTGTGGGGGCAACTTTCCTTCGCAGCTCTTGGCAGATGCCTCCGTAGAACGAGGGGATTCCTGGCCATGAACTGACACCGGTGCGAACGTGAAGCCGATCACCAAAATCGCTGAACTGTAACGGACAAGTTGCGAAAGGGTTAAAAGTGCGCTACGGCGGCTGTGCGGCATATTTTCGCCCCCTGGATTGCAGTGCAGATTGCATCATAGTTAAGGGACGACCGACAATCGTGCATCCGGGTTAGTCATACGGGGTACGCCAATTGTGCTCATCCGGGACCTGACTAGTGCAAACGAACAAATACAAAAGATGCAGCACTTGATACTTGACACCCAGTCGTTCCATGCACCACACTTCGGGAGCTGACTTGGAAAAAGGGATTAGTCATTGTCCGACGGAATTAGTTCGAGTCGCCAGAAACTTTGAGTAACTTCCTCAGAGTCAAATCCCGTGCCAAATCCCCTGGTTATGATGCGAGCCCCTCTGTTATGGGAAGAGCAACAGAAAGGAGATCGGCGTGCTCACCACTGCAAATGCTGGCCAGGGCTTTATCCTGCTTGACTCCAGACTGCGCCCTGTTGCATACAACTCAGAAGCTGTTCAAATTCTTTCGTTTCCGACGAAACCCGAGAGTATCAAACAGCTCGCTCAATTTCTTGGAGATAAAATTCGGTCGACGCTTGTGAACGGCGGTTCGCCCGACATGCCCGAATTCGTCCGGGAATGCAAGGCAGGAAGAAGAACCTACTCCTGCCGGGCCTTTCGCATTGATTGTAATAGTGTTAGTGACGTGGCGACCCCCATTTCCTTTGCGATTCTGCTGGAGCGACACGTATCGAGCGCCGCGGCTCTCGCCAACCTTTCCCGTGAGTTCGAGCTGACAACGCGGGAATGCGAAACAGTATCCCTCTTGTTGGAGGGCCTGACGAGCAAAGAAATTGCGAACCGGATGCACATTAGCCCTAACACAGTGAAAGCCTTCCTGCGCCTGGTAATGGTCAAGATGAACGTTTCAACCAGATCGGGCATCGTTGGCAAGGCCCTGGGTTCACCTCACTAGGAGCATGTGTAACAGTTGACGTCACAATCGGCTTCGGGACTACGCCATCTGAAGAATGTACTTCTTTCCGCACCTCGCGCAATGATAACAATGCGTGAAAACACTACCCAAAGGCGATCGGCGCAGGCAAGCACGGTTTCCCCAAAACCTTAGGGTGTCGATCACTCCTCTTCCCGATATCGGGGCCAAGAAGATCAAGGGCAGCGCGATTTCAGGCAGTATTCACAACATGAGCCAGGGCGGCTTGTGTGTCATCACGCCACGGGCCCTGGAAAAGTCATCGGTCTTGCGCTGTGAAATCGCAATCGGAGAAGCCCCTATAAAGATCAGCACACTTATGCAGGTGCGCTGGACCGAACGGCAGAAGCTCCGCCCGGATAAATTCCTTTCAGGTCTCTCATTCCTTTTGTAATTTGATTGATCTTTACCTGCGCTCCTCGAGTGCCGATCGGAGCGACCCTACCCTTGTCTCTCGCCGATCCCCATCCGTCTTCAGATTGAAAAAAGTTGCGGGCGTTCAGCCTGCTTCTCGTCTTAGCGGCGTTCTAATCCATTTGGGTTAAATCAAATCTACTACCGCTCTTGTAGTAGGTAAAGGTAGTTAACCGGCAAGAGGGATTGCAATCGGGGCACAGCCAGTTACAGTCTTACTCGGTAAAACGGATGGCTAGTCCATACTAATTACTCTTAAAAACAAGTTGTAGCCGCCATCCGACTCATCAACTAACTAGAGTGAGGAGTTCCCAGTGATGCGGTTATGGAATGACTTAAGGCGTACCTGTTATGCATGCAGTGCATTCGTTAGCCTGATCACAATGCTGTTCCTAGTCGGATGTGGAACCCCCCATCTCACCTATCTTGTCCTCACTCCGGGGCGCGCTTCCGTTGCCCTCGGAGACACCGCCACATTCAAATTGACAGCTGCTTACAGTGATGGCACAAACGAAGATGTAACTGCGTCTGCCTCATGGAGCACCTCGAATCCCAGCGTAGCGAAGGTGAATTCCGGCGGGGTTGCCTCCCCTCTGAGCGTGGGCACCACGACCATTCTCGCAATTGCTTACGGTAGAAGCACAACTTCGTCACTCACTGTTTCCCAGGCCGCCCTCACTTCAATATCGATCACATCGCCAAATTCGCCGATCCCCTTGGGCGAAAGCGGCCAACTAAAAGCTGAGGGGACGTATTCAGACAAGAGCGTACAGGACATTACTGACCAGGTCAGTTGGAGCGCTGTGAACGCCGGTGTAGCGACAGTTTCATCAACCGGATTGGTCGTTTCGAAAGCACCCGGCAGCACAGAGGTCTCAGCATCGCTGAATGCCATCAAGGCGTCTGGTCAAATTACCGTTTCCGGAGCCGTGCTTGCCTCGTTGACTGTCAAGAGCAAAGATACTTCTGTTCCGCTTGGCTTGTCTGAGCAGTTCAGTGCAATCGGCACTTATTCTGATGGCACGAATGCGGATCTGACGAGCGCGGCCTCGTGGACAAGCTCGGCACCGGCCACAATCAGCATCAACGCGACCGGTCTGGCAACCTCGAAAGCAGTTGGAGCGGTGTCGATTACGGCGAGCGTAAGCGGAATCAACGGTGTTGCGATGTTCACCGTCTCACCTGCAGCGCTGACGTCAATTGCCGTGACCGCGGCCCATTCGTCATTGCCGCTTGGCGGCACGGAACAGCTAGCAGCAACTGGCACTTACACCGACAGCAGCACCAAGGACATCACCAGGTCAGTAACCTGGACTAGCTCCGCGCCGGGCGTTGTTTTGGTTGGCAACGGGGGCGCAGTCCAGGCTAGAGGCGTGGGATCGGCCGGAGTGTCAGCTTCTTCGTCGAATGTCACCGGTAGCACCAATTTGAGCGTCTCGTCAGCAGCACTGCTATCAATTGCCGTGAGCGCAAGCCACTCTTCTTTGCCCCTAGGCAACTCAGAACAACTGACGGCTGCCGGCACTTTCACTGACGGCAGCACAAAGGACATCACCAGTTCAGCGACCTGGAGCAGTTCCGCTCCAGGGGTGGTTTCCGTCAGCAGCGGTGGCGCCATTCAGACCAAGTCTGTGGGGTCAGCAGCAATCGTGGCTTCTTCCTCCAATATCACCGGCAGCACGAACCTGAGTGTCTCTGCGGCAGCGCTGGTCGGTATCAACATTTCTTCCGCCAGCGAGAGCCTTCCTGTTGGTGAGACTCTGCAACTCAGTGCGATCGGAACCCTCACCGACGGGAGCACACAGGACCTGACCAGCTCTGTCGGCTGGACAAGCTCCTCCCCGCAAGTGCTCAGCGTTCGTAGTGGCGGAGTGGTTTCAGGCATGTCCATTGGGACGGCCGGCGTGTCGGCATCTTCCGGTGGTATCACAGGGGTCAAAAGCCTGAGCGTTTCTGCGCCCGTCCTTTCATCGATGCAGCTCGCTCCGACTGGTCCGACTGTGCCACTTGGAAGCAGCCTGCAGCTGACTATAACTGGAACCTTCAGTGACGGGAGCACACAGGATGTCACCCAGCAGGTGACCTGGAACATTGACGATCCGACGATCGCCGCAATCACTTCGGGAGGAGTCGTGAGTGGCCAGCAGGTTGGCACGACAGGGGTAGAGGCCTCGCTCAACGGAGTCCAGACCTCTGATACCGTCACCGTGCAGCCTTTGTTATCAGTCTCCTACTTCGACGCCACATCGGGCATCGACTCGACAATCCGTATAACTAATCCAGGAACAACGGGACAAGATTTGTGCACGATGATCTATGTCTTCGACCAGGATCAGCAGATGAGCGAATGCTGCGGCTGCCTCGTTTCCCAGGACGGCTTACTCACGCTGTCACTCAAGCAGAACCTGCTGAGCAATCCCTTAACGGGCGTTGTCTCAACGTCCGGAACGGTGATGCTGGTCTCCGCCCAGCAGCTCAACACAGGCGGGTGCAATGCATCCTCCGTGACTCCATCCGGCACGATCGTCGCGTGGTCCACCCATTTACCGCAATCCAAGTCCGGAATCATGTCCAGCGCTGAAGTTCCATTTTCAACTTCGACATTAAGTGCGACGTTGTCTTCGTCGCTTCAGGCTCAATGCTCATTTATCCAGCAACTTGGCAGTGGACAGGGCCTATGTGGCTGCGGTGGGGGCCTGCAATAAGCCGTTTTTTGACTACTCACGCTAAGGTCCACTTGCTGGCCACACTGCGCTTCGCTTAACCGAGCCAGGGAGTCGCCGCAACTTACGGCCAGTCTGCCTCATCAGCGAGGAAGTCCACAGACTACGCCAATTGCATCATTGCGACTGGGCCGTCCACAGTGTTGCAATTACTCTCCCGAAGAGTTCGCACGTCGAGACTTGCGTCGAGCTGAAGTCTCGATCCCGGCGGACGCACTGACAAGATGTTCTTTGTGCGGGCGGAATGAATGTTGTCATAGCCCAGTCGCAGTTCAGACGACTGGCAACACAACTCAAGGCGGCCATAGATGAGATGCCAATTGAAAGTTGCGCTAGTCATAGTTGTAGCGTTGCTCTGTCCTGCGGCCGCTTTCGCAAACGTATCGGTTTCGATTTCTCCGAGCACCGTGCAGGTGCAGCCCGGAGGTCAGGCACAGTTCAATGCAGTAGTAAGCGGAACGACGAACAGTGTCGTTATCTGGAGCCTGACAGGGGTTAATTGCAGCGGTATCGCATGTGGTCAGATTACGAGCACCGGTCTTTACCTGGCGCCCGCAACTCCGCCAAGTCCGAATGTCGTCACCGTAACGGCAACAGCGCTGGCCGACCTTTCCGCAACAGCGAACGCCGCCGCAATCGTTGGATCTGCTTCTGACGTAAAGGTATCTGTGTCGCCCGCCACGGCCAGCGTTCTCGTCGGCCAGCAAGAAAAGTTTGTCGCTTTCGTCAGCGGTACGACGATCACCGGTGTCACATGGAGCCTTTCCGGAGCATCCTGTGGTGGATCAGGATGCGGCACAATTACTTCCAGCGGCGTATACACCGCGCCCGCGACACTTCCCTCCTCCGCTCAGGTAACAGTCACGGCAACGTCGATCGCCGATCCGTCGAAATCTGGATCTGCCTTAGTGACTGTGGCTTTGCCCGTCTCTGTCAGCATCTCTCCAACTGCGGCTACGTTAAATACCGGAACGCAGAGGCAGTTCACAGCAAGCGTGGCAAACACAACCAATACTGCGGTGACCTGGAGCGTCAACGGTTCCGGCTGCAGCGGAGCCAATTGCGGAGTCGTGTCTTCGACGGGGCTCTACACCGCGCCGTCGACTGTGCCCAGCCCCGCGCAGGTCTCTGTGACAGCAACATCGGTGGCCGACCCTACGAAATCCAGCGTCGCAACTGTGACCATTATCCCGCCAGTCGCCGTGTCGGTGACACCGGCCACAGCGCAGATCCTGGCCGGGGGTCATCAACAATTCGCCGCAACAGTCACGAATACGTCGAATACCACCGTGAACTGGAGCGTCGCCGGAACTGGCTGCAGCGGGTCCGGTTGCGGAACAATTACATCAAGCGGACTTTATACTGCTCCAGCCTCGGCTCCCACTCCAGCTCAGGTCTTTATTACAGCGACGTCCGCCGCCGATCCCACCAAATCTGGAACAGCCTCGGTGACCATCATCTTGCCGGTGACGATATCCATTTCTCCTTCGACGGCTCAGGTCGTGATCGGAACCACCCTGCAACTCACCGCGACCGTCGCGAATAGTACCAATACAGCGGTCACGTGGCGTATCGCGGGGAGCGGTTGTACCGGATCGGCCTGTGGAACGATTACAACCTCGGGGCTCTATACCGCGCCCGCCACTGTGCCCTCGCCTGCAACGATTTCGGTCACTGCGACATCCGTCGCGGATTCTACGAAATCAGCCACTGCAACGGTGACAATTGTTCAACCCGTCTCCGTCACAGTTTCGCCAAAGACGGTGCAGTTGCTTACGGGAGGCAAGCAACAATTCAGCGCGACTGTTGCAAATACGACGAATACCGCTGTGACCTGGACCGTAGCCGGAAGCGGCTGCAGTGGAAGCGCCTGCGGTACAATCACGACGAATGGTCTCTATACAGCGCCTGCCACGGTGCCCAACCCTGCTCAGGTCTTTATCACAGCAACGTCAGTCGCTGATCCAACAAAGTCCAGCACGGCCTCTGCGACGATCAGTCTGCCGATATCCGTGACGGTCTCCCCCGCTACGGCGACCGTTCCTCTTGGCGGCCATGAACAATTCACCGCAACGGTCGCAAATACCACAAATACCGGCGTCACGTGGAGTCTTGCCGGTTCTGGCTGCAGCGGAGCAACCTGCGGCACGATCACGAGCGCCGGCCTCTATGTGGCGCCGGCTTCTGTGCCCAGTCCTGCACAAGTAACCGTAAAGGCGGCCTCGGTCGCTGATCCGACGAGATCCGGATCTGCTGTAGTGACCGTGGCTCTGCCGGTTACGGTCAGTGTTTCCCCGGCATCGGCGACCGTCGCCGCCGGCAGCCAGAAACAGTTCTCTGTGACGGTATCGAACACAACGAACAGTTCTGTGACGTGGAGCGTTACCGGCAGTGGCTGCAGTGGGGCAGCGTGCGGAGTCGTATCATTCACAGGACTTTATACCGCGCCATCCACCGTTCCCACTCCGGCACTTGTCTCTGTGACGGCGAAATCAGTTGCCGATCCTACCAAGTCCAGCACCGCAACGGTGACAATCGTTCCGGCGGTTGTCGTGACAGTTTCACCGGCAACAGCTCAGGTTGTGACGGGCGCTCAACAGCAATTCACCGCTACCGTAAAGAACGCGAGCAACACAGCTGTAACCTGGAGAATCTCCGGCAGTTGCAGTGGAGCGGCCTGCGGCACGATAACGAGCGGAGGTTTGTATAAGGCTCCCGCCTCTGTCCCCAATCCCACGCTCATTATTGTGACGGCAACTTCTGCCGCCGATCCCACCAAAGCTGCGACGGCATCGGTGACAATTGTTCCTCCCATTGCGGTAACGGTCTCGCCTACAACGGCGACGGTCGTGGCGGGTGGTCATCAGCAATTCCTGGCCTCTGTGAGCGGCACTTCCAGCAATAGTGTTACCTGGAGCGTAAGTGGCGGCGGTTGCAGCGGTTCGGCATGCGGAGTCGTGTCTTCAGGCGGCTTGTACACTGCGCCTTCCACGGTACCGACCCCTGCGCAGGTTACCGTCAAGGTTGTTTCGACGGTAGATGCAACCAAATCTGCAACAGCGACGGTGACTCTTGTGCCGGCGGTGGCCGTAAAGATCGCACCCACGACCGTCGACGTTACAGCCGGAAGCACGCAGCAGTTCAAGGCGACAGTGACCGGTTCCACGAACACCAATGTCATATGGAGTCTCACGGGAACCGGCTGCTCCGGGCCCTCGTGCGGCACGGTTTCCTCTTCTGGCCTGTACACAGCTCCCGGAACAGTTCCGAATCCGGCCAATGTGACAGTCACAGCAACCTCTGCGGCCGACAATACCAAATCAGCAAGCGCTACAGTGACGATCGTTCCACCGGTTGCGGTGAGCGTTTCACCTTCCGCAGTGCAGGTGGTTAAGGGAGGACAACAGCAGTTCACGGCAACGGTAAGCGGCTCACAGAATACCGGCGTCACTTGGAGCCTGTCGGGTACCGGTTGCAGCGGAAGTAGCTGTGGAAGCATATCGTCGTCAGGACTCTATACGGCACCTGGAACCGTTCCCACCCCTGCGCAGGTGAAGGTAATCGCGACCTCCAGCGCCGACGGTACAAAGTCCGGCTCAGCTACCGTGACGATCATTGCTCCGGTGACAGTTACGATTTCCCCTGCAAGCGCCACTGTAGCTATCAGTGGTCGGCAACAGTTCCAGACGAAGGTCACCGGCAGCACGAATACAACCGTCGATTGGAGCCTGAGCGGTGCGGGTTGCTCGGGAACAAGTTGCGGCACCATCAGCTCTACTGGATTGTACACGGCGCCTGCTTCTATCCCCTCCCCGCCCACTGTAATCATCAAGGCTACTTCGCAGATCGATGTATTGCAGTCCGCCTCTGCGACAGTCAGCATTCTCCCCAACCTCGATTCGAAACTGGAAGGCCAATACGCCTTTGAGTTCACGGGCTTTGACAGCAACGGTATTTACCAGGCGGCAGGAACTTTCACGGCCGATGGAAATGGAAACATTACCGCCGGTCTTGAAGACGTCAACAACACGGCTGGTCCCGCAAACAGCATTGCATTCTCTGGAACCTACAACGTGACCGGCGATAACCGCGGTGTGTTGACTCTCTTCAGTACGCTCGGCACGCAAACCTCCCGCTTCGCTCTCAACGTTGCGGGCACCAGGGGCAGATTCATAGAATTCGATGCATCAGGCATCCGGGGATCCGGCGTGATCGAACAAACTGACCTCTCTGGGTTGACTCTCGCTAGCCTCAAAGGACCCTATGTGTTGGGTCTTGCGGGCAAAGACAGCCTGAATGCGCGCATTGGAGCCTTAGCGATATTCGATTTCGACGGCTCAGGCAATATTCTCGGCGGAAGCCTGGATGTAAATGACGGAGGCACTGTCTCGCCAACATTCGCGTCGTTCAAAGGTATCTATCGCATCGATAGCACGGGACGCGGCATAGCAAATCTGAACATTCCCGGCTTTGCCGGAGGCGCATTCCGGTTCGCATTCTATGCGGTCTCGCCGACGAAATTGCTCTTTATCTCCATAGATCAGCTCAGCCCAAGTAATCCTCTCTTGGCCGGCCCGGCGGAGTTGCAGTCCGGAGCTCCTTTCCTGACGTCGACATTCAGCGGCCCAACCGTATTCAGCCTCGCTGGAGAAGAGAACAATATTTCACTAGTCACCATGGGCAGAATTTTGTTCGACGGTGTTTCTCAACCTCTCGTCACGTTTGATCAGAATACGGGTGGTGTTGTGAGTACGGACAACGTGCTGACCGGAGCCTACTCTGTCGAAGTAAACGGGCCGGGGACGCTGAATCTGGACGACTCCAACGGTCATACAAGGACCTGGGATTTCTATGCCATAGGGCCGGACCACGCCTTCGTGATGGACGCCTCATCTTCAGACGTCGGCGTTGGAGAAATCATGCCTCAGGCCGCGGAATCGCACTTCTCCAGCGCTGACATCCTGGGCTCCTATCTGCTCGGGACAGGTGAGCCGCTGAAGTCTACGGCCACGCTCACCTCCGGTGTCAGCACCTTCGACGGTAAGAGCGCAATGAGTGGCACTGAAGACGTCAGTCGAGGTGGAAGCTCAACTGCGGGCCAGTCGCTGGCTGGAAGCTACACTGTTTCGAGTTCGCTGAACAATGGGCGAGGAACTCTGACCCTTATCTCGCCATCCGGCGAAACCTTTGCGCTATGGGTGACAAACGACGCCGAGGTATTAGCACTTGAAACCGACTCATCAAACACTCAGCCTGTCGTTTTGTATTTGGAACAGTGATCTGCAGGACTGTTCCGATGGGAAGGCTCTGCGCTGCAGAGCCTTCTGAGTCTCGCGCAAATTCTCGGCGGCGTTGACAGGATGGGCCAGACGAAGCTGAGGCGTGCGAGCGAGAGAGACAGTTTTCTGTTAAGCCGAACGCTCTCCCCGACAGTCCACACCCAGTGAACGGATCACGTTCAGCGCTCCCTGCAGTGATTCTTTACCGATCTCCCTTTCGAACTGCCTCTGCAATTTGTCGAAAGCGCCGATCACGCGAATCGCGGCCCTCTTCCCTTGCGGCCGAAGCGTCAAATGAAAGCCTCTGGCATCCTGCGGATCAAGTCTTCTCTGGATAAGCCCCTTGGCTTCCAGCGACGAAATGCAATGGCTTACGTTACCGCGGGTAGTGCTGAACGTCTCCGCCAGTTGCGAGGGCTTGACTGGAGCCGGGGCTTCGAAGAACAGAGACGCCAGCAACAGCCCCTCAGCAAAGTTCAAGTTGTCGGCCGCCAGTAGCCGGGCGGCGAGGGTCTCGAAGCGGCGGGCCGTGAGGCTGACACAGAACATCGGGCTTTGCCGAAGAAAGGTCTCAATGCGCATACGCGTATTTAGTTTAGCCGTTCAACTATTTAGGAGAATACAAAACTTTCCTTGAGCGATCTTCTTCACTGGGTCAGGCTAGCGAAAAGGTGATTGTGAATCCGCTCCTGGACCGTGCGATAAAAATCTTTTGCCAGCCGCTTTTTGAATCGATAGACGAGGCGAGATGGCATGATACCGCGGACATTCAGCGCCACGCGTTGGTCTCAAGGGGAATTATCCCAGTTATGCCCGTGCTGGCGATCGCATTCGCAGTGGGCGCGGCCATCAATACATACGCGCAGCAAACGAGCTCTCTTCCCTCTGCCGCGACAACTGTGGTGGTTCTTGGCAGCCCCGCTCCCGTGTCTCAAGAAGACTCTGCTCGGACGGTTGTAAGCCTCTCTACCCAGCCCGCTCCACTGGCGCACGGCGTGATCGAGGATTACCTGCGCACGGATTCGTCTGTCGACATCCAGCAGCGTGGAGGCGGAGGCATCATGGCAGACATCTCCGTGCGAGGTGCGTCTTTCGAGCAGACGCTCGTTCTCGTGAACGGACTACGCATGGATAATGCCGAAACGTCCCACTTCAATCTGGACCTTCCAATTCCGCTCGCGACGATAGAGCGCTTCGATGTGCTTCATGGCACCGGATCCACACTCTACGGTTCGGATGCGATCGGTGGCGTCGTCGACGTACGTACGGTTAGGCCCGTATCTACGCAGCTTTCTTTGAAGAGCGGTGTTGGGAGCTATGGAGAGAACGAACTGAGTGCGGTCGCCGACCTCGTCGAGAAGAACTGGAGCGATGCCCTGGCTGGTGATCACCAACTCTCCACCGGATTCATGCCGGACCGCGACTACCGGACCGAGAACCTGAGCAATGAGAGCCGTCTGAGTTCGCGTCTCGGCCAGACCGATCTGCTGCTTGCCGGAGACGACCGGGCGTATGGGGCAAACCAGTTTTACGGACCCTACATGTCCTGGGAACGCACCAAAGGCTGGTTCGCCGCTCTCACCCAGGAATGGACATCTCACACGCAGTCGTCGATGGCATATCGCCGCCACTCTGACATTTATCTCCTGGAACGGGATCAGCCAACGGGATACAAAAACCAGCACATTGACGATGGATTTGAAGGCGTGCTGCGGGATCAGCGCCCGATATCCAGGAGTCTGAACCTTGCGACCGGCCTTGAGGAGTCAACAGATCAGATCGCCAGCACAAATCTCGGCAACCATGGTCGCAATCGAGGCGCGGGATACGCTGCTCTGGAGTGGATAAAACCAGCGCGCGGATCACTCTCCCTCGGAGGACGTGAGGAAGTATTCAGCGGAGGCCGTGCCGTCTTCAGCCCTATGATCTCTGCGACTCGATGGGTTTCTTCCACCGCGACGATCTTCGCCTCAGCCAGTCATGGGTTCCGGCTACCTACCTACCTCGATCTCTACTACAGTGATCCGTCCACGCGAGGCAACCCAAACCTCAAGCCGGAGTCAGCATGGAGCTTTGATGGCGGAGTGGGCTGGTTCCCGACGCCAAAGATTGCGACGCGGCTGACTGTCTTCTACTCCCGGCAACATGACACCATTGACTACACGCGTGCATCGGAAAATGATCCGTGGCAGGCCAGCAATCTGGCCGGCCTTCGCTTTACCGGAGTTGAAGCCTCCTTCGATTGGCAACCCCGACCGACGCAAAGTCTAAGAGTAAGTTGGACCGGACTTGCGGGTGCGCAAGGCGCACTACACGGATTAGAGTCCGAGTATGTTTTCAACTATCCCGTAAACAATGCTCGTTTGGATTGGACAAATCAACTCCTGCGGCAGGTCTTGCTCGATGTCCGGCTCGGCATTGTCCAGCGCTTTCAGATGGAGCCTTATGTGGTATGCGACATCGGTCTCCAGCGACCGACCGGGCGCATTCGCCCTTATCTCCAGGTGAACAATCTTACGAATACAGGATACGAGGAGATCGTGAACGTGCGCATGCCTGGTCGAGCATTTGTAGGCGGAGTCGAGTTTGCGCTTTCTCACGTTCGCCGATAATCCCGGGATTGCCAACCACCCCGCCTCGGCACTATGGGGCGGCAAAGTACTACACAGGAGGGAGCTGACCGCGGTTCCAGTCGCCTCCGAGCGCTTTAATCAGCAGGACGCTGGCGTCGAGTTGGCGGCGCATAATGTCGATATCGTTGCGTTCATTGTTGAGCGCCGTAGTCTGCGATGTCACCACCTGAAGATAGGTGTCGACGCCTCCTGCATAGCGATTCATGAAGAGCTGCAGAGACTGCTCAGCCGCTGCCGTAGCTTCGTGCTGCTGCTGCGCCTCGGTCGAGAGAACGTGCAGAACGACGAGGTTATCCTCAACCTGTTGGAAGGCGTCCAGTGTCGTCTGACGATAGGCAGCCACCGAGCCGTCATAGCCGGCGAGCGCTGCTTCTTTCTCCGCATGCCGGCGTCCTGCGTCGAAAAGGGTTTCCGAAAAGGTTGGCCCCACGGCCCAGAAGCGGCTGGGCCAGGTGAACCAGTTCAGTAAAGAACTTCCCTGGAAGCCCGCGACCGCCGAGAGACTCAAAGTGGGATACCACGCAGCCTGGGCAATACCGATCTGCTCATTGGCTGCCGCCATGCGGCGCTCCGCCGCGGCAATATCCGGCCGGCGTTCGAGCAGATCGGATGGCAGCACTCGCGGAATCGACGGCAAAGCCGGCGGATGGCTGTTCAGGGGCGTTGGCGTGAGGGTGAAGGCGGCGGGTGGCTTTCCCGTCAGAATCGCGATCGCGTGCTCGAATTGCTGCCGTGTCGCAGTAATGTCAGAATCGATCACCTGCGCATCGTGGAGCTGAGTCTTTGCCTGCGCAACATCGGACATCGGAGCCGCACCGCCGTCAAAACGATTCTGCGTCAGTTGCAGAGCCTCGCTGTAGGCCTTTACGGTGTCGTCCAGCAGCTTCTTATCGGCGTCCGCGCTCCTGAGTTCGAAGTAATCAATTGCCAGTTCGGCATGCAGACTGAGGCGCACCGCAGCCAGATCGCCGGCGCTGGCTTGCGTCTCTTCCTTGGCCGCCGCAACACTCCGCCGGATGCGTCCCCACAGATCGATTTCCCATGAAGCCTCGAATGGAAGTGTGAAGTTCCCCTCGCCATTGTTGGCCAGCGAGGAAGAGAAGTACGGCTGATGAGCCGAATCTCGCACCGCGCTGATTCCCGGAGCAACTCCGAGGGTGGGTGCCTCAAACGAACGGTTGTACTGAATCGCGGTGCGCGCCTGGCGGAAATTTGCCTCAGCCATCTTTAAGGTCTGGTTCGCCGAGTCCACCTGGTCCTCCAGCGCATCCAGCTGCGGGTCGCCGTATGTCTGCCACCACGGACCGCGCGGAGAGGAGTCACTGGGTTGTGCGAGCTTCCATCCATCGACAGGTTTAACATCAGCCGCCGGCATTTCCTTGAAGTCCGGAGCCATGGGCGCGGCCGGCGTTTTGTAATTCGGTCCCACCATGCATCCGGCCAGGGGAAGCAGAAGCAGGCCCGCGAAGGCGAAGTAAGGAATCTTCACCGCTGCGTCCCTCCGGCAACTTGCACCGCCTGTCCGTTTTCGAGCGAGTCAGAGGGATCAAGAATCACAGAATCCGAAGCCTGCAGTCCGGAAATCACTTCCACGCTGCCGCCGTAGTCATGCCCGATAGTTACCGGCACCAGTTCGGCGTGTCCGTTGCGAACGACTCCGACGCGCAGACCCTCGGAACGAAAGAGCAATGTGTTCGATGGAACAGTAACGGCGCCATGGACAGGAGGCACAGTGAGATGCACGAAGACGTAAGCGCCTGGACGCAGCTTGCCCTCAGGATTCGCCACATCGACTTCGACATTCAGAGTGCGTGTGGCGGGATCGAAGGCATCGGAGTTGCGCACCAGAGTTCCAGTGAAGGCCTGGCCGGGAAACTCATCGAGGGTCAGCTTTACCTTCTCACCGGTTCGCACTGCGTCCGCATAAACTTCGGGAACCGGAATATAGACGCGCAGCATGCTGACCGAAGCAAGATGAAAGAGTTCGCGCGGAAGCGTATTCTCTCCGGCCTGGATCAGGTCGCCGATGTCTGTGTTGCGCTGCGTGATGACTCCATCGAATGGAGCATAGATCTTTTCATACGCCTGCAGTTGCTCCAGCCGGCGCACATTCGCTTCATTCGACGCGACCAGCGCTTCCTTGGAAGCCAGATCGCTCACTGCCTGATCCGTCTCCTGCCGGGATACGGAGTTGGTCTGGAGCAGATGCTGCCAGCGCGCCGCCGTGATGTGTGCCATCTGCAGATTTGCCTGGGCATTCTTAAGCTGCGCATTCGCTTCCTGCAGTTGCTCATCGAGTTCCGGTGTCTCGATTACGGCGAGCAGTTGACCCTTGCTTACATGCGCGCCGATATCGAAATACCATTTGCGGAGATACCCGCTGGTGCGTGCGTAGATCGGCGTGTCGATATAAGGCTGCGTATTGCCCGGCAGCGCAATCTCCTCGCTGTCGGAACCGAGCTTCGGATGTACCACATTCACCGACGCTATCGCCGCCGTCTCGGTCTCCCGGGCCAGGGCAGCTTCGGCCTGCCCGCGTGAGCGGATTCCGGTATAAATCGCCACGCCTGCTACCACCAGCACGACGACAGCAATCAGCGCGGTGTGCCGCCGTTTCGGCGTCTTCGCCGGCACCGCCGTTTCCGGTTCAATTTCGGCGGCCTCGCTCTTCGTTGTCTCAGTCTCGTTGGCTTCAATCATCGTCGAAATCTCCATCAGCTACGCGTGTGTCGTGTGCCCTTCCGCGTCGATCGCGGGTTCGGCATCGGCTGCGGACCCTCCGCCGTGCAGCAGGGCGAAGACAGCGGGAACGAAGACCAGAGTGGCTACGGTTGCGCACATCAGGCCGCCAATCACGGCACGCCCGAGCGGAGCGTTCTGCTCGCCGCCGTCACCCAGTCCAAGAGCCATCGGCACCATGCCGATGATCATGGCCAGCGCCGTCATCATCACCGGACGGAAGCGTGTCGCCCCCGCCTCGATCGCCGCCCGAACAGCGTTGCCGTGGAACTGGAGCCGGTCTCGCGCAAAGGCCACCACCAGGATGCTGTTCGCTGTTGCCACGCCCATGCACATGATGGCTCCCATAAGCGCCGGCACACTGAGCGTTGTATGCGTGAAGAACAGAAACATGACAATGCCGGCCAGCGCTGCGGGCAGTGCCGTGATGATGATGAACGGATCCAGCCAGGACTGGAAATTCACCACGATCAGCATGTAGACCAGAACAATGGCGAAACCAAGACCGGTCAGCAGTCCAGTATAGGAGTTGCGCATCGTCTGCACCTGGCCGCGCACGGTAATAAACGTTCCGCGTGGCAGCTTCTCACGGTTATGCGCCACGATGGTATCGAGCGCACGCGCCACTGAGCCCAGATCTCGATCCTGCACCGACCCGTAAATGTCTATGACACGGCGGATGTTGTACTCGGAGATAATCGCCATCTCACGGCCTCGTTGAATCGACGCTACATCACCCAGGATTTCCGGAGTGTGGGTTCCACCTGCAGTGACAGGAATGTTTTGCAGATCCTGGATCGACTGCATACGATATTGCGGCGTCTGCGCCACCAGGTTGTAGTTGACTCCGTTCCTGTAATTCAGGAAGAACATCGGGGTAATCTGAAAGCTGCCGCTCAGCGTATTCAGAACACTATTGGCGATAGCGCGCTCGCTGTACCCACCCTGCACTGCCTTGGTTCTATCTACATCCACATTGAGTGTCGGGTAGTCGAAGGGCTGCTGGACGCGCAGATCGACAAGCCCCGGGATCTGGCGCATCTGCCCCAGTATGCGATCGGCAATGGCATGGCTGGCTTCAACGTCATTACCTTCAATTTGAACATCAATCGGCGCCGGTAGCCCGAAATTCAGAATCTGCGTGACCATATCCGCAGGCAGAAAGTAAAAGGTCACCCCGGGAAACTCTCGTGGCAGACGGCGTCGCAGATCGCGGACATAATTCGCCGTCGGGTGATGATCCTCTTTGAGAGACACCAGCACATCCGCGCCGCTCGATCCAATGACGCCTGAAGTCAGATGCATCGTGTTCATGCCGCTGTAGGGCAGTCCGATGTTGTCGAGGATGTTATCGACCTCATCCGCGGGGATCTCCCGGCGAATAACATCTTCCACTTGATCGCACAACTGCGCGGTGTCCTCGATGCGGGTTCCCGTTGCCGCGCGCAAATGCAGCAGGAACTGGCCGCTATCGGTATTCGGGAAAAAGTCCTGGCCCAGCCACGGCAACAGCGCGAAAACCGAAACGCAGATGAGCAGGAACACAGGGATAAACGCCTTCCGGTTCACCACAACACGCGACAGAACCTCCCTGTACCGCATGCGAGCCCGCTCGAAGCCTCGTTCAAAGCCCCGCTGAAAAACAGCAAGGGGATTATGCGAGACGTGGTCTTCATCCTTCGCGCGCAGCAGGTACATGGCCAGCGTCGGCACCAGCGTTCGCGACAGGATGTAGGAGGCCAGCATCGCGAAGACCACGGCTTCGGCGAGCGGCACAAAGAGATACCGCGCCACGCCTCCCAGGAGGAACATGGGCAGAAAGACAATGCAGATGCAGAGCGTGGAAATCAGTGCCGGCACGGCAATCTGCGCAGCGCCCTCGAGGATGGCCGTCTCCAGAGGCAGGCCTTCCTCGAGAAAGCGTTCAATATTCTCGATCGTCACCGTGGCATCGTCCACGAGGATGCCGACCGCCAGCGCGAGACCGCCAAGGGTCATGATGTTGATTGTCTGGCCGAGAAAGCTCAGCACAATCACCGACGTCAGGATCGAGAGAGGAATCGAAACGGCGATAATCAGCGTGCTGCGCCAACTCCCCAGGAACAGCAGGATCATCAGGCCGGTGAGAGCGGCTGCAATGATCGCCTCGCGAATCACGCCATTTACCGCGCCGCGGACAAACACCGACTGATCGGCGAGCGGAACGATCTTGAGATTTGGCGGTACGATGCTGGCGATGCGCGGCAGCATCGAGCGAATGCCCTTCACCACGCTGAGCGTCGATGCCGTGCCCGACTTGATGATCGTCACCAGAACGCCGCGTCGGCCGTCCTGTCGTACGATGTTCGTCTGCACGCCGAAGCCATCGCTCACCGTCGCCACGTCGCGCATATATATAGTTGTGCTTCCCACCTGCTTGATGGGCAGCTCGTTCAGCGCCTCGATCGTTCGCGGCGCCGTGTTCATGCGCACGTCATATTCTTTGGTGCCGATCTTCGCCGTGCCCACCGGCAGCACGACATTCTCGGCGTTGAGAGCGTTCAGCACGTCGATAGGCGAAACACCTTTCGCCTGCATCAGGTTCTGATCCATGTTGATCATCACCTGCCGCGTCTTTCCTCCATAAGGCAGAGGCACCACCGCGCCCGGAATCGTAATGAGCTGCGTGCGGACATAATTCTGCGCATAATCCTGCAGCTGTTGCTCCGAGAGGCCCTTCCCGGAAAGGCTGAGTTGCAGAATCGGCACGCTCGAAGCGCTGAAGTTGATGATCTCCGGCGGCAGCGTGCCTGGCGGAAGCTGCCGCAGCATGTACTGCGATACCGCCGTCACCTGCGCGTTGGCCGTGTCCAGGCTCGCGCCCGGCTGCAGGAAGACCTTTACCACCGACTGGCCGTTGTAGTTCGTTGACTCGATGTGTTCGATATTGTCGACGAGCGCGGTCAGCGCTTTCTCGTATGGCTGAGTCAGACGCCCTTCGATTTCTTCGGGATCGAGGCCCGTATATACCCAGTCCACCGCAACCACAGGAATGTCGATACTGGGAAAGATATCCGTCGGTGTGCGGAGGATCACCACCGGACTCAGAATCAGGATTAGCAGAGCCAAGATGATGAACGTATACGGACGCGTCAGTGCAACCCTGACAATCCACATGAGTCTGGTTGTCTCCCGAGCGGGGATTTGGCTGTGTGAGCCGGAGTGCCCACCTTGATTATCCCGCGTATTCTAAATCGATTCTCGCACGTGCAATAGGTTTCACAGTTTGTTCCGAAAAGAGCGATCGGTAAAACCGATAAAATAAGCCATGGAACTCCGTCATCTTCGCTATTTCTGCGCGGTTGCCGACTACCAGGGATTCAGCCGGGCTGCGCATGCGCTCCATGTCTCCCAATCGGCCATCAGCGATCAGATCTTCGATCTGGAGAGGGAGATCGGTGCCAGACTCCTGAATCGGTCTCGCCAACGCGTGAGTCTCACTCCTGTGGGAGGGATTTTTCTCGCGGATGCTCGCAAGGTCCTTGCCGAGGCTGACCGCGCCAAAGATCGAGCTCTCCGCTCCTCGCGCGGAGAGCTCGGATCCCTGCGAATCGCTTTTCTGGCGTGGGGAGCCAGCACCTTTCTTCCCCGGGTCATCCGTGAATTCCGCCAGCAGCAGCCTGGGGTTCATCTGTCGCTGGCGGAAATGGTGCCTAATGCGCAGTCCGAGGCTTTGCTCCAGGGAACTCTCGATGTGGGTTTTACGCGCCGTCAGCAACCTCCGTATGATGCGCAGCTGCGCACCGAAACGCTCTACTTCGATCCCTTCCTCGCAGTGCTTCCTATCGATCATCCTTTGGCGGCGGGTCCTGTTCGTTTGAAGGATCTGGCCAATGAATCCTTCATATTGTGTGAGCGGGAAATTTCTCCCGCGCTCTTTGACCGGACCACTTCGCTCTGTGAGCAGGCCGGATTTACCCCGAAGGTTATCCAGACTTCCAACGTTGTCTCCAGTGTCCTCGCTCTGGTCGACGCGGGGGAAGGAATCACGCTGATCCCATCCAGTCTGCGGAATCTGCACATCAGCGATCTCGTCTTTTGTCCGATCGTGGAGCCCCAGGGCAGCATAGAGCTCGTCATGGCCTGGTCGCCGGAGCGTGAGAGCGCCCTTCACACCACCTTCCTTGACTTTGTGCGGGCCAGGAAAGACGCGATCCGCGGCGCCCTCAGCCTCGAACAACGGAACGCTGACACCACAGTCGGTTCCTGACTTTGTCACCGTTCCGCAGTGACTCTGCTCATAAGCCAGCTACGCGAGAGCTGTGCGCGTGGAGGCTGTTGTATTCCTCGCGCTGTTTCCTCTTCTTCCCCGCACGCCGCTTGCTATCCGGTAACCGTTAAGACCGGACACCGCGCACCCGCAATAAGCTGAAAGGCTCCCGATGTTCGCATTTCAAGGCCCAAGTGAGATCTCTTTCTGATACCTAATACAAGGAGATCGATCGAACGCTCCCGAATGTGATCGAAAATCTTCTCATGAGCTTTTCCGATCTCAACAAACGTCCTTGGGGCGCAAAATTCAAGCGCCTGGCGCGGCACAATCTTATCCAGAGCGTTGTAGAACTGTGCTCTTAGATCAGATAAGCGGTCCGGATGTTTGACAGCCTCTTCCTGGACCACGTTGAGCACATCGATTTCGGCTCTAAATGTTTGCGCAAAAGAGACGGCAAAAACCGCCGCATGTGCTGCCGCCGGCGTGAAGTCGGTAGCATACAAAATCCGATTGAATGGAAAGGTGGTTGTGGAAGCTGGAGCAACATGCGGACCGACCGTGAGCGAGGGCCAACGAGTCGAACGCAAAATTTGTTCTGCAACCGAGCCAATCAACTCTCGTTCGATGCGGTTTCCACCATGCGTTCCCAGTACAAGCAAGGATGGTGCATGATCTTCGGCAAATGCCGGAATTGCAGTCTCAGGATCGCCTTCAATCAACACAGGAGTCGCTTTGACGGAGTTGTCCCCTAAAAGCGATGCCTTATTCGTCAAGAGGATCTGCAGATCCTTTCTCTGCTGGCTGACGGTCTTGTTGTCTATCTCAACTTCCATGGCGGAATGCGACAGTATGAATGCATGTGTCACGAAAAGGCTTGCCGGGAAGTATTGCGCAAGAAGCTTCGCATATAGCCCGGCATTCTGCGAACAGACCGAAAAGTCAGTCGCGTACACGATCGAGTTCAGACTCAGTTCAGGCTGGTCACCAATAACAGGCACAGCAGCATCTCCGCATAAAGGACCTACCGACTCATTCCGCAAACCGCTCGCGCTGTTTGCCGGCCTTGCCATTCTTTGTGAGCACCATTTTGGGCCCCGTCGCGCCCGTCGCCACCGCTTCCGAGATCAATCCTTTGACAGTATTATTGGCACGTAATAATTCGAGCAGTTGTCCAATCGGCCCTTTCGGCTCCGGTCCGTTCAGAAGCGCAATACTGAGCCTGCGACGGATGGGACCATTTTCGAGCGGAACTGCCTTTACAGTTCCCAACTTCAGAGCCTTCTCGAGGGCGATGCACGGAACGACCCCCACGCCAAGGCCGGCTTCCACTGCAGAGATGATCGCTTCAGTGGAATTAATGTCAATGGGAGTGCGAAGCTGCTGTCGCAAGACTCCGTTGTGTTCCAGGTACTCCTCCACGAAATGGCGCATCCCTGAACCCATTTCGCGTAACAGGATTGGCTCCTGCACCAGCTCCGCGGCCCTCAGACCCGGCTTCATTGCCCAGCGGTGATCGGGCCGCACAATCAGGATCAGCTCGTCTTCTGCAAAAGTCTCAATCTTCAGATCCGGGCGGAATGCCGGAGCTTCGATCAGCCCGATCCCTATTTGGTGCGTGGTCATCGCATGCAGGATTTCATTGGTGCTGCCTCCCATGACGTGGATTCGTAGTTTGGGCCACTCATTCAGCAGTCGTAATAGAAGTTTCGGCAGGAGATAGACGGCAATGGTGTGGGAGGCGCCAATATTAAGCTCGACACCTTCCTGTCCACCATAGGGAGCCAGAGCGGCGATGGCATCATTGGTAATTGCCTGGATCTGGCGCACGTATTCCAAAAGGGTTGTGCCCGCCGGAGTAAGCTTAATCTCACGGCCAATGCGGTCAAAGAGTGCAATGCCCAGGCTCTCTTCGAGAGACTTGATTTGAGCGGTCACCGCCGGTTGTGTCAAGTGGAGTTCGTCGGCTGCTCTGCGGAAATTCAAGGTATCCGCAACCACACGAAATACTTTCAGCTTAAAGTTTTCCATCATGGCGTTGCTCCGATCTGATAGTTGAGCGTTGCCAGAGTGAGACGGTACTGATACTGCGCATTCGTGTTGCCAATAGCCGCATCGGTCTGCTGGTACTGAGCCTGGCTCAATTCCACGATGGAACTGAGCCCTAATCGATAGCGTGTCTGGGCTAAGGCGAGTGCCAGGTTGGCCTGCTTCAGAAGCTCGGCGGTGACGGAAACTCTCTGGAAGGCTGTACCTGCTGCCAGCCATGAGGTGTGAATGTCTCGCACGATCCGGTCGCGCAGATCGCGACTTTGCTCCGACGCAGCTTGCGCGCGAAGAGATGCTTCCTTAGCCTGGGCAGAATAGAGAAATCCATTGAAGACAGGAATATTCATGTTCACGCCTACTCCGCCCCACCAATTTGACTCGTAGTACGCCGCTGGACGGATCGGGACACTCCCCACAGTACCTGCGGCACTGATAGTCGGGAACATCTGATCATGTTGGGCGTGGCTGAACTTAACCGCTGCCTGCCGGCTGTAATTGAGCGATTGTAAGTCCGGCCTCTGTTGTAGTCCGAGCTGGACAAGCTCATTTACATCCGGCGGCGGCGGTTGTAACGGTCTACCGCCTTCGACGAGTTGATAGGTAACTTGCGTATCCAGGCCAAGTACGGCATCCAGAGCAGCCATCGTCGAATCCGTATTGTTCTGTGCGTCAAGAAGTAACAGTTTTGCCTGGGATAGGTTTACGTCGGCAAAACTCAAATCGAGGGTTGATTTCAGCTTGTTTTTGGTCAACTCGCTGACCTGAGTCTGCGTTGTTTGCCGCGTATCGACATTCTGCTGGGCTACTTTGAGCAGCGCCTGAGCCTGGAGGGCGTTATAGAATGCCTGATCGGTCGCAAGGACGATGTCTTCCGTCGTCGCGAGAGCAGAGGCATTTTGCGCCTTCTCCTGCAGCTTCGAGGAAGCGACCAGATTCCTGGTCTTGCCAAAATCCATGATCAGCTGCGTGACACCGCCGCCCGCTCCCGCATGCTCGAAGAGACGCGAGGCGGTAAGAGTTCCTGCAGAAATGCGGCTGGCATCTTCAGCGTCCATCGCTGTGATGCTCGCTGTCATCGTTGGTAATTCTGCAGCCCTGGTTTCTCGCACAACCTGGTGCTGAGCCAGAGCCAGCAACCGTCCCACGCTGATACGAGGATTATTCTTGACTGCCATCTGCTCTGCTTGTTCACGGGTGAGACTGGGGCTCTGCCCTGCTGCGGCACTTTGGGGCAAATTTGATCCACCGTTCGCGCTGCTCTGCCCAGCGACGCCGGACGACACGACCTGGGCTTGTGCAAGGAGTCGGGCAGGCGGGGCATCAGGTAGCACGGATTGAGCCGGAATGGTCTGCGCCATCAGCACACCCCCCCCCATCAACAATTGCACCGTGCCGCATACCAGCTTGAGTGTCCTTTTGCTTGTTCTTTTCTTCGACATTCTCTAAATTTCCCCTGCAATCACAGCTTTCTTTTCATGTCTGCCATGAACGACCAGATAAACAGCCGGCACAAGGAAGACAGTGACCACGACGGAGACACCCAGTCCGCCGATAATCGCACGGGCGAGTGGAGCATACTGCTCACTGCCTGCTTCCAGTCCCAGCGCCATAGGAATCATGCCAAGTAAGGTGGCAAGCGAAGTCATCAGGATGGGCCGTAAGCGAATCTTGCATGCCTGAACGACAGCTTCCGTGAGCGGCCTGCCCTGTTCGTGAAGAAGGCTCGCAAATTCAACGATCAAGATACTGTTGGAGACAACAATTCCGGTCATCATGATCACACCCATCAGGGACATGATGTTCAGCGTGCTGTGGGTCATCAGCAGAATGAGCACTACACCCGCCAGCCCCGGAGGAATGGCCATGAGAATGATGAACGGATCGATAAACGAAGTGAACTGCGCCATCAATATGAGATACACCAGGGCAATTGAAAGCAGAAGACCGATAGCGAACCGCGTAAAGGACTCGTTCATGTTGACGACGGCCCCTCGGACTCTTATGCGGACATTCTTCGGTAGATTCATTCCGTCAATGATCTTGTTTACATCGTGGCTCACACCGACCAGCGTTTCGGTCGATGGCATCACATAGACGTCAATGACACGGCGGATCTGATAATGATCCACTTCAGTTGGTGTGTTGATCTCCTTAATGTCGGCTACTGACTGCAGCGGCGTGTAGTTTGATACATCACTGGCGCGCAGCGGGATCTGTTTGAAATCGTCCAGACTCATATTGGCAATCTTCTGGTCGAAATACTGCACAGTCAGCATGTAGTTGTTGCCGGTTTTCGGATCGATCCAGTAGCTGGGCGCGATCATGCCATTCGAGGTCATCGCCGTGATGACATTGTCGACAACCTCTTTCGGACTTACGTTAATCAGGCTGGCGCGCTCGCGATTGATATTCAACTCCAACCCCGGATATCTCAGGTCCTGAGGTATAAGGACATCGCTGACGTTCTTCAGGCTCTTCACCTGCATGGCGATCTTGCGCGCGATCTCAAAAGATTGATCGAGGTCGTTGCCGCTCACCTGAATGTCGACCGGTGCCGGTAATCCCTGGTTGATAACCGAGTCCACGAGGCCGCCCGCCTGGAAATAGGTCGTGAGCTCAGGCATATCGGCGGCGAGCTTGCGCCGTACTTTCGCCATGTAAGCATAGCTTCCAACCTTGTGATCTTCCTTCAGACTGACCTGCACGAAGGCCGTGTCCATCGCGGAGTTGCTGGTGTAGATCGCAGAAAGGTCGGGAGTAATCCCGATATTCGAAACAATCATTCCCAGGTCGTCCGAATGGATCACGCTGCGAATCTCGTTCTCGACGCGGGCAATATACTCGTTGCTCAGCTCGATCCGCGTTCCACTTGGACATTTGATATTAATGACAAACTGCCCTGGGTCTGTGCGCGGAAAATAGGCCCGGCCAAGTATTGGGAACAGGCCAATCAGGACTGCTGCAACGCCACCAAGGATAATCAGAGCCGTTCTTCCCGGCTTCTTCAGCGCGCGGGTCACCTGAATCTCGTAGTGATCCAGCATCAAACGGAAATATTCGTTGAACTTTGCCTCGAATCTGCGAAAGAACGACGGCGGCTTTCCACCTTCGAGGACCTCCTCGTGAGCGATGCGGATAAATTTCGAACAATAGAGCGGCACCACGGTCATCGCGAAAATGTAAGAGGCGAAGATGGAAAGCACCACGCCAAGGGCGAGGTCAGTGAAGATGTATTTACTGACGCCGGCAAAAAATGTGACTGGAAAGAACACGATGGAAGTAGTTGAGGTAGCGGCGAGCACGGCGAGCGACACTTCCATGCCGCCCTTTTCCGCAGCCATCGTCGGCGCTACTCCCATCTCCATGTAGCGGAAGATGTTCTCGAGCACAACGACTGAATCATCGATCAGGCGTGAAAAAGCCAGTGCCAGACCGCCGAGCAGCATCGTGTTGATAGAGCCACCCATCGCATTCATGATGAGCAGGCACACCAGCGCGGATAGCGGAATGGATAGAAGCACTGCGAAAGTCGCGCGTGGGCTACCCAGAAAGACCAGGATCATGATGCCTGTCAGCACCAGGCCGATCGTGGCTTCCTTGATGAGGTTCTTGATGGCTCCCTTGACGAAGATGGATTGATCGAAGACGACCGCCGTCTTGAGCGAGGAAGGAATATCGACGAGATTCTTAATGGCCGCCTTCATTCCGTCAACGATGGTGATGGTGTTGCTGCCGCCCCCCTGCTTTAGCACAGGAATATAGACCGATCGCTGTCCGTCGATGCGCACGATATTCGTTTGGAGTGTGCCCGCATCTTCAGCTCTACCGACATCGCCCACCAGCACCGATGCGTTGCCGACGGATTTTAGAGGCAGCTCATTGACCTCTTCCGGCGTGGGAACCTGGCTATTCGCATAGATGTTGTAATCCTTGGAGCCAATACGCACGTCACCCGCCGGCAGAATCAAATTTGATTGATTGACAGCATGGACCACATCCATCAGGCTCATGTTGTAAGCCTGAAGTTTCACCGGATCGACGTACACCATAATCTGGCGATAGCGTCCCCCGAAAGGCTGCGGTACTGAAGCGCCCGGTACATTCGCAATCTGGTTGCGAACCTGAAACTGAGCCAGGTCCTTCAGGTCGGTTTCATTTAAACCTTTGCCTTTCAGCGTCACAAGGCACACAGGCTGGCTGGAGGCATCCATGCCGAGCACGACCGGAGGTAAAGTGCCTGGGGGTAGGCGTCGCAAATCTGCCATTGCGAGATTGGCAATATTACTTAGCGCCGCGTTGGGATCGGTACCCGGCTTGAAGAAAATCTTAATCAGGCTCACGCCCGTGAGTGATCGCGATTCAATATGGTCAATGTTGCTGCCCAGGGTGAAAAAGCGTTCGAATGTATCCGTGATATCGGCTTCGATCTGCTGCGGCGGCATGCCCGAATAGAAGGTCGCCACCACTACAACCGGGATATCGATCTTTGGAAAGAGATCGACCGGCATTCCGGCGATATTCGTGATGCCCACGACGATAATCACCATGCACACCATGATGATGAAGTACGGATATTTGAGAGCAAACTTAGGCATTCCCTGTCTCCATGCCTGAAGGTGAAATAGTCTCCGCCGATACTTTCTCGTTTTGAGTCACTTCGCTGATTCCCCTGTGAGTCTCATCTCTAGCTGTGCGTGGTATGTGCCTGCAGCAGTGCAGATTCTTCTCCAGGCGTTGCCGGTGGTGATGTTTGCTTTTGCCGCCTTCCATGGATGACCAGGTAAACCGCTGGAACCAGGTACACCGTAGCAATCACCGAAACACCAAGACCGCCAATGATTGCGCGGGCAAGCGGGGCGTATTGCTCGCTGCCTGCTTCGGCGCCTACCGCCATCGGAATCATGCCGAGCAAGGTAGCGAGTGAGGTCATCAGGATCGGGCGCAGACGAATCCGGCACGACTCGACTACGGCGTTTGCAAGAGAAAGCCCGCTCTCGTGCAGATGCCCTGCGAATTCGACAATCAGAATGCTGTTTGACACTACGATGCCGGTCATCATGATCACGCCCATCAAAGACATGATGTTCAACGTGCTGTGCGTAACGAGCAGTATGAGCAGCACTCCAGTCAGCCCGGGTGGAATTGCCATGAGAATGATGAACGGATCAATGAACGACGTCAGCTGCGCCATCAGGATGAGGTACACCAGAAGAATCGAGAGCACCAGGCCGACAGCGAAGCGCTTGAATGATTCGCTCATGCTCACGACGGTTCCACGCACGGTGATGCGTACGTTTTGAGGCTTTTTGGTGGCGGCAACTAGCTCGTTGATCTGCCTGCTTACCCCCTGCAGGGCTTCCGTTGAAGGCATGACATAAACGTCGATCACGCGGCGAATCTGGTAGTGATCGACTTCCGTGGGCGTATTAATTTCTTTGATCGTTGCAACGGATTGCAGCGGTGTATAACTCGATTGATTGCTCGCCCGAAGAGGGATCTGCTTGAAGTCATCCATGCTCATACTGGCGATCTTCTGATCGAAGTACTGGACGGTGAGCATGTAGTTGTTACCTGTCTTCGGATCGATCCAATAGCTGGGAGCAATCATGCCATTTGAGGTCAAGGCCGTGATCACGTTGTCAACGACATCTTTGGGCGACAGGCCAATCAAGCTCGCGCGTTCGCGGTCGATATTCAGCTCGAGCCCGGGATACCGAAGGTCCTGCGGAATTAGCACATCGCTGACCCCTTTAAGCCTTCTGGCCTCCGAAGCAATATGTTGGGCAATGGCAAACGATTGATTCATATCGTTGCCGCTGATCTGCACGTCAATAGGGGCGGGCAGACCCTGGTTGATCACCGAATCGACCAGGCCGCCGGTCTGGAAATAAGTCGTGAGCTCCGGCAGATCATTCGCAAGTCTGCGCCGCAACCGTTTCATGTACTCATAGCTGCCGGTCTTGTGTCCCTCCTTGAGGCTTACCTGGACAAAGGCAGTATCCATCGACGAGTTGCTGGTATAGATCGAGGAAAGGTCAGGAGTTATGCCTATATTCGACACGATCATGTCGAGATCTTTTGGAGATACAGCCTGGCGAATTTCCTGCTCGACTCGTGCGACATATTTGTCGCTCAACTCGATGCGGGTTCCACTCGGACATTTGATATTGATGACAAACTGGCCGGGATCCGTCCGGGGGAAGTAGGCTCTACCGAGGAGGGGGAACAACGCAAAGCTCAGCAGCACGCCGCCCAGAATGTAGAACGTCGTAGCCAGCGGTCGAAGGATCGATCGGTTGACTGTGACCACATAGTGGTCGAGCATTCTTTGGAACCAGACATTAAATCCATAAACGATGCGCCGGAAAAACGATCGCTTCTTTCCTTCTTCTATATGGTCGTGCTGCACTTCAGCTGGAGTAATGAAGCGGGCGCAGTAAAGCGGAACAACCGTCATGGCCACGATATAGGAAGCAAACAACGCAAAGACGACTGTCAGGGCCAAAGCGGTAAAGAGATATCGGCTGACGCCGTACAGAAGCGCGACGGGAAAAAATACGATCGCTGTAGTAAAGGTCGCGGCAAGGACGGCAAGTTGCACTTCCCTGCCGCCGGCTTCGGCAGCCACTTCCGGCGGCTCGCCCAGTTCCATGTGACGGAAGATGTTTTCGAGTACGACGACGGAGTTATCAATCAGTCGCGAAAATGCCAGCGCCAGTCCAGCCAATACCATCGTGTTTATCGACCCGCCGCCTACCTTGATGCACATGAAGGCTGCGAGTGCAGAAAGTGGAATGGAAAGCAGTACCGCGAATGTTGCTCGAATGCTGCCGAGAAAGATCAGGATCATCAGCGCAGTTAAAACCAGGCCGATTCCACCCTCGTTCATCAGATTCTTGATCGCAGACTTGACGAACAGTGACTGGTCAAACACTACTGCGGTCTTCAACTGTGAAGGCACGTCCACAAGATTCTTGATCGCTGCTTTCATTCCATTCACGATGGTGATCGTGTTGCTGTCCCCACCCTGCTTGAGTATCGGGATGTACACCGACCGCTGACCGTCAATGCGCACGATATTTGTTTGGATCGTGCCGGAGTCCTCCGCCTTCCCGATATCGCGAACGAGAACAGATGCATTTCCAACGGATTTCAAGGGCAGATCGTTCAGCGCTGCAACGTTCGGCACCTGGCTATTCGCGTAAATGTTGTAATCCTTGGTGCCGATTCGCACGTCGCCGGCCGGCAGAATCAGATTGGATTCATTCACCGCTCGCACGACATCCATCAGGCTCATGTTGTATGCCTGAAGTTTTACCGGATCGACATACACCATGATCTGGCGATAGCGTCCGCCGAAAGGCTGTGGCACCGAAGCACCTGGCACATTCGCAATCTGATTGCGTACCTGGAACTGTGCCAGATCCTTCAGATTTGTTTCGTTCAACCCTTTGCCTTTGAGAGTTACCAGGCATACCGGTTGACTTGATGCGTCCATGCCCAGAACAACGGGCGGCAGTGTGCCGGGCGGCAGCCGCCGCAAATCCGCCATAGCAAGATTGGCGATGTTGCTCAGAGCGGCGTTGCGATCCGTTCCCGGCTTGAAGTAAATCTTGATCAGGCTCACGCCTGTGAGGGAGCGCGACTCAATGTGGTCGATGTTGCTGCCCAGGGTGAAGAAGCGCTCGAAGGTGTCTGTTATATCCGCCTCGATTTGTTGTGGCGGCATGCCCGAGTAGAACGTCGCTACCACTACAACGGGGATATCGATTTTCGGGAAGAGGTCGACCGGCATTCCCGCGATTGTTGTGATCCCCACCACAACGATCACCATGCAAACCATGATGATGAAGTACGGATAATTGAGAGCAAACTTAGGCATTACTGCCCGCCATCTCCCTGCTCGATTGCGGCGTCGTTTGTAAGTGGTTGTTGTAATTCCGGCTTTACAGCCTCGCCGACCTGGTATTTTGATTGGCCGCCGGTGATGACCCGTTCTCCTTCAGACAATCCGCCCTTGATTTCCACTAAATTCGATCCCTGAAGACCAAGCTGCACATTGCGGGATCGAACGCGATTCTGACTGTCGACAAGCAGCACGGTCGCTTGACTGCCGTTCTTGATGACCGCCTGGACCGGAACTGTCAGCACGCTGTCCTTGCGCTCCAGCTCGAGCGTTGCGTTTGCATACATGCCTGGCGCGAGGGACAGGTCTTTGTTCTCGACATCGATTTCGGTTTCCATTGTCCGCGTAGCCAGGCTGACATCGCGCGTGAAACGGACGATCTTGCCCGTCAGCGAGCGGTTAACTGCGTCCACGCGGACGTTCACCGGTTCTCCTTCGTGGATGAACTGCACCGCATCTTCAGGGACAGGCAAACGAAGACGCAGCAGGTTGCTCTGCGAAAGCTTCACTACGGGCAGCGTCGAAGTGTCCGACGAAGTGCCGGCCTGAATGAGCGCCCCTGTGTCCGCATCACGCCAGATCACAACCCCATCGAACGGAGCCGTGACTTTTGTGTAGGCAGCCAGATCGCTTACGCGCTCGTTGTTTGCGCCGGCAACTTCCGTCTGCTGCCTGGCTGCGGCAAGGGCCGCTTTCGCGGAATCAATCTGCGCTTCGGAAGCGAGATCTTTAGACTGCGCGTCATCCAGTTCCTGTTGCGCAATCAGGCCCGGCTGCGCGGCTGCCGCCTGTTTCAAGCGAAGATAATCGGCGTGCAGCGCCGTGTGCTCAGCTTGCGCGCGCAGTACGTCATGGCCGGCGCGCGTCACCTCATCGTTGCTGTGAGCGACTTCCGCGACAGTCCCTTTGAGTTGCGCGTCTAGCTCCGGCACTTCCAGAACAGCAAGCACCTGTCCCTGATGCACGATGTCGCCAATATCCACGTAAATATGCCGGATATACCCTGACACTTTGGCGTGAACCTCAACGACCTGGTAGGGCTGAAACTGGCCCGCCAGATTCAGGGTGTGCGTGATGGTTCCTCGCGTGACGGCGACCACCGTCGCCGCCGGAATTTCTGCTGCACTTGCCTCGGCATTTTTTGCCCTGGAATTGCAGGCGGTCAGCGTTGCCACGACAGGCAGCGCCAGTCCTACCGCTACGATCAGAGAGTTACGCTTTCGCATATCTTGAATACGCCTTCTATGGTTTTTTTCAGCCGGAAGTGCTGGTATCGAGAAACCAGTCCCATAACTGAGAAGATGCAGCGCGCAACCGGCAACGAAGTAATGCCGGACGCCTGTTGTCGCTGCTGGGGAGTTCTTGGGCTAGGCGAGGATAGGTGGAGGCCGGAAGAAAAACGCTGTCAGAGTGTCCCAATGGCGCAGGCACCATGAGCGTTCTTCTTGCCGATTTATCCGGATCGGAATTGGCCGATGCAACAGATTCAGAGCAACAAAGAAAAGGGCGAACACACCCGAAAGCACCGCAAGTATTGCCTTACCACGCACGCGTTCGCTTCGGACAAGCGGGCTCGCTGCTGGGATGCTTTGCTCGTCCTTCGATAGAAGTTTGGCGCTGGGAATTGTCCGGGAGATCGCCTGGGGGGGATCATAAAGCGAAAGCTTGTACTGGAGACCCCATGTGAAGACGCAGAATGCCAACCCGAAAAAGCAGAGAGTAAGTCGGGAGAATCTGAGCCGCTTTACAGCAATGGCATTCACAAGGAACTCACGTTAAAAAGGCAGGCCATAAAGGAAGGTATCGATCCCTCGCATTGACCCTCTGTTTTCTTTGATAGCACAGTACACGTGAGGGTAGTCTAAATAATTTTTATTTTCCATAAAATGGAACCTACCTCTCTCAGCCGTCGCCTGAGGAGACACCTTTAAAGTGAGCTGAGAGCAGACGATGCCCGGCGCGATTGAGCATCGAAAGAGCAGCAACAGCACGGCCAATCAGGAAATGCGAGCGTCCTTTGACTACAAGTTTGCCTCGACGCGTACCCTTGGCGAACCGAATGACAATACCTTCACGGTTGGCGCAGCGCCTCCATTGGCGCAACCCGAGTAGCGCGCATTGCAGGAACCCAGGCAGCGATCAAGGCGACTAGGCTCAGAGACAGTGGAACGGTCGCGAAGACAGCCGGATCGTGGCTCCGCACACCGAAGAGAAAGCTGGCGAGAAATCGCGTCAGCCAATACGCTCCGGCAACGCCGAGGACTGCACCCGCAAGGGCCAGCCTCATGCCCTGTATCACGATCATTCGCCGGACGTCCGATAATCCAGCACCCAGCGCCATACGAATCCCGATCTCGTGGGTCCTTTGCTCAACCGAATAAGCCATGAGGCCGTACATTCCGATGGCGGCCAGGACCAGGGCGGAGGCTCCAAAGATGGCCAACAGCAGCGTCGTGAAATCGCTGCGAGCCGTCGAACGCAGGAGGATCGCGTCCATGGGAAGCACCTTGCCGACAGGCAGTCCTCCACTCATCTCGATCAGTTTCTTTTCGATGATCTCGGTTTCAACTGATTGCCCGCCATGGGTGCGAATCACCCAATTCAGCGGGCTGATTTCTGCGTTTAGAGCTGTCTCCGAATCCGGAACCTGGGCTATCGGTAGATACATGGCCGGAGGCGAGGGCTGATCCAGGCCATCCTCATGCACGTCCCGTGCGATGCCCACAATCTCCCGAGGAACATCCGCAAACTCCGGTCCAACACCCGCACCGATCTCGATCTGCCAGCCGATTGGATTGCTGTTGGGCCAGTATTTGCGCGCCATCGCCTGGTTAATGATCACAACCGGCAGCGAATCCTTCCGGTCGCGATCATCAAACGGTCGACCTCGCGGCACCGCTATTTCAAATACGTCGAAATAGTGCGGAGAAACGGAGATCCATCGCGCGCTGCCTCGGGAGTTGGAGGGCGACGCCCGCACGACGTTGAACGGCAACCCAAATCCTCCTGTGAGAGGTACGGAGCAGGTGGCCGCGGCCATGACCACCCCCGGTGTTCTCTCCAGTTCCTCTGTGGTCCGTTGCACCATCGGCCCCAATTCCGTTGTCTTTTCAAACCTGGTTCCCTGCACCGACATTTCCATGGTCGTCACATTACGGGAATGGAAGCCGGGATCGACGTTTCGCAGCGCGATGAATGTCCGAATCAAGAGAAGGGTGCCAATCACCAGCACCACAGCTAAGGCCATCTCACCGATCACGAAGAGGGAACGGATGCGATGATGATGACGATCGGTTGTTCGTGTATTGCTGCTCTTGAGAGCCGAGTGAATATCGACGCGAGAAACTCGCAGTGCTGGAATGAGCCCGAAGGCGATCCCGCTGCCGATCGAAATTGCCGTGGTAAATGCCAGTACGCGCCAATCCGGAACAACCCCGTTGCCATGTGGGCCAATAAGGGGAATATCTCCCGAACTCACGGCAAGCAAAGTATGAACTCCAATCAGGCCGATCACGAGTCCGAGCACGCCCCCAGCCAGCGAGAGCAAAACGCTCTCGGTCAAAAGCTGGCGGATGACGCGCCACCGCGATGCGCCCAAAGCCGTTCGCATTGCCAATTCCTGCTGTCGTCCCGCGGCGCGCGCCAGCAGGAGGTTTGCCACATTGGCGCACGCAATGAGCAACACCATGCCAACCGCTCCGCCCAATAGCAGGAGCGAAGAACGAACATCGCCCACCACGGAATCGCGGTAACTCTCAACGGAGAAGCCATAATGTGGATTGGAAAGGTGCAGCTCTTGCCGATATGCCGGAACCAGAGTTTGTAACCGCGCATTCGCGGCCTGCAGTGTCACGCCGGGACGCAATCGGGCAGCGCCAGTAAATTGATCCGCGCGGCTCAGACCATTGAGGTTGAACTGGCACGGCAGATACACCTCTGCCGGCGTCTCGAATCGAAATTGCGAAGAAATGACGCCGACGACCGTATATGACATGTTGCCAAGCAGGATTGACTTACCCAGAATTTGTGGGTCGCTGGAGAAATGACGCCTCCACAATCCTTCGCTCAGAACAACCCAGTGGCCGCCATTCGGCCGGTCTTCTGCCTCTGTGAAGGTCCGTCCCAACACAACTTGAGCGCCGAACAAGCGAAAGAAGTCGGCGGTAACGTGCTTTCCCTGGATCTGCTCAGGGAATCGGCCGCTCGTCAAATTCAACGCCGGGCCGACATCGTCATAGGCAGCAACCTCCTCGAACAGGTCTTTCTGCGCCTTCCAGAGAGAGAATTCCGGCACGTTTGCCAACGGCCCAGAGCCGTCTGGGTATTGGCTGAGGAACCGAACGATCCGTGCGGGATCCGGGTAACTCAACGGCTGTAACAAAACCGCATTGATCACCGAAAAAATCGCGGTATTCGCGCCGATACCCAGACTGATGGCTGTGATTGCGCTTAATAAAAATCCTGGATTCCTTCGAAAGACGCGAAGACTAAAGCGGAAGTCCTGCAGGAAAGTTTGGAGCATGCTGATAAAACAACTGGGCTCCCGGAAAATTCCTGCGCCAGCCTGCTGCTAATTAGTTTTCTCGCAGTATTCATGATTTCATGTACACCCGGACTGTCTCCTGCTCCGCCCCTCTGATAGTTTCGGCGCGCACCCCTGACACGCACAATCTCTGGAATAAATAACTACCCATGCGGTTTTGCTCTACGTAGATCGCGGTGGTGAGCAGAGCAACATTCCAGGTCAGCGCCTTCTTACAAACTTCTTACGCTGGAGATTTCCATTGAGTCATATTCTCGTTTGTGCAGTGCCTAACCCCGGACACGTTGGGCCGATGCTAAGTGTCGCTGTGCACCTTAAGAAGATCGGTCATGATGTCACTTTCACTACTTCTGAGCACTTTAGCAACCGAGTTGAGTCTGCAGGCATTTCTTTTGTTCCATTCACCGGAAAGGCCAATTATGACTATCGATCTTTCAATAGCTCCAAGGAACACGATGACGTAGCTGACCAGAAGCTACATCTACTGGAAACCTATTTTGCCGACACAAATCCCCGATCAGCATGAAGTCATTCAGCGCATTGGCGAAGCTACACCGATTGACCTCATTGTTGTAGACACCGCTTTTTTCGGCATCTATCCGATGTTGCTGGGACCAAAGAATCAGCGGCCGCCAGTCATTTGCTGTGGAGTGAACCCGATGTTTCTGAGCAGTCGTGATTGCGGCTATTGTCTGCCTCCGGCAAATACTGAGGAAGGCCAACGGGAGATAGCAAAAGAAAGGAACAGGATTCGGACGACGTTTCGGCCCGTCCACAACAAGATAGACTCAATCATGCAACGCTACGCTGTGCCACCCATGCCGTCCTTCTTCATAGATTGCCTATATTCGCTGCCGGATATCGTTCTGCAATTTACAGCCGAGGCGTTCGAATTTCCACGCAACGATATGCCAGGTACGGTACGGTTTGTTGGCCCGATGCTGCCCGCGAAATCTGCCGGGTTCAAGGAGCCGCCATGGTGGAACGAACTGGATGGTTCGAGACCAGTGGTCGTCGTTACGCAAGGCACACTGGCGAACCATGATCTCAACGAAGTGATTCAGCCTGCGCTGATGGGCCTGGCGGATGAGGACGTTCTGGTAATCGTCGCGGCGGGACGAAGCGATACGGAAACGCTTACGGTTCCCGAAAACGCGAGAGTCGCACCGTTTATCCCCTTTGACCGGCTCTTGCCGAAGGTTGACGTAATGGTGACAAATGGCGGATACGGCGCCGTGAATCATGCATTCAGCCTGGGAGTTCCCATAGTCGTTGCCGGTGAAACAGAGGAGAAGGATTTTGTCGCAGCCCGCATCGGTTGGAGTGGAGCAGGAATCAATCTCAAGGCCCGGTATGCCACACCCGAACAAATTCGAACCGCTGTCGACGCGATTTTGACGGACGGGCAATATCGAGACCAGGCTGAGCGACTACGGAAGAGTTTTGCTCGTTATAACGCCTTCGATCAACTGGCACAGGCTGTTGACGAGTTGCTTACACAGAACGAGTGGAAGAAGTCGACAACCCATTCTCCTCTAGCTTCGAATGACAACTCCAGCGTTTTCGGGTCAGGACAGTTCCGTTGAAATAATCTTTAGCTTCCGGCGTGAGCCGCTCGTGCGAACGCCGGAACGATTGATCCTCCGACAGTCCTCCGGAGAGCACCCTATCCGAGCGGATTTGATTCCTGGAGCCCTGCTGAGTCTAGCTCCCGCGTACACGTTTCTTTGAGTCACAATACCGACTCACCTATAGCTGTGCCGACCTATCTATCCCTCTGATGCATGCCTCGAAGAGGGCGAGGCCCATAAGAAACAACACTAACGTGAGGCGGTTATTTTCCATGCCGCTGGTTGGGAACGATCGGTGCACTTATCCAGTCCACTGAGCAGTGGGAATACACGGTTTGCCCGAGTGTTTTGTGCATTAGTTGCCTTAAAAAGGCCTGTGGTCGGCCGCCCTTTATTGCAGTTTAGAGAGCCTTATCTCCGGAGTTACGATGCTCCCCTATCTCGGTTCAGAACTCATTGACGCCTTAATGACGAATAAGCACTCCACGGCAATGAAAGCACCGACCATTCAGAAACGGTCGCCAACCGCCCAAAAGGCGGGCTCGGGTGTTTCCATGCTTCAACTTCTGGCTGCCGTGGGGCTGCGCAGCGCGTTAATCATGATCGCGTTGCTGCTGTTGTGAGGAGTTCTCAGCGCGATCGAGCTACACAATTTTCCGGGGATTAGGTAGGGAACGGAAACTCTTCGAACGGCAGAAGATCCTGAGCTAGGTCGATCCTTTAGTTACTCGCAGGATGCGATCTCTGAGAGTAGCCGGGGCGGAATAAAGGGGCCGCGATCGATGTAGGACCCGGGATAATTCCTCTTCCGCCTCGAGCAATTGCCGACACGGTTCACATATTTCCAGATGAGCGCGAAATGCGACGACCTGCGAAACAGATAGCTCTTTGTCGAGATAAAGCAGAATGTTCTCGCGACAATCATCGCAGTCCTTCATCTCGTACTTTCTCCACGGATGATTCGGGCTTCGTGTATGCAAGGAGCTCGCGAAGCTTCGAACGCGCTCTTGCTAGCCGTGACATCACTGTCCCGACTGGGCAGTCTAGGAGGCCAGCGATTTCATCATACGATAACTCTTCAAATTCCCGCAGCAAAATGATCTCGCGAAATTTCGCGGACATGGCCTGGATGGCCGCCTGTACTTGCTCTCTCTCTATCTTGCTCACAAAGATGTGGTAGGAGTCTTTCGAGGGCTCCGCTATGTCGCCCACCGAACCATCCTCCACCTCGTCCCACGCGATCTCGGGAGCAGTTCGCCGCTTTCTGAGATGGTTGAGCCACACATTGCGTAAGATCTTAAAGAGCCAGCTCTTTACGTTGCTTTCGGGTCGGAGCCGGTTCACCGCCGGAATCGCTCGGACATAAGTCTCCTGTACCAGGTCCTCGGCTTCCGCATGGTTGCGGGTCAGAACCATTGCGTAGCCGTATAAACTATCCAAATATTCGAGGCCGATTGCATCTGAGCCATTTGGCTGGTTCGGCATAAAATGCTCACTTCCTATGCAAATTCAACGTGACGTTGCACCGTGGATGATGATTGGTGTGTACTGCAGTCGCTGAGTTCACGGTCATCGCTTTTTACGGGTAAATAGATTCTTCTCGCGAATTGCCTCAGAATGATTTCGAGTTGCACGTCCGTTCGCTTGGGACAATCAGCAGATCAGAAGCACCTTGGAACGAGACTGCAGACGTGCTGGAACATTTGCGGGCGGGCTGCAATCATTCATTGAACCCGTATCTACGGAGCTCTTAACTCTCCTACAAGCACATCGCGATCACTCGGATGAGCACGCCAAGAAGGCCAAATCCATTGATCCCTGACGTGAGATTGCTTCGGCGAGATTGCATATTCATTGTGCTTTCTCCTTCTACTTGAGACTGCGCAGGAAAAGCCGGAGATCGATCATCGAAATTGCTACAAACTTTCGTAAGAAGTTCGCCGGGGCCGGCTCAGAGATTCGATACCCTCATTCCGGGGCGCTTCCGGCGGAAAGCCGCAAGCCTGCCATTCTTGGAGACTGCCGGTCATAATTCCGATGCCGCCGGCGTGTTCCCGCAACAGGATGCTCGCCGCGATCGTCGCCCGATATTCGTCCTGGCAGTAGACAATGACCGGCCTGGAGGGGTCGACCAACACTGCTTGCGCGCTTAATTCGAGCAGTGGCATGGAGATTGCGCCCGGCAGGTGTCCTTGCAACCATTCAGCCCAGCTGCGAACATCGATGAGTTGCGTAGCGGGATTTGCTCGCAGGGTGCGGCAGGCATCCTCACACTGATATATAGGTAGGCTGATAAGCCCCAACCCCTGCTGTTGCCATTGCCGCTTGTCAGCAACGACATAACCGATCACTTTCTCAAGACCAACTCTTGCCAAACGGCTGTGCGCTTCTTGTGCACAATTGGCGTTTTCGGTGACGAGCAGAATTCTTTGCGAGGCCCCGATCAGGATTGCTGCCCAGCCAGCAAATGATCCCATGAGGCCAATCTGTATGGCACCGGCAATATGGAATGAGGCAAATTCCTCGGTTGGTCGCGTATCTAAAATCAGAACGCCTCGGCGCTGTTCCCGCCCGAGTTGCGCTGCCGTTAGCTGCTGAAGTTGTGACGATTCCGACAAGTGAAACACTCCTCGCCATATCTATGCGCAGCAGCTCGCATATTTCGATCATCGTCATCGTCAATTTTTTATTGATTTGCCGGCGGAATAGTTCCTGATCTCTTGAGAAAATTTTCCACCATGCGCCGTTCGCGTTCGCTTTCCGGCGTGGCCGCCTCACGTTCGTTCCACGTAGACCACACTTCAGCGCTTTTCAAATACCATCCGCGTGCTCCGGCTTGAGCCGCAAGTCGTTCTGCCGACGTGAGTTTACGGTCCATTGCGATCTGATGCTGTACCGCTCCCTCGCTTGCAAAGCAGAATCCCAGATCTCGTAGCACCAGTAAGCTGGGCGATGTCACACTGAACTTGTCGAAAAGAGGCAACGCCGCGTCCGCATATTGCCGGGCCTTTGCGTAGTCGTTCATGGCAAGTTCTGCATCACTCAGCTTGCAATACGACCTCATAAGGTGAAGCAGCCCATGTGGACTTGTTCCTGCCAATTCCTGTCTTGCCAGATTTGCCTCCGTCAGGAGGCGTAACTGTTCCGGAGCATCCTTTTTCTTGACGAGTACCTCGGCGAGCCCCTCATCCCGTATTGCAAGCCCGTGCCGTGCCCCAGACCCATAGAGTGGAAACAATTGCTTCGTGAGAACGATCGATTTCCGATACCAGATGCTCGCAATATCCGGATTGCTCTGGCGGAAGGCATCGCCCATTGACGTATACGCGTGAGCCAGATCGAACTGTGCCTGGGCATTCTTGCTGTCGACTCCACTGAGGACCTGGGCGATCGCGAGAGCTTTCCGGGCGTAGATTTGCGCCTGCGACGAATCACTTATATTCAGCGCATCTCTTCCTGACAGGGGAAGAACGAGGTCCTCGTAGGCAAGAAAAAGCGCTCGCTGGGCCGGTGGCGAGGCGGGAAATCTTTTTACAAGCACCTCGGCGAGGGCAACCGCCGTTCGATTGTTCTCAAGAGCCTCCGATTGTCTGCCGAGCTCATTGAGTGCGCTCGCCTTGCCACGGTAGAAGCTGATGAGCATCCGATCGTGATCTTCAACGCCACTTGGACTGCTCCCAAAAATCTGGAAGGCCATGGAGTAGTTCTCAAGTGCTTTATCCGGTTTAAGACCACTTAAGCTGACATCGCCTATTCCTGCATAACTCATTGCCAGAAGGCGTTTACGAGTCAAATCGTCAGGCTTCTGCTGCCAGAATTTGCGCGCCCATGTAAGCCCCTGCTGATAATTGTCATCTGCTTCATGCAGATCCCCAAGAAATAGCTGGATACTGCCCAGTCGTTCATAGGTTTCAATTACCGCTTGGGTACTTTCGTCTCCGGGCGCATGGGCGTGCGCTTCAAGGGCCATGCGAGAAGCTTCACGATAACTGGTAACGGCCGTCCCCGAGTTACCCAGATTAGCGACCAGAGGCGAGCCTTCGAGGTCGCCGAGGCGCACATAGGCTTTGGAAATTTCAAGCAATAACCGAGGATCGCTCCCGGTCGTCTTCCGCAATTCGCCCAGATAGCTGAGAGCGCTCTGGAAAAGCGCTGCCTGTGTTTCAGTAGAAGCCGAAGAATGCTGAAGCTTGTCGGTCATGTCTGAAATCGCTGAATCGGCAAGCGTTCGAACTTCTTTCACCCGGCGATCACTCGCGCGGGATTGTCTTAAATAGAGAGGGACAAGGCAACCAAGAGCCAGGGCGATGATGCATGCCGTAATTACACCTGCCTTATGCCGCCGGGCAAATTTCGTCAACAGGTAGATCGGCGTTGTCTTTCTGGCCGAGATCGTCTTTCCCTTCAGATAACGAAGCAGGTCCTCATTCAAGTGCTGGACCGAAAGATAGCGTCGGGACGGATCGAGATCCATTGCCTTCAGAACGATCCGGTCCAGGTCTCCCGACAGTTCTTTTCTCGCCGCGCTGGAAATGCCGGGAACCGAGCTTGGTTTTGTGCCACTCTGTTCAGAAACGACTCGATCCGCCACGACAGCCGAAAGATTATTAAGAGTGTAAGGACGTGAGCCGGTCAGCAGTTCAAATAGCAATACTCCGAGAGAATAGATATCGGTTGCTGTTGTTAGCTGCTTTCCCTGTATCTGCTCCGGACTTGCGTAGTCTGGAGTCATTCTTCTTATATTGGTTGCCGTTGTGGAGTCATCGCCCGGAGCTAACTGTGGCGCCAGAGGTTTTGAAATTCCAAAGTCAATGAGCTTGACCATCCCATCTGGCGTGACCATCACGTTGCTGGGTTTTATGTCGCGATGGATGATCAGCTTTTGATGCGCGTAATGAACTGCGGAACATACTGACCGAAACAGATCGATGCGCTGCCTGATAGATAAACCGCGACTCTGGCTTGCGAGCGTAATGGGCTGACCTTCGACATACTCCATCACAATGAATGGACGGCCATCCGTGGTCTCGCCCCCGTCAAGAATCGTACCGATGCCTGGATGGTTGAGGGTCGCTAGAATCTGACGTTCCATGCGAAACCGGTGAACCAGCTCCGGCGAGTCCTGCCCCTTGCGAATCATCTTGATGGCTACGACCTGGAAGTAGTGATCGTCCGATCGGACCGCCAGGTACACGATGCCCATCCCTCCGCTGTCTAACTCGCGGACCAGATGATAGGGGCCTAGCTGTAAATCAATCTCCGAAAGGTTCGATGCCTGCGCCACCTCTTTGAGATCGTCCTCGATAAGAGAGCGGAGCACTCCCTCAGCGTCATTATCGCTTTCAAGAAGTGACTCGATCTCGGGAAGCAGTTCCTGATCGTTCTCGCAAGCCCTCTCTACGAATTGCTTCCGCTCGGCCGGTGGCTGCTCCAGCGCGCCCTGAAAGATCTCTTCGATCAGACTCCAACGATCACGTGTCATCGTGGCTCATATCCGGTGTGCGTGACATTTCACGGCGCATCCACGCTTGTCCAAGACGGAGTTCGCGACCGACAGTCGCTACTGAGATTCCCAAAACCAGCCCAATCTCTTCCGTAGTCATCCCGCCAAAAAACTTCAGCTCAATCGCCCGGCTCTTCCTTTCATCGATTTCTGCCAGTCTTCGAAGCGCGTCATCGAGCACAATGACATCCGGAGCGCGCTGCTCAGCGATATCCATTCCTGTTTGCAAGGTAACCCTTACACCGCCTCCTCGCTTCTGTGCCATGCGTTTTCTGGCATGCTCGATCAGCACACGCCTCATGGTGTTCGCGGCGATAGCATAGAAGTGTGCACGGTTTTCAGCATGCAACTTCGTCTGATCTGCCAGCCTGAGGTACGCTTCGTGAACCAAGGCAGTTGGTTGAAGAGTGTGCTGTCCATATTCGCGTCTCAGCCGCGCTTTGGCCAGGCGGAGCAAATCGTCATAAATAATCGGGGTGAGTTGCTCTAACGCGGAATGGTCCCCCTCACTCCAGCGAACGAGAAGGCTCGTTACACCATTCGGACCTTCGCGCGTCGCATTGAGGGGACTGCCATTTGACATCCGAAAATATCTCTTTCTCCCTCTTACATCATTTTACCCGGAGAGATATTAACGGTGAGTGCCTTCGGCTATCTGCCACGAAGTCGCTTGTACAGTACCAAAACACCTCGGCGCGGCCCTCCCATTGCTGTAGTCCCCGTAGGGGATAACAAATAAGACGGTACGTTTCAATCTCGGGATTCTTAAAAATGCGTTCCGGAATCATGGGAAAGTCAACTTAATGCAACCCGGCCAGGGGTGGCTGCACACAATCGCGGGTGGAGAGAGCTGGGGGCGCTCCCGTTTGCAGGTGCAGCAGCGGAGTTTTCCCGGCTAGGTCGCGTAGGTACGCGTCGGTGAAAACGGTGGCGCAGGCACGGGAGAGATGAGAACCTTCCGGCAGAGTAAGATTCTGCACCGCCGGAAGATCGTCGATGTGAATGCCGTTGCTGTGGGTGTAGGTGAGAATTGCATCCCACGCCCTGGTCCGAGGTACGTGTTTATCTTCTATTGCGCGTAAATCGGGCGCGGAAGGCGGGCGCACGAAGACCACATCGCCTCCGCGAGCACGGATCTTGTCGACAGCGACCTTTGTTCTGACCGAGACAGCGCTGATGGTTTGGCCGTCAAGCGGCTGAGACGGAAAGAAATGAAGCCAGACGTTGTGCATATGTTCCGCCAGGCGTCGATCGTGTTCGAGCCTGCGCCAAAGCCAGGTTTGCCCGTCGGCCCCCGTTTCCTGGGCTTTCCAAATAGCTTCACGCGGATCGCTCACGCCGGGCCTCCAATTGTGATCGAGGCGAAAGACCAGGGTGCTGAGCTGATAATCGTCATCGAGCATTGCCAGGCCATGAGAAAGCACGCGATGGATGAGGAAAGATCCGCGTCTGGAGGGCGATTCCCAGCGGCTCAAGGCAAGCACTTTTTGCGGTCGCGCGCCCGCCAATTGGAGATCGAAGTACGCCGTTTCGGCCATGCCCACGATCGCCAGGCCGTGGAAGTGAGGATCGTTGGCAATGTCCTCGAGGATGGGCAATCCGCTGCCGCCGGCAATTGCCAGCTGTAGCGGACGAACCCCGATGAGTTGCGTAGCGCGATTGAGGTCGCTGTCAAACAGGATGCGCGAGTCGCCCACGATGACTACAGGCACATCGCGCTTATCCACCTGCCTTCGCAATTCCGCCCAGCGGTCATAACTCTCGCCAAGATCGCCGGGAACGAGCTCGAGCGTGCGCATCTTCCACTCCCAGAGTGAGGTGAGCAGCAGGACCAGGACCGTGACCGAGAGTGCCATGGTGCGCCACGGCTGTGGCGGGATATCGCGCTCGGGCACCGGCTGTGCTATGCCTGGACGGTCGGCTGCGGTAAGCCGCAAGCCGGAGGGCAGGGCATGCCGTGTGTCGTGGACAATCTCCTCAGAACTGGAAATAGATGAAGCCATTGCTCTCTCCGTGCTGAATTACGACTGCGAAGGCCATGAGGGTCCACAAGGTCGTGAGGGCTGCGGGATGGGCGCGCGTGATGGCCGCCTCCAGCGTTTCGTTGCGCATGGAGCAGTGCGCCAGCACCAGGCCGCCGACGATTACTGTGGTGGTGAGAAGGTAGACTCCGGCCAGCACGGGTTGGGCGTGGGTGTTTCTGCCGAACATGCCACCGAGAATCAGGATGGCCTGATGAAAGGTTTTCGCTCGAAAGAAGACCCAGGCGATGTTGACCAGAAGAAAGGTAAGCAGCCCGAGAGCCGCTTTGGTGGCACGTCCTGGGCGATAGCCGGAGAACGGCTTGCGCAGCATTCTTTCGATGGCGAGATAGAGACCGTGAAGTCCTCCCCAGACGACGAAGGTCCACCTTGCGCCGTGCCAGAGTCCGCCGATAAGCATGGTGGCCATCAGGGAGAAGTAGGTGCGTATGTTTCCGTGGCGATTGCCGCCGAGCGGGATGTAGACATAGTCGCGAAGCCAGGCGGAGAGAGTGATGTGCCAGCGGCGCCAGAAGTCGGTGAAACCGACGGCCGCGTAGGGAAAGCGGAAATTGTCAGAGAGAGCAAACCCAAGGCACAGGGCGGCGCCGATGGCGGTGATGGAGTAGCCGGCGAAGTCGCAGAAGATTTGTCCGCTGAAGGCCAGCGTCGCAATCCAGGAATCGATAAAACCAGGGACAGCTTTGCCGTCGTAGATCTGTTCTACGACCGGGCCAAGAAAACCGTCGGCGAGCACTGCTTTCTCGAAGAGGCCCAGGGTCATCAGAGCTAACCCGAAACGCAGCTGGTCAGGTGAGGCCTCGTGCGGAACTTCAAATTGCGGGACCAATTCGGTGGGGCGCATGATTGGTCCGGCTACGAGGTGTGGAAAGAAGGTAACAAAGAGAGCGTAGTCAAGAAAGCTGCGGGCTGGCTTTGCGCGGCGCAGATAAATGTCCAGCGTGTAGGACATGGTGGCGAAGGTGTAGAACGAGATGCCGATGGGCAGCACGATGCTCGACTGCGGCGGCGTGTATCGGACGCCCGCAAGCAATGCCAGGTGGGCGAAGTTCTCGACGAGGAAATGGCCATATTTGAAGTAGCAGAGCAGGCCGAGGCTGACGACGACGGAGAGCAGCATCCAGGCGCGGCGCCTCCATGGCTCGTCTGCCCGCGCCAGCCCGCGCGCAGCAAACCAGTCGACCACCGTTGATAGCCAGAGAAGGATGACAAAGGGCGGATTCCAGGCCGCGTAGAACAGGTAGCTGGCAATGAGGAGGTTGATCTTCTTCACTCGCCAGGGAAAGGGCATGGAGTGGAGGAAGAGAACGATGGCAAAAAATACAACAAAGATTAAGGAATTAAAAACCATGGGGATTCCCCCGGATGCACCGTCTGAAGCGCGAGGAATAGCGGAACCAGGCTGCGGACCATTTCCCGTTGCGCAATTCGATCAATTCGACGGGGCGTGGAGTGCCTTCGCCGGGCCGGCGTTCTAACTCATTCGGCGCGCTCAAGTCCACGCGCAGGTTGTTCGCTGCAGGCGCAATGTTATGGCGCCGGACGAATGCCGCCGTCGTCCACAATGCGTTATGGTTTTTCAAAACTAAGCGTGTCCTCTCGTGGCAGGTTGTCGCCCGCAAAGTATTCATTAAATGAACACTCAGGTGGAGGATTTATTCCAGGTAATCCCGAGCAGGTGGGGGCAATATGGGGAATGCCATCACGGATTCAGGTTGCTCAGTTCTGACCGCTTCGTTGCACTTACTTTTTTAGCAGCCCGATGCTGCTTCGCGAGATTGGCCAGCCGTTTACCGCTCCAATGTGAGTCTCGCTCGTTTAACTTAAACAAAGCGGCTCCCAATGAATTTGTTTCGGCCTCAAGAGCGGGATCAGCCGAGCGGTTTAGAAATTCGTCGACGGTCGCGCCCGGATAAGAAAGTGTTAGCCACTTCAACAAACACGCGTAGGCCTCAGTGGCGCGGTTGCGCCTGCATGCGTCTTGCAGGTTGCGGAAATATGCAGGCTCAGAATGTTCTCGCCGGGCCCGCCAACCGAGCAAGCTTCGCCAGACTCGCGGTAAATAGCGCCAGCCCAGCCAGCACATAAGCAGAGCGACGATCGAACACGGCGCAACAACGCGGATCCAAATTCTATATCGCGTCCAGAAACTGACGTGCTGTGGTTGTGCCGTGGGAACCACATCAGCTTCCGGAGGAAGCTCCGCAACATAGTTCGGATTTGCGGCAGCCGTGAGATGAACGGCCGGCAGTGTGGTCGTTACGAGGCGATTTGTGGAGAGATTCCACCACTTCAGCTCGATTGCCGGAAGCGTATAGTCGCCTTCCTTCCGGACGAAATACTTTGCGGATTGCGTGCGCCGCCCGAAAACAAATTCGCCGCGATCGGTCTTCTGATCCTGGACCATCGGTTCATCCTGGTAGATGCGGATTCCATCAGGGGCTTCGAGGGGCAGAGGTGGAATCAACATCGCCTGCATCTTTGTTGCGGTAACAGTGACGGTTCGCTCGATCGAATCGCCGGCGCGAAGATTCTTGAGCGGTGACGACCATTTCTGCTGCATGGTCAGGCTCGTCGTTGGAAGAAAGTAGCCGAGGTCCTTCGCTGCCGCTGGAACATCGGCGTGAAAGGTAAGAGCAGGCAGAGGTACGTGAGCCTCGGTAGATTTTGGCGGCGCGCTTGCGTAGGAAACGGTGATGGCTGCGGGTGGCAGCGGGAAGTCTCCGGGCTGTTGGGGATAGATGGTATAGGTCTCAGTAATCCCCGCGTAGGTGACTCCAGCGATCTGCTCGTTCGAGTTTTGTGGACGGTCCTGAGGCAGTACAACAATCGCATTGTCGATTTCGATCTCGGGAAACTCCGGGCTGCCGGTGAAGTAGTTGGGCACGAAGACCGTGACGATGAGGCGCACAGGCTGCCCCACGAGAATACCTTTGGCAGGCTCGAGCCGAGCGCGAACGACAGGAGTCTGCGCCGCGGCAATGAAGGAGGAGAGCGCGGCCAGACAAATGAAAACGTACTTCATGGTTGGCGCTCCTCAGCCGCCTGCATGGCAAAGCGACGCCTGAGAAAATCGGCTGGCGTCGTCTGAATGTTGCGCATCCAGATTTCGGCCATCTTCTTGGGATCGAGCTTGAGTCGTATCTGTGTCTTCTTCCCCTGCTGGCCCTTTTCGTCAAACTTCATCTGATCCGGCGGCAGATCCGGTGCTTCCTCCTCTTGCTCCTTGTCTTTATTCTTCGCTTTCGGAATGAGCGACTCTACCAACGCGAGGTTCTCCTCTGCCTCAGGCCATGGATGACGGCGCGCAAGCGCCTGCTGATATGCCTGCACCGCCTCGGGATACTTGCCCAGGTACGCGAGCGCATCGCCCTGGTTGTACCAGGCCTCGGCAGAATCGCTGAGAGCAAAGGCGTTCAAGGCTCCTTCGTAGTCTCCGGATCGTGAGAGCGCCAGCCCTTTCCAGATTGGATCTTCGAACTCCTCGGCGGCCTTTTTGAAATCGCCTCGCTCGTAGTAATGGCGGCCCTGCTGGTCATGTGTCAGCCAGAGGTTCATCCATGCATCCGTCCACGAAAAGCGCGCTTGATCGCCCGGCGGCAGGACGAAAACAATTGCGAGCGCCGCCGAGGTCCATCGCACCCGCCCATCCTCTGCGGAACCAGAAAAGGCCAATAGCCGCTACAGGAATCGTCAGCCAGTAGCCTTCATCGATCCAGCGCGTCTTGCTGTCGCGCTGTTGCAAAACCTGCAAATGATGCTGGACGCGGCGCTGTATCCAGTGGATGTCGTCATCGTTCAGTGTCAGCGTGGTTGCAGCGATATCGATATGGCCCAGTGAGCGCAGCGCGTTCACATCGAGCTTCGCGAAGACACGGCGTCCCGTTGCATCGGTGAGAAATCGGTTGTCGACCGTGCGTACCGGGCCGCCAGCAGATGTGCCCACCCCCATCACGAGAATGTCATTTTGATCCGCGTTCTTCGCAGTGAATTGCCGGAAGGCGGGCAGCGCCCGCGGCTCGATGCCGTCAGTCACAAACAGAATGGTGCCCGGGACCGGCTCGCTCTTAAGAAAATCTTCAATCGCATGCAACGCTCCCGCAGTGTCCTTTCCTCGGCTCGGCATCAGGGACGTCGAGAGCGAGCTCAGATAGAGATCAAACAAAGAGAAATCTGTTGTGAATGGCAAGACCATGTGCGCCGTACCTGCGTAAACAAAGAGCGCGGTGCGGCCGCCATTTCTCACCTTGAGCAGGTCGCGCAGCTTCAGCTTAGCGCGTTCCAGTCGCGTAGGATCGAGATCGATGGCGTCCATGGTCTGCGAAAGATCGAGCGCGATGACCAGCGGCGCCTTATCCTCCGTGAATGGAGGCTGTTCGCGTTTCCATGCTGGGCCTCCGACCGCAACGGCTCCGAGCACAATAAAGGAGACAGACCATGTGGATCGGGCCGAAGCGCCAACGCCGGCTGCGTGCGACGATCAGGTGATCCAGAAGCTCAGGATCGATATAGCGCCTCCAGCGCGCGCGGGCATCATCGCGAATGCGAAATGACAGATAGACGACCGGCACGGCGAGAAGCAGCCACAGCCATTGTGGCCGCAGAAAATGAAAAGCCGACCACCACTCGCTCATACATGCACCTTGAAGACATCGGAGGTAGCAGTCTCGTCTGATTCGCGGCGGCGCGAAAATAAGCGGATCAACAGGCTGCCGAGCAGCATGAGAATGTGATAAGCGGTAAGCAAAAGAACGGCAGCCGCCAGCGGAATCATGAAGAGTTCGCGTCGTGGTTGATAGCTGAGCGTCTTGAAATTCTGCGGAGTGATCTTGTCGAGCGTGGCGTAGGCTTTCTCGAGTTCGGCGCGATTCTCGCCATGAAATACCTGGCCACCTGTTGCGCTGGCAATCTGATTCAGCGCAGCGTAATCCACTTTGTCTTCCCCCGTGGCGCGCGGATCGCCCAGTCCGACAACCTGGATCGTGATGTGATTCTGTGCAGCGATCTCGGCTGCCTTGCGCGGCGGCATTCTGCTGCCTGTATCGTTACCGTCCGTCAGTAGAATCAGCACGCGATCCTTGGCTTCGCTATTCTGAAACTCCTTGATGGCGAGTCCAATCGCATCGCCGATCATCGTCTGCGGGCCGGCCATCCCGGCATCGGTCTGCCCGAGGATCTTCAGACCCGCATCGTGGTCGAGCGTGAAGGGCGTTACCGGATACGCCGCCTGCCCAAACACGATCAGCCCGATGCGATCATTCTTGCGCTTGCGAATGAATTCGCTGACCACCTGCTTCACCGCGTCGACGCGACGCATGCGCTTGCCGTCGGGCGTGCGAAAATCCGGCGTCTCCATTGACTGCGAGATATCGAGCGCCAGCATCAAATCGCGGCCCGGCTGAATCTTCTCGATCGGTGGCTCCACGAACTGCGGGCGCGCAAGAGCAAGAATGATCAGCGCCCAGCAGATTGGCGCCAGAATCTTCTGCAGCCAGTTGGTTTTGGGTACGACAGCGCCCGGCTCAGGCGTGAGACCCAGCTTTGCGCTGATGTAGTGGAAAAAGGTGAGACGAAGCGAATCCTGCGCCTCCTTGTATGGAGGCAGCAGCCAATAGATAAGCAACGGGAGGGGCAGGAGCGCCAACAGCCATGGATACTCAAGTCTGTACACGATGCCTCCTTATCCAGTTGGCTGCGATCCTCCTCAACGCCTGCTGGTCGTCGCCCGACACCGCCTCTTGCTGTAACGCGATCTCTTCAATCCGATCAGCCGGCGCGCCATTGAACAGCTCTCTCTGCGTCGTGCGGTTCAGGAATTCGATCCATGCATCACCGCTCAGCGACGCCACTTTCTCCCGAGGCCATGCGGCCAGCGCTGTGCGCTTCAAGAGCGCCGAAAATTCTCCGGCCTGCGCCGTCTCCAATTCGTGTAGCGCTTCGCGTCGATATGCATTGGCAAACCAATGGCGAATGCCGCGAACGGCTAGCGATAGAACAACAATCCCTGCAATCGCGAACACCACATACCACCCGATAGTCTGTGGAGTCCACGCTGGCGGCGGAGGTCGATAGAAGTCGTGCAGCTTGTCGAGGGGTCCGGTCATACGCGCCTCCGCAACGCCGCTATCTGGCCCAGCAGATGTCGCACCTGCTGAGGCACGTCTTCTGCGGTGCTCAGCGGAAGCACCGGCACCTGAAGCTCATGCTGCCATGAAAGAATGGCCCGTATACGCTTGTCAGACGCCTCAAGAATGCTCTTGCGTACCTTCTCCTGCCCCAGTTGAAGCTCGACCTGCAGTTCGCCGTTGCTGACAACCAGTTGTTCAGCTGGCGGAAGTTTCACCGCCAACGGATCGTAGGTCAGACAGCAGATCACATCGTTCGACCGCGACAGATGCAGCAGCACATCGCGCGTGGCGTCATCTGCGCCGTCGAAGTCACTGGCAATCAGAATCAACGCATCATGCCGGCAAACGCGCCTGGCCCGCTGACCGTCAAGCGGATGGAAACAGTTGACGATGAAACGACAAAAGCCTGCATGGACTTCATGACCAAGAACGCCAACGCGGGCACGCCGTTCTTTGCCTGGATGAACTTTACCCGCATGCACATCTTCACCCACGTCCGGCCTGAGTACGAAGGCAAGGCGGGCCTAGGCAAAGGCTACTTTTACGCCGACGGCATGTGGGAGATGGACCAGAACGTCGGCAAACTGCTCGGCCTCCTCGATCAGCTCAAGATCGCCGACAACACCATCGTCATCTTCACCACTGACAACGGTCCCAATGCCTTCACTTGGCCCGATGCGGCTACCACGCCCTTCCGCAGCGAGAAGGACTCCAACTGGGAAGGTGCATTCCGTGTGCCTGCCCTGATCCGCTGGCCGGGCCACATACAGGCCGGATCAGTCTCGAATGAGCTCTTTTCCGGCCTCGACTGGTTCCCGACGCTGCTCGACGCTGCCGGAGATCCGACGATAAAAGAGCGGCTGCTCAAGGGCACCAGTGTTGGCGGTAAGACCTTCAAGGTGCACCTGGACGGCTACGACCAGCTTCCTTATCTCGAGGGAAAGCAGCCGCACGGCAACCGTGACGAGTTCTACTACTTCAACGACGATGGAGAACTGGTAGCGATGCGATGGGATGTCCTGCAGCCCGGAGCAACGATCAAGACTGCATGGAAGATCATCTTCTGTGAACAGAGGCAGGCGGGCCAGTTCGATATCTGGGCGAATCCATTTACCTGCCTGAGGGTCCCGAGAATGTTTAATCTGCGCATGGATCCCTACGAACACGCCCAGATTTCGGGCGACAATTACGACTCATGGAGAGTGGATAACGCTTACCTCGTCTTTGAGGGGACCAGGAGATCAGCACTTTTCCTGCAAACCTTCGTCGAATATCCGCCCAGCCAGCCGCCGGCAAGCTTCTCAATCGATCAGATTGAAGCGGCGGTCAAACAGAAAATCGCAGCAATGCAAGCGGCAGCAGCGCACGCAGCCAGCGCTAAAGACTGAAAGATCTGGCGCCGAAACCAACCGAAACGCGGCGATGTATTAGCATCGCCGCGTTTCGGTTGCTCCCTGCTTGCCGTAAGTCGATCGAAAGCGTGCGCCCTTTACGGAGGTCCCTCATGGCTCCCTGGATACGCAGTTCTGCGCTGAGATTTTCACTCCTCGTGCTGATTGCAATTCTCGCTGAAGTGGCCCCGTTCCATTCCTTGTATGCGCAGCAGGTCGGCCACTACCTTGGCGGAGCCACGGGCCTTGAGAATGGTTCGGGCGCGCCTCCGGGCTTCTACGGCACTTATTTGGGCTACGTCAATCCGGTCGACGAGTTGAAGGGGCCGAACGGAAACACCATCCTGAATCCCGACATTACCGTCGCCGCTCAGATGGCTGGCTTCTCCATGACTACGCCGAAAAAGTTTCTTGGCGCCGACTATGGGTGGAGCTTTCTTGTTCCGATAGTGAACACGCGCTTTACTGCGGATGAGTTCAATGCCAGTGCCGCGTCGGCCGGCCTTTCCGACATCTATTTCGCCCCGATCGTTCTCGGATGGACAAAAGGCAAGGCCAATTTCCTTGTGAATTACGGCTTTTGGGCGCCGACCGGCCAGTTCAACCCCTCGCTCGCCCTCAACCCCGGCCTCGGCTTCTGGGAGCAGCAAATTCAGGCCGGCACTACCTACAACATCGACAAGCGCAAGCTCTGGAATACCTCCGTCCTCACCACCTGGGAGATCAACCAGAGCAAGGAAGGACTCGACGTTACGCCCGGCCCCATGTTCACCGGCGAATACAGCTTTGGGCGCCGTTTCGACAAGTACCAGATGAACGCTGGCATCGTCGGCTTCGCCTACCAGAAGCTCTCTGCCGACTCCGGCAGCGGCGTTAATCCGCTCTTCTCCGGGATACTCGATCGCTCCTTCGCCACCGGCGGCGAGTGGAAGTACACCAACGTCAAGTGGCACATGGCCTTCGACGCTCGCTACGAACAGGAGTACGGCGTAGAGGCCAGAACCTCAGGCAAGATCATCGTCTTCTCCGTCACCTATCTCAAATTCTTCCCGCCACCGGCGCCGGCACACAAATAGCACCTGGATCGAGAGGAGAATAGAACTCAACCCACGCATCGCAACCCGCTTCATGGGCCCAATTCTGCTGTTAGCACTCATCGCTGGATGCAAGGAGAACCCTCCGGCCGCCACCGAAAATACTGCCCCTGCACCCGCAGCCACTCCCGCCTCTGCGCCGTTCCTGGCACGAGACTTACTGAAGCTTACGTCGCCAGGTAGGGCGCACCGCGTATTTCTGGGCCTGGCCCATGGTGAACATCTACAACCGTGTGCAGGTCCTCGATAAGCTGCCCGGACCCGTCCTGATGAACGGTATCGTCCCCGTCACGCCCGCCAATCAGCTCACTATGCTCACTGACTACGTCGACCCCGGGTGGAACGCATCGTCGTTGTGCCCCATCAGGACGTCGTCTACGGCTTTGGCCCTCTCTCGCTCGATCGCAAACCGGCGGTGATCCAGGTGCCTGACTTCGGCGACCGCTCCTGGGTCTACAGATCGTCGACCAGCGCACTGACAGCTTTCGCCCACCGGTCGGTATCTACTTCGGTCCGACAAAGCCAGCAGCCGCTAGCCGATTTCCCGCTGTGACGGGCAACCTTCCTAACCGCGCTTTTTAGCTTCCGCGATGGTCGTTCTCGCCATCTCAAGAGAATATGACGAGCACCGCGGAACAAAGAAAAGACCACCCCCAGCCTGACCATCAGCACACCGAAGTCAAGCTCTCCCTGGATCAGGAAGACCTGCTGGGCTACCTCTACGAGCATCCGCAGGAGTCGCATTCAACCGACAGCATTGCCGCTAACCTGAGTGATCGACCGCGGTCTGCGAACGAAGTGGTCGCCGAGCTAGAGGCCGCAGCCGACGGCGAAACTCAGTCGCCCCTTGATCGCAAACGCAACCCGGAGGATGTGGAGCGGCACATTGAAATACTCATCTTCAAGGGCCTGGTTGCCGGAGAGCGAGTCGGAAGCCCGGGCGCAATTCGCTACGAAGGTGTTCACCTTACCGTCGCCGGCGAGCGACGTGCCATTGCGCTGAGAAACCCTGGTGCCACTTCACCCCCGAGGCATGAGCCTCCGAAAAGCCGACCAAAGGAAGTCTGACTCACCGCCTTTTCTGGCCGATGATTCCCGCCAGTCCGCTACAATAGAGATAGAGAAATAATGATGGAGAAGCCTGGCCGCACACGCAGCCGGGCTTTTTCTTCTCTAAATTGGGAAATCTCCCAGCTTCAAGACCGATCTAACTCTCTTATTTTGTTATCTTTGCAGGTAAACATTTGATTCTTAAGTAGATGCCGACACTTCATAGGTAAGGTCAATGAAACGTGATCTTTACGGGATACAGGGGGGAGGGGGGTACCCACCTGGGATTACCGATTCAGGAAACCGCGTGAGCGGCGAACCGCCTTGGATCATAATGGACCGCGACGCGTTTTCCCGGGAGACCCATGCCGGCAGTCAAAGCCCCCTCCGCCGCTCCTCGACCACCAAAAGATCGCACCACACCCGATCCACTCCGTGATCCGGGCCGTCCGCCGCAGACGTGGAGATCCGTGCTCTTCACACTGCTTCTCTTTTTTTCCGGTGCCGCCGCCCTTATCTACCAGGTCCTCTGGATCCGCCAGCTCTCGCTCGTCGTCGGCGTCGAGGTTTACTCCATCACCATCGCCGTGAGCGCCTTTTTTGCCGGACTCGCCCTCGGCAGCGCACTGATTGGCGGCCTCGCCGATCGATGGAGACGGCCTCTCCTGCTTTATTTCCTTCTGGAAACAGGTATCGCCCTGGCAGGAGTAACCGCAACGATTTTGCTGTCGCACGCCGCAGGACCATTCGTAGCGATTCAGCTCCGCGCAGGTTTACTCGCCTGGGCGTTGCCCTTTCTGCTGGTGGCAATTCCCGCGTTTCTTATGGGAGGAACGCTTCCGATAGCCGTCCGCGCTCTAGCCCCAAGGTCTGGTCAGATCGCGTGGACTGGCGGCTGGGTCTATGCGGCCAACACCGCCGGAGGCATCGCAGGCGCGCTGCTGAGTTCCCTTGTTTTGCTTTCGTGGCTGGGCGTACACGGAACGGCTCTGGCTGCGGCGGTATGCAACCTGGCTGCGGCGGCCTTAGCGGTCGTTCTCGACCGGAGCGTCGCTGCTGGCAATGGAGCGGCTTCGCCGAATGCATCGGCTGATTCGTCCTCTGTGCAATCGCGCATCGCGCTTGTGCTTTACGGAATTGCGGGTGGAATCGCGCTCGGCTATGAAGTGGTGTGGTCGCAGGCGATGACGCAGTTTCTGAGCACTCGGGTATTTGCGTTTTCTGTGGTGCTGGCAACCTACCTTGCGGGGCTTGTCATCGGAAGTGCTCTCTATGCGCGCTTTGACTATCGAATACGCGATCCGTGGGGAATCTTTGGCCTGCTTATCTCGACAGCCGGACTTCTGGCACTTCTCGAGATTGCCGTTTTGAATCTATGGCAGTTACGATTTCAGTTCGAGGCCGGCAGATTGGCCTTTGCAGTCACCGGCAGCGAATTTACGCGCATGTGTACGCAGTTTGCGATTGCGGCCCTCGGCATCGTCTTTCTCCCCACCCTTCTGCTGGGAGCCGCTTTCCCGGCTGTGCTGCGACTTGCAGCGGGAACCAGGTGCGCCGGCCGCGATGTCGGCTCTGTCCTCGCGCTCAATACGGCGGGAGGGATTGCGGGAACGCTCCTGACGGGCTTCGTGCTGATTCCGTTGCTTGGAATTGTGCACACCCTGAGCGTGCTCGCGATTGCGGCTGCACTCGTTGGGGCGCTGGCGGTGCTGTTGGGGACGACGGTGAGCAGAAGGATGCAATGGGTGGTGCTTGCTCTGGGACTGGTTGCTGTCGCAACGGGGCTGGCGACTCCGGCGGACCGGCTGGCGCAGCTGCTGCTGACGACGCGCGGTGGGGGTGAGCTGATTTTCTACCAGGAGGGCCGCGGAGCTACTGTGGCCGTGGCGCAGCAGGGTTCCGGCGACAACGTATTTCGGCGGCTTTATATTCAGGGTGTATCGAACTCCGGCGATGCGATGCCGTCGCTGCGCTACATGCGATTGCAGGCGATGCTGCCGCTGATGATTCACCGCCGGGACGCGCGATCAGTGTTGGTGATTGGATTCGGCACCGGGATTACGGCTGGCGCCGTGCTGCACTATCCGCAATTGCAATGGCGGGTGTGCGTGGAGCTGCTTCCAGCGGTGGTCCGCGCGGGCGACCTGTTTCCGGAAAATTACAAGTCCGGGTCTGATCCGCGTATGCAGATTCGCATTGGCGATGGGCGACAGGAGTTAATGCGCAGCGCGGAACGCTACGACATCATTACGCTCGAGCCGCCGCCACCTTCGGCTGAGGGGGTGGTGAATCTGTATTCGACCGATTTTTATCGCCTTGCGAGCAGGCGGCTCGAGCGAGATGGTCTTTTTGCGCAGTGGCTGCCGCTGGCTACGCAGAACGATGAGGATACCCGCTCGCTGGTGCGGAGCTTTCTGGATATCTTTCCGTATGCGACTCTATGGTCGACGGAGATGCACGAGATGCTGCTGATCGGGTCGTATTTGCCGATCGAGCTGGATGCGGATCGTATATCGGCGCGCTTTATGCAAAGTGGCGTCAGCACTGCTTTGCAGGCGGTCGGGATTGCTTCGCCGGCGGACCTGCTGGCAACTTGGGTGACAGGGCGCAAAGGCCTGGAGCGCTATGCGGCGGATGCGAGCCCAGTGACGGATGACCGGCCGCGCATTGAGTATGCTCCCTGGGTGCGGCCGACGGAGATAACCCGGACTTTGCCGAATTTACTGGCACTGCGCAGCGATCTACCGTTGACGGGCGCCAATGATGCTTTGCGCGGGGAAATTGCGAGCAAGCGCCAGGGCCTGCTGGATTTTTATGCAGCCGGTATAGCGGCCTACAACGGAGATCGAAAATCGTGGAGCGATGCGACGCAGCGTGTGCTGGCTGCAGACGGGAAAAATCCTTACTATCGCTGGATCATTGGCGAGAGGGAATAGGCGTCGATATGGAAAAACGGGCGGCGACGGCGAACAAGAAACAGATCGATCCAAAGCTGAATCGAAAAGCCTGGATCGTGGGTCTCGTTGTGATTGTGGCGGCCGCAGCGTGTATCGCTATTTATAAATATTCCGGGCCAGCTGAGACGAAGTCTCCAGAACTGCCTGCAACAGCGCTGGCTACGGATGAGAGCGCTGGGTCTGTCGTGAAGAGTGCGTCGCCGCAGATGAAGACAGTTTCCTTCGAAGCCACCATTCCCAACAAATCCCCAAATCCTCCAATAAAAGCGCCGGAGGGCATGGCCTGGATTCCGGGCGGTGAGTTCTCGATGGGCGCGCAGGATCCGCCCGATATGGATGATGTGGGGATGAAGGCAACGCTGGACTCGCGGCCCGTGCATCGGGTTTATGTTGACGGCTTCTTCATGGATAAAACGGATGTCACAAATGCTCAGTTTGAGAGGTTTGTGAAGGCGACTGGATATGTAACTGTCGCTGAACGTAAGCCACGGGCAGAGGATTATCCCGGCGCGCCGCCGGAAAATCTGGTCGCGGGTTCGGTGGTCTTCGCGCCGCCGGATCATCCTGTTCCGCTCAATGACTATTTTCAGTGGTGGACCTATGTGCCGGGCGCCAACTGGCGTCACCCTCTGGGGCCGCAGAGCAGCATTGCCGGAAAGGGTGACAATCCGGTGGTTCACATTGCGTACGAAGATGCGCAGGCCTATGCAAAGTGGGTAGGTGAGCGGCTCCCAACTGAGGCGGAGTGGGAGTTCGCCGCGCGCGGCGGACTCGCGGGTAAGCCGTTTGTATGGGGCGACGAGTTCCGTCCGCATGGCAAATGGATGGCTAACACCTTCGAAGGACATTTTCCGGACAAGAATACCGGTGAAGATGGCTATAGCGGAATCGCGCCGGTGGCGCGGTTTCCAGCGAATGGATACGGCCTCTACGACATGGCGGGCAACGTCTGGCAGTGGACCAGCGACTGGTACCGTCCCGATTACTACAGACAACTGGCCGAGACGGGCGTTGCGCACAACCCGCAGGGACCAGATTCGGCCTATGATCCCTCGGAACCGGGCCATGCAAAGAAGGTGCAGCGAGGCGGCTCATTTCTGTGTACGGACCAATATTGCTCGCGCTACATGGTGGGCACGCGAGGCAAAGGTGATGTCGATACCGGAACGAATCACCTGGGATTTCGTTGCGTGATGACGCTCCAGCAGTGGCAGGCGGCGCAGAAAGAGCCGGAAACGCGTGCGCTGCATGGCCAGTAACCATATGCCGGTGGTGACTGCGGAGGACACATGCAGATTCTGACTGCGCAAACTCGTGGAGGTTGAGGGCAGCTTCTCCCGACTCCGGACCCATGAAAGTGCGAGCACGGATGAAAGTGCCGGATATTACTCGCCTAAATGATTGAGGAAATGGTAGGCACGAGGAGACTCGAACTCCTGACCTCTACCGTGTCAAGGTAGCGCTCTAATGGCCGGATGATGACCCTAAAGGGGTTATCAGCCGGAACAGAGGGTAAAAACCGGTATTCTGGGCGCTATTTGCTACCAAATTGCTACCAAACTAACCAAGTGGGCCAAAGGGCTGGCCGTGCGGGAACAGCCCAGCTTTGCTTGCGTTCGAACGGCATGGAGGAGTTTGCTCCATTTATCCATTGCTTCCCCGGATGAAGGACACTCCAGATGTCTATGATCGAAATGCTGCATGAAACCAAATGATCCTAACCCGTCGAAACTCATGCCGATGGCTCAAGGTGAAGAAGCCTTCGCTGAGATCATCAGCCTGATAGCTGCGTCCCGCCAGCGCGCCCTGCAGGCCGTCAACTCCACCCTGATTGATCTTTACTGGCAGGTGGGGGAGACCATCAGCCGCAAAATCGAGGCCGCCGAGTGGGGCGATGGAGTGGTTCCGCAGCTAGCTGCATACATCGCCAGGACGCAGCCCAGGGATTCGAGGCTTCACTCGCGCTAACCTCTTCAGGATGAGGCAGTTCTATGAGACCTACAGAGACGACTCAATTGTCGCGGCACTGCTGCGACAATTGCTCTGGACTCACCACCTGATCATTCTCGGGCAAAGCAAGCGCCCTGAAGAGCGTGAGTTTTACATCGGCATTGCGATACAGGAACAGTGGTCAAGCCGTCAGCTGGAACGCCAGTTCAAGGCTGCTCTCTTCGAACGCGCTGTGCTCAAACCGGCAAAAGTCTCAGCACCGATGAGACAAATGGAGCCTGAGGCTCTGAGCGTCTTTAAAGACTCCTATATGTTGGAGTTCTTGGCCTGCCGGCTGGACACGCCGAAGCCGATTTGCATCGAGCATTGTTGCTCAAGCTAAAGGATTTCCTCATCGAGCTGGGCGCGATTTCTGCTGTGTAGGTTCCGAGCATCCTTTGCAGCTTGGGGGCCGAGACTTTGCACTTGACCTGCTGTTCTTCCACCGCGGACTGAACAGTTTGGTAGCGTGCGAACTGAAGGTGGGCCGGTTCGAGCCAGAGTACCTTGGCAAACTTGCGTTCTATTTAGAAGCCTTGGATCGGGATGTACGGAAAGCGCACGAGCGTCCGTCGATTGGCGTGCTGCTGTGTGCCAGCAAGGACGACGAGGTAGTGGAGTATTCGCTAAGCCGCACCTTGTCTCCAGCGCTGATCGCTGAGTACCAGACAAAGCTGCCAGACAAACAACTACTCCAGGCCAAGCTTCGTGAGTTCTACCTTCAGAACGCGCGCCCGAGTAGCCGGTCTCTTTCGCAACATGATGCTGCTCTTTCCGTCCGCCGTATCCACTTTGAATCGAGCGGGAAGAGACCCGGAATTGACAAGCGGCTTGGTGGCAATCTCCATCGCATACGATTTCCTACTGCCGAACATCCTCATGCTGCGCGATTCCTTCAACCGTTCGACCTCGATCTCTCCAATGCCATCTGAAATCCATTTGGCCGCGCGCGGCTCGGTAGTTTTGAAAAACAGCTTGGTCGCAGGCTGCGAAAGTATGGCCTCGGCGTCCTGGCCGTAGCGTTTTTCAAGCAGGTTCCACCCCTGAAAACCCACCACAACAGGATTCCCGTACTTGCGGTTTTCGGTGACGGCGGTATGGAGTTGCGGCAGTTTGTTGAGGCTTGCCAACTCCTCCAACACGAACCAAACCGGCTTGGGCCGTGTGTGATCTTCGCAGTACCCCATCATGCGAAGGATGAATAAGTCGAGCCATACCAAATGAAGCGGCGGAATCTTCGTGCGATAAGCCGGAGTGGAAGTCAGAAACACCCATCATTTCCGGCTCACATACCATTCTGCTGTCGCAAAGGTGGGCCTCGTATGCTCCCACTCCGGCAATAGTTCTAAGCTGTCAGCCACCATATTTGAGCTCGCCAGCACACCTGCCCTCCGTGCCGGTGCTCCCGCATCGAGTAGGGCGGCCAGCGGCGTTCCTTTCACCGCAAACTCGATTCGTGACGGTTCGGCCATCATGCTCATAGTGTCCCTCGGCTGCGGCTTCCGCTTGAACAGATGGGCCAGTATCCGGCGCGGTCTATCGGTAAAAACTCCTTTTCGTATTCCTTCTCCGGCAGGAACGCAGCGGCAATAGTCGCAGCCGTTTCGTCATGGTCGATCTCGTTGCAAAAACTCCAATAGGGGCATCTCTGGTCCAGCGGATTGAGAATCAAATCGCCGCTCGCGGGGGAGTAGGACTCGCTCACAAAGTCCATCGCCGGGTCGTAGACGATGGCGCTCTCTCCACGCTCCCGCACCTTGCGAAGTAACTGCCGGATGGTTTGATTTCCCGCTGCCGGTGTCACCTATCATCAGAATGTGGCTCGCTTCAAGGCGCTTCGGGATCAATAGCTTGGGCCAAAGGGCAGCCACCGCAAGAGCACATTCTTGAAGCGTAAATGGAACCGGACGCCGTCCGTCTTTGCGCTGCGCCACCGTAAAGACGATGCCAGCTCCGGCCGCCGATCAGCGCAAAACGGACCCGGTCGCTTGGGGACGGTAACGCGCTTTGTGCGAGCACAGACTAACGAAGGACATTTGTCTGAGCGGCTAGAGCCGCAATCGATCCAGAGCGAAGGAGGCTGCGTCGCGTCAACACATTTTTCTCACTCTCGCTTACCGAAATCTAGGGAAGGGCCTCGTAAATGACGTAAGCAAACCGCATCGAGTCAGGAGCCCATGAGTTGACGTTCATGGAGCCCTGTCCGCCCATACCCTGCACCAAGGACTTCTGCACTTTTGCCACCTTATTGTGATCAATCATGACCAGCTTCAATTCAATATGCACGTCACGTGGGTTATGTGTCGGCGTTCCGGCCGGGTAGCCGATGTAAACCAGTTTCTTCCCATCCGGAGAGATGTGCGGAAACCAGTCTTCGAGGCTATCGCTGACGACATTTTCCGCTTTGACATCATCCGGTCCGGCACCGTCGGCGGGAAAACGCCAGATCGCCTGTTTTCCTGAGCGGTCTGAATTGATATAGATCCACGTTCCATCTGGAGAATAGTCGGGCCCGTCGTCCTGGTGAATGTTCGACGTGAGACGCTGCTCCGCTCCGCCGCCCACGGGTATCCGGTAGATGTCATACTGGCCGCCGTTGTTGCGTTGCGCCACGAACGCCAACATCTTGCCATCGGGAGACCAGCCATGGAAATAACTTGGCGTATCTTGGGTCATCAGCTTCACATTGCTTCCATCAGCACCGGCCAGAAATACCTGGGAACCTTTTTTGCGCCCACAGAGGCGGAGAACGCAATCTTTGATCCATCTGGCGATAGCGCCTTATCGTTGTTGCATCGATACTCCTCGGGAATCGCCAGCTGCCGCGGCTTCGCCATGCTATCCGATTCGAGATCCAACCTGTAGATCGCTCCCTTAGAATTGGCAATCAGATACTTGCCGTCCGGCGACCAGTTTGGAGCCTCCCAGATGGAATCAGAGGTGTAGATTTCGCGTGAAGACTTCGTCCGCAGGTCATACACGAAGAGGTGGCTGCGCAGCCGTTGGGGCGCTGCCTGCGACGACGCGCTGGACTGAGGCGGCGTTTGTGCCTGCACTCCAGGTAGGCTAAGCAGACAAAGAAACAATGCGGCCCGAGAGACATGCCCGTCTATCGATACGTTTCCCATTTCGCTCTTCTTCCTTTCCAGATGCAACGACAGTACCAGACGACAGCTCTCAACCGGATGAGTAAGGGGTGCGGGACGTTAGAGCTTTCCGGACACGTTCGAGACCGTTACGAAACTCGAAACGAGAAGAGCACAGAAAACGAGGAGGACTCGGCTCCCTGAAATGGATGGTTGAGTTTTGGAGTTCGGCCCTGTCAGCCGTTTTGCAGCTGTGCGGTTAAGGTGGCTGCACCGAGCACCCTTTGTGATGCGTTTGAGGTTATAAGCCATCGTTGCGATGGCAATTTCACTCTTTGCGCCCGTCAAACCTCGCACCAGCAGACGTGGGTGCCCAAAGATACGGTACTTGATCGTTGCAAATGGATGTTCTACCGTCTGCCGCCTCAGCCTCATGGCTTCCGGCGTCACACGTTCTTCCATTCGGTTGAGAGCATCTTCGTAATGATGGCGTGCTAGACCTCGCCTTGATGCAAGCGTGCAACTCGACTTCAGAGAACAAGCTCCGCAGTCAACGCTCGAAGCCTTATACATCGTGTAACGGTCTTTGAGATTTGTGTGCTTACGCAGCAGTTTCTTATTACCTGGGCAGGTGTAGCTATCCGTAGCTGCGTCGTACTTGAAATCAGTGCGGCCAAAGAGTTTGCCATCGCCTTGATTGTTTACCGTGCGCATCACTGGAACGTAGGGTGTGATGCCCGACTCTTCGCACAATGCGATCTGCTCCCCGTTGGAATACCCGGCGTCGGCAACCACCTGAAGAGTATCGACGCCTAGCGCCTCTTTTGCAGCATCGGCCATCGGCTCAAGCAACGAATATCGGAAGCATCGATAGTAACGGAATGCGCGACGATGATGGCATGCTCTGCATCGACTGCAGTCTGCACGTTGTAGGCCGATAACGCCATCTGACGAACCAACATGAAGTTGGCATCAGGCTCAGGATGCTGTTTCAGCTTTTCGAGCGCAGCCTGCACTGCCGACTGGTCGATGGTAGTTTGCTGTTCTCCATCAGCCTTTGCGATCTTGTCGAGGTAGCACCGCAGTTCGACTCGCTCGCGCGTAGAATCAATGCTCGCTACTGCTCTGAATTTCGACCCGTCGATAGCGATCCACTCGCCGCGAATCAATCCGCACTCGCGTGCGAACCGGACCAGCTCAGCACCGGCTGCTACGATTGCATCTCGATGCAGCCGGCGAAATTCGGCGATGCTCTTGTGATCGGGATAGAGGCGACCGAGCAGCCACATCAGCTCTACGTTTCTCCGGCACTCCGTTTCCAAGCGGCGTGAGGAGCGAATCTGGTTCAGATATCCGTAGAGGTAGAGCTTGAGCAGATCACGCGGATCATAGCCAGGACGTCCAGTTTCAGCGGCCTCAGCCCGGTCGAATCCGAGTTGCACCATCGGCAGTCGCTCTACGAAAACATCCACCACACGGCACATATGGTCAGGTGGTATCAAGTCGTCCAGTACGACGGGAAACAATGTAGCCTGATGTCTCCCTTCACCTTCAATAAAGCCCATGTGTGCGGCGTCTCCCTTATGTAGTGCTTTGCCAACTCAAACGTTCTCGTAACCAGAATGCGACGTTGACGAGTCCGATCAGTGCAGGGACCTCGATCAACGGCCCTACGACGCCGACGAACGCCTCGCCGGAGTTCAGGCCAAATACAGCGACTGCCACCGCAATGGCCAGCTCGAAGTTGTTGCCAGCCGCAGTGAAGGATAGCGTGGCCGATTGCGCATAGTCCGCCCCAAGTTGTTTGCCCATAAGGAAGCTGACAAGGAACATAATGAGGAAGTACACGACCAGCGGGACTGCAATCTTCACCACGTCCAGAGGCAAGCGGACGATGAGGTCTCCCTTCAACGAAAACATCACCATGACTGTGAAGAGCAGCGCGATCAATGTGAGTGGGCTGATGCGCGGTACAAAGCGCGTGGTGTACCACGTCTCTCCCTTGACCTTAATAAGCGCGTAGCGCGTGAGGAAACCTGCAGCAAATGGCACGCCCAGGTAAAGACCGACACTTTCTGCGATCTGACCGATGCCGATATGTACGACGCTGCTCTGAAGGCCGAACCAGGTTGGAACAACGGTCAGGAAAGCCCAGGCATAGAGGCTATAGAAGAGTACTTGAAAGACGCTGTTGATGGCGACAAGCCCAGCAACATAGTCGGTATCACCCTCCGCAAGCTCGTTCCAAACAAGCACCATTGCGATGCAGCGGGCGATGCCAATGAGGATCAAGCCGCGCATGTAAGCTGGTTCATTTCGCAGAAAGAGTATCGCCAGCGCAAACATCAGCACTGGTCCAATCAGCCAGTTGTGCACCAGCGACAATCCCAGTACCTTGCGATTGCGGAAAACTTGGCCCAGCTTCTCATAACGGACCTTGGCGAGCGGAGGGAACATCATCACAATCAAGCCGATAGCGATGGGGACGTTTGTCGTGCCCGTCTGAAATCGGTTTACAAAGGCAGCGGAACTGGGGACGAAATGCCCGATGCCGACGCCAACTGCCATCGCAAGGAATATCCAGAGTGTGAGGTAACGATCAAGGAACGAGAGTTTCTTGCGAGCGGTTGGAGCGCAGGCACGCCCCTGCGTCATGAGAGCAGTAGCCATTAGCAAGCCTCGCAGCACTGTTCGGACACGGCAACCGGAAGCGGCGCACCTTCCAGCGCGAACTTTGCAGGCGAGCAGCAGGCTTTGGTGAGACGGGCCAGGTCGGCCTGCATCGCTTTGTCTTCCTTGATCGAATCAAGCGTCTGGCGAAGGATTTGGGCCGCTCCGATGTGTGGCGGCATCTCGATCCGATAGTGCATCCACTTGCCTTCGCGCCGTGCTGAAACAATGCCAGCACTCCGCAGATACGCCAAGTGTCGAGAGATTTTGGGCTGCGGCGCATCGAGGAGTTCGACAAAATAGCACACGCAAACCTCTTGGTCGCCCATGAGGTTGAGCAGACGGAGTCGGGTGTTGTCTCCGAGAGCTTGGAAAAATCGGGGAAGATCAAACTGCTTACGAGCCATGCTTTACATATACGCTTTGACGAATGCGATTACAAGCGATATATTCGCCTAAACGAGTATGTTGGAGGGTACACATGGAAGACGTTCTTGAATCTGTCCGGTCAAAGTATGGCGCAGTCGCAGGGAGCACGCTTTCCACCAAAGATGCCGGAGTAAAGGCCGTTGCCGAGGCTTTTGGCTACTCAGCCGACGAACTGACTTCTATTCCCGCAGAGGCCAATATGGGACTGTCCTGCGGAAACCCCACTGCAACGGCCCATCTGCGAACCGGCGAAGTAGTCGTAGACCTCGGCTCTGGCGGCGGTTTGGACGTATTCCTCGCCGCAAAGAAGGTAGGGCCGGACGGGCGCGCCATCGGTATCGACATGACCCCAGCCATGATCGAACGGGCGCGGGCAAACGCTGCGTCCGGCGGCTATACCAACGTAGAGTTTTACCAGTCCACCATCGACAACATCCCGCTGCCAGATGCATCCGTTGACTGTGTCATCTCAAATTGCGTTCTGAATCTCGCGCCCGACAAGCCCGCGGTTTTTCGAGAAATCGCCCGCATCCTGAAGCCAGGCGGCCGTCTTGCCGTGAGTGATATTGCGCTCAAGGCAGAATTGCCCGAGTCCATCGCCCGTAGCATGGCTGCCTACGTGGGCTGTATCGGAGGCGCAATCCGCATCGAGGACTACCGCGCTGGATTGCTCGCTGCCGGCTTCGGCCACGTTGAAATTGTTGATAGCGGAGCCGATCTCAACGCTTACGCGAACGTGGAGAACCAGTCAGGCTGCTGTTCGCCAGCGATGGACGGAGATTCTTGCTGTTCACCGGCAGCACCCGACCCCACGCTTCACGCGGAACTCTCTGAGCTTCTGAACAAGTACGACGTAAACGCAGCAGCGGCAAGCGTGAAGGTCTACGCGATCAAACCAAAGGCTGCGCCCGAAACCTCGACCAAGCCATGCTGTGCGCCGGGTTGTTGCGCGTAGAGCAAAGGAGACACGATGTTCCAAATAATCTTCGCCTGTGTACACAATGCTGGACGTTCACAGATGGCCGCAGCGTTTTTCAATCACCTTGCAAACCCACATAAGGCAAGAGCTATCTCGGCAGGCACAGAACCGGGTGAACGTGTTCATCCAGAGATCTAGGCTGTTATGCAGGAAGTGGGCATAGATCTCAGTGGAGCGAAGCCGCAAAAACTGACCGAAGAGCTAGCCAGAGAAGCGCAGCTCCTCATCACGATGGGCTGTGGCGATAAATGCCCGTATGTCCCAGGACTCCAGCGCGACGACTGGCCGCTGCGCGACCCGAAGGGCTTGCCCGTCGCAGAGGTCAGGTCAATTCGTGATGAGGTGAAGAGCAGAGTCGAGGCCCTGATCTCTGAAGAAAAACTTGCCTAGACCCAGCAGATAACGATCCGAACAATCAAAGACATCTGATTTGCCCCGCAGGGAAAGCCTTGCGGGTTTCTCTTTGCCTGAAAACGGCTTCGGAGTTTCGTAACAGTCTCGTTCTCTAACTCGACGTTCGAGAGGATTGCGGTGTCGGGGCTTGCGGACAGGTGCGAGCAGAAGCCAATTCCGACATAGAACGGCTCGGTGAATCGAACTTCGATCGGGTTCCAAGCGGATGCATCGGTTCCCCCTGCAGCGAAACATATAGAGTGATAGCGTTCCCGTGCTTTTCAATGCCGATGCGCTTCGCCATCACGTTGTTGAGCATTCCCCCAAAGCGGCTCGCTCACTGACCAATCGATGTGATCGCCATACACAGGACGAAGCGAGGAGACACCATACGCGATAATAGTCCGTAGTTTCAGTTAGATAGAGTGAGATAAGACAATTTCGGAGCCACTACCTTGTGAGCCTGTAGGCTTCTATTGCGGTTTTTGCGAGAATCCAATCACGTTCGGTCGGCGACAGTTGAGCTATCGCAACCCGGACTGTGCCGATCCATCGCTGATAGGAAGAGGCCAATGTCACGACCGGCCAGTCTGAGCCGAACATCAACCTCTTCGGAGTGAACGCTTCGAGCACGACATCGATATAGGGAGACAGTCCTTCATCGGACCAGGTATCCCAATCTCCTTCGGTCAACATTCCCGAGATTTTGCAGTAGACATTGGGCCGCAGAGCCAGCTCTCGGATGTTGTCTCGCCATGGGGAAAGGACACGGTCACGAATCCGAGGCTTGGCGACATGATCGAGAATGAATATCTGATCCGGATGACGGTCCACGAATTGGATGGTTTGAGGAAGGTGCTTCTCAAAGATCAGGATGTCATACCCGAGATCGAACTTCTTGAGCTCTGCTATGCCGCGATTGAAATCTTCCCGCAGCACGAAATCATCATCCAGCTCATCTTGAATCGGGTGACGCACCGCTTTCATTTTGGGGAGGGCGGCAATTCTCTCGAGTTCTGATGTGACGCCGTGGGTTGCAAGAGGCGCCCACCCCACGACTCCGCAGATCAGGTCGTCGGATGCCGCGATTTTGCTGAGCCACTCGGTCTCTGCGGTGGTACGTTCTGTCTCAATTACGATCGTGCCCGTGACACCGGCTTCAGCGGTCACGCCATGCAGGTCGTCAATCAGGAAATCGCGTTGCAAGACCTCCAGGCCATCCCCCATCCAGGCCGGCCCTGGGGCTAGATAGCGCCACAAGTGCTGGTGTGCGTCGATGCATTCATTACCCATATCAAGCCAACATCCCAAGCGTCAAAAAGAGGTCTGCTGCGGAGCTCTAGAGCCGCAGAACAGACCTCTCAGACAATTACGATTGAGCAAGGACCTTCAGATCCGCGGAAGCACCAGGCTCCTGAGGTGTCTTATAGACGCCATCCTGTACCTGTGCAGGGTGGACAAAGTGGGTTCGAAGATGCGGAATGTGCTCAAGGAATTCAGCCTTGAGTCCCAGCCCAATATTGTTGAAGAGGACCAGATGCTGATGGATCTGGCCCATGTCGCCGACGTGAGGCACGACCGGAAGATCGAAGATCCTCGCCAGGAAGCTGACAGTGAGGAACTCGCTTACACCTGCGACTCTTGTACAGTCGACCTGGATGAATGAAAGCGCACTGGCTTTCATGAAATTTTTGAACAGGACTCGGTTTGCGATGTGCTCGCCGGCGGCAATCTTAAGGGGGCTGATTGCTTGTGACAGCTCCACATGGGCCTGGATGTCATCTGGATGTGTCGGCTCCTCAATCCAGTGTGGGCGGAACTTCGCGAGTTCGCCGCAGATGCGAAGAGCGTCAGGCAGGTGCCAGTGCTGATTAGCATCGAACATCACCGTGCTTTCGTGACCGACCAGTTTGCGTAACATGGCTGCGCGGCGCAGATCCCGGCTCTCGTCGGGCGAGCCGACTTTGAGCTTGAATGCGGAGAACCCCTGATCAAGAGCTCTCTTTGTCAGCTCTGTGACCTTTTCATCGTCATAGTTCATCCAGCCCACAGACGTGTCGTATCCGGGATACCCGTTCTTGAGAATGACCTCCCGTTGCGCACGGCTGGGCAATTGCTCATGGAGCATCGCGAGCGCCTTTTCCTCCGGGAGGATCTCTTCGAGGTAGCTCAGATCGAGAACCCGAACGAGTTCTTCAGGAGTGAGGTCGAGCAGAAGCTTCCATAGCGGTACACCCCGGCTCTTTGCCCAGAGGTCGAAGCAGGCATTGGTAATAGAGGCCAGTGCCAGCTGGACGACGCCTTTGTGTGGTCCAAGCCACCGCAGCGCGGGATGATCGGCGATCTTCCGGGAGATATTCCCGAAGTCTGCCATCACTGCTTCAATGGACATTCCCTCAAGCGGCTTCGCCAACATTTCGATGGCTTTGCATACAAGGATGTTGCCGTCGCCAAGCGTCAAGACAAAGCCCGATCCGCGGGGACCATCCTGCGTCGATAACAGCGTCATCGCCAAGCAGTACCCCGAAGTATCGTGAATTGAGTCTGTTCCCGCGCCCGGCGGCAAAGCAAACCGGGCATCATACGTAGAGATAGATTGAATTGTGTAGTCAGGCATGTCCCATTCCAGTTAGCGTCTGTAACCAAGCTCGGCGCCGCCGCTCACCGGCAAAATGCATCCGGTGATAAATCTGGCCTTAGATGAAAGTAGAAAAGCAGCCGCGTCTGCGATGACATCACCCCGCGGGCAATAGCCGAGAAGATGGATGCCATCGAGATACTGCCGAATGCCGGCCGGATTAGGCTGTTCCGCAGCCCATTGCTCCAGCATGGGCGTCCATGCACCTGCAGGGCATACGGCGTTTACCCTGATCTGATACCTCGCGTAGTCGGCGGCCATCGCTTTGGTGAGCGAAATCATGCCGCCCTTGGTCGCAACATAGGCTGCATGGTCAGTTTGGCCGAGAAGGCCGACCATGCTGGCGGTATTCAGAATTGCGCCCTTGCTCTCGACCAGTGCCTGAAATGCAAATCTCGTCGTCCAGTAAACCGACTTCAGATTGGTACGGTGGAGATCATCCCACTGCTCTTCGGTGGTCTCATGCAGAGGGCACGATGGGCTCACGATTCCAGCATTGTTATGCACAGCGTCGAGCCGCCCGAATTCCTTGAGTACGGACCCAATGGCCGCTTCAATGTCAGATGCTTTGGAAACGTCAGCGTAATGTGCGGTCGACCGATTGCCGAGGCCATTTGCGGCCTCTTTTGCATCCTCGAAATTCCGGTCCAGTATTGCTACTGTGGCCCCCTCACGGGCATAGGCAATCGCGCATTCGCGACCAATCCCGCTCGCTCCGCCAGTCAAAAGAATTATCTTGCCTTCAAGTTCTTTTTCCATGTGCAACCCAGTTCTGATATGCGGCTCTAGCACCGCGCGATTGCCTTCTTTCCGCTAATGGGTGATCGAGATCTTTATCCCACACCTACATCACCTGGCGGTCTCGCTGTAGCCAGAACGGCTATTCGTTCTTTTGGTCCGACGAGTGGTTTCTCCCTCTTCTGCCCTTCGTGGCTGTGGCCTGTCCTTCGGAACGTTTGTCATGCGGTATCCAGTTCTTGCGAGCAGTGGACGCGAAGCGAGTCATAGACTTTTTTACGTAGTGCTCCGCGAGATCGGCCTCTCCGTCTTGAATCAAATCGACGATACGTTGATGCGCGTCGACATCCTGTCCCCAGGCGGACGTTCCCTGGCCGCTTACACTGACTCTCATTCGCACAAATGCGAAGAAGGGCCGGAGGATCTTCTGAGCGTAGTTAAAGAGATGTGCATTGCCGGAAATTCTGCAGAGTTCGAGGTGAAATTGGAGGTCTAAATCGGTGAGCGCCTTACTGTCACGCGCTTCTGAAGCATGACGCATCCCTAGCACGATGGACTGCAACTGAGAGACGTCGGCTCCGATTGAAGCGGCGATATATCCGGCCATCCCTTCGAGCCCTGCGCGGACCTGGTAGAGCTGAACAACATCTTCTTCACTGAGGTTGACCACCCGGGCGCTGCGGCCGGACTCCTTGGTGACGAAGCCATCGTGCGCGAGGATATTGATCGCTTCCCGGATCGACGCCTGGGCTACTCCAAATTTTGCAGCCCATGTTCGTTCTGATATCTGCTCGCCTGGCGCCAGGGTTCCCCCGACGATTTCCGCCAGAAGCACCTCCGCTATTTCGTGTTTGCGGAGGTCCCGACTCGATTTGGTGTTCTCGTTAAAGTGAGCGCTCATCGTTATTAACCGGCATCCTATCTGCCCTCGATAGGCCCCGTCAATGTCCCACGTAGCGAGCGCTCGAATTTTGGTAACCTAATCGTACATCCCATCGAATTTCCCTAAGATTATTGCGAAAAGGCCGCTCATCCCATGCGCTAAGTATCGTAGCGATGCCGATTGTGAGCGCTCTCATGACACGCCAATTTGTTAGCCTTATCGTCTAACTAGTTGAATAATAAAGAAGCCATTAGCCTCCGTTGACAAAATATAATTGTGCGGACTAATGTGGTCTGCTTGTGAGCGCTCACCTTAACTCTTTGACGCGCTCAAGGAGGCCCATCAAATGCACGACTTCTCCATTCAAGCGTCCAATCATGGGAGTCCGTCGGCGCTTTCGGCGCTTGCAGAAACAGGAAGCTCTTGCTTCCTAAACCAAATGAAGAGACATCGGACTTGGTTTCACCGATGGGTGAGATCACGGCTTCTCTTGTTCGCAATTGCATTACTGCTGCCGGCCGCCGGTTGGAGCCAGGTCGACCAGGGGGCCATCACCGGCACCGTAAGCGACAGCACCGGCGCCGTCCTTGCGGGAGCAAATGTCACCCTCACTGCGACCGACACGGGTCTCAGACTGCAGATCAAATCCAACCAGAGCGGAAACTACACGTTTTCGCCAATCAAAATCGGCGACTATTCCGTGAGCGTGTCGGTTACCGGGTTCCAAACCCTGACGCGCAAGAACCTCCACGTCGACGCTCAACAGCGCCTTGAAGTGAATCTTCATCTCACACCAGGTGCGGTGACGCAAACGGTCATGGTTACAAGCGAGGCTCCACTGCTTCAGACTGAGACGAGTGGTGTGGGCCAAACAATCGATACGAAAACGATCAATGAAACGCCACTCAATGGCCGCAACTGGGTATATATCGCTCAACTCACGGCCGGCTCAGTATCCGCGTCTGCAAATAGCGGGAGCACGCGAGGCGCAGGCACCGGCGACTTTGTCGCAAATGGGCAGCGCGCAGAACAGAACAACTTCATTCTCGACGGCGTCGACAACAACAGCAACCTCACCGACTTTCTGAACGGTTCCAGTTTTGTGATGCGGCCCCCGCCCGATGCGCTTTCCGAGTTCAATCTCCAGACGAGCAACTTCAGCGCGGAGTTCGGTCACTCCGCAGGCGCCGTGATGAGCGCCAGCATCAAGTCGGGAACAAACCAGATTCACGGTGACGCGTGGGAGTACGTGCGCAACACTTCACTCGATGCAATTCCCTGGAACGCACTGACTACTCCTCCGTACCATCAGAATCAGTTTGGCGCGACGTTTGGTTTTCCGATCTGGAAAAACAAACTTTTTTATTTCGGCGATATGGAAGCCAACCGAATCGCCATCAGCAATCCAAACGTCACGACGGTGCCGACTCCTCTGATGCGGCAAGGCAACTTTTCCGAATTGCTCAATCCGGCGCTCACCGGTTCCCCGGCAGTCACGCTTTATCAACCGAATTCAGCGAATCCCGCTGAGCCCCTTTCCTGCAACAACCAGGCGAACGTCTTTTGCTCGGGTCAGATCAATTCAATCGCCCAGAATATCCTGAGTCTCTATCCGCAACCGAACGCCAACCACGGGTTGACCTACAACAACTACAACGTCAATCTCGGCGTTCACGACAACACGATTCAATGGGATCAACGCCTGGACTGGAACATCAGCTCCAAGGATCAAACTTACGCGCGCTACAGCTACTCCCATGAGCAGAAGCTCAATGACCTGCCTCTGGGACCCCTGCTCGACGGCAGCGGATATGGCGGACAGAGCGATCCCAGCCTCTTCATGAACTTCATGCTGAGCGAAACGCATATCTTCAGCCCGCGAATTACGAATGAATTTCGCTTCGGCTACAACTGGGGCCGCTCGAAATTCGTTCAGGCCCATGCTTACGAGCCAAATATCGCGGCTTCTCTTGGGCTCGGAGGTGTACCTGCTCCCGGCCCCGGGGAGTATGGTTTGCCATACGGTGGTGTAGGCGGTATCAACTCGTGGGGATCGGAAGGCACCAACAACGAAGGACAAAATGTCTATGAGATCCTCGACAATGTCACCTTCAACATCGGGAACCACTCACTCAAGGCGGGACTATCGCTTCAGGCGGTTCGTTTCGCCTATCAGTTTGCGCCCGCATCCCTTGGACTGTACTACTACAACGGCCAGTTCACGGGTGTTCCAGGTGTCAGCTTCACCGGCAATGCAGTAGCCGACTTCCTGGCCGACCAGATGAGTAGCTCTTACCTGGCTAACGCTCCAAATGTCAACGATGCGCAGTGGTATCGCGCGGGTTACGTGCAGGACGATTGGAAGATCACTCACAGATTGACTCTCAACCTGGGCGTTCGCTACGACTACTATCAGCCGTATAAAGAGAACGGTGGCCAGCAGGCCAACTTCGTGGTCAACGGTCCACTTGGACTCGGCACCGGGTCTGCGGTGTACGAGTATCCCAAGAGCCAAAACAATGTCCCCCTTGGCCCAAACTTCCCGGCGATCCTCGCGAAAGACAATGTCTCGATCCAGTACGTCAATAACGATCGCCTCGCGGATGGTCAGAAGACCAACTTCGCACCCCGCATCGGCTTTGCGTACCAGCCTTTACAAAACACGGTCGTCCGCTCCGGCTTCGGCATCTTCTACGGAGGCCTGATGTCGGAAGGCAACACTAACCTCGGCGCCAACTTCCCTTTCTCCAACCAGGCACAATTCATCCCGGCGAGCTGCGTCACCGGCAGCTGTCCATCCTTGTTCGTTCAGGGGATCTCGCTTGAGCAAGGCGTCCAGCATGTGGTCACGGACAACGGCGGACTGCAGAACTACGTTTCCTATCCGGGATTCCATGCAACCGACGCCAAGATCAAGACTCCGTATACCATGAACTACAGCTTCTCGGTGCAACAGGCCATGACTCCCAACATGGCTTTCACGATCAGCTATGTTGGCAACGTGTCCCGGCACCTGAGCCTCTACAACAATCCAAACACCGTTCCTGGCCTCTTCCGTCCCGGAACAAACACCCAGCCATTCAATCCCTTTCCGGATCTCGGGGGCATCGGCACAATCTCCTATGCCGGTGTCAGCACTTACAACTCTCTTCAGGCCAAAGTCGAAAAGCGTTATTCGCACGGCTTATCCTTCCTTGCGACATACACGTGGGCTCACGCCATGGATGACGCCAGCGATGCGGGCGGCAACTTTGCAGCCGTTGGAAGCAGAAATCAGGCCCTCATTCCATTCATCGATGAATACACCAACTCCGTTTACGACGTGCGGAACCGTTTCACAATCAACGGGAACTACGAGATCCCGGTCGGCAAGGGACGAGCGTTCCTCAACAACTCATCCAGGTGGGTTGACGAAGCCATCGGTGGGTGGTCTACGTCCTTGACCTGGGCCGCACAAACCGGCACGCCATTCTCAATCTCGCCGAACATCAGCACTGCGTCCGGTGGCGGCGCACGCGCGACCATCGTTCGTGATCCCTATGCCGGCGGCGGATCGCCTGATCCGAGTAACCCAGGGGTCACCTGCCCACCTGAGGTTCACAACAAGGCGAACTGGTTCAACCCTTGCGCTCTGGCGAACCCCCTGCCAGGCGAGACCATTTCAGATGCAACCCATCCTGTTGGTTCAGTAAATCCAGACGGAGTTCCTGTCCTGTTCGAAGGTCCGGTGCGCGACACAGCAACTGCCATCCGTCTACTCGGCGGCCTGCAGGATACGCTGTACGGGCCAGGCTATTACCGAGTCAACATGTCCCTCTTCAAGACCTTTCCCGTGTGGCATGAGCAGAGTCTTCAGTTCCGCGCCGATGCTTTCAATCTGTTGAACCACCCAACTCTGGGAGCTCCCACCAACTCGCTCAACAATAACGCCGGCCAGATCACCGGCCCGCAGTTCTTCCAGAACAACACGCCGGATGCGCGGTTCTTCCAGCTCTCGCTGAAGTACGCGTTCTAAGCACCAAGTAACGATAACGTAGAGCAGGGCTTCTGCAGCAATATCACCAGGAGCCCATCAATTTCTACGGGCGATATTGCTCGGACCTCGCTATGAGAAACTCGGGCGAGAGTCAGCAGAGACCCTGTCCGCATACGCTGCAAAAAAAAGGCACTGCATTAATCATGAAAACCACTCGCCGCGAATTTCTTCAGACTTCTGCCATGGCTTCCATGGCGGCTGTCGGGCCCGCGACCGTATCTGCCGAGCATGAGCGGTCATCGCCTGGGGTGAATCTTCACAGAATCGACGCTTTCGAGCGTGCCAGCGGTCACACCTTTATCAGGACCATACCCGGGCCAACCTACTTCGAGGGCATGTTGCTGGGCAATGGTGACATGGGAGTATGTGCCGTGGTCAGGCCCGACGCTCTTGCGCTTCACATCTCGAAGAGCGACTGCTGGGATATCCGGGTAACGGAAGACAGCAACAAGGAGGTGCGCCCTTTCTCCGAGATTCTCGAGATGTGGCGAAGGGCGAGCGCGGAGCTCAAGGCAAAGGGAAACTCACTCTCCGTGGAGGATGCGGAGTTCTTCCGCGCCTATTGTGACCGGGTTGGGAGCTCTTATACGAAACCCTGGCCGAGGCCGTGGTGCTGTGGAACAGTCTGGCTGAAATGGGATGCCCGATGGGTGGAACCCATAGCGTACTCTCTCAATCCCGCCAACGGAGTCTTCACCCTCGATCTCAAGATCCGACCCCTTCGCGCTCAAGAGCAAGCGGCACGACTGACCGCATTTGTCGACTGGGACTCAGGCCTCCTCACAGTTGCGTCAGATGCCCCTGTTCCCGATCTGTCTGTCATCTACTCCCCTCAAATTGACGGCTTCCACTCGAGCGCTTTCGATTCGGGTCACGCGGACTCACATCCCGATCAGTTGCCGAGGCCGGAACTCCAGCAGCAGGCCGACGGAGATGCCGGCGAGTTTTCCTGCTTCCAATACTTTCCCGCAATTGGGCCTTCGGAGGGCAATCCGAATCCTCCCCGTTCCGAGATGGATCGTAACTTCGCGCTGCATGGCCGTGTCGCTGGAACCTGGTCGCCGAGTCAAATTGACTCGAGCAAGAGCCTGGTCTTTACGCTGAAGGGCAGCGACGCTCTCCGCCTGGATGTTGCGGTTGCAACCCCGCGCGACATTCTTCTCAACCGGCTTGAGGCGCAAACTCCGGTCAACGACGGACCTGCCTCCTGGATCACGATTCCGCAGACCCATGTTTATAGCGCGGATGAGTTGGACACAGCGGCATTCGCAAGCCGAGCCGTTGCCGATGCTGCCGGTATTTCCTTCGAGAATTTACAGCATCGATCCGAAATGCGCTGGCGAGAGTTTTGGTCCGCCTCCGCCGTGAATATTTTTGACCAGGAACTCGAACGCATCTGGTATCACAACCAATACTTCCTTGCGTGTTGTCTGCGGAAACATAAGACCGCGCCTGGCCTGTTCGCAAACTGGTCCTATGAGGACATCGGAAGAGCCTGGCACAGCGACTATCATCTCGATTACAACTGCCAGCAGGTTTATTTGGGTGTCTTCTCCAGTAACCGTGTCGACATGCATCAGCCGTATCTGGAGTTGATCGAAAACCTAGGGCCGATGTCGGAGAAATTTGCCCATGACAGCTTCAACCTACCGGGCGCCTTCTTTCCACTTTCAGCCTACCCCGTTCCGAGCCAGATTGTTCCCTATCCAGTTCCACCGTGGGGCTACCAGATTTGTATGACTCCGTGGGCCGTCCAGAGCCTTTGGTGGCAATTTCTCTACACACGCGATGAGAAGTATCTCGCAAGGGTCTATCCGACGATGCGCTCGGCAGCGCGCTTTCTGGCGGCGTACCTCACCAAAGAGGATGACGGTTTCTACCACGTCTTCCCCTCGGTCTCGTCAGAGAACTGGGGCTTCACCGTCGATTTCAAGCTCAATAAAGACTGCATCCTCGATCTAGCACTCACTAAGTTCGTGCTTGATGCGATGGTTACCGCGTCCACCATCCTGGGGCGGGACACAGAGGAGTGTCAACACTGGGAGGACATCGTCGCAAATCTGGCGCCTTATCCAAAAGCCACAGGTCCATATGGGGAAGTCTGGCTCGATATCAGCAATGCTCCGCCAGAACATGTGTATAACGTTCCCATTACACTGGCTCCCGTCTTCCCGGGCGAGCAGGTCGGACTGGATACGGGCAAGAAGTTCCTCGAGATCGCAACCCTCACTGCAAAGACAATGCGGCTGGAGGGTGGGAACGATCTTGTTTCGCAGCCACTGATCCGGGCTCGTCTGGGCATGTTGGATCTCTCCTGGTTCAAAGAACAAATCAATTACTGCACGCTCCCGGATGGCGTCTCCAATGATCGCGTGCGCGAGAGCGGCGGGCGGTACAGCCTTACGACCGACTTCGACTTCATGATGCGGATGGGACTGTGGTGCGAGAACTTCGCTGTGCCCGTAGTTCTCAATGAATGCATGCTGCAGAGCTATACCGGTAGGATTCGACTCTTTCCGAACACGCTGAACCTCGGCCCTGCGAGCTTCGAGGATCTTCGCGCTGTGGGCGCGTTCCTGGTGAGCGCGGCCCATGACGGCAACCACGTTGTCCGTTTTGAGGTCTTCAGCGAGAAGGGTGCAAAGCTTATTTTTGTAAATCCCTGGGGACAAAAACCAATTCGCATCACTTGCCTCCACGATGGCAGGCCTGTTGAAGCTCAAAATGAGGGAGACCTCTGGAGTCTGCCAACCAAGGCTGGCGACCGTTATTCCATCGCCTGCGTCTGAAACGACACCATTGCGCGTGAGTTTTTGATTTGGGAAACACAAAGCGGCATTTACCATCTCGCTCTTACTTGCCATTGTCGGTTGCCCGCTCGCAATGTCGCGGCAACTGAGAACAAAAACGATATGCTGATTCGCAACTCTCAGGTAAAGATCCCATATAGTCGCTCCTCCGGACCTTGGAGATGCATCGAGCGTCTCTTTCACCCAACCTGGTACAGGAACGGTTTGTATGTGTCTGCCCTTGTCAATAAGATCCACCATGGCCCCGCGCTTTTCGCGCGCCGCTGTGCCCCCCTGATAAACCGGATTATCATGCCGTGTTCGCGAGTGAGATTTGGAATCGATCATTGACCGCTTCCTTGAACTTCTGCCTGCATCCGATGTGCCGTTCGGTCGTTTGCACCGAAGCGTGACCAAGCAAAAACCGAATCTGTTCGAGTTCGCCTCCAGCGCCATGGCAGAGCCGAGCACAGGTACAGCGAAGGTCATGTGGTGCGAGATGATCCAGGCCGATACGCTTGGCATAATGCCTCACCGCGGTCCAAACCACATCCATAGCAACTACACGGCTCAAATCGGTTTTATTTCTCGAGATTCGCCTGAATAGCAGTCCTTCAATCACTCCGGAATTGCTAAGCCAATGGTCACTTAAAGCCTTGCATCACTCCGGAACGGGCACCGTTCGCAGTCGTCCGCCCTTGCCAACAGGTCGGCGATTAACCAAAGCCCCTCTCATTTGAATCTGATCTATGGCACGACCTGTAGGAAGCGCGTTTCACAGGACTTCCCCGTGCTCGCGGGAGCACGAGAAAAACGTATGAAAGATAGACTCATAGAGCAGGGCGACATATACCGAAGGACGGGCACGATAAAGGCGGGTTCGCACAATCTGTCACTTGTCGCGTTCGGCGGTGACAGCTTCGTTGAACTATTGTCCGCGGCTCTTGCTCTTCGTTCATTCGGTCCGAAGGAGTCCCTCACGCAGGCTCAAACCGATCATTTATAAGAGATCAATATGCGGAAACTCAAAATCATCGAACACATCTCGCTCGATGGCGTCCTCCAGATCACCGGCGGTCCGGAGGACGATTTCCCATACGGCGACTGGACCGCGACGTTTCGCTCGCCCGCCGGGTTACAGATAGTAACCGAGATGTACGGCAAGACCTGCGACGTGCTGATTGGCCGCCGCACCTACGACGTGTGGGCGAGTTTCTGGCCGAAAGCGCCGAAGAGTCCGATGGCGGACCGCCTGAATGCGGCGATGAAATACGTTGTAACTCACCGACCAGAGAGCCTGGAATGGGCCCCGTTCGAGGCCCTTGGACCGGACCTTGTGGAGAGCGTTCGTCGCATTAAGGCCGGGAACGGCCCGGACCTGGTTGTCGCGGGCAGCTTGACGCTGATTTCCGTGCTGCTCGAACACGGGTTGGCCGACGAGGTGGTTCTGCTGGTCAATCCTATCGTGCTGGGCAAAGGCAAACGCTTTTTCGCGGACGGAACGCTGCCACGCACATTTGCGCTGGGCAACTCGAAGGCTTTGCCGTCGGGCATACTCGTCAACGTCTACAAGCTTATTCCCACACTGGCCGAGGAGGCCGTATCGCGCGCCAAGCTGGAACGTGAAATCGAGATTGCCCGCGAGGTGCAGGAGCGATTGTTCCCGCAGACGTTTCCCAACGTTGCGGGCGTAGAGATGGCCGCGCACTGCAGACCCGCCCAGCTTGTCGGTGGCGACTACTACGACCTCATCTCCATCCCCGATAACTCACGGACCGAGACAGGATACGCGGCCGGCGAGAACTGCGACCGGCTGGGTATTGCGATCGGCGACATCAGTGGCAAGGGCGTCTCTGCCGCGCTGTTGATGGCAAGCCTTCACGCCAGCCTGCGAGGTCAGACCCTGAGTGGCGCGGGCGATCTGGGGACCAAGATGACCAATGTCAACCGCCTTCTCTACGAGGCGTCCGACTCCAACCGCTATGCCACGTTCTTCTACGCCGAACTGGACTGCGACTCGCGTACGTTGCACTACGTGAATGGTGGACACAATCCTCCTGCGGTGCTGCGCAAAGAAGACGGCGCTTGGCAAGTGTTTCGCCTCGGAGACGGTGGTCCCGTCGTCGGGCTGTTTGCCGGCGCGGACTACAAGCAGCAGATGCTTCACCTGCTCCCCGGCGATATTCTGCTCGCCTTTACTGACGGCATCAGCGAAGCCATGAACGCCGCAGAAGACGAGTGGGGTGAAGACCGGATGATTGCCGAGGCGCAGGCGCACGCGGACCTGAACGCCGCAGAGCTGAACGCCGCAGACCTGTTGCAGCGCTTGTTTCGTGCGGCCGACGCCTTTGCCGCTGGCGCGCCGCAGCACGATGACATGACGCTGGTCGTGCTGCGGATCTCAGTTTGATTCGGTCGACAGCAAGTCATTCTGCGCTTGGTTGATCGGATGGGCACATCGTGACACCGTCGTTGTTCATCGGACTTGGTGAGGACCATGGCACAGAAGCTCGCGCGCGGTTGACCAGCGCCACTTACGCGGTTCGGTGCCCCTCTGTTTCCTGCGGGCCGTGGAGGACGGCCCGGAAGGATGAATCCGGTCAGGCACCAGCAGTGATGCGAAGGAAGGGTCTGCGGCTTTGGCGTGTTCCAGCAGTTCTTTTACCGGCGAATAGGCGTCCACCACCGGTAAACTCTCACGTTGTCCAACTGCCGGAGTGGCTTTCGCATTCTGCTCAGTCGTAGCCATGAATCCAGGGAACTCAGTTCCGTGGGTAATTTCGTCGTACGGAGTATTTTCGATCAGGGTGATTCGTGCGCGGGGGACTGCAGCGCGAAGCATCGTGATCAATCTCTCGTATCCTTCCTGGTAGTCTGCAAAGATCTTTGGGTCCGGCGGAACGTAGTCTCCGTCGTTCATTCCCAGCATCACTGTGAGTACAGTCGGATCCCAGGGCTTCACATCGCGCGCCACACGATCAGCAGCATCACCCGCATAGCCCCCGGTGACCTTATCTCCCGGTACTCCGGCGTTGTGATATGTCACCTGCAGAGTGGGATACCGCGTTGCCACGAAGTCCTGGAGGTCCCTGGTGTAGAACCGCTGCGCTGTAATACTGTCGCCATAAAACGTCAGACAATCGCCATTGCGAAGATAAAAATCCTGCGCTTGAAGAGCTCCTCCGCCGATTAAGCCTGCAACCGCAGAAGTAACTACAAAAGCCACACTGAAGAAGAACGGCCGCTTGAAAAACTGCATGATTTTGAAAGTGACTCCGTATTCAATTGAACTGTGGTGCACCGCAATTGCGCTAGGCAGCGGCAATTTCACTTCCGAGCGGGACGGCCAGTTGCCCTCTTTGACGGGGTCGCAGCCGAGATAAATCGTTCGACTGGTGAACAGTAAGCTTTTTGTTCGAGCTGCCGCTGTATGACTCATGTATATTTCGCTGCACACAAGCCAACCATGAAATATCTTTGCGTACGTTCATCGCGAGAGAACCGTGCGAGTTAACATGTCAATGGAATGGGCTCCGCCGCAATCTGTGCGGAGCCTGTGAAGTGTCCTAGAAGTAGAACTTGCCGGCAATCTGGGCGATTCGTGGATTGCCGATTTGACTGGTGATTTCGCCAAAGTTTGACATGGTGCCCTCATCTGCATTCGGATTGGCGAAATGGGGTGTATTGAGTATATTAAACAACTCGAGCCGAAGTTCAAGCCGATATAGCCTGTCTCTCTCTCTCTTACACCAATCGGAGTCCTTGGTTCGGCTCGACCACAGAATGACACCCGATGAACTGGCTTGGAGACTCTCTTCGAGCGACGTCTGCAGATTAGCACCTGGTACAAGCTCAAACTGATCGAGAAAGGGCTCCCACACTGCCAGTTTCAACGCGTCATATAGAGCCATCGCCCACGGTCGATCAGAGGATCGGTAACTGATAAATACGTCGTACAAGTTCGCTCCTCGCTGAGGAGGCGTCGGTGCCAACTTGATCCAACGCTGAATGTATGAAGGCTGCCCGTTGATGCTGTCGCCTGTTGAGTCGCTCATTATGTCGTCACTTCCACGAGATTCGCTTAACCATCCAGGTCTGGAGCCCACAGATCGCGTCTTTGGCGCTTCGCCCTAATCCTGATGAACAGCATGCGAGAATTAGCTCAGACAACATGGCCACCTCCATCACGGTGTAGAACCGCAAGCCTGCCTTCGAGAATTCGGAAATCACGGCTGCAGATATTATCGGCTTTGTAATTCCATACCGAGTCCTGAAAGGCCATCGTCTAGAAGTGATAACGGCCTTTATCATTCCACTATTGGCTCGCCATCCCGCCAACAGATTTCTAGGTCCCTGGTCCGAGCTGCCGGTTATTTGGCCAAATCCGGAGGCGAACGCTTGCTGCACGAAGTTCCTTTCCTGCATCTCAATATTGCTGATGCAGTTGTTCTCCGGCATGGGCTTTCACGACACTACGCATGGTTAATGACCTCTGGTACAAGGACGCTGTCATCTACTGCCTTTCCGTCGCAACATTTATGGACGCGAACGGCGATGGCGTAGGTGATTTCACAGGGTTGATGCGTCGCCTGGACTACCTGCAGGGGATGGGCGCTACAACGCTTTGGCTGATGCCGTTTCAGCCGTCGCCATTCAAAGATGATGGCTACGATATCGCGGACTACTATGGCGTGGATAAACGATATGGAACACTCGGCGAATTCGTCGAGTTTATTCAGGCTTGTAAGCAGCGCGGTCTGCGTGTGCTGATCGACCTTGTGGTCAATCACACCTCCAACGAGCATCCGTGGTTTCAGGAGGCGCGACGCGATCCCAAATCCAAATATCGCGACTGGTATGTGTGGTCAAAGAGAAAACCGCGCGATGCTGCTTCAGGAATTAGCTTTCCCGGTGTCCAGAAATCCACCTGGACCTATGATCCGGTGGCCAAAGAGTATTACTTTCATCGCTTCTACAGCTTTCAACCCGATCTGAACACTGCGAACCCCGAGGTCCAGGCCGAGATCCTGAGGATCATGGGCTTCTGGTTACAGCTCGGCGTGTCCGGATTCCGGATGGATGCGGTTCCATTTGTGATTGCAAAGAAAGGTGCAAACGTTGCGAAGAAACCCAAAGAGCAGTACGACATGCTCAGAACATTCAGCCAGTTTCTGAACTGGAGGGAGGGTGAGGGCATCATCCTGGCCGAAGCCAATGTTTTGCCGGACACCGACATGGAGTACTTCGGCAAGGCCGGCGAACGCCTTCAGATGATGTTCAACTTCGAAGTGAACCAGCACCTCTTTCTGGCAATGGCGAGCAGCGATTCTCGGCCCCTGGTTGAGGCCATGAACGCGACCAAACAGAGGCCGGCAAACGCCCAGTGGGGACAGTTTCTGCGCAATCACGATGAGCTGGACCTCGGGCGTCTCAGCAAAACGGAACGCCAAACGGTCTTCGACGCTTTTGGGCCAGATCCGGATATGCAACTGTATCAGCGCGGAATCCGTCGCCGGCTCGCGCCGATGCTGCATGGAGACCGGCGCCGGCTGGAACTTGCTTACAGTCTCATGTTGACCTTGCCGGGCACGCCCGTGCTTCGTTACGGCGACGAGATTGGAATGGGAGATAACCTCGAGTTGCCGGAGCGAAACTGTGCCCGCACTCCAATGCAGTGGTCAACGGAGCCGAACGCGGGGTTCACGCAGAGCGATCGACCGATCAAACCTGTTATCGATGACGGTGCGTACGCCTATCAGCATGTGAATGTGGCGACACAGCGCCGTGATCCGAACTCGCTTCTCAACTGGATGGAACGCATGATCCGAATGCGTAAGGAAGTTCCGGAGATTAGCTGGGGAGACTTCTCGTTTATCCGCACGCGAAATCCGGAGATCCTGGTTATGCGGTATGACTGGAAAAATAACGCCGTTCTTTTCATACACAGCCTTCATTCCGAACCGGAAGAAGTGCGATTTTCCGTCGATTACGAAGGAGCGAAAGAACGCATTCTGGTCAATCTCCTCTCGGAAGATCACAGCCATCCGGACAAGGGAAACCGGCATTGTGTACTGATGGAGCCGTACGGCTATCGCTGGTTTCGAGTAGGCGGCCTCGACTATCTGTTCAAACGAACCAGCAGCTGAGTCAGGCAAAGCGCGCCAACATATGGCGTTCGTTTGCGCATCCTACCCACTAAGCGCAAAGAGATCATCGTTCAGATTTGAAGCTGCGCAACAGGTGGGAATGAAAAAACACACGACGGAGAAACAGGTGGTTGTCGTCACCGGTGCTTCTGCAGGCCTGGGCCGTGCAATTGCACATGCCTTTGCCGCATGCGGCGCGAAGATCGCATTGCTGGCCCGCAATCCTGAAGCCTTGGATACAGCGGCAGAAGAATGCCGGATGCGAGGCGGTGAGGGTCTCGCCATTCCAACCGATGTGTCGGATGCAGCGGCTGTAGAAGCGGCTGCAGAGCGCGCCGAACGAGAGCTTGGCCCCATCGATGTGTGGGTGAACAACGCTATGGTGAGCGTCTTCTCGCCAGTCGTAGAGATGGAAGCGGCAGACTACAAGCGTGTAACTGACGTTCTGTATCTCGGTTTTGTACACGGAACAATGGCGGCGCTGCGGCGGATGCGCGAGCGAGACAGGGGAACGATCATTCAGATCGGATCGGCGCTTGCGTACCGCTCGATACCGCTGCAATCGGCCTACTGCGCCTGCAAACATGCCATCACCGGCTTCACGGATTCTCTACGATGTGAGCTGCTGCACGACAAGAGCAGGATTCAATTGACGCAGGTGCATATGCCGGCGATGAATACCTGGCAGTTCTACTGGGTGAAGAGTCGCCTGCCAAATAATGCGCAGCCGGTTCCGCCGATCTTCGAGCCGGAGGTCGCGGCACGCGTTGTGGTGGCCGCAGCGGAAGCCCGCAGGCCGCGCCGCGAGTACTGGGTAGGCACGTCGACCGTTGCGGCGATCGTGGGACAGAAATTTGTTCCCGGAACGCTGGACCGCTATCTCGGCAGGACCGGTTACAAGTCACAGCAAATTGAAGACGAGCCGCGGGATCCGAATGCTCCTAATAACCTGTACGAATATGTCCCGGGTGTCGACGGGACGCGGGGCAGGTTTGATAGCAGATCAAAACGCAACAGCGCGGAGGTTTCTCTCTCTTTAAATCGGACATGGTTTGCCCTTGGGGCGGCGGCGCTTGCGGCAGCCGGAATAACAGCCATCGCCAGCCAAAAGGTGAGGTCCCGGTAGAGATGAATTCAGGTGAAATGAATTCGCGCGACCGCGCTGCCTCGAATGCTGCGGTTATGGCGACGACCGGAGCAATCCTCTCCCTGTTGCCGGTAACTGCACGTCAAATCGGGCTAATTAAGCATCTGCCCGATCCGCCTGGAGGAATCTTCGATTCAGACAGGATTACAACTTCTCGCATGGCACATCCTTTTGGGGTGCCGGATGCGCTACTCGGGCTGGGTAGTTATGGGATCACACTCGGATTGTTGTTAGCCGCGCGGCGCACGGCGCACGCGAAGCCGCTGCTTCGCGCCAAACTCAACGTGGACGCGGCCGCAGCGGCAACAAATGTCACACGGCAGGTCATTACGTTTCGCCGGATATGCTCCTGGTGCACGGCTACCGCTCTTTGCACCGCGGTCATGGTTTGCTATGGGCGGCGAAGCGCTCGTCCACAGTAGAGTTCGTCTTGCAGATTGCACGTACACCTTTTCCCGCTGCGATGGCGTCCTAGTAAACAGGCACACACCAGTTGCTGCACTGACCGGCTGGATCACATTCTTCAAGGGAGATTGCATGAATGCCTCGGACATTCTCGTGGCGCGACTTATCGACTGGGGAGTAAATACTATCTTCGGTCTGCCCGGTGACGGCATCAACGGAGTTATCGAGGCCCTGCGCAAAGTGCAGGACAAGATTCGCTTCATTCACGTTCGTCATGAAGAATCTGCCGCCTTCATGGCGTGCGCCTATGCAAAGTTCACCGGCAGGCTTGGCGTCTGCCTGGCTACATCGGGCCCGGGCGGCATTCATCTTCTTAACGGCCTTTACGATGCGAAGCTCGATCAGCAGCCGGTGCTCGCGATCACTGGCATGCAGTACAACGATGTAACCAACACGTTTTCGCAGCAGGACGTGGAGCTGGACAAGCTTTTCATCGACGTCGCCTGCTACAACAACCGCGTGATGAGTGGAGCACACATGGAGCCGGTGGTGGATCTTGCGATCCGATCGGCGATCGACAAGCGAGGTGTCGCTCACATCACGATACCGATCGATGTGCAGCAGCAGCCGATCAAGCAGAGCCGGTCGGAGCGCAACAAGCCTAACCACACTTCGACGCGTCGAGCGATTTCGGGCAATGTGCCTTCCAATGCGGAGTTGCAGGCGGCTGCCGAGCTGATCAATCGCGGCAAGCGCATTGCGATTCTTGCCGGACAGGGCGCCCTACAGGCCAGCGATGAGCTACTGCAACTGGCGGAGGCGCTGGGCGCTCCGATCGTAAAGCCGCTGCTGGGCAAAGGGTGCGTGCCCGACGATTCTCCATACACAACGGGCGGCATCGGCCTGCTTGGAACTGCCCCCTCTGAGGAAGTGCTGGAAGAGTGCGACACGCTGGTGATGATCGGCACCTCGTATCCATATATCGAATATCTGCCCGAACCGGGAAGCTGTGCCTGTGTGCAGATCGACTCGAATGCACAGCGCATCGGACTGCGTACCCCCGTGGATGTAGGGCTGGTGGGTGATTCGAAGAAGACGCTGCGACTGCTGCTGCCGCTGCTCAAGCGGAACAGCCACCGCAAGTTCCTAGAAAAGGCGCAGGACGGTATGAAGGACTGGGATGCCATTCTTCAAAAGGAAGGCACCAGCGAAGCAATGCCCATGAAACCGCAGGTCGTCGGTTATCAGCTGAGCAAGCACACGAAAGAGAATGCGATCATCGTGTCCGACTCCGGGACCAACACCACCGTCTGGGCGCGTTATATGAAGGCCAAGAAAGGCCAGATGCACTCCTGCTCAGGCAACCTGGCTACCATGGCCTGCGGTATGCCGTACGCTATCGCCGCACAGGTCGCGTTCCCTGATCGGCAGGTTATCGGCGTCGTCGGCGACGGCGGCTTCACGATGCTGATGGGTGAAATCATCACGGCGGTCGCATATAAACTGCCGATCAAGTTGGTCATCATCAAGAACAACACGCTCGGGCAGATCAAATGGGAGCAGATGGTGTTCCAGGGAAATCCCGAATATCAGTGCGAGCTTTTCCCAATTGACTTCGTAGCCCTGGCGCAGGCTGTAGGCGCACAAGGCGTGCGCATTGATGATCCCAAGACTGCCAGCGAGCAGTTCGAGAGGGCGTTGGCAATGCCCGGACCAGTTTTGATTGAAGCCGTGGTCGACCAATATACGGCGATGCTGCCGGCGAAGGTCAAGCCGGAGCAGGCCAAGAAATTCAGTGAAGCTCTGATTCGTGGCGAACCCAATCGTCTCCGCATTGCCCTGACAGCGGTGGCGGATACCGTGCGGCAGGTGGTGTAGCGGTATCGCGATGTCTTCACCGACCGTAATCCGCGCCGGCCGCAGCCGATCGTACACAATCCCAACTGACGCTCCGGAAGCGGATGGCACAATTGCGTGGAAGTCGACGACCATGGTCCTTGTGGAGCTTGAGGCCGGGGACCAGACCGGCCTTGGCTATACCTACGCTCACGAGAGTGCAGCGCTGGTCGCACGGGAACTGGTGGAGAAACATTGTCTCGGGCATGACGCGATGGACACCCGCGGGCTGTTCGACCTCATGCGGCGCTCGCAACGTAACTACGGCAGTGAAGGTATCGCGGCAACGGCGCTTTCAGCGGTCGATATCGCGCTGTGGGACCTGAAGGCGAAATTGCTCGGGCAGCCACTGGCGAAATTGCTCGGCATCTGCCGCGATGCCACGCCGGTATATGGGTCTGGCGGGTTCACTTCGTACGACGACAGCCAGTTGCGCGCGCAGCTCGGCGGTTGGGTGGAGCAAGGCATTCCACGCGTGAAGATGAAGATCGGAGCAAATCCTCAGGAGGACCCTCATCGTGTGGCGAGCGCACGTGAAGCGGTCGGCGACGCGACAGAACTCTTCGTCGATGCCAATGGAGCGTACTCACGCAAGCAGGCGCTGTATTTCGCGCAGTTATTCGCTGAAAAGCAGCGGGTCACGTGGCTTGAAGAGCCAGTGAGTTCGGATGATCTTGAAGGTCTGCGGCTGTTGCGTGACCGCGCTCCCGCGGGCATGGACATTGCCGCGGGAGAGTACGGCTGGAACGCTCTCTACCTGCGCAGAATGATGGATTCGGGCGCGGTCGATGTGATCCAGGCAGATGCGACTCGCTGCGGCGGGGTCACCGGCTTCATGCAGGCTGTAGCGCTGGCCGACGCACACCCGCTGCCTCTCTCGGCACACTGCGGGCCGACGATCCACATGCACCTGGCGTGTGCGGCTCCGCCGTTGCGCCATGTCGAGTACTTCCACGATCACGTGCGCATCGAACGCATGTTCTTCGATGGCTTCCGCGAAGCCGCGAGTGACGGCGCGATGCATCCGGATTTCACCCGACCCGGTCTGGGCATCGAACTAAAGAAGAACGACGCGGAGCGCTTCACCGATGATCTATGACCTCGCTCAGCCGCATTACAACCATGCGCCACAGTTTCCAGGCCAGCCTCCAAACTCGATCGGCTACGAGCAGCTTGCCGTGGTTAAGGGGGCGACGGTTGAGCGGTGCCAGTTTATGACGCATTCGGGTTCGCACGTTGACGCTCCCTTTCACTACATACCTCGTCTCGCATGCATTCACGAATTGCCCCTTGCCCACTTCTACGGGCCCTGCATCGCACTCGACCTGCGGCCCCTCGAGCCATCCCATCCGATCTCAGCGAGCGATCTGCGCAAGCATGAAGCTCAAATAATCGAAGGAATTTTCGTTCTGCTGAAGACAGGGTGGGGAGACAAGCGCCGCAACACCAAAGAATTCCTGACGTCATGGCCATACATGTCAGGCGAAGGGGCAGAGTATCTGCTGGAGCGCGGCGTCAAGGGCATGGGCATCGATGCGCTTTCCACCGGCGGCTATCCCAGCGAGCATGCCGAATCCGATGCACACAAGGTACTGCTTGGCGCTGAGAAGCTGCTGCTCGAAGACATCCGGATACCTGATGAACTGCTCGACGGCCACCGCCGACACTTCGCGGCCTTTCCTATCCTGATTGCGAACGCCGGCGGCGCGTGGGTTCGACCCATCGTCTGGGATAAGGGAGATCTGGATGGCGAGCAGCCTGCGCCTGAGATTCCGGCCGTCATCCCGAAAAGCGTCGATGGGATCATCGAACTTCAGCGGAGTGGACTTTGATGCACTGCGGAGCGGACTTCTCATGTTAGATACCTCACCTCGCGCACTTGCCGGTTCTCTGCCCCGGCCGTTTCGCGAACCTGCCGAGACAGCGATTCAGCATATTCAGCAAGGAACATTCCAACGTTCTATGTCGCTACTTGTTGCCGGCACGAGCGTCATCAGCGGATTGGAAGTGGCGTATGAGCACTACAAAGGCGGCTATTCCAACCCGGTCATGTATTCTCCGGTGATCCTATCCGGTGTGCTGGCCACGGCGGCCGTTGCGGGATTTTTCAGCCGCCTTGCAGCGCGAACATTTCTCCGCTACGCGGCCTACATCACACTCGCCGATGGTGTGATCGGCTTCGGCTTTCATATTCGCGGTATCGCACGCAAGCCGGGCGGATGGCGATTGCCGATAACGAACATCGTCATGGGGCCGCCTATTTTTGCCCCGTTGCTCTTTGGCGCGAGCGCCTATCTTGGAGTAATCGCCAGCTATCTGCAGCGGGAGGGGGACTTCGGACTGCGTGGGCACGCGGTGGGATCAGTGCCATGGCGCCGAAACGATTTTCGCAACGATATCCGCACAGGACGCTTTCAGCGGCATCTGTGCGCGGTGGCAGCTATGGGAACGCTGGCATCGGGTGCGGAAAGCTGGTACTCGCACTACAAGGACAATTTCAAGTACCGCGTACAGTGGTCGCCAATCCTGCTTACGCCGCTTATGCTCTTCGCTACGCTCGGCGCCCGCAGGAGCAAGCTTATCGCGAATACTCTGCTGCCGGTTGCTTCCGTGCTCCTTATGCTGAACGGCACCATTGGTGTTGGATATCACCTGCGTGGAATTCTGCAACGGCCCGGCGGAAAAAAGAAGCCTCTCTATAACATCCTTTACGGGCCACCGATCTTCGCGCCGATGTTGTTCGCGGCCTGCGGGCTCGTGGGAATGCTTGCGTATCTGATGCGCCGGGAGCCGCGCCGATGAACCTCTTGCGGAAGTTAACGAATCGCGTGACAGGGTCGACAAGCCCAGACGAAGAAGCTGCATCGCTCTCGCCCTTGAAGGACCCGGCGACCGGTGCAAATCTTCCCGAGAGGAGACAGCCGGGCTACTATCCCGGCTTCCGGACGTTGGCGCAGCAGAAATACTGGGACGCCGCTACGCGTATGCTGATACAGCTTCGCGTCACGCGGTCGATACCGATCAGATTTTTCACTCCCGGTGAAGAGAAGACCATGCGTGCGGTCGTCGATCGCGTTTTGCCGCAGGAGGATCGCGAGTATGCGTATCGCATCGACGTCCTTGCAGGCATTGATGAACGACTCTTCGAGAATCGCCTCGAGGGTTACCGCTATGCCGATATGCTGCCAGACCAGGATGCTTACCGCCTTGCTGCTCGCGCATTGGAAGAGATGGCCCATCAGCAATATGGCGAGTCCTTTCATGCCCTGAGAACCTTGGAGCAGGAAACACTGCTGCGCAGCGTGCATCATGCTGACCCGCTCGCCGCAAAAGAGCTCTGGTCGCAGATGAACATCAAGCGCTTCTGGACAATGCTGGTCGCGGATTGCTGTTCCGTCTACTACGCACACCCGTATGCGTGGGACGAGATTGGGTTTGGCGGCCCGGCCTATCCACGGGGTTATATGCGCCTCGAAGAGGGTGAACCTGAGCCGTGGGAGGTGGATGAACAGCGATATGAATGGGCTGCGCCGGATAACAGCCTTTCCGATGCGGAAGAGGCGCAGGGTACCGACGTCGGGGACCGGATGCACCACGGACAGGCAGGGGCGCATTGAGTCTTCACGAGGATCTGCCACTTGGAGGCGCTTTCGAAGAGCCTGAGGATGGCGCCGGGGTCAAACGCCTCGGCCCAATGCAGACCGTCCGGCTTCCGCGACGCCGTTTTCGCGACTCGGATGTTGTGGACTTTGTAATCGTCGGTGTCGGCTCCGCTGGCGGAGTATTGTTGCAGCGACTCGCACGGGCCGGATTCAGCGTCGTCGGGTTTGAGGCTGGCCCTTTCTGGGACACCGAGCGCGACTGGGTTTCCGACGAAGCAGGCTCTCACAAGCTCTATTGGAATGAGCTGCGCATCACCGGCGGTGAGCATCCGCTGGCGCTCGGCGCAAATAACAGCGGGCGCGGCGTCGGCGGTGGCTCGGTGCACTGGGCCGCATTCGCCCCACGCTTTCATCCTTCAGATTTTGAGGTCTACACGCGTGACGGAGTCGGAGCAGATTGGCCGATCAGGTACTCCGACATCGAGCCCTACTATGAGCTGCTGGAGCAGGAGATCCCGGTGGCAGGTCCGGCCTGGTTTCCGTGGGGCAAGCCACACGGTTATCCTTACGGCCCGCATCCGATGGGGGGTGTCGGCGACACGCTGATCAAGGGCTGCACGGCGCTCGGCATTCCTGTGGCTGCGGGTGGCCCTGTGGCGATACTTTCCGCTTCGCACGGCGATCGCCCGCATTGTATCTATCGCGGCTTCTGTATCCAGGGCTGCAAGGTGGGCGCGAAAGCGTCCACACTGGTGACGCATGTACCCGATGCGCTGGCGAACGGCGCGGAGATCCGCGACAACAGCATGGTCGCTCGTATCTCCCTGCGCAAAGATGGGCTGACCGACGGAGTTGTCTATCTTGACGACCAAGGCGGTGAACACTTCCAGCGTGCTCGCACCGTCATCGTCTGCGGATACGCTATCGAGACCCCGCGCCTGCTGCTGAACTCCGCATGTCCCGGACACGAAAACGGATTGGCCAACTCGTCCGGCACGCTCGGGCGTTACCTTATGGCGCAGGCCGGCAATGTCATCCTTGGCCGCTTCGATGATCTGGTGCGGATGTACAAGGCGCCGCCCGCACATGCGCTTAGTGAACACTTCTACGAGACGGACCCCAAACGCGACTTCGCCCGAGGCTTTGCCGTTCAAACCGTAGGTCCTCTGCCGATCGCGTTTGCGAAGCAGATGATGGCTGCCAAAGGAGTGTGGGGATGGGGACTGCGACGCGTAATGATGGACTACAATCATTGGTCGGCGCTCGGACTGCTCGGCGAAATCCTTCCCTGGGAAGATAATCGCGTCGAACTCGCCGACGCGCGCGATGGCCGTCACGATGCTCGCGACCGTTTCGGTCTTCCAGTGGCGCAGGTCACCTTCAACCTTCATGAAAACGATAAGAAGATGATCGAGTTCGGCAAGAACACGGTGATGGATATTATGCGCGCCGCAGGAGCTGCCGACGTTGAGCAGGAGTCGCGCTATGCGCATCTCGTCGGGGCTTGCCGCATGAGTGCTACACCGGATGGGGGGGTGTGCGACAAATTCGGCCGCACCTGGGACGTGCCGAACCTGTTCGTGATGGATGGCTCTGTCATGCCGACGCAGGGTTCGGCCAATCCGGGGCTGACGATTCAAGCGCTCGCCGCTCGCACCGCTGACTATATCAGCGATCAGCGATACAACTTCCCGTTCGGTCTCGAACGCGATCTCGCTGAGCCTCGTTGCCGCAAATCGTTATCGCCCCCGGGCACATTTGGTAAAGGCGTGCCCCATATTCGATGATTCCCGGTTGCTCTATGCGCATTCAAGTGTCTAGGGGTCCATGAAGTCCGCAGTTCATCGGTCAGCATGGAGGAGCTCAAAGATAAGCAAGACGGCTCTGGTGCAAACAGCGACGAAGTTCGGAGGTAACCATGTGAGGTGCCTGCGCCTAAGCGGCGAGTACCGCGTTCCATAGAGCAGGCACAGTTTGGTCTTTGAGTCGGAGACTGCCTAGTGTGAACTGGTCTTTGAGAATACGACGAAGCAACTCGATACCAGCGATGGTGATGGTGGCGGATTCGAAGTTCTTGAAGCCCAACATGGGACGGGTTCTGAATTTGATCCCACGATGGTCCTGCTCGATGAGGTTGTTCAGGTACTTGGAAGACCGCAGTTTCGTGCGTCTGGGCAACGGGCCGCCCTCTCGCATCTCGCGTACTGCACGATGCGATGCTGCATAGCCATCGAGGGTGATCGTGTGCGGTGGCCGACCTTCTTGCTGGATTGCCTTCTTGAAGAAGGCCTTCGCTGCAGCTACGTCTCGTGTCCTGCTGAGCCTGAAGTCGACAGTATGCCCCGTCTTGTCGACTGCCCGATAGAGATAGGTCCATTCTCCGCGCACCTTAATATAGGTCTCATCGACTCGCCACCATCGGCCAGCGGATCTGCCAAAACGGTTCCAGCGCTTGATGAACTCTGGCGCAAACCGGCGAACCCAGCGCTGGATCGTCGTATGGGCAAGATCGAGTTCCCGCTCGGCCATTATCTCAACCAGATCTCGGAAGCTCAGCTTGTAGCGCAGGTACCAGCGCACGCACAGGATAATCACCTCGCGATCAAAATGCCGACCAGCAAACAACTCTTCGACGCTTCTCCGCCTGCTCATCGGCAGTCCTCGATCCCTTAAGACCACTCTATCCGACGGCATCTGCGATTTGCACCAGAGCCTTTAATGGAATTCGATGTTGCCGAGAGAACACAGATCAGTCTCGGTACGTTGCGGCGTTGGCGGCTGGAAAACAAAGGGCCACGCTATCACAAGTTCGGCTCGCTCGTGCGTTACGACGAGGAGGATCTTGCCGCCTGGGAACAGGCTCAACCCGCGGGAGGTGCGGAAGCTCTGCGGATCGGCCCCGTCTCGGAACAACCCGCCCCTGTTCGGCGAGCCATGCTGAGGCGTTAGAGGCACATTTTGGACATTGGAATACCTCTTCGTACCTGCTATACTACCAATGGTGAGAGACTATGCCTACCACTTCGCCCAAGATGGGCCGCAAGATCAAAAAGAGTTTCAGCATCTCCGTCGAGTCGGACGCTTTCATTCGCAAGAGTTGCAAGGAACGCAAATCCACTTCGGAGTCGGAAACGTTGGATACGCTTCTCAGTGAACTGATGGCGATTCGGCAGCAAACTGCCATCGAAGCTGCCTACGCGAATTATTACGACTCATTGAGCGATGACGAAGTTGTCGAGGAGAGCGCATGGGGTGCATTCGCTGAATCGCAACTCGCGAAGGAAGTGCAGTAATGACGGCTACAGGGCAGCGGTTTCCGCTACGCGGCGAGATTTGGTGGACGAACTTTCATACCGATCTCCCAGACAAAGGGCGGCGGCCTGTGATTGTCGTCTCACCCAATGCACGGAACCAACATGAACGTGCGACCGCAGTGCTCGTGATTCCGCTCTCGACTTCCATCCACAAACTCGGCCCTGCCCATATGCTCCTTCACGCCGGCGAAACCGGATTGCGAATGGATTGCGCAGCCCAGGCGGACAATATCGCAGTCGTCCTGCGCGCCAATCTCCGGGAGCCGGGGCCAGGACAACGCCCCCTCTCGAATAGCAAGATTTGCAAGCTGGCCTCGCTGGTAAAGCTAGCGATGGGATGCCCCGAACCAACCGATGCAGGAGAAAAATAGATGTCCCTCTTTCGACGCGGCGATGTGTGGTGGTATGAGTTCTGGTTTGCGGGGCAGCGCATCCGCGAGTCTACGAAATCCGCGTCGAAGACCGTTGCCGGAGACGCGGAGAAGATCGCAAACGCGAACTGGAGGAGGGCTTCAACAACATCACGGACCAGCGCCGCGAGCGGGTCCGCACGTTTCGGGATTTGGCGGAAGACTTCTATGACGCTTACAAACTTCGGCTGCCCGATTCGGCGACCTTCGCCGAGTACACCATCAATCACCTGAACCGTCTGCTCGGAGCAAAGATGCTGGTGGATTTCAACCAGGCTGTGGTCGTCAAGTATCAAAATGATCGCCTCGAAGAAAAGGCAGCCCCGAAAACCATCAACGAAGAGGTTGGCTTTCTGCTGCGCATCCTCGGAGAACCGGGCGACCTGATCCGCCTCCACCTGCGCAAGAAGAAGAGGCTCAAGTTGAAGACGCGGGAAGTCATCGGCAAAGCATACAGCGAAGACGAGAAGCAGCGCATGTTGGAAGAGGCGGCCAAAGAGCGGTCGCCGCACATCTACCTGGCGCTGACACTGGCCCTCAACGCCGGAATGCGCGACGGCGAGATCAAACGGCTAACCTGGGCGCAGATCCGTTTCGACAAAAAATATCTCGCTGTGGGCCGAGCCAAGACGGCGGGTGGAGAGGGCCGGACCATCCCACTCAACTCCGCCCTCTTCGCTGTCTTCTCCGATTACGTCGAGTAGTACAAGCACAAGTTCGGGGCGACGGAGCCAGAGTGGTATGTCTTCCCCTTCGGATCACCGCAGCCGACCGATCCGAAGAAACACGTCACCACGCTCAAGACGGTCTGGACCAACATTCGCGCCATCGCGGGCGTCAAAGGCTGGCACGACAACCGGCACACGCTCATCACAGAGCTTGCCGAGAGCGGCGCGGGCGATCAGACCATTATGGACATTGCCGGTTATGTCTCGAAGCAGATGCTGAAGCATTACAGCCACATTCGGATGGAGGCGAAGCGCAACGCGCTGGAGACGGTGATACAGAAACGAGCCGTGTCAACGACCGCAGAAAACAGGTCGCAGGAGCACGCAGAATCACCCGTGATTACGCAGGTTTTTGAAGGGGAGTACCCACAAAAGTCCCCACAGTCGGGTGTTTTTGAAGGTCATCGGGGAGCTTGCAGGAGGCGTAAGTCGTTGAAACTAATTGGCTCCCCAGGTAGGACCCGAACCTACAACCCTTCGATTGACAGCCGAATGCATTTGACAACACCGAAGTCGTGCGGACATCGACACTTGATTGGGTTGATATGCTTCAATGGTGTGCGAATCGGCAAGGGTAATTGATGAGCAGCGTAACACCGGACTCGCGACAGCAGGGCGCATTTGAATTCGGCGACGAGGCTGCGTTGCTTATTACTTCCCTGCGCGGTGTGCCATTCGTTGTTCCCCGCGACATCGGCTGGCCGAGGCTGAGGGAACTGGCGGCGGACAACGGTGTCCTTGCCATTGTTCTCGAGTCGTTGCTCGAAATGGGCACAGATGTACCCACAACCTTCGCCTCTGCAGCGCGCGAATGCAGGCGGTCCGCCGAGAGATTCGCGACAACTCTGGAAGATTTGCTTCAGCGCTTTGCAGAGCAGGCCATCGATGCTCTTCCCCTGAAGGGTCCGGCGCTGGCGTTGGCGCTTTACGGAGATGCGACGCTGCGGTCGTGCAACGATCTGGATCTTCTTGTTCGCCGGGACGATTACGCACGCGCTGAAGCCCTGCTCCTGGATCGGGGATTTGTCGGACGCGAGACGGACGATTACCATCGCCGGTTTGTGCGGCACGGAATTCCCGTAGAGCTACATGTCGAAATTGCATCGCCCCGGTACTTTCCATTCGATTCCGACGGCATCTGGAAGCGTTCCCGCATTGACAATTTCCGCGGCAAGCCTATGCGCGCAATGTGCGATGAGGACCTTGTCCTGTATTTATGCCTTCACGGCTTGAAGCACGGGTTCTCAAGGCTTATCTGGATACTGGATGCAGCGCGAGCGTTGAGGGCTCCGGGCGGACTCAATTACAGGGAGCTGATACGCCGCGCGCGGCGTGAAGGGCTCGAGCCATGGCTCGCGATTGGCTGTGAGGTTGTGCGGGCAATGCTCCCCGGGCGATTGCCGGAGGCCCTGGACGCAATCATCGCTGAAGCGCCGGAAACTGCCAAGCGCGCGCGGCAGGTCGCCGAGAGTCTTTTTGCGGATGGCCCGGAAGTAGTGAACGATCACAAGATCAGAAGCTTCTATTTGCAGATCGAACGCAGCGGGCGATGGCGATGGCGTTGCCGGATGAGCTATTTCCTGCCGACCGTGGAAGATTGTCGATGGGCTGAGCGCCACAGGATCAACCGCAGGCTTTTGCCTGTGCTGCGGCCGTTTCGCTTGCTCAGGAAATACGGCCCACTCCGGGCATGGCGAGCCATATTTCCGCCGGTCTGAAGTCTGGTTGCCAGTGCTTCTCTACGGCTTGCTGTGAATCGCGTGCGCCTTCGATACAAACACCAGCAGCGGCGCCGCGACGACCGCATATTTGGCATACCGCTCGATAAGCTCGCGACGGCTCGAATTCGCCGGATCATTCGCGGGCTCGTGAGACGGAGGTACTGGCTCCTGAGGGGCTTCTGGCTGAATTTCTTCCGGTTTATTCATTGCCCTGATTATCTCCTTGCGGCCTGCGAAAAGCTTTGTTGGATAGCATACGCCACTCTGGTCGATAGAGGGGTTGCATATGAAGATGTGCTCGATCGCTTTTGCTCCTGCTGTGTGGTGTCTGACAGGAATGACTACTCCTCCTGGGGCTTGCGAATAAATCGCGAAAACACAGCCTGATAGCGCATGCCTGTGGCATCGGGGCCGAGGGGGACAAGGAACAACTCGCAGTCGGACAGCTGCGGGTGTGCAAGTTTGTACGAACCTTGCTGAAGCCATGGCGAAGGAACTCCGGTAAAGATCAGGGAGAATTGCTCGAGCTGCGACGTGGAGTGGTCCGTGACCTCCGTAAGCTCCAATTCGTAGCCTTCCAGAGTCCCTACACGGAAGTGCGTGTGAAGAAGGGGCACGAAATCCATGAGAGAGAATTGTGCGGGCATTCAAGACCTTTGTGTTCGCGGAGTCCATTCCATTTGCAGGTACATCGTACCTGACCCGGTTGGACGAGACCCAAACGCTGGCACTGCCGCATCGCCGGACTGCTTCGGATTACCTCCAGGTGCAGCGCACAACGCTTTGTAAGGGGAACTTCGCAAAACGCCACATCACTTGTTTTGAATTGTCAGACGTCAAGCTGGTTCGTTTGCAATGGAGCTGCGTCAGGCGTGACGGCGACCCACCGGCGCATCGCTATTCTTTGCACGGCTACAGCAGCGGCACGGGACGCCATTCCAGGTGATAGTGCGTCTGATCCTCGCGCAGGATGGAGAAACCCAGGCGCTGATGAAAGCGCAGAGAGCCGGTATTGAACCGGAATACGCAGCAGCGAAGGGGCAGCCTGGCCTTCGCGGCTTCCTGTTGGACACGCTGGACCAGCACGGTTCCGATCCCCTTGCCCTGGAGATTCGGGTGGACGGCGATATCAACCAGCAGCAGTTCGCCGTTACCGGGCGCTACCCATAACCGGCCGGCCGGCTTGCTGTCGAGCAGTACCAGGTGATAGCAGGAGTTCGGGTACATTTGCGCGTACTCCGACATCTGAGCTCGGAACTGCATCCGGATGAGTTGTTCTTTTTGCGCTGCGGGGATACGCGCGAGCGCGAACTCCGGCCCGCGGATCGCCGAGTAGAGGTCGTACAGAAATATTTCATCCTGCGGGAGCGCTGGGCGAACGGCGAGAGTAGACATGAGGCAACGGTACGACGGACTGGCTTTGAACCGGTCTCCGACGAGAAGGTTTGTTAACTACGCGGCGGGTAAACACCCTGCAGCGCGATGCAGAAATTCAGCGTGAGATACGGCATCAGGTTATTGTGCGGCTGATTTCCGCCCACTATCGCTACCATATTCGCGGCCATGGTTTGATTCTGCGTGGCGCCGGTGGTGAAGGCGTTTGCCGGAGTGCCCCCTGTCTTTACGGGAACTGCGTTGCCCGGCTGGCCGGATTGCCCTCCAACTCTGGGGCCATCGATGCAGTTGATGCTGTGAGTGTGAGACGGCATCTCGGTCTGCAGCAGCGCGACAGTATCCGAGCCGCCCGTTTCTCCGAGATCGTGCAGGGACAAACCCGGACCCTGGCCCCAGTGCATAGGCGCGTTGCCCTGGAGGTTGGGAAGCGCAAAGTTGCTTTTACCGTCTCCGCCGTAGGTGGTCCCCAGCAGAGAGAAAAGCGCTGTGTTCTGGGAGAGAGGCAGAATCTGGCCATTGCAAAAGGCCCACCCCTTGGGAGCGAAGTTGAACGGGAATATTCTTATCTCTGCTACAAACGGATTTGCCATGTCTCGTTCTCCTTGCGGCTAGTTCTGGCTGGGGAATATTCCCTGCAGCGCGATGCAGAAATTCAGCGTGAGGAAGGGCTGCATATTCTGATGCGGCTGGCTTCCCCCAACGGTCGCCAGCACGCCCGGGTACATAGCCACGAGATTGCTCGCGGAGTTGTTGTATTCCGCCGCCGCTCCCAGCAGATTGGAGGTCGGATTCGGCGCGTTCGCGGCAGTGTTGGTGGCGCCCCAGGAGTGGGTGTGTGCCGGGAGTTCGGAGATTGTGAGGGTATGATTCTGTTCTCCGCCCAGCTCTCCAAGGGTGTGTCCGTTGCCCATATGCATAGGGGTGCGACCCTGCAGATTCGGCAAAGCGAAATTTACGCGTCCGTCGCCGCCGTAGGTGGTTCCGAGCAACGAGAAGAGGGCCTGATTCTGATTGATGGGCAGAAGCTGCCCGTTACACAACGCCCACCCTTTGGGCGGAAAACCGAAGCTGAAAATGTTGATCTCAGATAGGAATGGCGTGGCCACGTGTCGTTCTCCTTACCGCTGGCTAAGACTGACTCGGGAATACTCCGAAGAGGGAGAGGATAAAACTCACGCACAAGTACGGCTGAAAATTATCGTGCGGCTGGCTTCCACCCGCGGGTCCAATCGCCGGAGCCATAGTGCTGGTGCCGGGTTTGTTCTGATCGTAGATATCGGGTCCCGCAGCCAGAAAATTGCCGCCCGGGAGGGAAGCGGTATTCGAATTCGTTGTGGCGGAAACGGTGTGGGGGTGGGCAGGCATTTGACTCGTCGTGAGAGTGACTGTTTCAGCGCCGCCTGTCTGAGACAGCACGAACCCTGACCCCATATGGACCGGAAGCCGGCCCCTCAGGTCCGGCAGGGCGAAGGTGCTTTGGCCGTCGCCGCCGTAGGTGGTGCCGATCAGGTTGAACAGGGTCTCGTATTCGGAGATGGGGAGCAGTTGTCCGTTGCAGAACATCCAGCCTGCTGGTGCAAAGTTGCCCCCAAACATACGTATCTCACCGACATAGGGCTGAGACATGGCTCACTTCCTCCCAAATCCGGAGTTCCGAGTTATTGGCTGGCGCTTATTTGAGTCAGCGTTTAAGGAATGCGGCGTGACAGCGACCAACGGTACTACTGTGATCCGCTGATTCGCAAGCAAAAAATTGACGGGACAAAAGCGGCGAGTGGGTCTGCGGGGCAATGGCGACTCGAGGGTAGTGTCCTAATTTAAATTAGGACACCACCGACTCGAGCGGCCGCTGGTTTCTTCCGCAGGCTTGTGCTATTATTCCCCCGCTTCAGCCTTGTTGCGCTACGCTTCCCTGGGTTTTGAACCTTGTTGCCCTGCACTTCCGTTTTCATCCTGGATATAACGAGCGGTTCGTCTCGGCGGTCCGATTACAGTTCCGAGCCTGGCTCGGAGTCATGAAGCGTGGTGGCTGCCACGCTGCGGAGGAGGCTTATGCAGGAGCTGAGTTCGAGAGCTGCCGGTCGGGCTGTCGTTGTGCAGATGGCACGCGCGTTGCGGGGCGTTACAGCTTTAGCAACTCTTCTGTTGGCAGCGGGCGGGGTGTCCGGCTCTGCGCAAACCTTCGGCCCGTCTGGCAAAATCACCGTTGTCAGCGGCTACGGCGTTTCGGCGAATTCCACAGTCTCGGTCACCGGCCTCTCAGGCACGGTGACGGCCATTTCGGTGACCCTTAACAACGTCAATGTCACTGGTCCGAACGGCGGCGGACTGAATAGCTTGTCGATGGCGCTCAAACCTCCCAGCGGCACGGCTTTCGATCTGCTGGGAGGGCCTTGCAACTCGGGGAATGCTACTTTCACGCTGTCCGACACCGGCCCGTTCGGTCCGGGTAACCTCAGCGGCATGCTCCCAGCCGATGGCATAAGCACCTGTCCAGGCGCGCTCTCGGGCACCTACCTGCCCGTCGACTATTACGCTAACTTTCAGACGCCGGTCTTCGACAATGGCGGTTCTGGAGGTCCTTCCACTTTCAATTCCGCGGGAATCGGTAACAGCGAATGCGTAAGCCTGGGCACCACGTGCGGAAGTTACAACTTCACTACCGCTTTTAACCTGCCCGCCAACGGAAGTAACTTTAACGGGACATGGACGCTGTATGTAGCTAACCAGGACACAACGGGATCTTACACGCCTTCCGGGTCGGTCGGATCCTGGACCATTACCTTCACTACGGAATCTGCTGCCGCGACTACGACATCCATTTCAGCCAGCCCGAATGGCTCGACTTCGCTTGTCTACACGAACAGTGATGTGCACGGTGATGCCACCACGCCCACCACGGTAACGCTCACTGGTACCGTGACGTCCAGTTCAACCGTCAACGCGGGCACCGTCACCTTCTATGACAGCACCGGCACCAGTGCCGGCATGGGTACCGTGCTTGCTAGTGGCATCGCCGTCAACAGTTCCGGCCAGGCAGCGACAACGGTGACTTTTCCAGGGACCAAAGAAGGTTCCCGCAGCATTTCGGCGGTCTATGGCGGAACTTCCTCATTCGCAGCAAGCACTTCATCCACGGCGACGGTCATAACCACAAACCATCCGTACAATCCATCCACTGGGACCTTCTGCAACGGTCCGATCGCGCTGAGCAACACCGGCGCTGGGACACCCTATCCCTCCCTGTTGGCTCTGGGCACAGGTAATTCCCAGCTCACGGGCACCATCGAGAGCGTCACCGTCAGCCTCAATAACATCAGCCTGCAGAACGACGCGGAGCTGGCAAACCTGGGCTTTCTGCTGCAGGCGCCCGGCTCCAACACAACGGGCACGGGGAGTTCCGGCAACGCGTTCCAGTTCCTCTCCTGGGCTGGCAACCCCTTCAGCAGCGGCTCCCTCACGATGTCGGACGCCGGCACGGCGCAAATCCCCCCGTTCTCAGCCCCGGCTTGCACGACATGCCTGGCAACCGACAATTGGATTGATGTAGGCTCCGACAATTCGGATACCTTCCCATCTCCGGCGCCATCGACATTTTCCACGGCCGCTCCCACCGGCTCGGCCACGTTCACGACGGAGTTTGGAGGGCAGGGGGCAAATAATAGCTGGAGCTTGTATCTCGATACCAGGGTCGTCGAACCTGGTACCGCCGGAACGATCGGTTCCTGGTGCCTGAATTTCACGATGCAGGCGAACGCGCACCCCACCGCGACGTCGGTCAGCGGATCGCCAAATCCAGCTTCATTCACTTCGCCTGCTACAAAGGCCAGCGTTGCCCTCACCGCCAACGTTTCTGTTACCGACACCTCTGGATTGACGGTGAACGCGGGCACGGTCACCTTCGTCGACGGCAGCACGAATCTCGGGTCAGGAACAGTTACAAACGGCGTGGCGACGCTGAACACAACGCTGGCGGAAGGCACGCATCAGATTGTCGCCACCTACAGCGGGACCAATACCGGAACCGAGTTCGGCATCAGCACCGGGAAATACGACCAGCGTGTTGACACCGCCACCATTCCGCCTGCTTCGGGATCGGGAGCGGGACCTTACACGTACTGCAATACTGGTTCAATCACCGTCCCCGGACTGGGCGCCGACGCGGGTCCAGCTTCACCCTATCCGTCCAACATCTTTGTGACCAACCTGCCGGGCACAGTGGATGCGGTAACGGTCACGCTGACCGGATTCAGCACCAAAGACCAGGGCGATCTCCTCTCTCTGCTGGTGGGGCCGGGCGGCAACAATCTCGACTTCTTCTCACTGACGGGTAGCAATGTCTCCGCCTATCCATCACCGTTCAACCTTGTCTTCTCCGATACGGCGTCAAGCCGTATTGCACAGGGCAGCAGCGGGAATCTCACTTCCGCCGGCACCTTCCAGCCGTCGAGTTACAACACGAGCATTACGTATCCGCAATGCCCGCCCAATGCAACCAGTTGCGCAAGCCCGCCGGTAGGACCGCCGCTGGCCTCGAATCCATTCACGCCAACCAACAAAGCTGCAACCGCCGGGACCGCTATTCTGGGTAACGCGAACGAGGCGGGAGTTTTTGGAGGCACCAGTTCCAGCACCTATAACGGAAACGGAACCTGGAGTCTTTACGTGGATGACGGCGGTCCGACCGGAGGAGGCGAGGCGAGCTACCTCACTGGCGGCTGGTGCGTCAACCTCACCGCGAATCTGCCGTCCGTGTCCGTGACCAAGTCGCACACTGCCACTTTCACGCAAGGCCAGCAAGGCGTGCCGTTCACGGTCAGCATTTCCAACAGCGGACCTGGCCCCACCGGCGACCCGACGGCTGGCAAGAATCCGTTGACCGTAACCGATACGCTGAACTCTGCCTTCTCCTACGCGAACTTCTCGGGCACGGGCTGGAGTTGCTCGGCGACCGGACAGACGGTGACGTGCACGAACGACTCCGCCGTAGCACAGGGCAGCAGTTACTCACCGTTGACGATCGACGTGAATGTAAGCCCAACCGCGAACACCACCACGAGTGTCCCTAACAACGTCTCGGTGAGCGGCGGGGGAGCCAAGAACGCAACTTCCAATACCGACAACGTGACCATTTTGCCGGCCGCGGTGCTGGCGGTTACGAAGACCCATTCCGGGAACTTCACGCAGGGCCAGACAGCCCAATGGAGCATCACCGTATCCAACACAGCAACCGCCGGCATGACCTACGGTACGATCTCTGTGTCGGACACTCTGCCCGCCGGCTACACCCTGAACTCGTATAACTCATCCGGGACCACGTGGAGTTGCAGCGGCACTAATACAGTCACCTGCACCACGACGGGAGGAATAGCCGGCGGGGCTGATTCGGTCATCACCCTGACCGTAGACGTGCCGGCCACTTCGCCAGTGTCGGTCAGCAACACCGCGAAGGCGTGGGGCGGCGGCGACCTGACTCATACCAGTTTGGCAACGGCCGCATCGGGGACTGACACCGCAACCGTAATTCAAGTCCCGGCCAGCGTGACCATCAGTGCCGGTAACAACCAGTCCGCGACCATCGGCAGCGCATTTGGTACGGCGCTTTCCGTGACAGTGAAGGACGCCAACTCGGTGGTTATCCCCGCATACAACGTCACTTTCACCGCCAGCACTGGAAGCAACGGACAGAGCGGAACGTTCTCCAACTCCACCGGCACCATCACGGTTCCCACGGGCAGTTCCGGTGTCACCGACGGCGTCGCCAGCGCGGGCATCACCGCCAATGGCAGAGCGGGCTCGTATTCCGTTACTGCGACCGCGGGGAGCGCATCGGCAACCTTCGCCCTGACCAACACTCCCGGTCTTCCGGCAAACATCGCGCTGACCAGCGGCAGCGGCCAAAGCGCGGCGATTCGCACGGCGTTCGCGAACCCGTTGATCGTCACGGTGACCGACGCTGGCGGAAACCTGCTGTCCGGAGTCACAGTGACCTTCGCCGCGCCCACGGGACTAACGGCGAGTCTCACCTTCTCCAACGCATCGACTACCATCACCGCCACCACCAATGGCCTAGGCCAGGCAAGTTCCGGCGCGATGACCGCCAACGGCATCACTGGCGGCCCATACAACGTGCAGGCAAGCTCCGGCCCGGCCCTGAACAACTTCCAGCTGACCAACCTTGGTAAGTCCCAGACGACGTTTGCATCGCTGACCGCAACCGCGGCGACTATCGACGTCTTCGGCTTTGGCTTCACCGCGCCCAGCGGTCAGCTTGCCTTCACCGATGTGACTTCGGGCACTCCGGTAACGGCCCCGGTGACGCTCAATACTTCAACTGCCACGACGGCTCTGACCGCGCAGGTGACAACCAGCACAGGGGCAAACACGCTTCCCTGCTGGACCGAACTGGCCGACGTCAACGGTGACGGAATCCTCGACCTGATCACCTCGCTCTACCAGACGGACTCGGTGACGGTGCAATTGGGCAATGGCGATGGAACCTTCAGGGCAGCCACGAACATCCTGATTTCGACCGGCTTCGGCCCGGCGGAAGTCCACGCTGTCAGCCTTCGCGGCAATGGCACGCTGGACCTGATTGTCGGCAGCTTTAATCTCAATCAAATTGCCGTGCTATTGGGCAACGGCAACGGAACATTCGGGACCCCCACGTTCTACACTGTCGGTACTTCGACCAACACTCCCACTTCGCTGACCACTGGCGACTTTAATCACGACGGGAACCTCGACGTGGCTACCGCCAATACCTTCAACAACACCGTCAGCATTCTCCTGGGGGAAGGGCATGGCGCCCTTACCTTGTCAGGCTCGGCAATCAATGTCGGACGGACGCCACAGGCCATTCGCGCGGGTGACTTCAACGACGATGGCTATTCCGACTTGGCGGTGGCTAACTACTCGGACGGAACGGTCACCACCCTTCTGAACAACCAGAACGGCACATTCACCTCCCATGCGACCAGCGTGGGCAGGGGCGCGCACTCGGGACCGCAGGCGTTGGCCATCCACGGCCTCGGGAGCAGCCTGTTGCTGGCGGTTGCAAACTACAATGACGACACCGTAAGCGTGATGCAGAGCAACGGAAGCGGCTCATTCGGCGCGCAGACGATCGTTCCTGTTGGCAAGGGGCCGGACGACGTGAACTTTGCTGACTTCAATGGTGACGGACTCGAGGACCTGGTTGTGTCCAACTATACGAGTGGTACCGTGAACCTGGTGCTGGCGCGTCTGGCTGGAGGCTACTCTGTACAGGGTCCATTCAATGTAGGCAACAACCCATACTCGGCCGCAGTCGGCGACCTCGATCTGGATGGCACGCCCGATGTCGTCGTTTCCAATTGCTTCAGCAACAACACCGGCGTCTTGCTCGATGGAACCCAGATATCTGTGCCTTATAGCGGGCTTTCCCTGACCCCGGGACATCAACTCAATGCGGCCTACACCCCGGACAGCAACAGCAAATATGGATCAAGCATTTCTCCCGACGTGACTGCCCCATAGCGCGTGCTGATGCAGGAGATTTAAGAGGCACAATGAACGAGAGAAAGAAGAGATACAGACCCAGTCCAGAGACATCGTGCAGTAGCGGAACGTGCGGGCAGATGCCGAATGGAAAACGGACCTGGCGAGGGTCAACGCTGTCTACCTTATGGAATGAAATGGTAGATACGAACGGATTCGAACCGCTGACCTCTACACCTCTACGGTGTCAAGGTAGCGCTTGGCGAGCATTTTATTGACGGCAAAGGGCTTATAAATCGGAGCAGTCGGTAAAACCGGCACAATCCGCGCTATTTGCCACAAAAATGCCACAAACTTTTTGAACAACAAACCAAGTGGGCCGTGGGCTGGCCGTGGCGGAACAGCCCAGCTTTCCTGTCGTTCGAACGGCATAAAGGACTTTGCTCCATCTATATTGTCGGTGGCCCGACGACCGGTACCAGTGTGAGGTGGCATGCCTATGGAATTCAAGTTTGGATGGAAGGGTGAGCAACGGACCGCCGGATCCAGGTGGAGCGGGCTTCCGGCTGGCTATGATGGAAATGCAGCCTATGAAACCAAACGACGCTAATGCGTCCAATCTCAAGGCAATAGCTCAAGACGAAGAAGTCTTCTCTGAGATCGTTCGGTTGATCGCCGCCTCCCGAGAGAAGGGCGTCCAATCCGTCAATACCGCGCTGATTGAACTCTACTGGGAGGTAGGTGCGATGATCAGCCGCAAGATCGAAGCGGCGGAGTGGGGTGACGGAGTGGTTGACCAGCTTGCTCAGTTCATCGCGCGAACAGAGCCCACTCTACGCGGCTTCACCCGCAGGAACTTGTTCAGAATGAGGCCGAGGCGAAGTCCTTCAACACAAGGTTATCCAGGCTAAGGTTGGCCACCCAGCCGCTTCAGCTTGGCGTTTCCCTGCTCCAGCTCCTTCAGCCGCTTCGCCTGATCCACCTGCAAGCCGCCATACTCCTTCCGCCAACGGAAGTAGGTCTGCTCCACAATCCCGGCTTCCTTACACGCCTGCGCCGTCGTCTTGCCGTTCGCCACCGCTACTTCGATCTGCCGCAACAGATTCACCACCTGCTCAGGCTGGTATTTCTTCCCTCGTGCCATATGCTCTCCTTGTCGAGTCTCTCTCTCTCTCTTCTACTGGCACATTTCAAGCCGGGCATTCCAAGACGCGTCGATGAAAATAGTTTCCATCTTTCAGGCTGAAGACAACCTTGCCGCGGAGTGGGAACTTACCGCGACACAGGATGAATCGTCCGGATACGCCTGTTGCCGTGTTCCGATCTGTTTGCGG